>Ga0187893_10015070_pt1 | contig 10417 bp, 9 predicted proteins | sample MA1701074metaG_FD_139574 | JGI IMG/M metagenome (GOLD analysis project Ga0187893, IMG submission 139574) | White microbial mat communities from a basaltic lava cave in the Kipuka Kanohina Cave System on the Island of Hawaii, USA - MA170107-4 metaG ...
CCTTGCCTATCCCTCTCAAGCCTATGCCCTGCTCAATGCGACCGGTTATGTGGTCCCCCAAACCAAGGCCGACGTCGCCTCTAAGGCTACCGGCCGCTTGGAGTGGATGGGCGTCGAAGAAGGCAGCCGGGTATCGCAGGGACAGATCATCGCGCGCCTGGAAAACCAAGACGTGGTGGCCACCATGGAGCAGGCCGCCGCCAACATCACCGTGGCCAAGGCGCGATCCGAAGAAGCCCAGGCAGATTTGAAAGAAGCCTCCCTAACGCTCAAACGTGCGCAAGATCTACTGGCGAAAAATTATGTCTCCAAAGAAGACTATGACGCGGCCGTGGCCAGGCATGACAAAGCGGCGGCGGGGGCTCGCCGGGCCCGCTCCGAGATCCGCGCCGCCGAGGCGAATCACGCAGGCGCCAAGGTCGCGGTGGCGTACACCTTGATTCGGGCGCCTTTCGATGGGGTTGTTTTGAGCAAACATGCCGATATAGGGGACATCGTTGCGCCGTTTTCCTCCACCACCGAATCCAAGGGAGCGGTGGTGTCGATGGCGGACCTCGACACCTTGGAGGTGGAAGCCGATGTCTCCGAATCCAACATCGCCACGGTGGCGGTCGACCAGGCTTGCGAGGCGGTTTTGGACGCCCTGCCGCAGTCCCGTTTTCGCTGTGTGGTCAGTCGCATCGTGCCCACGGTTGACCGCAGCAAGGCGACGGTGCTGGTCAAAGTGAAATTCGTGGACAGAGATCCGCGCATACTCCCCGACATGAGCGCCAAGGTCGCGTTCTTGGCGCAGGCGCTCACCCGCGCCGAGCAGTCGCCACGCTTAGTTGCCGAACCCGACGCCATCGTCGAGCGGGGCGGACAACAGCGCGCATTTGTGGTGACTGGCTCCGAGGTGCGAGAGGTGGCGGTGGAGGTGGGAGCGCGATTGGGCGAGCGGGTGATCATTAGCAGAGGCTTGAAAGAAGGGGATAAAGTCGTGCTAAGACCCCCGCAAGCGCTGGTCGACGGGGCGAAGGTCTGGCTTAAAGATTCATGAGCGAAGCGCTGATCCTGGCCCACAACGTCAGCAAATCCTACCGCAAAGGCACCCAGATCGTTCGCGTGCTGGAGCGCATCGATCTGCGGGTGGAGGAGGGCGACTTTTTGGCTCTGATGGGCCCTTCCGGCTCTGGCAAGAGCACCTTGCTTAATCTCATCGCCGGTATCGACTCACCCGATGAGGGCTCGATCCGCGCGGCGGGGGTAGATATTACCCGTTTGCCGGAATCGCAGCTTGCGGATTGGCGCGCCTCGCATGTCGGGTTTATCTTTCAGTTCTACAACTTGATGCCGGTATTGACCGCCTTCGAGAACGTAGAGATCGCCTTGTTATTGAGCAAGCTCTCGCGCCGGCAGCGCGAGCAGCATGTCACTCTGGTGCTCGAGCTCGTGGGCTTGCACGATCGCATGTCCCACTACCCGGCGCAACTTTCAGGGGGCGAACAACAAAGGGTGGCGATCGCGCGGGCGGTGGTGAGCGATCCGACCCTCATCGTTGCCGATGAGCCGACCGGGGATCTTGACCGCAACTCGGCGGCAGAGATCTTGGGTCTGATGGAGCGTTTAAACCAAGAGTTCGGCAAGACCATCGTCATGGTCACCCACGATCAGCGCGCAGCGGACAAGGCGCACCGCGTTCTGCACCTGGACAAAGGCGTTTTGAGCAATTCCACCGCGTGGCCCGCCATGTAAGCACGTGTCTGGCCTCATCCACTGCATTTGAGTTATTTTACCTCAGAGGTGTTTAGGTGACCGCGTGCAGAGCCGCCCGTGACCTCGCAAAAGATCGACACGAGGGTCGTATCGGCGCAAACGAGGTGCTGGGGCGGAGGCTAGGAAACCGGGTGGATCAGTCGCAACTCAACTGGATCATTAGTTTCATCTGGGGCATCGCGGACGACGTGCTGCGCGATCTCTACGTGCGTGGCAAGTACCGCGACGTGATCCTGCCGATGACGGTGCTGCGCCGGCTCGACGTCGTGCTCGAGCCGACCAAGCAGGCCGTGCTAGAGATGAAGGCGTCGCTCGACAAAGCGGGCATCGTCCACCAAGATCAAGCACTGCGGTAAGCGGCGGGACAAGCCTTTCACAACACGTCGAACTTCACCCTGCGTGACCTCAAGGCCCGCACCAGCCAGCAGCAGCTCAAGGCCGACTTCGAGGCCTATCTCGACGGCTTCTCGCCGAACGTCCAGGATATCCTCGACAACTTCGAGTTTCGCAATCAGATCCCGCGCCTCTCGAAGGCCGATGCGCTCAGCACGCTGATCGAGAAGTTGCTGTCGCCCGAGATCAACCTGAGCCCGAACCCCGTCCTGAACGGCGACGGCTCGGTGAAGCATCCGGGCCTCGACAACCATGGGATGGGCACGATCTTCGAGGAGCTGGTACGCCGCTTCAACGAGGAGAACAACGAGGAGGCGGGCGAGCACTGGACGCCGCGCGACGCCGTTAGGCTGATGGCGAGGCTCATCTTCCTGCCCGTCGCCGACCGGATCGAGTCCGGCACCTATCTGCTGTACGACGGCGCCTGCGGCACCGGTGGCATGCTGACGGTGGCGGAGGAAACGCTGCAGCGGCTCGCGCAACACCACGGCAAGCAGGTCGCCACTCACCTCTACGGCCAGGAGATCAACGCCGAGACTTACGCCATCTGCAAGGCCGACCTCTTACTCAAGGGCGAGGGCGACGCCGCGGACAACATCATCGGCGGCCCGGAACACTCGACGCTCGCGAACGACGCCTTCCCCTCACGCGAGTTCGACTTCATGCTCTCGAATCCTCCTTACGGCAAGAGCTGGAAGGGCGACCTCGAGCGCATGGGCGGCAAGCACGGTATCAAGGACCCTCGCTTCGTCATCGAGCACGCGGGCGATCCGGAGATCTCGCTCCTGACCCGATCGAGCGACGGCCAGCTGCTGTTCCTGGCCAACATGCTCTCCAAGATGAAGCGGGACACCCCGCTCGGCAGCCGCATCGCCGAGGTCCACAACGGCAGCTCGCTCTTCACCGGGGACGCCGGCCAGGGCGAGAGCAACATCCGCCGCTGGGTCATCGAGAACGACTGGCTCGAGGCCATCGTCGCCCTGCCGCTCAACATGTTCTACAACACCGGCATCGCGACCTACGTCTGGGTGCTCAGCAACCGCAAGCCCGAGCACCGCACCGGCCGCGTCCAGCTCATCGACGCCACCCAATGGTTCAAGCCGCTGCGCAAGAACCTCGGCAAGAAGAACTGCGAGCTGGCCGACGAGGACATCCAGCGCATCTGCGATACTCTCCTCGCCTTCGAGGAGAGCGAGCAGTCGAAGATCTTCCCGAACGCCGCCTTCGGCTACTGGAAGGTCACCGTCGAGCGGCCGCTGCGCCTCAAGGGCATCGACCCGAACCGTGCCTACACACCGAAGGAGATCAAGGCGCTCAAGGAGACCGCCGAGCGCGCGGAAGATGCCCCGCCGGTCATCAAGAAGATCCACAAGAGAGGCACCGCCACCGATCCCCTGCGGGGCCTGTTTGCGCATCCGATCGTAGGGGCAGACCCTCGCGACTGCCCTGTCGTCGAATACGAGCCCGACACCGACCTGCGCGACACCGAGCAAGTGCCGCTGCTCGAAGAGGGCGGCCCCGGCTCGGGGTCCGGGGCAGGCATCGAGGCCTTCCTGCGCCGCGAGGTGCTGCCCCACGCCGCCGACGCCTGGTACGTCCCGGACAGCGTCAAGACCGGCTACGAGGTCAGCTTCACCCGCTACTTCTACAAGCCGCAGCCACTGCGCACGCTGGAGGAGATCCGCGCCGATATCCTGGCACTGCAGAAGGAGACCGAGGGGCTGTTGGGCGAGATAATCGGGGGAGGCGGGCGATGAGCGTGCTTTTCGACCCTGAACGCCAGCATCGGCGCTCGATACGCCTGCGGGGATACGACTACACACAAGCGGGGTTGTATTTTGTGACCATCGTTGTCCAAGATCGTGGCTGCCGGTTTGGAGAGGTGGTGGATGGTCACATGCGGTTGAACGACGCCGGGCGGATGGTAGCCGCCGAATGGGATGCATTGTGCCCCCGGTTTGTCAACATCGATCTGGATGCATTCGTCGTGATGCCTAATCACATCCACGGCGTCATCGTCATCACCGGAACCATCGGCACAGGCGGTTCAACCGTAGGGGCGCCCCTTGTGGGCGCTCAATCCACGACAGGCACCCAAACCACCACGGCAATTGTAGGGACACCCCTCGTGGGTGCCCAATCCACGACAGGCGGCCAAACCACCACGGCAATCGTAGGGGCGCCCTTTGTGGCCGCCCGATCCACGACGGGCAACGAAACGACCGGGGCAACCGTAGGGGCGCCCCTTGTGGGCGCCCGATCCACCGGGGCAATCGGGGCAACAGGGGCAACCACAAGGGTTGCCCCTACGTTGGGCAAAATCGTCGGGGCATTCAAATCATTCACAACCGTTGCCTATACGCGCGGGGTCAAAACGCAGCGATGGTCGCCGTTTCGCGGGCGATTGTGGCAGCGCAATTATTTCGAACACATCGTTCGCAATGAGGAATCCTTGCACCGCATCCGGCAATACATCGAAGACAACCCTGCCCGCTGGACGGACGACCCTGAAAACCCGCAGCGAATTGTAGGGGCGGTCCCTTGTGGCCGCCCTGATGCGGAACAGATCTTTTACGGTCCCGGTGCGGACCCGCATTCCGACGATCGCGGACATTCCCAAGACGAAGGGCACCCACATGGGGTGCCCCTACACGGGGATGAATCACCATGATCGACGGGCTCAAGCCCTATCCCGCGATGAAGGACTCCGGCGTGCCGTGGCTGGGGGAGGTGCCGGGGCATTGGGAGGTCGGCACACTCCGCCGAAAGCTACGTCCCTATGACGGGATCAAGATTGGTCCATTCGGTAGCCAGTTAAAGCTCGATCAGATGTCGCCGTCAGGCTACAAAGTGTACGGCCAGGCAAACGTCATCGCCGGAGACTTCGCGCGCGGGACGAAGTTCGTCGACAAACAGAAATTCGACGAGTTGTCTGCGTGTGAAGTGAGATCAGGTGACCTGGTGGTGACCATGATGGGTACGAGTGGACGTTGCGCTCAAGTACCCGACACAGCCGCGACAGGGATCATGGACTCGCATCTGCTTCGATTGCGAACGGACGCCACCATCGAGGTCAGCTTCGCCGCAGTCGTCATTGACCACGCGCCCTACGTGAAGGAGCAGATATCGGTAGCTGGGAAGGGTTCAATCATGCAGGGGCTCAACTCTGGCATGGTCAAAGACCTGGTGCTCGCTCTCCCGCCCCTCCCAGAACAAGGCGCCATCGTCCGCTTCCTCGACCACGCGGACCGGCGGATCCGACGCTACATCCGCGCCAAGCAGAAGCTGATCAAGCTACTGGAGGAGCAGAAGCAGGCCATCATCCACCGCGCCGTTACCCGCGGCCTCGACCCCAATGTCCGCCTGAAGCCCTCCGGCGTGGAGTGGCTGGGGGACGTGCCGGAGCATTGGGAGGTGAAGAGGTTGAAGTGGATTACGAGGCTTCAGCGTGGCTACGACCTCCCTGCTGATCACCGAGTCCCCGGCCCGTTTCCCGTTGTGTCTTCCGGTGGCGTTATCGACTCTCATTTTGAGGCGCGTTCTCGGGGGCCTGGCGTCGTCATGGGCCGATACGGATCCACCGATGCCGTGTTCTTCGTCGAGGAAGATTTCTGGCCCCACAACACCGCGCTGTTCGTGACCGACTTTCAAGGCAGCCGTCCGCGTTGGTGCTACTACATGCTGCGGACGATCTCCAAGGCAGATCATGCGGGTAAGGCCGCGGTACCCGGCATCGACCGGAAGGATCTGTTTCAGATCATGGTCGCCGCTCCGCCGGTCTCCGAGCAGGACGATGTGGTGGCCGGGATTGAGAAGGCATCAGCCCATCTCGACAGCGCCATCAGATCCAGTCGGCGCGAAATCTCCCTCCTCCACGAATACCGCACCCGCCTGATCGCCGACGTGGTCACCGGCAAGCTCGACGTGCGCGAGGCGGCGGCGCAGCTACCCGATGAAACCGAGGAGCCTGAGGATGTAGGGGCGAAAGATTATTCGTCCCTACAAGGCGGCACCGACGATGAACCGGTCGATGACCTCGTCGCCAAGATGGCGGAGGGCTGAGGATCGTCGGGCTTGCAAACATTCCCAAATTGGGTACGCTTATTCCCATAATGGGAATAAAAAATTCCACCGAGACTGCTGCCGCACCGACGGCCCTGGCGGACGCCCTGTTCACGCCGGTGCAGCAGCGCGTGTTGGGATTGATCTTCGGCCAGCCCGGACGGCGTTTCCAGAGCGTGGAGCTGATTCGTCTGGCGGGCTCCGGTACGGGCGCCACGCACCGGTTGCTCCAGCGTCTGGCGAAGAGCGGGCTGGTGCGGGTAAGCGCCGAGGGACGGCAGAAATACTATCAGGCCAACGCCGAATTCCCTGCGTTCGAGGAGCTGGTGGGGCTCGTCCGTAAGACGATTGGGCTAGCCGGGCCGCTACGGGAGGCGCTGGCACCCCTCGGTGACCAGATCCGAGCGGCCTTCGTCTATGGCTCGGTAGCTAGCGGCAAGGATCGCGCGGAAAGCGATATTGATCTGATGGTGATCGCCGAGGATTTGGATTATCCGACGCTGTTCGAGGCCCTGCAGGCCGCCGAGCGGCAGCTCGCTCGCCCGGTCAATCCCAACCTGATGACGCCGAAGGAATGGCGGCGCAAGGGTGCGCAGCGGGACAGTTTCACCTGCCGGCTACACGACAGGCCGCGCCTTTTCGTCCTGGGATCCGATGATGACCTCCGATAAGCTCGAGAATCTGGTTCGCATCGGCCAGCTCAAGAAGGAGCCACCGTCTGCCTCCGAGCTCGCCGGACTGAAACGCTCAGGCCTGTCCCGCCTGGCCGATGCCGAACGCAGCGAGCTTTCCTTTGAGAGCCGCTTCGACCTTGCCTACAACTCCGCCCTGGCGCTGTATGCGCTCAGGCGAAACGGCTACCGATCCCAAAACCGCTATCTGGCATTTCAGGCGCTTCCTGAGACGGCGGGCCTCGCTGCAGGTCACTGGCGGGTGCTGGCCAAGGCGCACGAAAAGCGCAATCTCTCCGAGTACGAAGGCTACCTGGAGCAGGACGAGCGTTTGCTGGCCGATATGCTCGCCGCCACGCGGGCCTTGATCGACCTCTTGGCCAAAGGCGAAGGGCAATGAGCGCCGGGTTCACCGACACCTCGGAAAAAGGCCTCGAGCGCCTGATCTGCACCGCGCTGACCGGCTCGCCCTGCGATCCGGCCGCAGGGCCAGCGAAGTCGGTGCTCGAGCGGCCCGCGATCTACGGCGCCGGTTGGATCGGCGGCGCGCCCGAGGACTACGACCGCGAATATTGCGTGGACCTGGCGCAGCTCTCCGCGTTCCTCCGGGAGACGCAACGGGAGGCCGCCGAGGCGCTGGACCTCGGCCAGGACGGCTCGACGCGGCGCAAGTTCCTGGCGCGCTTGCAGGGCGAAATCACCAAGCGCGGCACCATCGACGTGCTGCGCCACGGGATCAAGCACGGGCCGCACCACCTCGATCTGTTCTACGGTACGCCCTCGCCGGGCAACATGAAAGCCCAGGAGCGCTACGCCGCCAATCGCTACAGCGTCACCCGCCAGCTCCGCTACAGCCGCGACGAGACGCAGCTCGCGCTCGACCTGGGCCTCTTCATCAACGGCCTGCCGGTGGCCACCTTCGAGCTGAAGAACAGCCTCACCAAGCAGACGGTCGAGGACGCCGTCCAGCAGTACAAGCGCGACCGCGACCCCCGCGAGAAGCTCTTCGAGTTCGGCCGCTGCGTGGCGCACTTCGCCGTGGACGACCACGAGGTGCGCTTCTGCACGCACCTGAAGGGCAAGGCCTCGTGGTTCCTGCCCTTCAACCTGGGCTGGAACGACGGCGCGGGCAATCCACCCAACCCGAACGGCCTCAAGACCGACTACCTGTGGAAGCGCATCCTCACCCGCGACGGCTTGACCGACATCCTCGAGAACTACGCCCAGGTCGTCGAGACCAGGGACGAGAAGACCGGCCGCAAGAAGGCGGTGCAGATCTGGCCGCGCTTCCACCAGCTCGACGTAGTGCGCAAGCTCCTGGCTCACGCCGGCCGGCATGGCGCAGGCAAGCGATATCTGATCCAGCACTCGGCGGGCAGCGGCAAGTCGAACTCCATCGCCTGGCTCGCGCACCAGTTGATCGGCCTCGCGACCGACGACGCGGCGGTGTTCGACTCGATCATCGTCGTTACCGACCGGAAGATCCTCGACCAGATCAAGGACACCATCAAGCAGTTCGCGCAGGTCGGCGCGACCGTGGGGCACGCCGAGCACTCGGGCGACCTGCGTAAGTTCATCGCCGCGGGGAAGAAGATCATCATCTCCACGGTGCAGAAGTTCCCATTCATCCTCGACGAGATCGGGAGAGAGCACCGCGGACGGCGCTTCGCCATCGTGATCGACGAGGCGCACTCGAGCCAGGGCGGGCGCACCTCCGCCGCGCTTTCGATGGCGCTTTCGACAGCCGGGGACACGGTGTTTGGGCTGACGTATGATCGACCTCTAATCGAGAGCTAGGATCCTAACGCATCGCTTCAACCCCGCCATCGCGCGTCTTCCGGTGTCACGCCGCCTGATGTCTCCGGACGAGGTCGACCATCGCCTTGGAGTCTGCTGGACGCGGGGGATCCTAGCGGAGGCGAGTGCGAATATGTCGATACCAAACACCCGCTGGGGAAAACCGAGCTGCTCATGCGGGCAAGTCGAGTGATGAGGCGCGTTGCGGTGAACGTCGCATAACTTGTTTTATCTGCTGAAACTAAGCCTGCGCAACCTCTCGCGCCACAAGCTGCGCTCGGGATTGACCGCGCTGGGCATGATCGTGGCCATCGTTGCTTTCGGGCTTTTGCGCACGGTGGTGGACGCTTGGTACGCAGGGGCGGACGCCACCTCCGCCACCCGTTTGATCACCCGCAACGCGATCTCGTTGGTGTTTACGCTGCCTTTGAGCTACCGCAATAAGATCCGCCAAGTCGAGGGGGTGAATTCTATCAGTTATGCCGACTGGTTCGGCGGGATCTATATCGACGAGAAGAACTTTTTTCCTCAGTTTGCCATCGAGCCAAGCAGTTATTTGGATCTCTATCCGGAGTATGTGCTCCCGGAACAGCAGAAACGCGATTTCTTGCGCGACCGCAAGGGCGCGATTGCCGGGCGTAGAGTGGCGGCGGAGTACGGCTGGAAGATCGGCGATGTGATCCCCTTGCGTGGTACCATCTACCCCGGAACCTGGAGTTATGTGCTGCGCGGGATTTATCGCGGCGCAGACGCTAAGACCGATGAGACGCAATTCTTTTTCCATTGGGCGTATCTGAACGAGACGGCTAAAAAGCGGTCTTCCCCGCTATCCGATCGGGTGGGGATCTACGTGGTAGGGATCAGAGAACCCGCTCTGGCCGCGGAGATCTCCGAGAACATAGACCAGGGCTTTAAGAATTCCCTAGCCGAGACCCTGACCGAGACCGAAAAAGCGTTCCAGCTCGGGTTCGTGGCCATGACCGAAGCCATCATCACCGTGATCCGCGCGGTTTCACTGGTGGTGATTGCCATCATCCTGGCCGTGGCCGCCAACACCATGGCGATGAGCGCACGAGAGCGCAGACGCGAGCACGCCACGCTCCGGGCATTGGGTTTTGGGCCTTACTTTCCTGCGCTCGGCATCATCTACGAATCCTTAATGCTCGCCGTTTTCGCTGGGCTGATCGGTATCGCACTGACCTATCCCATGGCCGATTTCTTCGCGGGCAAGGTGGGCACGCTGTTCCCTGTTTTTCAGGTTTCGCCACAGACGGTATGGTTGGCGTTCGCTACGAGCCTCCTTGTGGGTTTAGCGGCCGCGCTGCCTCCGGCCTGGGGGTGCTACCGGATGCGGATCACAGATGGGCTAAGCAGCGTGGGATGACATGAGCCATATCCCCTTGAGCTATGCGTTCAAAAGCGTGCTCGCGCGCAAGCTCACGACGGTGTTGACGGCCGGCGGTATGGCGCTGGTGGTGTTTGTGTTCGCTGCTGTGCTCATGTTGTCGCAGGGCTTAAAGGATACCTTGGTGCAAACGGGCAGTGCGGACAATGTGATGGTGATCCGCCGGGGTGCCGAGACCGAGGTCCAAAGCGCGGTCGAGCGCGATCAGGCAGCGGTGATCGCGAGCCTGCCGCAGATCGCTTACGGCGCGAACGGTCGGCGGCTGGTGTCCAAAGAAACCGTCGTGCTCATGGTGTTGCCGAAACGGGGCAGCATGAAGCCCTCTAACGTCACC
>Ga0187893_10015071_pt1 | contig 10416 bp, 4 predicted proteins | sample MA1701074metaG_FD_139574 | JGI IMG/M metagenome (GOLD analysis project Ga0187893, IMG submission 139574) | White microbial mat communities from a basaltic lava cave in the Kipuka Kanohina Cave System on the Island of Hawaii, USA - MA170107-4 metaG ...
GTACTGGTTTCGCTCGGCAAAGATGCTGAGGCGCTGGGTCATTTTTCCAGGGCCCTGAACTTGAAGCCTTCGCCCCAAATGTACCTGATGGTGGGATCTATTTATTCGCGTCAGGGGCAGCTCCGCCACGCCATTAAGCATATGAAAAAAGCGATTGAGCTCGATCCGGCCTGCCATGAAGCTTTTTTTCATCTTGGACTGGCGTTCCTTGAGCAAAAATGGACCAAGAAGGCTATGGAGTGCATTCGGACCGCCGCGGATTTGAATCCCAAAGAAGCCCGATACCAGGACGCCTTGGCGCTCCTGGTTCACGACCGTCCCCGGCAGGCGTCTTTTGCGAATTTGAAACGGGAGCCGGCTTTGAACGAAGAAAGCCTGGAGTTCTTGGTCAAAGACGAACTGCGTCTGAATTTCCGGCCTGAAAAGTCTGCGACGCGGGCGAGCGGCAAGGACGCTGAAGGCAAGTAAACCGGATGCTTGTAACCAGCTCCATGGTCGTTTCAGGCTAAGTATCGCGATCTAACATCTCTCACTTTAAAATCTCTCAAATCTCAAGACCCAAGGGGGTTGTGGCATGGCTGACGACAAAGCAGAGCGCGGCAGAGCGATTGACCTGGCGCTATCGCAGATTGAGAAACAGTTTGGTAAAGGTTCCATCATGCGACTGGGAAGCCGCGACGTGAGCGCCAACGGCGGCATTATCCCCACGGGATCGTTGTCGCTGGATGCGGCGCTCGGCGTGGGTGGGATGCCTCGTGGACGCGTGGTCGAGATCTTCGGCCCAGAGTCGAGCGGCAAGACGACTCTGGCCTTGCATGTGATCGCGGAAGCGCAGAAGACAGGAGGTATGGCGGCCTTCATCGACGCCGAACATGCGCTGGACGCGGCGTACGCGCGGAAGCTGGGCGTGGATGTTGATAATCTACTCGTGTCCCAACCGGATAGCGGCGAACAGGCATTGGAAATTGCCGAAATGCTGGTGCGCAGCGGCGCACTGGATGTTTGCGTGATCGACTCCGTTGCAGCTCTTGTTCCGAAGGCAGAACTCGAAGGTGAGATGGGTGATTCGCATATGGGCCTGCAAGCGCGGCTCATGTCGCAGGCACTCAGGAAGCTTACTGGCATCGTGTCAAAATCGAAAACCTGCTTGGTCTTCATCAACCAGATTCGCGAGAAAATCGGTGTAATGTTCGGCAATCCCGAGACCACCACGGGTGGTCGCGCCCTGAAGTTCTACGCGAGTGTTCGCGCTGACGTGCGTCGTGTCGCCTCCATCAAGGATGGCGACGAGGTCACCGGAAGCCGCACTAAGGTGAAGGTCGTCAAGAACAAAGTGGCGCCGCCCTTCCGCGAGGCTGAGTTCGACATCATGTATGGAGTCGGAATTTCCAAAGAGGGCGATCTGATCGACCTCGGTACGGAACGCGGGATTGTCGAGAAAAGTGGTGCCTGGTTCTCCTATAAAGGTGAGCGCATGGGGCAGGGCCGGGAGAACGCGAAGCAGTTCCTGAAGGAGAACAATGACATCCGGCAGAAAATCGAAGACGAGCTGCGAAAATCACTCAATATCCTGCTACCAGGAAGTGCTGGCGAAGTAGCCTCTTCAGCTTCAGCAGGAGCTGCAGATACAGCGGCAAGGTTGCGACCGTCCAAAGGATAGTTTGCCACCGCTCGATCATTTTGCGCAGGTCTTTGTGTACGCCGGCGCAACCCATCCAGTTTAAGCAGATAGGATTCTTTCATTTCTGGAGCTGGCAGGTCTCCCAATAGTTCTGCCTCATTCCTTCAGATTTTTCTGGAAGGCCAAAGCTCAGGAGTTGGCAAGCAAGGCCGTCGAGAAGTTCCTACAAGAGGAACGGGAACCTCTCCATATGCCCGGTGCACACCACGACGTATGAAAAATGAGTCCCCTTTCGGGAGGGGCAGAGGGCGTTTGGCCCTGGAGTGGGTTATGGATTCGAAAGCGACTAACCATCCCCAACTGGCAGCGCGACGCCTTTTTTTGGCATGACCGCTGTCGTTGCGCCAGATCACCCGTCCCGAGAGGGGATTTTCCTAGAGGTCCTAAGCCGTCGATCTATGAGGTTCTGGGCGAAATTTGGGTACCGCAAAATCCTGCAAAACAGTAACCCTCGATCCCTATCTTTCCGAAAACATTCTCAAGCCCGGCCCCAGCAAGCCAGCGGAGCGGGATTCTTCAAGAATAGGATTGCTCAGTGGCATACAGCCTTCCCATATCTAACGACCGGGAAAGCACGCGAGTGTCGCCATTCGTGCAACTGGCGATTTGCACCTTTGGAATTCTCGTCCTCGAACTGGCTATTATCCGGTGGATGAGTTCTCAGATCCGTATTGTTGCCTACTTTTCAAACGTTGTCCTGTTGGCCTCGTTTCTGGGTATGGGGCTGGGGGTCGCATTGGGGAGGAGACGCCCGAGCCTTGTGCATTATTGCCTTCCTGCCCTGGCTATTCTTTCTCTAGTTCTGGCGTTCTCGAGGCAAATGGGTCTAATGAATCTGTCGTTTCCAGATCCTTCCCTGAGCCTTTGGGGTGCAGACTCGCCAACAACCTTATGGGGGTTTGCCGGAGCGACGATGTTGGTCGGTATGATCTTTTGGGTCGTCGTCGGGGTCTTCGTTTTCGCCAGCGTTCCAGTCGGATGGTTGTTTGATCAAATGCCGACGCTATCTGCATACTCTGCGGACCTGTTGGGGTCTCTACTGGGAGTGGTGACCATGACAGCTGCCGCGGCTTTGGGAATGCCTCCGGTCGTCTGGCTGGCTCTAGCGACCCTGCCGTTCCTCTGGTTTTCGCGCCGCCTCTTGAGCTGGATGACTGCTCTTCTGATTGCCGTCCTGGCGGCAGTCTCTCAGGAAGGGGCCATTTTCTCTCCCTACAACCGGATTGATCTTGCTCCGATGGAGTACTTCGAAGCCGGAATTCAGAAGAATCAAGCTCGCCAGGAATGGAATCTCAGTGTGAATCGCGATTTCCACCAGTACATGCACGATTTTTCTCTTCAGACTGTTGCCGCTGAGCCTGCGGTTTCTTCGCGGCGCAGGTGCCAACAGATTTATGAATTGCCGTTCCGTATTTCCAGGAAGAAAGACGCGGCCCTGGTGGTGGGCGCGGGCACGGGAAATGATGTTATGGCAGCGTTACGGCAGGAGTTCCGCAGCGTGCTCAGCGTTGAGATTGACCCGGCCATTCTGCGGGTTGGGCAACAGTTTCATCCAGAGCAGCCCTACTCAGACTTACGGGCGATCCCAGTGGTTAACGATGCCAGAGCCTACTTTGAGCAGAATCCTGGATCCCGGTTTGATGTGATCTGCTATGGGTTGCTGGATTCCCATGCCATGTTCTCCGCAATGTCATCGTTGCGGCTTGATAACTATGTCTACACTGTGCAGGGTATTCGAGCAGGCTGGCGGCTGGTTAGAGATGACGGCATTCTTGCCGTATCGTTTTCGGTCTACGCTGGCCGATGGATGGCGGAGCGAATGCTGGGGATTATTCGCGAAGCAACCGGTCTGTTACCGATGGTAGTGCCTCACGGGTTGAATTATGGGATCACCTACCTGGTTGGCCGGCAGCTCAGTCCCGAAGCGGTAGCTGCAATTACTCCCAAATTGATTGTTGATCCCACCCCGAATCCAGCTATCCGCATCCCCACCGACGATTGGCCTTTCCTCTACCTGCGGCCCGGCTCTATTCCTTATGCCTACCTGAGTGTGCTGCTCGTTATTGTGGTGACATCGACGCTTGCGATCCGGCGAGTCTATGGAAGGGAAATGTTCACAGGACGGCGCTTTGACGTGCCTCTATTCTTGATGGGGGCGGCCTTCATGCTGTTGGAAACCCGAATGGTAACCGAACTCAGTCTGTTGTTCGGATCAACCTGGGTTGTGAACTCAGTGGTTTTTATGGGAATACTGCTGATGGTTTTGCTCGCCAATTGGGCTGCTGGGCGATGGGAACCGAGGCATCCGGAGAGATACTATCTACCGCTGGCTATCTGTCTGCTGGCAACCTGGTTCACCGGCGCGGGAATACTGAACAGGCTTCCCTTGTTCGAGCGAGGCTTGGTCGGTGGGTTACTGTATGCACTGCCGATTGCGTTTGCCGGCCTAATTTTCTCATCCTTGTTGAAACGATCCAAGGATCCAGCCGCGGCGCTTGGATCGAACCTTCTCGGCGCGGTCCTGGGTGGTGTCCTAGAGTATTCCTCGATGCTATTAGGGTTAAAGGCCATGGCCCTGTTTGCGCTCGGCTTCTACTTGGCGTCTTACCTCGTCGGCTTCAAGCGGGGTCTGTGCCTTGAATCTCCGATCCTAGAAAGGTGATCATCTGGCGCAATGGATCTGCCAATCGTCCTTATCGAGGCTTCCACGCATTTCCAATTGTCAGCGTTCATTCCCCGGACTCAATTCCACTCGGTGCGAGGAGGCATGAGATTTCTTCCGAGCGTCTAACGCGTACCTGTCGAATTCATTCGGCAATTGAGCAGCATGACATATCATAGCCACGGGCCTGGCGTTCCAGGCACAGTGCATGCGTCTCTCCGTCCTCCAACGAGAATGACCTGGCGCTCCTTCTCCAAAGACTGGCATTGGGCTGCCCTGTTGGCGCTGCTGAATCTGCTTTTCTTTGGGGATGCCCTGTTTACGGATCAGACTTTCTACTTCAGAGATGTTTCCTTTTTTCACTACCCGCTGAAGAAACTGGTGACCGAGGCCTATGCCAGCGGGGAATGGCCGCTGTGGAATCCGTATATTCAGTTGGGACAGCCGCTCTTGGCGAACCCCAACACCATGGCGCTTTATCCCACGCAGATCCTCTTTCAGATTCTTCCCTTTCAATTCGCGTTCGAGATGCACTTCGTCCTGCACTGCATACTCGGCGGAATCGCGACGTTTTACCTGGCAAGAAACCTGGAGTTCTGTCGTACTTCAGCCTTCATTGCGGCTGCTATTTACAACTTCAGCGGCGTCACACTTTCGTTCGTGAACCTCTTCAACATTCTGCCAGTCGTTACATTCCTGCCCTTACTGACTCTAACTCTGATCAAGCTGCTGCAAGGCGTTACCGTGATTCGGTTGTTGTCCGCCAGTGTTGTGTTTGGCGCTTTTGGCTTGCTACTCGAGCCATTGTCTTGTCTGGCCATAGCACTTTTCCTGTTGTTTTTCTTGGCCGCCTATTTTTGTTTCTCGGGAAAAGTGAAGTTACGGGCCCCTGCGGCACTAGGTTGGATCGCCCTGGTGACTGCGTCGGGAATTTTGCTGGCGGCGATCCAAATCCTTCCAACCCTGGAGCTCATTCAGTCTTCGGGCCGGCGAGGGGGGCTTGATTTTCAGACCGTGTCGGGCTGGTCTCTGCATCCGATCAACCTGCTGCAACTGATTTTTCCCAGAGTGTTTGGAGATTTCTTCAGGCTGACGCGAAACAGCTCATGGGCGGCGGTGTTTTTTGAGAATCGCGAGCCCTACCTGCTCTCGTGCTATTTGGGAGCGTTTTCGCTGCTGTTAGCTCTGTTTGGGCTGCTCCTCTCCGAGCGTCGCTGGATGTCGAGGACGCTGGCGTTTGTGGCGTTTGTGGCGCTTCTGCTGGCTTCCGGCAAGTACGGCCCGGTGTATGGGCAGCTCTTTGAGGTTTGTCCGCTGCTTCGTTATGGACGCTATCCGGTGAAGTATTTGCTCACCTTCAACTTCTCCCTCGCGCTGCTGGCTGGCTATGGTATGCACCAGATCCTTGCACTACGAGAAGCCGGGCGATGGACAAGTTACCTGAAACGCCCGTGGGTCGTGGGTTGCCTGATCTTCCTTAGCGTAATTTTTGGAGTGAGCCTCGTTGCCGAACGGCAAATCGGGGCGCAAAGTAACGATCCCAAAGCGGTGCTTCCGGTGTGGTATCAAGGGAATGCGCTTGAAGTTCCAAAGACGACCGTTGTGTCAGCCCTCCAGAGCCTGCAGCTACAACTGGGGGCTCTAGCTGTGTTTCTTGGACTGTCCTGGGTTGGGCCGGTGAGAGCCGGCATCGTCAAGGCGTCTGCCGTCGCATTGCTTTTGTTTGACTTCGGAATTCATGACTACTGGATCAACCCGCTAATTCAGTCGGAGCTCTATGAACCTGCCCCGGCTGCAGTGTACCTTCAGGAGCGGGAGCGAACGAGTGCCCCTTTCCGAATCTACAGGCTGGAAAAGGAGGGGCTACAGGAAGACGCTTTGACACTGGGAGAAACCAATTCGATTGTCTGGAGCTACTTCTATCGAAGACTGACGTTGGCACAGTTTCTATCGGCCAAGGACCACGTTTCTTTCGCGGTATTTCAACCGGTCGACCGGTTGGAGACCCTTCCCAGCCAGCGAATTTACCATGAGCTTGCCGCCATTAAGATGCAGGAGGAAAAGCTCCGGTTTCTGGCGGGGCTGAATGTCGGGTATGCTCTTGCGACGCACGACGTCGATAGCCCACTGCTCGCGCTGGACTCGACGTTTCCTGTTAACAGCCCACAGCCGCTCCGCATGTATCGGTTAACGAACCATCTTCCTCGAGTTTTTCTGACGGACTCGCAGGGGCCGGCCGATGGACAACTCTCCTTTCAGGATCAGCTTTCGGTTGAGAGTGGAGCAGAAAATCAACGGAACCAGAGTCTGGAGCGCGCTCAGGTCGTCAGCTATCGCCCAAATCAGATCGACATTGAAACTGAGTCCCCTCGAAACCGGTTGCTGGTTTTGTTGGACAGTTACTACCCGGGCTGGAAGGCCAACGTCGATGGCGCAGCGGTGCCTGTCGTCGCCGCGAATTTCGTGTATCGAGCGATTGAGCTTCCTCGAGGCCGGCACCGAGTGACTTTCCGATACGAGTCCCGGCCCTTGACCCGCGGCGCCTGGATTAGTGGATGCGCGGCCCTGGCTTGGGTCGGCGTTTGCGCAGCTCTTCACTTCCGCAGACCCATTCACGCAGCTTTAAGTCATGCTCATGTCTAGCACTCGACCGTGCAGGCTGCACCGCTGCAGGGGTGTGGCCGTCCTCCTTTTACTTGCTGTGGTTATTGTCGTGCCGGCGGTCATTATGACCGAGAAATCGGCAACCTTTGACGAGGTCGCGCATCTCCCTGCGGGCTATTCTTATTTGATTGAACGCTCAATTCGTTACAATCCGCAGCATCCTCCGCTGATTAAGGAAATCTGCGCGCTGCCGTTGTTGCTGCTCGACCTGCGGTATCCCGAAAATCCCTCAGAAAACCAGTGGATCTTTGGCAAGGAGTTTCTTTTCTGCCAGGATGCTCAGCGCATCCTCTTTTGGGGTCGGATACCCGCGTTGCTTTTGTCATTAGGCATGGCGTCATTCGTGGGGTTGTGGGCTACCCATTTGTGGGGATGGGCGGGAGGCCTCCTTGCATTATTTCTTTATGCCCTCGACCCGACGATAACCGCCCACTCACAATTGGTAACGACCGACGTTGGTGTTGCTTGCTTCTCTGTGCTCTATCTGTGGAGTCTGCGTTCCTATCTACGGAATCCGACTTGGAAGACATTGTTGCTTTCCGGCTCGGCTCTTGGATTGGCCCTGGGCGCTAAATTCTCCGCGGTTGTCTTAATTCCGATTTCAGTCGTGCTCCTGGGTGTCGCATCCTTTCGCGGCCAACTCGGCAACGGAGTTTCCCATGCCATGCCGCGGTGCGGCACCACGACGGATGAAAAGTTGACGATTCCCCTCTCGGGAGGGGCAAGGGCCGTCAGGCCCTGGGGTGGGTTGTGGATTAGGAAACGAACCCACCCCGGCGCAACGGTGAAGGCTTCTCAAGCCTTCACCCCCTCCGAGGAGGGGATTTTCATCGGAGCGACTGCAAGTTGTGCGAAGAGCGCGGTTGAGCGCCTGCCTCTTCGGGCTTCTTTCTGGAAGAACCTGGCCGCGCTGAGCCTTATGACCTTGGTGGCCGCGGTCTTGGTCTGGGCTATCTACTTTTTCCCAAAGGACCCACTCTTCTACTGGAAAGGCATTCAAGCGGTCAATCGGGATCGGGGTGTGGAACCCTATTTCTACTTGATGGGGACGCTGAAACCAGGTGGTTGGAAGTCTTACCTGCTCATCGCCTGGCTGGTGAAAACACCGATTCCAACATTGCTACTCACGGTCGCCGCTGTTGTGATGTCGTTCAAAGGATGGCGGGCGACCTGGCTTGACGAGGCCTTTCTCCTCGTGCCTTCAGCTGGCTACTTCCTGTTCTACTCACTTTTTGCCGATAACATCGGAGTCCGCTACCTGATCCCCTGTTTCCCGTTCTTGTACATCTTCACAGGCAGGCTTGTGCATGGGCTGTGTTCCGCCGGACGGCTTTACAAACTCTTGTTCTGTGCATTGCTTGCCTGGAATTTATCCGAGTATGCAGCCATTACGCCCGACCACCTCTCCTACTTTAACCAGATCGCCGGGGGGGCGGAAAATGGGATCGAATGGCTCAGCGATTCGAACGTGGACTGGGGGCAGGGGTTGATTCAGTTGCGGCGATTCATTGAGGACCAGAAGATCACCGGTTACGCATACTTCTATTTTGGAACAGCAGACCCGGAATACTATGGCATCCGGGGGCGTCGAATTGAGGGCTTTGATTTTGCCATTCATCCCACTCGGGGTGTGGTTATCATGAGCTCCCATCTTGTTACGAGGGCTCGAGACGTCTTGGATCGCGCGTTCGGAAACGGCCCGCTCAACTGGTTGCGCCACCAGGCTCCGGTCCAGATCGTTGGCCACGCCTACTACGTCTACGAAATCCGTTGACCCGATGGCTGAGTTCATGCAGAGCGGCACGCCAGTGGCACCCAGCCGATCGAAGTGGACACGCTTGCATTCACACGACGCTTTCTGGATGGGCGTGCTGGCCTGCCTGAACGTCGCATTCTTTGCTGAGGTCTTGTTCACCGACCGGACTTTCTTCGCCAGAGATGTTTCCACGTTTCACTATCCTCTCAAGAAACTGGTTACCGAAGCTTATGCTCGTGGCGAGTGGCCGCTGTGGAATCCATACATTCAGATGGGACAGCCCTTGCTGGCCAATCCGAACTGCATGGCCGTCTATCCTGGACAACTGCTGTTCCAGTTCCTGCCTTTTGAGACGGCTTTCGAACTTCATTTTGTCATCCATTGTGTCTTGGCCGGGACGGGAGCCTTTTGTCTGGCAAGAATGCTTGGCTTGTCGCTGCAGGCTGCGTTTCTGTCGGCGGTGATTTACAACTTCAGTGGCTTGACGCTTTCCGCGGTCAATCTCTTCAACATCCTTCCAGTCGTTGCGTTCCTGCCTTGGTTGAGTGCGGTTCTGTTGTGGCTGGTGTCACGGCCGTCGGCCGCTCGTGGCTGTTTCACCGCCCTGTTGCTTGGAAGTTTCTTCTTACTGCTCGAACCCCTTTCGACACTGGCGACTGCATTCTTCTTGTTTGTGCTTGTTGGCGGATTTGTCTGGAAATCGGGACAGGTGAGTTCTTCATTGTTGCGATTGTCGGGAATCGCTGTGATTGTGCTGCTGGCCGCGATATCGATCGCCGCCGTTCAGATTGTTCCGACGCTAGAGCTTGTGCAAAACTCCGGACGCAAAGGAGGGCTGAGCTTTTCAGAAGCCACCTTCTGGTCGCTGCACCCAATGCAACTGCTTCAAGCGCTGTGCCCGAAGATCCTGGGGGAGTACTTTCGTCTCGAGGCGCCGGTTCCCTGGCCGGCTCGATTCTTCGATCAACGGGAACCTTATCTGCTGTCCTGTTATGTTGGCGCGATGACGTTGTTGTTGGCTGCCTGGGGTGCCTGGCAGTCAAGGCGCCATTGGAGAACGCGCTCGCTGGTAATGGCAATGGCCGCGTCAATTTTGCTAGCCTTCGGGCCGCACACGCCCCTCTACTCAGGGCATTTTGAGTGGATTCCGATGTTCCGGTATGGACGGTTTCCAGTGAAGTTTCTGTTTGTGGCTAACCTGTGTCTGGCTTTATTGGCAGGAACAGGATGGACAAATCTGCAAAGTTCGGAGGACACATCTCGTTCTCGGAGGCGTCGGCGGCGCGCAGTAGTATTGTTGGTTGCTCTGTCAGCTGGGCTGGCGGCGCTTTATGGAGAGTCCGCATGGAAACTGCTGGGGGCTACACGGACCGTGGTTGGCGAATTTCAATGGTCCACTGCGGCGCAGCCCGTGCGGGTCGGCGCTAACCTGATCTTCGAAGGACTGCGTCACGTTCATCTGCATCTCGGCATATTCTTGGCTCTCCTGTTGCTTCGGAGTTGGCCGGCTCTTCGCCCCAATTTGTTGGGCGTGTCAGTGCTTCTCGTTGTGCTCCTGGACTTGTGGAGCGGCAACCTTTGGATCAAGCCACCGGGCGACTGCAGGTTGTACGAAACAGCCCCGGTGGCGCGGTATTTGCAGGAACAGGAGAA
>Ga0187893_10015072_pt1 | contig 10416 bp, 8 predicted proteins | sample MA1701074metaG_FD_139574 | JGI IMG/M metagenome (GOLD analysis project Ga0187893, IMG submission 139574) | White microbial mat communities from a basaltic lava cave in the Kipuka Kanohina Cave System on the Island of Hawaii, USA - MA170107-4 metaG ...
CCAGGCAAAGGTGCCACGGAAGCTCCGCACCGGCAGCGCCAGCAGGCGTGCGTCCCCGACGACCAGTGCGCCAGCATGCGCGGCCGGATCATCCCACGGGCCGAATACCGCCTCCGTCTTGTCGCGATCGTCACCTCGCCGAGCGTCCCGCAAGACCCCTTTGATCGAAGAGCCCGGCACCAAGGGGATGCCCGTTGCCTTCATGCGCGCTGTCGGAAGATCGATGACATCGGCGGCGTGCCCGGTGCCGGCGTGGAGGGGGGACAGGACGTGCAAAATGAATGGTCTTGCTTTCATGGCACCTTCGTCGTGGGGCACGCCACAAATTGCCCTGCTCCGAAGTGAGCGTCGGCGCCGAGCGGTCTGTCGATGACGACGGCTTCGTCGAACTTCAGATCGAGCCAAAACCCTATTCGCCTCGTGAGCGTCCAGCGCCTGCCGCCCGTACCATACTCATGAGCCAAGAGCGGCGAGATGCAGGCCAGTCCCCCCGCGCCGGGCAGGCTCTCGACACGTGCGGGGCGCCGACCGCAGGCTTCCTCGGCGCACGTGATGGCTTGCTGCTCTACGCACGTCTCTTCCCGTCCCCGTCGATGGCGCAGCGGCGGCAGGAACGGCGTGGCGCTCCGCCATCGACGTGCAGGTGTCGCGGGGACCGCCGCGACGACGGCTTCAGGCACAACGGTGATCGGGTAGCCGGGTCCGCCCGCGTGGATGCGCCCGACTCCAAGCAACGCGTCGAGTTCCAGACGGGTGAGGCGCCCGCCAGGTACGCGGACCAGGAGTTCCTCGATCGTCATGGTTCCCGGGCGCAGGCGAGGCAGGTAGTACGCGTGCTGGTGACCTCGAGCCACGGCCCCACCGACATCGCGACCACTCAGCATTAACGACATCGGCTCCTGTGCGTTCCGGGGTCGGTGCGCTTGGACGGCCGCATCGCGAAACGCGCGGGCCACCGCGACCGCGTATCGAAGCGGAATAGGGGTGAGGCGATTCAGCCGGAAACGAATCTCCGCCACGTCGACATCTGGCGCTGCACGGGGCGCTGACGCGCGCGGCCGGATCTCGTGAACGAGAACCGCAGCTGGGACCGCATACTCGATCCATCTGGCTCCGCAGGGCAGCGGCATTCTCTCCCCGAGAAGCGCGTCGACGAGATGGGGCGGGTATCCGTCTTCCCTGACCTCCTCGCCGCGTCGAAGCGACCACAAGTCGGATGCCCGGAACTCGGGCGTAGTGCAGAGCACCCGCGGGTACGCCGTGGGTGAGGTTTGCTGGACGCCGTCGCGACGCCCCACGCTCCAGACACCAGCGGGTGGCTCGTCGCGGTCCGCCAAGCGGAGACGCGCGCGGGATTCGCTTCGGCCGAAGTAGCGGAGCCGTCCGAGCAACTCGGCGAGCAACGCGCGCTGATCGGGCTGGAGTGCCGTCTCGAAGCGGAACCAGAAGCGACCACCTTCAGGGACCGCGAAATGGTCGTGGTGGAGGACGCGATCGGACGCGCCGAGCCGCACGGGCTGGTAGTAGCGGATCTCATGGACCGAGCTCCGCGGCAGCCAGATCTGAGGCGCACCGGCTCGACCCAGGGCCTCGAGGAGGCGATCGCGGACCTCCTCCGAGGACGGGTGCGGCCACACGCAGAACCAAGAGGACGCGAGTGCTCGGAAGAGTCGCCAGGGCGAAGGCGGCCACTCCGGCCCCGCCATGCCGAACTGGGCCTCCCCCCACAGGTGCGCGTGGTAGCGGCCCGAGAGGAGTTCGACCTCGATGACGGTCGCGCTGCTCATCCCTGGTGTTCGTCCACGTGCGCGGCGTTGGCGCCAGCGTCTGGAACCTTGCCGGCGCCCTGCTTCTCCTTCTTCGGCTTGGGCTCGTACGTAACCTCCACCACCGGGCCATCGTACAAAGACTTCTTCTTGTCCTCGGCAGGGGCGGGCTCGGCGACGGGTTCCTCCTTGCTCTCGGCGCCCTTGTTCCCGCTTGACTTGCTGCCTTTCGACTTCTCGGAGGCGGCTTCTTCGTCCTTCTTGTCGGAGAGCTGCTCCTTGACCAGCACGCCGAAGTCCAACCCGGACTTCTCGGCTTTCTTGCCATCGCTCCCGTTGGCTTCGCCGAGGCTGGTCGGCTTCGTGTCCAGCAACTCAGTGGCGGACGTTACGCCCTTCGCCGAGTTGCCACTCCACGAGATCGACTCATCGCATGTCAGATAGCAATCGGCTCGCAGGCGAAGACTCGGTCGCGTCTCACGGCTGCGCGGATCGAAGGACGCCTTGTTGGCGAGGAATGCTCCGATCTTCCAGAGTGCCAGACCGAGCAGGAACTTCTTCCGCTCTTCTTGGATTGACAAGCTCTTCAGCGCAAGAACGTCGATGTCGAACGTGGCCGTGATGTCCTTCGGCACGATGCGGCTCTTCGCGGCGATGCTCTGCCCCTTGTTGGCGCGCTCCTCGCGGGTCGACTCGGGTTCGATCGCGTCCCACTTCACCATGCCGTAGTGGACCTCGGGGTCGTCGGCGAGCTCCGCCTCCAGCCGCGCGTGGATGAGCCGAGTCTGGCGCAGCCCGACGAACTTCCACTGCACGAACTGGAAGCCGTGCAGCAGCGCAGCCGGATCCAGCGCGAAGACCAACTTCTCCAGGTCAGCTCGCTTGTCGAGCGGCCAGAAGTCGCCGCCGTTCCGCAGCCCGAGCTTGTTCTCGAACAGCGCGCGCATGTCGGTGGTGTTGCCCCCGCGTTTGCCGTCGAGAACGTAGGAAGATGCAAGCCGATGCGGCTCGGTCAGGTTCGTCGCCAGGAGGTCGCTCTCCTTATTCTTGACGGCAATGAGCGGCAGCCCTTTGAGGTCATCAACCCAAACACCCGGCGACTTCATGGAGACCGCCTCGAGTCGGTTCGACATGCTCTGCTCGCTCTCGACGAGACACCAGCGCCGGCCTTCCTTGTCCCGGTAGACGCAGGCGTCGATGTCTGGGAAGCCGGTGGGCTGGAGGAAATGCCCGTTGGTGAGCTTGAGCGCCGCGGTGATCACGACGCGGCCCTGGCCGTAGAGCGTATCCAGGAGGGACTTGGCCAGTCCGGACGGAGCTTCCGTGTTTGTCGTCATGCGATGGTCTCCTTTTCGTCGATCGGCACCCAGAGGCGCCGCGATAGAACAAGCGTGTCTTCTGTCGAGATGGGGATTAGGACCGCGAGCACCATGCGCGCAGCGTCGTCGCTCGCGATCGTGGCGGCGAAACGCGCCACGGCCTTTCCAGTCGGTCTCGGGTCTGTGCTCCACGGGAGCCCGTCGATCTGGAGGCGCGCGAGCGCCAGCACGGCTGCCCGTTCGACCTGGCTAGTGCTGCCCAAGGAAAGGAGCCGCGCGACGGTGCCGTCGCGAGGCGGCCGCGAGTCGGACGGCGGGTTGATCCCCAGCTCAAGCCACAGCCGGAGGGCGGCGTACGACGGCGCCACAGGGGCGGCTGCACTCGCTTGCGCGGCCCGCCCGGCTGCCGGCGATCGCCACCAGTCGAGAAGCGCGTAGAGTCCGGCGAGGCGATGGACGTCGCCAACGTTCACGTCACCGCGAAGCAGAGCGGCGATGTCCTCGAACGACGCGGAGCGCGCGGCGGCGAACGGCAGCCTCGGAAGCTCGGCACCATCGAGCCAGCGGGACCAGAAGAGCGCCTTGAAGTCACCGAGACGGTCCAGGCCGGCCCATTGGCGTGAGCGAGACGAATACGATCCATGGCGAGTCGAGTCTCTCCGATCAGGATCGGGAACAATCCAGCGGCCCGCGCGATGTTCGACTGGAAGCATATGCTCGAGGATGGGGCCGACAGCCATGCCCTCGGTTCGCACTCCGAGGATCGAACCGATCGCCCGTCCCAGTCGATGGGCTGGGTCTGTCCGCAGTCCGTTCTGGAGGGCACGCTCCCAGAGGCGCGCAGGGAGCGGTGGCAAGGGGCGCGGCTTCCGGCGTGTGTCCTCGAGGTCCCGGCGTAGGGCACCGGGTACGACAAGCGCGCGGTTCAGATCCCAGAGCGCCTCGAGGATGTCACGATACGCGTCGAGCCCGGGCTCATCGACTGCCCGATGGATGGCCTCTTCAGCGCGCGCGCGCGTCGCGCGCAACCGATCGGTGGTGAATTGGTCGAACCAACCCATCTCTGCGAGCGGTGCGAGCATCAGCCGTAGCATTGCGTGTTCGTCGCCCTTGCCACCAACGCGCGTCGTGCCACGTGGCATGCCTTGACGCATCGGCTGGGGCCGCCCCGGGCGGCGCCCTTCGAGGACGAATCGATGGAAGGTGTCGAAGGCAGCACCGGCGCCGCGGCCGACGACCGCCGCCCGGAACTCCGCCGCCGTGGCGGCGAAGCCCCGGCCGGAGAGCCGCGCCTGGAACTGCCGCATCTGGGTTTCGAACTCGGCGAGCGTTCGAGGGCGCTCGGCGTTCCACGTCGGGAGGTGAATCTCGACGTTCAGGAAGAACTTGCCCTTCCCGAGCTCGACCACCGAGCCCTCGAAAACGAACGGGAACGCGGGGTAGGCGCGGCGGCCCCAGCGGAGACGACGAAGGCTGCCACGGAGGAGCATGGCGCCGCGCACTGCGAGCAGGAAGCACCATGGGCTGATCGGTGCGCGGTCCTGCACCCACTTCGCGACGCCCGTCGCGTAGCGTTTCATTGGCTCAGGAAAGAAGAGATAGCCGCTGTCGAGTTCACGCCTCAGCGTCGGGCTTCCTTCCGCGAAGAGCGACCAGGCGACATCCAGGGGGGCACCTCCAGCCGCTTCGACCGCCTTCTCGATCTGGGAGAAGTAGTCGCCGCTCCCGTCCTGCCCATAGGCCGGAAAGAGCGGGTGCGATTCGGTCTCGTCACGCCCCGGCAGCGGGACAGCGATCGCACGCGCCCAGCGTGCCGGGTCGGGCGTGAATTGATCGTGGTCGCCGGGCAACTTAAGGGTCGAATCCCGGCGTTGAACCACGATCTCGGGGCAAGTCTTCTTTTTGCCCTTCTGCTTCGCCTGCGGATGATCCGGGCACGGGAGAGGTTTGTCGCAGGACTTCTGCCGCGTCGGCTTGAACGCCTCCGCGACGGCGCTTCCCCACGCGAGCAGGTTGCCGCGCACTACATCTTCGATCGCCCGCCTTGCCTTCGCCGGATCTGTGCCGTCGTCGTAAGGGCTTTCGATGGCCAGGTGAAAGGCGTCGTCCCACCAAAAGAGCGCGTCCGGGCAGTCCGCGCCCACGATGGCCATGACACCGTAGCCCTTCAGCAGGTCGCCGAGGGAGCGTGGCGACACGCCGCCAAGGACGAGCGCCTCCATCAACTCGCCCTCCAGTCTGCGACGCGGACGAGGCCTTCCAGATAGGCGACGAGGAAAGGCCCGTGCTGTTCGAGCAGCCGACGGACGCGCCCCTGCCACCCCCGGTGCTCGCGTGACGGAAGCACCGCGTTCGAGTCGAGCAGGATCGTTACGCTTCCATCGGGCAGCGCGACCGCGGGGATCCTGTCGCCGTCCCGCACGCCGCAGAGATCGACGGGGTCTTCGTCGTCCCATGCCTCTGGAAGCATGCGCACCTTGCCATGGTGAGCGAGGATCAGGAACGCGGCGAGGTCGTCGTCGGCGTGCTTCGACTGGAGGAACGCGAGGAGCGAGGCCATCTCGTGCCGGAACCCCGATTGTGGCCCGCCACTCCGGTTCGACTTCGCATAGAGTGCCCCGGACTTCGGGTGACCGTTCTGGGGGACGCCCGCACCAAGGAGCATGGTCTGGAACGGCTGGCGACTCTCACCGTTCACGTTCCGCTCCAGCGCCTTCCCAACGTCGTGCCAACGTGCCGCTCGGACGACAGAATCACCAAGGGTGCCCGTCAGCGGAAGCGTCGTCACGAGGTCCTTCGCCTTTTGCTCTGCCGCGAGCAGGTGAGGCTCGAGTTCCATCCACTCCTTCGTGAAGCAACGATGGTCCTCGAGCCGTGCACGCGCCCCAACGATGTGGCCGTCGAGCTCGCGAACCAGCAATATCGTTCCACCATCGAGTCGGACCCATGCTCGTATGAGCTTGCCGTCTTCCTTCTCCCACCGGTCGATGATCACACTCGGGACGTCCGTGGTCTTGGCCGTCCAGCCGGCCGTTTCCTGATAGCAGCCGGCTGTGCGATCGATCATGACGGTGTCGCCCGCGCTGATCTCGCGTCCCCGTGCATTGCGCCAGGCGCCGCGTCTCTCCCGGCCGGTAGAGAGCGTTAGGATCCACACCTCTTGATCTGCAAAGACCTGCTGCACCTCGTAGAACGGCACAGGGCACAACTCGTCACGGTGGAGCGGCACCTGTTCGTCCGCGTCAAGCCCACCCTCGATCTGCCGCCAGAGCAGATACGCGTCAATGTCGCGATCCGCGGCGCGCAGCAGGGGCGTCACGTCCGTGTGACCACCGGAGAGGTCGGGATCGGTGTCGAAGAGATCGTCGAGGTCGAAACGCCGAAGGACGGGCCCCTCGAGCGGAAGCGAGATGGACATGGTCGATAGCGTCTTGGGCGCGAGAGAGCCCTCGTGCGTCGCTTCCACGGTCTGAAGGAACTCGCGGGCTTCTTCGACCAGCCGAGCGTCGTAGGGCAGGCTCAGCTCGCGCTTGCGTCGCTCCTCATACTCGCCCTCCGACTCCTTCTCCTTGCGTGCCGGAGACGGTGGTTCGAAGACGACAGCCCTTGCGGGCTCTCGCTTCCCTTTACGGACGTCCGGTGCGCTCGGTCGCGTGCCACTGCGATTCAGGCGTCCAAGGCGCTGCACAAGCGACGGCCACGGGCACAGCTCGGTGAAGAGCGCATCGGCGTCTATGTCCACGCCGGCCTCGAGGACCTGGGTCGTGACAACCACGCGCCCAGCGTTGGGCGTGGCGCTCTCCAGTGCGCTCGTCATCGCCTGCCGGTCATGCGGTCGCATGCGGGCATGGACCAGCAGAACATCCGGCCCGGCGCTGGTGCCGTCGCCAAGTCGAGCGTGTAACTCACGCGCACGCTTGACCTGGTTGACGAAAACGAGCACGAGGCGGCAGCCGTTCGCCTCGCCGCGAACGGCCGCGACCAGATCGGGGCTCTCAACCGTCCAGCCCGGCTCGACCGTCTGCGCAGCCCCTTTGGCAGCCTGCCCGAGCTTGCCACGCCGTGGTTTGCCGGCGGCGCGGTCCAGGTGTAGCTCCAGGCGCTTCGGCGCGGTCCAGCGCGCCCTGAAGTCGGGATGGGCGAGGTCGGCGTTCGTATGCCGGTGGGGCCCTGTGGTGAGCGTGCGGCCTGCGCGCTCTGGCGAGCGCAACCAAGTGGGAATCTGGGTAGACCCTGCGCTGGTACCGAGCGTCGCGCTCATCCAGATGGTCTGGCGCAGCCCGTGGGATGGCGGCGCCTCGTCCCAGAACTGCTGGAGCTGCGCGCTCGTCGTGCGCCCTGGCCCCATGAGCTGGACCTCGTCCATCACCCAGAGCGCGTCGACGTTGAGGAGCCCGAAATCCACGGGCCACATCTGCGGGGGCATCGCGAAACCACGGTTGAGTGCTCGCGAAAGGAGCATGTCCTGCGTCCCGACGAGGATGGCCTCGTGCTCAGGATGCTCGCGCCAGTCGCGCTCGGATTCGCCACCCATGAGCGTGACGACGGCAACCTTGCTCTCCAATCCCCAGTCGGCTTCGTAGCGCTCGAGCCGGCCTCCTTTGAACGTCGCCTCGCCGGCGAGCAACCCGAGATTGTTCAACCAACGGACGGCACACGCGCGCGTCTGCTCAACGAGCACGCGCATGGGGAGGCAGTACACGAGACGGCGCGGCGTTGCGTCGCGCCAGTTGTTGTGTTGCCGACGCCAGAGCCATCCGAGGATCATGGCCGCCGTCTTGCCTGTGCCCGTGGGCACCTCCAGCAGTTCGGGGAACCGCTCAGTCTGTGCAAGCTCGCGCTGGTACGGAAAGGGCGTGCACTGGTCGCTTCCCAGTGCTCGAGCAAACCATGCGTCAAAGTTCATCCCGCATCCCTCCGCAGTTAGGTCCATCACTCGCTCCATCGCCGATTCCACACCCCCGCCACCACCCGCCCGAAGCCCTCCTCTGTCCGCGACCCGAGCGCGGCGAGCCAGAGCGACCGGGCGTCGGCGTCGACGAACGGCTTCCCGTCGGTCCGCTCGAAGAAGTAGACGGCGCCTGATGCAACCATGCGCGAGGTCGGCTTCGGCGCACCTGCCGCCATGTCCCAGCCCGAGACGTGGATCGGCCGGGGAACGAAGGCCGCGCGCAGAACCACGTCGTGGTCGAGACCGGCCAAGCGGCCCTGATATGCGCCGCCGTCCGCCTCAAGGCCATCTGGCAACCAACCCCTTGCGAAGCAGATCGGCGTGACGGCGACGACCCGCAGGCCCCGGCTCGAGGCGCGGAAGGCTTCGAGCAGTCCGGCAGGTGCCTCGAGACGACATTAAGCAGCGGTTCCACGCGGACCAGACGCGCGTCCGAGCCGAGCGTCGCCATTGCGGAGACCTTACTGTCCGGCAGGACAACCTCGACGCCGATCGCCCACTCGGCGCTCGGGTCGAGCGTCTCGACCACGTCGTGCGAGAACAAGACGCCCTCGTCGGCCGTGAGTTCCTCGGGGCGGATACCGACGTGCACTTGAAGCCGGCGTTCCATGGCGAGCGTGCTATCGTGGCCGAGGACGGAGAGTCGTGAGCGCGTCGCGCGTTGCCCTGGACGGCAGCCACGAGGTGGGATCGTCCAGAACCTTGAAGCTGCCAAGACCGCGCCGCGTGCGGCTGCCGTAGCCGCCGAACAGGAGCCACGCACGGACGACATTGCGGACCTCGCCCTCTGCGTCGACAGGAGCGACGACAATCAGGCGGAACCGGGTCCCGGGCATGCGGCGTGGGGCCGGAGCCATGTGTGATCTGGCGCGATTGGGGTCTGCCTTCTGCTCCTTCGCCGGCCACAGGGCGTACGCGCCACGAGTCGCCTCGTTCCCGTAGAGCTGGACGTCGGAGCCGTCGATCGCGCCGGTCGCCTCGACCTTGCTGCGGATCTCGACGGCGGAGCGTCCACCTTCATCCGTAGCGGCACGCCCCCAGAGCTCGCTCTCACGAACGTACAGCTCCCTGCTGCTCGGGTACTTCGCCGAGTACAGAGCGCGCCACCAGAAGCGTAGGTGACCCCGCACGCTGGCCGCCCGGATGACATCGACGTCGTCGACCGTACGGGTTTGCGTGCCTCCGCCCAGGATCGGGGTGACGACTTCGAGCCGAACGGTGATCTCGCACATCGCCGGGCCGCCGCGAGCCACGCGCGCCCGTGCGGCGGGCAGTTCGACGTACGACGGCGCTGGTGCTTGCACCCTCATGGAGTTCCTCGTTCCCCGATCGCCCGGCACACCCCATACCCCCGAAACCGCCCTGCTCCGATCAGAATCGGCCCGCACACCGGACGCTCGAACACGAGAATGGCGTGTGTATGGCGCCGCTCGCTGTTGTCTTTGCGCCGCAGCCGGGGAAACGCGAACGCCGGTGGCACACCGAGGTGAGCCGAGACCTGCGTCACAATCACTTCGCGTGGCTCGGGCAAGCCAACGCGCGTGCACGCGGTTGCGATCATTGCCGCGGCCTCGCGCTGGTATTCTCCGCCACTATCCGTCTTCGGATGCCGATCGAAGGCCACGGGGGTGACGGTCGACCAGTGCGTCGCGCCGTCGGGCTGGGCGTTCCAGGCTTGCGGGCGCAGGTTCACCGTCGAAGAAGCGTTGATGTCCGGAACGATGTTCCACGCGCCCAGCCGTCCGAGCACCAGGCGCTGCACGCTGCGGATGGCGCGCAGCGCAATGCGCCGATCGTCCTGCCGCATGTCACCCGGCAGGACCAACGCCACAGCGAGCAACCGTCCGTCCGCGCGCTCATGGCCGACGGAAGCAAGCGGCAGAAACATCAGGTGCGGTCTATCCAGCGGCGCGCCGCCCGGTTCGTGACCGGAAAGCACCCCGCGTACACGCTCGGGGAGGCCGTTGCTGTGCGCAAGAATGGCCTCGCGCCAGCGCTGCACGACAGCAAGGACGTCCAACAGATTCAAGTTACGATGAGGCTCGCCCCAGGGTTCGAGTCTTAGAACCGGAGCGTGCGGACTGAACACGGTTCCCGGCGCGGCAGTCAGAATTGCCGCTGCCGGGCCGCTGCGGGCGGGTTCTTCAGCGCGGACACCTGCCAGGCGTTCCGCTTGCCGTGTGGGTGGCGCTGCGGCGCTCACTAGGTCTGATGTCGATAGGGTTACGATGCGATCGATGTCGTCCTGCTTGTCATCCGCGCTCATACCTCGTCCTCCGGCTCGTCGCGCGCTGCCGCCCCGCTGGATTCAAGCGCGGCGCGGTCGGTTTCGATCAACTCGCGCAGTTGCTCCGGCGAGGGCAGCGCCACCAAGTATCGG
>Ga0187893_10015073_pt1 | contig 10416 bp, 9 predicted proteins | sample MA1701074metaG_FD_139574 | JGI IMG/M metagenome (GOLD analysis project Ga0187893, IMG submission 139574) | White microbial mat communities from a basaltic lava cave in the Kipuka Kanohina Cave System on the Island of Hawaii, USA - MA170107-4 metaG ...
CAGGTGGTAGACGTGTGCCTAGCCGATCCGGACCGCGATGAAATGGCTGACATGACCAGGTTTCTCGAAATCCTCGTGCGTAAGATCAAAGTGCCATTGATGGTTGATTCGACCGATTCACGCGTGATTGAAGAGGCGTTGAAACGCTCGCAAGGCAAAGCGATCATCAACTCCATCAATCTGGAAGACGGTGAGGAGCGTTTCGAGAAAGTTGTCCCGTTAATTAAGCGCTATGGTGTCGCGGTCGTTGTTGGCTGCATCGATGAAGACCCGGTACAAGGCATGGCGGTCACGCGCAAGCGGAAGTTAGACATTGCCCGACGGAGTTATGAACTCCTGACACAGAAGTACAGGATACCTGCAGAAAACCTCATTTTCGATCCGCTCGTCTTCCCCCTCGGCACTGGTGATCAGAATTATATCGGCGCTGGCGAAGAAACGATCGAAGGGGTGCGCCTGATCAAGCAAACTTTCCCTGAGTGCAAAACCATCCTCGGGATTAGCAACGTCTCCTTTGGTTTGCCACCAGCCGGACGTGAAGTTCTCAACTCGGTCTTCCTCTACCACTGCGTCAAAGCCGGCCTGGACATGGCAATTGTGAACAGCGAGAAACTTGAGCGATATGCATCGATTTCTGAGAAAGAGCGACGCCTCGCCGAGGATCTTATTTATTGGCGCGGTGAGGATCCAGTTGGTGCCTTTGCCGCTCACTTCCGCCAGAAAACCACCAAGGGCAAAACCGATACGCGAAAGGATCTGCCCCTGGATGAGCGTCTGGCTCGGTACATTATCGAAGGTTCTAAGGATGGACTGATCGACGATCTCAACGAGGCACTGCAAACTCGTCCGCCTTTGGAAATTATTAACGGTCCATTGATGGCTGGAATGGATGAGGTCGGCCGACTGTTTAACAATAACGAATTGATTGTTGCCGAAGTCCTGCAGAGCGCCGAGGCGATGAAAACTGCCGTGGCTCACCTAGAGCCGTTTATGGAGAAAACCGCAGACGCGCTCAAGGGCAAGGTGATTCTCGCAACTGTTAAAGGTGATGTACACGACATTGGCAAGAACCTAGTCGAGATCATCCTCAGCAATAACGGCTATCGGGTGGTGAATCTCGGGATCAAAGTGCCTCCGGAAACACTCATCGGAGCGTACCACGAGCACAAGCCGGATATTATCGGCCTTTCTGGGCTACTCGTGAAATCAGCGCAACAGATGGTCGTCACTGCACAAGACCTGAAGAACGGTGGAATTACTTGCCCTATCCTCGTCGGTGGCGCTGCTCTCACTGCTCGGTTCACCGCGACGAAGATTGCACCTGAATACGAAGGTCTCGTGTGTTATGCCAACGACGCCATGCAAGGGCTCGACTTAGCGAATCAAATCGTTGCTCCGGACAAACGGGTTGTGCTAGCTGAGAAAATTGTAGCAGAGCGGAAACGATTGGCTGCCCAAGATCGCAAGCCCGTTCAGGTCAGTGAGAGAGACAGTGCACAGGAAGCGCGAGTTTCCACGATCCCCCATGATCATCTTATTCCACTGCCACCAGACCTGCGCACCCACGTTCTCGACGACTATGACCTTGAAGCGATTCTTGCGTACATAAACCCGACGATGCTCTACAGCAAGCATCTCGGTCTCAAAGGCAACCTGGAAACCCTGTTGGAACAACGAGACGAGAAAGCGGAGCACCTCTATCGGCAGGTGCGCGCTATGGAAGATGAAATTGTCGCGAAGCAACTGCTACACGCTCGTGCGGTCTACAAGTTCTTCCCAGCACAGGCTAACGCTGACACGATCCTGATTTACAACCCCGCTGGAACTGACATGATTGAGACTTTTCTCTTTCCGCGGCAGACACATGGTGAGGGGCTGTGTCTCAGTGATTTTGTCGCGCCCCAGAACTCGGGCAGGATGGATTACCTCGCGCTCTTCGCCGTCACCTGCGGGCATGGAGTGCGTGAACTCTCTGAGCAGTACAAACAAGCTGGCCAGTATCTCCGGTCGCACATCTTACAAGCACTTGCGATTGAAGGTGCCGAGGCGTTTGCTGAACTCCTGCATCAACGCATCCGAGAGATGTGGGGATTCTCTGATCCGCCTGACCTGACCATGCGCGAGCGCTTTAAGGCGCGCTATCGAGGCGTGCGTGTGAGCTTCGGGTACCCAGCGTGCCCGCGGCTAGAAGACCAGAGCAAACTCTTCAGCCTGTTGCAAGTGACAGAAATCATCGGTGTACAACTGACCGAAGGATTCATGATGGAGCCTGAAGCTTCGGTGTCAGCGCTGGTTTTTCACCATCCACAAGCTCGCTATTTCAGCATTCTGGAAGCTGAACTCGCTGCATTTGAGCAGCGACTCGTTGTAGGAGCCTGAGGCTTCTGTTCGTCGTTCCTACCGACCTGACAGCAGCAGAGGCATCAGCCGTAGGCCTCTACTGCAAAGGGGCTGCTGCGGTTTCGCGTAGGCTCAATATTACAGCGAAAGACACGGCGGCAGCTGCCATCAGGTAGAATGCTGGTGACAGATCGTTATGACTGCGCACAATCAGATACGTGACAATCATCGGAGTCGTTCCTCCGAGTATGCCTAGGCAAAGGTTGTAACCAACCGACATCGCACTACAGCGGACCCGTGCTGGAAATGCTTCAACCATAGTTGCCGGAACGACGCCGAGGAACAGCCCGATCAGTGCAGCAAACCCCATCTGACCCAAAAGAATGACTCCAAAGTGAGGGTGATGCATCATCCAGAACAAAGGCCAGGCTAGAACTAAGGTGCCGAGAGATGACGCAATGAGTAGGGGCTTCCGGCCAATGCGGTCTGAAAGAGTTCCTGCTATCGGAATCAAGAGGAGAAGGATCACCATGTTGATCGTATTAATATCGAGCGCCTGTGCCGCTTGGATGTGAACGATTTGCTTGAGATAGGTGGCTACGTACACAAAGATAAGGTAGAAGCCAACAGCGTTCAGTACATTAAAGCCAGCGACTCGCAGCATTGCCCGCCACTCTGTACGGAATGCTTCCAGGACCGGTGACGTGGCGAGCTTCTCGCTCACTGGTCGGTTTGACATCTCGGGAATGTGGCGGCGGATGTAGAGGCCGGAGAGACCGACTGCGAAACCTAACAGGAACGGCACTCTCCAACCCCAAGCGGACACAGTATCTGCTGAAAATACAGACGTGATTAGAGCCCCAACCGCTGAGCCAAGAAGAATGCCGGCAACTGCACCAAAAACACTCCAACTGCCTATCAATCCTCGCTTGCCAGGTGCAGCACCCTCGACCAAGAACACAACAGAAGTCGTATATTCGCCGCCAACGGACAGACCTTGGATTAGACGCAGGGCCACAAGCAGTACTGGGGCAGCTACACCGATCTGAGCATAGTCTGGCAAAATGCCGATCAGAAAGGTAGGAATCGCCATGGCGATTACCGACAGCGTGAGCGCGGCCTTACGGCCGATCCTGTCGCCAATATGGCCGAACACCAATCCGCCGATCGGCCGCATCAAAAAGCCTGCGGCGAATACGCCAAAGGCAGCAATCAATGAGGCAACAGGGTCTGCCGAAGGGAAAAAATGCTGACCGATAGTTTGTGCGAAGTAACCATAGATGGCGAAGTCATACCACTCCATAACATTGCCGGCGACGCCAGCGACAATCAGACGATGAGACGCTCCCTCATGCCTCTCGTTCATACGCTCCCTCCGATCGCTACCACACTTTTAGCTAATGGTACGGTGCCAGATTAGCTATAATGTGGTTTTTGCCCTATGCGCTTGTAAGTGAAATAGTCCGCTAAGATCTTGGCATGATCGAAAGCAAGAGGAGTCGGTAAGGTGTGTTCGTAAAAGATCGCTGCTTCCGCCGCATCGTCAGCGCCACGTGGAGTCCCGCTCGCTCGGGCAATGAAAACGGTGGCAATGGTGTGTTGGCGTGGGTCCCGGCCAGGATCAGAATAAACGTGGAACAATTCAACAAGTTGGACCTCGAGTGAGGTCTCTTCGAGCGCTTCCCGCACTGCGGCATGTTCTGCTGACTCCCCGTAGTCGATAAATCCACCTGGTAGCGCCCAGCCCGGAGGTGGGTTTTTCCGGCGAATGAGGACAATCCCCCCGTCCTCTAATTCGATGATTGCGTCCACTGTGGGAACAGGATTGCGTAGGGTTGCCATACCGGCACAGAAGTACCATGAGGCGGCGGTCCAGGCAAATTCCTAAGTCTTTCGCACGACCTTTGCTCTCTTGAAAATGATCAGATATCGTCCTTTTTATGAAGCCACTGCGGATCGGACTCATCGGTATAGGAAAGCACGGAAGCCGCTACGCCAAACATATTGTTGAGGATATATCGCAAGCCGAACTCGCAGCAGTGTGCCGCCGGAACCGGCAAGAAGGAGAAAAACTCGCCATAACCTATGACTGTCCGTTGTACACGGACTACCATCACCTGATCGCCGACGCGCAGGTTGATGCTGTGGTGGTCGCCGTCCCTCCGGCGCTCCATGGAGAGATTGTAGCAGCAGCTTGCCAGGCAAGGAAACACATCCTGATCGAGAAGCCATTAGCAGTGAGTGTGGCCGAGGCGCGACGCATACGTGAGTGGATCATGGCAAGTGGCGTGCGTTGCATGGTCGCTCACACGCTACGTTTCAATACTGTCGTTCAGGCGCTCAGAACACACATTCCGCACATCACACCGCTCCATACCATCTATTTGAGCCAGCGCTTCGAACCCTCTTCGCTTGTCTGGTTGGACCACCAGGCAGAAAGCGGAGGCGGTATCGTGCTGCACACTGGTGTCCACAGCTTCGACTTGCTGCGGTTCTTTAGCGGTTGCGAAATCAGGCAGGTATGGTGCCAGACTACTCAGGTGTTCACTAGAGAGACTGAAGATAATTTTCTCATGTCGTGCCGCATGAACGATCCATTGCTCACGGGAGCTGTAGCTGGCTCTCGTTCGACCTGCAGCCGTTCAGGTCTCATTGAAATCTCCGGAGAAAAGGGGCAATTGCTTGGCGATCATGCACACGGTTTCGCATACTTGATCAAGGGTCTCGAACGCACACCGCTGTCAGTTGCACCGTTAGGACCCACCGTACGAGAGACCCTGCGAGCGTTTGTTACCGGGCTTCTGGACGATACAGAATTTCCCATCACCGTGGAGGATGGCCTACGTGCAGTTGCGATCGCCGAGGCGAGTTATCGCTCCGCTGTGCATGGCAGGACAGAAGATGTTGAGACATAAGGACACTTCATGAACTACCTCACTCACTTTTCTGTTTCACGACTCCCAATTGCTGAAGCAACGGCACGATCTCTTGCCCGAAGCGCACGGTATCCTCGTAATACGAGAGGAAGCACATTAGCACCCCGTCCATGCCCAGGTCAGACAAACGCTTGAGCTTGAAGGCGACTTGCTCGGCCGTGCCAACAACAGGAAGCGCACCAGCACTAAGAGTGAACATCTCGAGTGTGAACTGATCAAATGAGCCGCCGCCGATCCCCAACCCGCGAGCCCAATTCCGCACTGCGACCTCGTCCATGTGTTCGATGATGCGACGGACCTCATCCTCCGCTTCACGCTCGGTCTCGCGCCACAAAACAAACGGATATCCGGCACAGCGCACAGTACGGCCGTAACTTCGAGCACGAGCTTTGAAGTCACGAGTGATATCAGCAGTCGCTTCTATCGATGGTGGGCCGATGAAAGCCCAATCACAGAGACGGGCGACTAAATCTTTGGCTTCAGGTGAGACACCGGCGTTGACGATGGGCGGAGGTGGCTTTTGGATGGGCTGTGGCATCACGTAACCGTCTTCGATACGGTACCAGGGGGAGTTGTAACTAAATATGCCCGGCTCAATGGTCCATAACCCCTTGAGAATCTCGATGAATGCAGTGGTGCGCTGATACCGCTCTGCATGCGGCAGGAGTTCGATCCCTATCATCCCGAACTCCTCTTTGCTCCACCCGCTGACGATGTTGATGCCCCACCGCCCATTGCTGATATGGTCGAGCGTGCCTCCCATCTTCGCTACCACTAAAGGATGGAACACTGGCACGTGCACTGTCGAGTAGATGCGAATTCTATGGGTGATTGCCAGCAAGGCCGCAGCCCAGGTTATCGTTTCCAGAGAAGTGCCCAGATAGTTCGTCTTCCCACCGAATCCACGCCAACGACTCACTGGAAAGAGGAAGTCGAAACCAGCCACCTCGGCAGCGAGAGCGATCCGCTTGTTGGACTCATAGGGCCATTCGTCTGGCCCCGAACGGTAGGTACTGATCGCATACATATTGCTGCAGTTGGGCATGAAGATGCCGAGTTGCAGACCGCTACGGTCCTCGTGCTGCACAGTGGAATCCCTCCGTCTCTCCCTGCGATGAGAAGAACACCGGCCTATATCAGGCTAGCTCTCCGAAGAAAAGGAGATGCTTCGCCCTAACTTGACAGAGGAGGATTGGTTGCGTACAAATGAACAGAAATTCACCCTTGAACATTTATTCAAAATATGACAACGGTCACGCATCTCAATCGCTCTCAACGGCGCAAAGAACGGACTCGGCAGGAACTCCTCACTGCCGCTAAAGCCGTCTTAGCGAAAAAGGGCTACTATAATACAAAGGTGGCCGACATTGCTGCAGCAGCCGATATTGGCGTTGGCACCTTTTACCTTTACTACCCCACCAAAGATGCGCTGTTTCTGGAACTGGTAGAGGAAACTGCCCGATCTCTCAAGGAAGAAATCGATCGGGCGAGAGCTCAAGAAAAGGATCTTCTCAAAAAAATTCGCGCTGCCAACCTCGCGTTTTTCCGCTTTGCGCAGGACAATCGTGAATTACTGAAAATCGTCTTCGGTCACGGCAACACATTCGACGAATTACTCCGCCAGGTTTACGCGACGTTTGTTGCCGACGCTGCCGAAAGGGTCACTGAAGGCGTCCAACGGGAAGTGTTTCGGCCGCTGCCACCGCAAGTGGTCGCCAATGCCTTGGTCGGCATGTTTGCTCAGGTCGTGTCTTGGTGGATCGAGCAGGAAGGTCCCTCAGCAGAAGAGATGACCGAAACGATGACGAACTTTGTCTTGCACGGGCTTGCACTCAACCCAACTCAGTACTCTTAGGAGAACCAGACCATATGGAAGTACGTAAACCAGATCCAGCGTATAATACCGTTGCTCGCGATGACTTCGCGGCCATGATCGAGGGAGGCCGCTACGCCCAACGTTCCAAACACTTTGAAGAGATTATCGCCCGCACCCACGAGCACTTCTGGAATCCGGAAGACCCAGACTATATCAACTACAACGAGCTTCTCCCTCCGGATACTCCGATCGTGCCGCTTGAGATGGTACCCGAGTTGCAATTCGCCGTGGCGGACAAACTCGACGAGCAACAGCGCCTCGAACTCGCCAACGAAAGCGCCCGTTGGTCAGTCTCGAATATTTTGCACGGTGAGCAAGGAGCGTTGTCCCTTTCAACTAGTTTGTGCGACATGTTTATCGACCCAGGCGCTCAGGAGTACGCAGCCAACCAAGTCCGGGAAGAAGCGCGGCATGTCCACGCCTTCAGCAAGTATATGATGGCCCGCTTCAACGGTCAGGTTCTACCGGTGGGTGATACCCTTAGCGCTCTGCTGAATGAACTCGTAAAGAGCGACGTCGTATACAAAAAACTGATAGGGATGCAGATGCTGGTTGAGGGGTTAGCGATGGGAGCGTTCGCCACCTTGCACGTGAAATCCCCAGATCTCCTGCTTCGTCGCCTGTGTCAGCTCACGATGACCGACGAAGCGTTTCACCACAAGTTTGGCAAGATCTGGGCGCACGCGACTTTGCCGAACCTTGCTGAAGAACAGCATCAAGAAGTTGAGGACTGGGCTCTCCAGTGCTTCAACATTTTGCTCTTCAACCTCATCAACCCCGAGCAGAAGCGCTTAATCTACGCCAAGTTCGGTCTCGACTGGGAATGGGTGAAAGCAGCCGTGCTAGAAGCTTTCACCGATGAGGATCGGCGCCGCTTTATGGCGGAATCGACCGATATCTTCCGCACGCTGATCAAAACGCTGCTTAAGGCTGGCATCATCACCGAACGTACTCGGTCATTCTACGCAGCGTGGGTAGATATGGAAGAATTGGCTCGTGAGGGTGATCGTATGGTCGGCGATGTCATCGCCGAAGAAGGCATCAAATATCTGAAGGAAATCAACGCAGGCAAGCGGTACATCGTTCGTAAGGTTGCATAACTCGGTGATTTCTTCACCCTTCGACGAGCCTGTCCTGAGCCCGTCGAAGCACCGATAAAGCTTGGTTCGGGCGGTTTCCCTCCTTTTCCCGTCCGGACCCCCTGAGGGGGGTGTTCTCCCCCACCCCCCTCTCTCTTCCTCTCCGCTCTCAATCCTGAGATAATCTTTTCGTTATGAATGAGGGCAAGGAACGTCTGGTCTTCGTTGACGCCGAACGGATCCCCGTACACTTGATCTCTGGCTTTCTTGGTAGTGGCAAGACTACACTTCTTCAACATTTGCTTCACCACTGCCTCGCCAGAGGTCTCAAACCGGCAGTGATGATGAATGAGTACGGTGAGGTCAATATCGACGGTGAGTTGCTCCGCGGCCAGGGTTACGCTGTCCGTGAGATGACAAACGGGTGCATCTGCTGCACGATCGGTGGGACGCTTGGCCTGGCCTTACAAGAGGTTGCGGCGCTCAAACCCAATGTGATCTTCATTGAGGCTACCGGTCTAGCAGACCCGGTGGAACTCATCGACCAAGCGACAAAAGAAGAGGTTTTGCCGTTCGTGCGGCTGGCCTCGTTGATTGCCGTGCTTGATCCTATCAACTTTGCACGCTTCGCTGACGAGGGACATTTCGGTATTCGTCAGCAGACGAAACTCGCAGATTTCGTCCTTGTCAACAAGCAAGATTTGACCGACACGCGGACTCTCGAAACGCTCGTTGCGCAGGTGCGCGACATTAACCCGCGGGCCCTGATCCTGCCAACTGAACATGGGGCAATAGACTGCAATCTCTTACTGAACATGAAGGGAGAAGTGACTCGGCCAACCGCACGCTCCTGTCAAGCACCGGTTCACGACCACTTTCACACCTTGACAGTCCTCTGCGAAGCGTCTTTTGTTCGCGAACGTTTCGAGCATTGTATGCGATCCTTGCCGCCGACCGTCTGGCGGGCCAAAGGTTTTGTTCGCTTTGTTGGGTCAGGCGAGCAATGGATGTTCCAGTTCGTCGCTGGAGACTTTGCTCTCGAGTGGATCGACCTGCTGCCCGAGCCGCCAGAGCACGTCGTGTTCATTGGCAAGGGGTTTGACCGTGAGGCTTTGCAAGAGGCGCTCTGGGCTTGCGCGACTGTCTAAAAAAGGAAGAAACCTGTTCTGTTGTATTCGGAATAAGAATTTGCTAGTGTCCCCTCCGTAGTCGTTGGTTGTTCGGTTTACACCGTTCGGTCGAGTGAGTCGGTTCGAGAGTTATAAGGCCCCTGGAACCCACTCATGGGTTCCAGGGGCCTTTTGTTTTGCACACCTACGGAGGTGGAAAGTGGCAATGAAGCTTTTTGTTGGCAACCTGCCGTTTAATACAACAACCGCAGAACTCGAATCGCTCTTCGGCCAGGTTGGCGCGGTCACGTCGGTGAACATCATCACCGACAAGTTCACCGGGCGTTCTCGAGGCTTCGGTTTTGTCGAAATGGACAACAATCAAGAAGCGCTTGCAGCAATCGAGCGTTTCAATGGCCACGAACTTCAGGGCCGTTCTTTGACCGTCAACGAAGCCAAGCCAAAAGAGCCTCGTCCCGGTGGTGGCCGTTCTTTCTCGGGTGACGGTGGACGGAGGGGAAATCGACCTGGCGGCGGTTTCAACCGGCGTGCATAAGGAGCGACAGAAGTACGCAGCAAGCTGCTGGCTGTAGTTCGTTTCTCTAGAGTGATCACCTCAGTCAGCAGTGGCTTTCTGTGAGTCTGCTTGGAGGTCAATTTGAGCGTACGACTTTTTGTTGGAAACCTACCCCAGCGTTTATGCTTTCCTGAATTGGAAGATTTGTTTACACCCTTCGGTCCACTTCTCTCTGCTGAGTTGATGACGGATCCAAATACTGGGCGTTCACGTGGCTTTGGATTCGTCGAAATGGAATCTGCAGAGGCCGCCCAAGCAGCGATGTCTTCTCTTAATGGTTTAGTCCTAGACGGACAAACACTCTCGGTCAAGGAAGCCAAGCCAGGAAGGGACATTGTCCAAGCACGAAGCGGCATCGAACGGCCAGCCTCTCGGGGCACAGCCGAGGAAAGGCCATCTGCAAGTTCAGGCAGGGCTTTTGGGGCACGGCTGTTTGTTGGGAACCTTCCTTATACTGCGAACGCTGCGGAATTGGAGAAACTGTTTACCGAAGCCGGAA
>Ga0187893_10015074_pt1 | contig 10415 bp, 12 predicted proteins | sample MA1701074metaG_FD_139574 | JGI IMG/M metagenome (GOLD analysis project Ga0187893, IMG submission 139574) | White microbial mat communities from a basaltic lava cave in the Kipuka Kanohina Cave System on the Island of Hawaii, USA - MA170107-4 metaG ...
AGCTCCATCGCGAAACAGGTGATCCTGCGGTCGCGCAGCAATTTCACCAGCTCGACTTCACGATGCGCATAGATGAATGAGAACAGCACCGAGCCTTCGGGCAGCGCGCGCGCCTCATCCAGCGTCGGCGGCTGCACTTTCATCACGATATCGGCGGTGGGTTTTGCGCCGACGGCGACTCCGGCCTTGACGTAAGCATCGTCGGGAATCATCGCGGCGCTGCCGGCGCCGGATTCCAGCGACAGCTCAATGCCGAGTTTTTTCAGTTTGGGGACGACATTGGGCACCAGCGCCACGCGCTTTTCGCGTGCGGCGGTTTCCCTGGGCACGGCGATACGGACCGTCATTCAATCTCCCCGATTTCTTTTCGTCTCGCGGACGAGCCGTGAGAGGGCGCAAAGTCTATCAGCCGAAGTGACAGACGTAGTGCAGAGTCTCCAGCGTTTCGATGTCGAACGCCGAGTTGGCCGGCACCGAAAACGACTGGCCGCCGCGATATTCGATGGCCGTCGTCGCGCCTTTCTGCGTCACGCGGCAGCGGCCTTCGATCAGTTCCATCACTTCCGGCGCCGCCGTGTTGAAAGTCAGCTTGGACGGCAGAATCACGCCGACGCTTTTCTTGCTGCCATCGGCCAGCAACACCGTATGGCTCACGCATTTTCCGTCGTGGTAGACGTTAGCCTTCTTTACTACGCCAACATTTTTAAATTCGCTCACACCGCCACCGCTCCTTCGAGTTCACGATCCTGGATTGCGCTTGCTGATTAAATTCCGCTCACCGGCTTTCTTTTTTGAGCGGTGACGAAGCCCTTGGTCCAGGCCAGCCGCGGCTTCGCCGCTGTCGCGAGCTTCAGGCTTCTACCATCTGGAAGTCAGATTTGGCCGCGCCGCAATCGGGGCAGGTCCAGGTATCCGGGATGTCCTCCCAGCGCGTGCCGGCAGCGATACCCTCACCCGGCAGGCCCGCCGCCTCGTCGTAGACGAAGTCGCAGATCAGGCAGCGCCATTTCTTATAAGCCATTGCATGTCACCCGTAAAAAGGCCGCGAATCATATCGCGGCCTTTTGCGAGGGAGAAATCAGCCGACCGGGATGAAATCCGGCTTTTCACGCACCGCACAGTCCGGGCAGGGCCATGTCTGCGGGAGCTTTGCCCACGGCGTTCCGGCTGGATAACCCTCGCGCGGGCAGCCCTGTTTCTCGTCATAGATATAGCCGCAGTCGGTGCACTGGTAGCGGCCGCTGCCGGCTTTCGCCGCGACATGGGTCGCGTGCTCGCCTGGAAACAGTGCCGGCTTGCCGTCATCCAGTTTCGCGCCCTGCCAGCGCTGGAGCAGTTCCTCACGCTTGGGCGGGTACAGGTTGGCGCGGGTCAGGTCGCCCTTGTAGTGCCTGACCACGGCCGGGTCCATCTGCCGGAACCACAGCCAGGGGAAATAAGTGATGAGGATCAGTGCGGCGTAGCCGGAGGGCAGCTGCGGCGATTCGTCGAAGTGGCGCAGGGCCTGGAAGCGGCGCGCCGGATTGGCATGATGATCCGAATGCCGCTGCAACTGGTACAGGAACAGGTTGGTGATGATGTGGTTGCTGTTCCAGGAATGCTCGGGCTTGCAGCGCTCATAGCGGCCGTCGGCGCCTTTCTGCCGCAACAGGCCGTAGTGCTCGAGGTAGTTCACCGCTTCCAGCAGCGAGGCGCCGTAAAAAGCCTGCAACAGCAGAAACGGCAGCGCCGCCCAGCCCAGCCACAAGGTCAGCGCACCGAACATGACGACGGTCATGCCCCAGGACTGCAGATTTTCGTTCTTCAGGCTCCAGAGACTGTCGCCCGTGCGGGCGAGGCGCTCCTTCTCGATACCCCAGGCCGAGCGCAGGCTGCCGATCATGGTACGCGGCAGAAAGGCCCAGAAGGTTTCGCCCATTTTCGAGCTGGCAGGGTCGTCCGGGGTCGCTACGTTCTTGTGATGACCGCGGTTATGTTCGACGAAGAAATGACCGTAGGCGACCGGCGCCAGGGTCAACTTGGCCAGCCAGCGTTCAGCTTCGCCGCGCTTGTGTCCGAGCTCGTGCGAGGTGTTGATGCCGATGCCGTTGACCGTGCCGACGGTGAAGATCAGGCCGATGTAGTCCAGCAGGCTGACATCCATCGTCACCACCAGATACGCGCCCCAGATGGTGGCGGCGAACTGGGTCGGGATGTAGGCGTAGACGATGCCGCGATAAAAAAGGTCGTTCTCGAGTTGCGCCACCGCGGATTCCGGAGCATTGATCGGGTCTTCGCCAATCATCCAGTCGAGCAAGGGGATAAGGCCGTAGAGCAGGATCGGACCGCCCCAGGCGAAAAACGTCCAGCCGGTCGCCTGATACACGCCCAGCGCGATCAGCACCAGCACCGGGATCATCGGGCTTAGCAACCACAGGTAGCGTTTGCCATCCACCCAGGGCGCAGAGGGCGCCGGAATCGTTGTAGTCGTCATTGGCCCTTCCCTCAATTAACCGAACGTTTAATAACCTACTCCGGTCTTAAGGTCCCTGTCAAATGACTATGGACTCCAGTTTGCGAAATTGGCCAGCACCTGCATGCCGACGCCCTGGCTTTTTTCGGGGTGGCACTGGAAGGCCACCAGATTGTCGCGCGCGATGACCGAGGGGAAAACATCGACGTAATCGGTACTGCCGATCACGTGCTTTTTCTGGCGCGGTGCGGCGTGATAGCTGTGCACGAAATAGAACCAGGCCTTGTCGGCGACGCCATTCCAGATCGGGTGCTTCTGCGACTGCCGGACCTGGTTCCAGCCCATGTGCGGGACCTTCAGGCGCTCGGCGGCCTCTGCGGGAGGGTCCGGGAACCGCACCACTTTGCCGGGGAACAGACCCAGGGCCGGGACGCCGCCGTTCTCGTCGCTCCATTCCAGCATCACCTGCATGCCCAGACAGATGCCGAGCAGGGGCTTGCTGCGCGCGGCCTCGGCCACCATCTCGTTGAGCTCGAGCCGGCGCAGCTCGTTCATGCAGGCACGCACGCCGCCGACACCGGGCAGCACGATGCGGTCGCAGTCGAGCAGCTCCTTGGGGTCGTAGCTGACGAGAATGCGCTGATCGCCGGCGGCGCGCTCCAGCGCCTTGCCGAGCGAATGCAGATTGCCCATGCCGTAATCAATGACGCCAATGGAAGCCATGTCGCGTAGCGACGCTTACGTCCCTCGCCCCGCGCAGCGGGGAGAGGGGGGGACCGTCCGCGGAGCGGACGGTGGGGCGAGGGAACTCGAAGTCACAACGTGTTTACAAACTGCCTTTCGTCGAAGGCACGCCGCTGGCACGAGGGTCGCGCTCGACGGCCATGCGCAGGGCGCGACCGAAAGCCTTGAAACAGGTCTCGGCGATGTGATGCGCATTGCGGCCGCGCAGGTTGTCCACATGCATCGTCACCTTGGCGTGATTGACGAAGCCCTGGAAAAATTCGCGGAACAGGTCCACGTCGAAATCCGCCACACGTGCACGCGGATACTCGACGAAATACTCGAGTCCCGGACGGCCGGACAGATCCAGCACGACGCGCGACAAGGATTCATCGAGCGGCACGTAAGCGTGACCGTAACGGACGATGCCGGACTTGTCGCCAAGCGCCTGATTCAGCGCCTGGCCGAGCGTGATGCCGATGTCCTCGACCATGTGGTGATGGTCAATGTGCACATCGCCCTTGCCCTCGACGCTCAGGTCCACCAGGCCGTGGCGCGCAACCTGTTCCAGCATGTGTTCGAGAAACGGGATGCCGACGGAAAGTTTGGACGTGCCGGTGCCATCGAGATTGAGTTCGACCTTGATCTGGGTCTCTTTGGTGTCGCGCGAAACGCTGGCTTTGCGGCTCATCGGGCGCGGATAATAAATCTTTTGTTATCCGCCCGCCTGCGGCGGGCGGCGGTCAATTCGCCTCAATCCAAAATGTCACCGGCCCGTCGTTGACCAGACTCACCTGCATGTCGGCGCCGAATTCGCCGGCAGCGACCATCGAGTGTGCGGCACGCGCCAGCGCCAGCAAGTGCTCGAACAGGACTTTCGCGCGCGCGGGTTCTGCGGCGGAGCTGAATCCGGCGCGAGTACCGCTGTCCGTATCGGCCGCCAGCGTGAACTGCGGCACCAGCAATAATCCGCCGCCGGTATCTCTGAGTGAGCGGTTCATGCGACCCTCTGCGTCGGGGAACACGCGATAAGCCAGCAGGCGCTCCAGCAAGCGCGCGGCCTGCGCTTCGGCGTCGTTGCGCTGGACGCCGATCAGCACCAGCAGGCCGGCATCAATGCGCGCGATTTCCTCACCGGCGACATTCACCGAGGCGCGTAAGACGCGCTGCAGCAGCCCAATCATGGCGACCATTCTCTCGCAGCTTGCGTAAGACGGGGATTACATATCGTGTCGGTAGCGGCTGGCTGTGACATCGATAGATAAAACAGATAGTGAGTTCGCGGCGCCATGGACAGGGACACCAAGGACGGTAACGGCGCCGCACCAAGGACGGTTTGGAACGCAGGATGCACACCCCGGTCAGTGCCGTTAAGCACCAGGACGGTTTGACGGACACGCGGGGTGAAGGTTTCTCCTCCCTCCTAAGCCCGGCTTCACCGCCGGGCTTTTTTTAGGCCCAATTCGCCACAGCGAATTGGGCACTAACCCCCGCAGTCTTTTGGCGGGGGTGGAAGGGTTTCGGAATAATCTCCCCCGCAATCTTTACAATCCCTCCAATGCGCGTCCTGTTCCATCTGCTGGCATGGCTGCCGCTGTCGGTATTGCAGTTCCTCGGCGCTTTTGCTGGTTGGGCGCTCTGGGTCAGCGGGTCCTCGCGCAAGCGGGTGGCCCTGCGCAATATCAGCCGCTGCATGCCGGAACTCAGCGCCGACGAACAACGGCGCATTGCGCGCGCCTCGCTCTCTCACGAGTTCTGCACCTATCTCGAAACCGCGCGCGTCTGGCTGGGTCCGGCGCGGTCGGTGCAGGAAGCGGTCAGGCAATGGCGCGGCATCGAAGTATTCGAGCGTGCGCTGGCCAAGGGCAGGGGCGTGATTCTGCTGACCTTGCATCAGGGCACCTTCGAAGCGGTGGCGATTCCAATGTCGGCACGCTATCCGATGGCCGGGCTCTACAAGCCGCAGAAAGGCGCGATCAACGAACTGTCTGTGCGCGGCCGCTGCCGTTTCGGCGGACGCATGGAAGTCGCCGAAGCCGGCGTGCGCAAAGCCGCGCTGCCCCTGCTGGCGAAAGGTGTGGGCGTCTACTACATGCCGGATCACGATCCACCGCGAGGCGGTGGACTGTTCGCGCCGTTCATGGGCGTTCCGGCCCACACCGCGACACTGGTGGCCAAGCTGGTGAGGCTGTCCGGCGCGCCCGTGGTGTTCCTGTTCGGCGAGCGCCTGCCGCGAGCCCGCGGCTACATCGCCCATTTTTTCGATGCGCCTGCCGAGATTTATGATCGCGACCCGGTAGCGGCGACGACTGCGATGAACCAGGGGCTGGAGCGCTGCGTGCGCGCCTGCCCCGAACAGTACTGGTGGGGTTACAAGCGGTTTCGCCGACGGCCGCCGGGGGAACCGGACTTTTATAAATAAGTGCGCTGTGTAGAATCCGCGCGCTGGAACTTTTGCGCACCGCAATCGGTCTGACGGCGCGCTTCTCAAAATAAACGAAGGTCCTCTGACTATGGAAGGCGAAATCCTCATCGAGGCGCGCCAGCTGTCGCGGCGCTACGGCCCGACGCTGGCGGTGTCCGATCTCAATCTCACCTTGCGCAAGGGCGAGATCATCGGCCTGCTCGGCCCCAACGGCGCCGGCAAATCCACCACGCTGAAGATGCTCGCCGGCTGTCTGGCGCCCAGCGCCGGTGACATTCGCATCAAGGGCATCAGCCTGCGCGAGGAGCCGAAACTCGCCAAGACGCATCTCGGTTATCTGCCCGAGCAGCCGCCGGTGTATCCGGAGCTGTCGGTGGACGAATACCTCGACTACTGCGCCGGCCTGCACGGCATGACGCGTGCCGCGCGTGCCGCCGCCGTTGCGCAATCCAAGAACGCCTGCGGTCTCAACGAGGCCGCGCGGCGCAACATCGGCAATCTGTCCAAGGGATTCCAGCAGCGCGTCGGCCTGGCGCAGGCGATCATCCACCGCCCGCCGGTGATCATCCTCGACGAACCCACGGTCGGCCTCGACCCCAACCAGATCCGCGAGATCCGCGCGCTGATCGTGGAGTTGGGCCAATCGCATTCGGTGATTCTGTCCAGCCACATCCTCCCGGAAATCCAGGCGGTGTGTCAGCGCGTGATGATCATTTCGCGCGGGCGGCGGGTGTACAACGAACCGGTCGCCGACGCCGCCGCTTTCGACAGCGTGACGGTGCGTCTGCGCCGCGGTTCCAAGGCCCTGCTCGCCAGCGTGCCGGGCGCCGGCACCGTCACCGAAATCGGCGAAGGCCGCTACCGCGTCGCCGTCATCCCGGGGACCGATCCACGCGAGGCGATCGCCGAGGCCGCCGCGCGCCGCGACTGGGGCCTGATCGAACTGCGCGCCGAACAGAAAACCCTGGAGGAAATCTTTGTTGAACTGACCTCCGGCGAAGATCTGAAGGAAGCCGCCTGATGAACATTCTCACGATTGCGCGCAACGAATTGCGCCGCATCTTCGTCTCGCCGCTGGCCTGGGCGGTGCTGGCCGTCGTTCAGCTGATTCTCGGCTTCGTCTTCATCAACCTGCTGATCGACTACGCCAAGAACGCCGAGATGGGCGACCAGTTCACCGGCGTGTCCGACTACATGGGCGGCGCGCTCTACGGCTTCGCCACCATCGTCCTGCTGCTGGTGATGCCGCTGATGACCATGCGGCTGTTCGCCGAGGAACGCAAATCCGGCAGCCTCACACTCCTGTTATCAGCGCCGGTCTCGCTGACCGAAATCGTACTCGGCAAATTCCTCGGCCTGTTCGGCTTCATGCTGGCACTGCTGGGGCTGATCGCCCTGATGCCGCTTTCGCTGCTTCCCGGCTGCGACCTCGACCTCGGCCGCATCGGCGCCGGCCTGCTCGGCGTGCTGCTGATCATGATGGCCTTCGGCGCCGCCGGCCTGTTCGTGTCTTCGCTGACGCGCGAGCCGACCATCGCCGCCGTCGGCAGCTTCGGCCTGCTGCTGCTGATCTGGCTGTCGCAGATCCTGTCGTATCAGGATTTTCCCGGCGCCGAGGTGTTCGGCTATCTGTCCCTGATCGGCCATTACGAAGACCTGCGCCGCGGCGTGTTCGATTCCGCCGACGTCATTTATTACCTGCTGTTCACCGCGCTGTTCCTCGGCCTCACCGTGCAGCGCCTCGATTTAGAGCGCAACTGAGATGAACAAGAAACAAGTTCTCATCCAGCAACTCATCAGCTTCGGGCTGTTCCTGTTCGTCGTCATCGCGCTGGGCTGGCTGTCGGTGCGCTTCAAGACCGAGCTCGACTGGACCGCCGGCAAGCGCAACACCCTGACCGAAGCCAGCGTGAAGCAGCTCGAATCGATGAAGGATCCGATCAAGTTCCTGGTGTTCATGTACCCGCGCTCGGAAATCCGCCAGAGCATCGAAGCGGATTTGGAGAAATACCGCCGGGTCAAGGCGGACATCGCCGTCGAGTTCATTGATCCGTCAACGTCGCCGCAGAAGGTCAAGGAATACAACGTCGGACAAGCCGGCGAACTGGTCGCGGAATATCAGGGCCGTCACGAAAACCTCAACGCCACCACCGAACCCATCGTCACCGGCGCGCTGCAGCGCCTGAGCTATTCCGGCGAACGCTGGGTGGTGTTCCTCGAGGGTCACGGCGAACGCAGCACCGAAGACCGCGAGCGCGACGGTTATGCGCGCTTCGCACAATCGCTGCGCGACAAGGGCCTTAAAGTGCAGACGCTCAACCTGGCCAGGAGCGCCAGCATCCCCGACAACACGGCGGTGCTGGTGATTGCGGGCCCGGTCCAATCCCTGCTCGACGGCGAAGCCAAACTCGTCGCCGATTACGTGGCCAAGGGCGGCAACCTGCTGTGGCTGGCCGACCCCGAGGTAAGCCCGGGCATGGACGCCGTGGCCAAAACCCTGGGCCTGACCTGGCTCAAGGGCACCGGCATCCTGCTCGACTCCGCCGCGCTCGGACTGCCGCCGTTCGTCTACGTCACCACCGAATACCCGGCCAATCCGGTCACCAAGGATTTTCACGAGAACGCGCTGTTCCCGCTGGTGCGCGGCCTTACGTTCAAGCCGACGAACGGCTTCGAGGCACTGCCCCTGCTGGCCACGACCGGGAACGCCTGGCTGGAAACCGGCGCCATCGAGGGTTCGCTGGAACTGAATGAAAATCGCGGCGACACCAAGGGCCCGCTGACCCTCGGCGCCACCTTCACGCGCACCGTCAAGAGCGACAAAGAAGACCGGCCGCAGCGCGTGGCGGTGATCGGCGACAGCGATTTTCTGTCGAACAGTTATGTCAGCCAACTCGGCAACAACCTGCTCGGCTTGAACCTGGTGCAGTGGCTGGCCTCGCGCGACGCCCAGCTCAATATCGACGTGCCCAAAGCGCCGGATCGCTCGCTCGAGCTGCCGGGCTGGGGGTTCGTGCTGATTTATGTCGGCTTCGCGTTCCTGATCCCGGCGCTGCTGCTCGGCTTTGGCCTGACGCGCTGGGCAATCCGCCGGAGACGCTGATGCGGCGTGCACGCTTCAATGCGGCGCTCGCTGCGGTCGCTGTCGGCCTCGCCGCCGCGGTGTTCTTCGCCCAGGAAAAACAAGAGAAGGGTCCACCGCTGACGGCGCTGGGCGCCAATGGCATCACCCGCATCGCTGTCGAACACCCGGGCGCGCCGGCGATCCGGCTGGAGAAAAAAGGCGAACGCTGGCAGATGACCGCGCCGGTCAATGCCGGGGTGGACGCCTACGAGATCAACGGCCTGCTGGGCCTGGCGGAACTGCCGACGAAAGAAAAGATCGAGCCGGCGCAGGTGTCGTTGAAGGCGCTGGAGCTGGATCCGCCGAACTATCGCGTCATGCTCAACGACACGGCGCTGGAGTTCGGCGGTGTCGAGCCGCTCAAGTATTCCCGCTACATCAAAACCGGCGCGGCGATCTATCTGGTTGACGACCCCCCCAGCGCCGCGCTGGACAGGGACTACGCCGACCTCGTCTCCAAAAGCGTGATCCCGGAAGGCAGCGAGATCGTGAGGATCGAAGCGCCGAAGCTAGCAGTCGAAAAAGACACGAAAGACGCCGCCGGCCTGCTGGCGTCGTGGAAGAACGCCAAGTCGATGTGGAACGAGTCCGCGGCAAAAGCCCGGCAAAAAGGCGACGCAGTGACCGTCACCCTGAAGGATCGCGTGCTGAAGCTCGTCATCGTCGAGCGCGAGCCGCAGCTCAAGCTGCACGCGCCCGAGCTTGGCATCACCTACGTGATGTCCAAGGCGCTGGAGAACGAACTGCTCAAACTGCCCGAGCCGGCGAAACCGGCCGGGCAAAAACCCGCCCGCTGAACTTCCGCATGCGCGCCGCCGTCGCCTGGATTGCGGCCGGCGCATAGGGCTTCGGCGGCAGCCGGCCCCACACCGGCGACGGCCAGGCCGGATCGGATTCAAATCGCACGATGTGATGAAGGTGCAACTGCGCAACGACATTGCCGAGCGCGGCGACGTTGAGCTTGTCGCCCCTGTACAGGCGCATCATCAGCCGCCCGACTGCCGCGGATTCCAGCGCCAGCTGCGCCCGGTCTGACGGATTCAGCTCGTAGATTTCGCGGATGCAGCGGCGCCGCGGCACCAGGATCGTCCACGGATAATTGGCGTCGTTCATCAACAGCCAGCGGCACAGCGGCAAATCGCGGATGGGTAAGCCGTCCTTCGCCAGTTGCGGATGCAGTTCAAACGCCGCGGTCATCGGAGTACACTCGCGCCCTTTCAATTTCGCCGGGTTTCATTCTATGCCCCGTATCGCCTTGGTCGCTGGTGCCACCGGCCTCGTCGGCCGCACGCTTCTGGAAAAACTGCTGGCCCGCGACGATTACACGCAGGTCAAGGTGCTGGGCCGCACACTGCCGGCGGCGCGTCCGCCCAAGTTGCAGTTCATCCTCAGCGATTTCACCGACCTTGAGAAGCTCGGCGCGCAGCTCGCCGCCGACGAGGTCTATTGCTGCCTCGGCACCACGCTGCGCCGCGCCGGCAGCAAGGCCGCGTTCGAGCGTGTGGATTACCACATGGTGGTGGATCTGGCGCGCGCGGCCAAGAAGGCCGGTGCGAAGAAATTCCTGGTGCTGTCCGCCGCCGGCAGTTCGATGCGCTCGCCCTCGTTCTATTCGCGCGTCAAGGCGCGCATGGAACAGGCGGTCGCCGAGGCCGGGCTGGAGACCGTGCACATCCTGCGGCCCTCGCTGC
>Ga0187893_10015075_pt1 | contig 10412 bp, 11 predicted proteins | sample MA1701074metaG_FD_139574 | JGI IMG/M metagenome (GOLD analysis project Ga0187893, IMG submission 139574) | White microbial mat communities from a basaltic lava cave in the Kipuka Kanohina Cave System on the Island of Hawaii, USA - MA170107-4 metaG ...
AAATTGGGTCCAGTCGATGATCCCGTATTGGGAAGGAAGCCCGGCGGCGATCTCGCGGCTCAGCAAAGGCGCGGAGAACGGATCTTCCAGCTTAATGCGGATCCCGGTCACATCGGGTCCCAGCCGAAACAGCTTGGCGGCATCTTCCATATGAACAAAAGCCATAGCGGAATCGTATTCATGCATCCCGATCTCGAAAATCCCGCTGACCGTAAAGCGCTTGAGCCTAGGCATCACCCCCGCAGGAGTGGCGTTAGGCTTGGGAGCGACGACGGTGACTTTGTCACCGATCTGGATCTGCAACGCGGTCGCCAGGGCCTGTCCTAACAGGATGTTAAATTGCCCCGGCTTAAGGTCGTCCAAGCGGCCGAGCACCACTTCCTCGGCGATCGTGGAAACCTGGGGCTCGCGCTCCGGCAGCACGCCTTGCAACACCACGCCATGCACGCCGCCGCCGCGGGTAATCATGGACTCGGCGCGGATAAAGGGCGCCGTTCCGCGTACCGCGGGGTGCTTGGCGACATATTCCGCAACCCGCTGCCAATCGCTCAAGGAGCGATTTTGCTGTAACACTGATAAATGCGCGGTCATCCCTAAGATGCGTTGGCGCAGCTCTTTCTCGAATCCGTTCATGACCGACAAGACCGTGATCAAGGCCATTACGCCCACCGCCACCCCCAGCATAGAGGTTAGCGAGATAAAGGAGATGAAATGATTGCGCCGCTTAGCGCGCGTGTAGCGCAAGCCGATATAGATCTCTAGCGGCCTAAACATGGGGGCGGATTATAGCGGCTTAGCGCGGAAATGGGCTTCCTGCCACATTTTTCTCAATGTTCCAATCACTTACGTGATTGGAACATGGCGGTACCGTACGGGCACCTCGAATTTTTCCAGTGGCCCATAGGCTAGAAATCCGATTACACGCCTGCCGCGTATAGGAGATTGTAGCAAATCAACTCCGTCGCTTTTAGGAGGCAGGTCGGTGGCCCAGGAACCACCAAGGGCAGCTTGACGTCCAAATCTTTATAGTGATTAAAAAGTGAGGCAACACCCATGATGGAAAACAAGCGAAGGCCGTTGGTAAGCGGCTTAATTTTGATGATGGCGTTTCTCTTTGCGCCATTGGCCAGCGCGACAGGGCTGACGACACATCAAAACCATGGAGGGAAGTATTATTACCACGGCAAACAGCTTCCCCATCATTACAATGGCTCGCGATACAGTGGCCGGGATCGTGCGTACGGCTATCGCGCACCGCGTAGGGACTACGGTTATCACTACGATGAAGGCTATTCCCCGGGCTATTACCACAAACGGTCCCCTGTTTACAGAAGCTATGGCGGTGACAAGAGTTACGGCGGTTATCACAAACCGCCCTATAACTACCACGGCCGCGCATATTACCCGCATAATCCGCAAACAACGCACGAAAACAGGGTCCACGACGGGCATGGGTATCACCAAGGATACGACAGTGGCTATCACGACGGGTATCGTGACGCCCCTAAGCCTTACTCGGGTGGCGCTATCTATCTCTACCAGGGCAAGCAATGATCGAGGCTCGGCGTTAGGGGAGCAAAGCAAATCGCGTTTTTGCTTTGCGATTCATAAATTGCAAGGAAGCAATTTATCGAAGTACCGACAATCAAAACGGCTCTTCAGGAGCCGTTTTTTATTCCGCGGCGAGAGAGGTTAAGATGTTTAGTGTCCACTCCCAGGTGATCACAGAAGACAAGTCGGAGATGTTGAAACGCAGTAAAATCATCGAACTGCTACAGGCGAGCGGGCCAAGAGATCCGGTGTTGGTTAAGGGATGGGTGCGCACCCGGCGTGATGCCAAAGATTTTTCCTTCCTGGAGCTGAACGATGGGTCGTGTCTGAAGAACATCCAGATCATCACCAACCCCGAATCGGAGAATTACCAGGAGGCGAGAAACTTAAGCACAGGCGCTTGTGTTGCCGTGAGGGGAACGCTGATCCCGTCACCCGCGGGTGGCCAGCAATGGGAAATACGGGCGCAGGCGATCGAGCTTCTGGGAGCCTGCCCGGACGATTATCCCCTGCAGAAAAAACGCCACAGTGACGAGTTTCTGCGCACCATCGCCCACCTGCGCCCACGCACCAACAAATACGGGGCGCTGTTTCGCATTCGCTCGCGGCTGGCGCACGCCATCCACACCTTTTTTCAGCAGCGGGGATTCCATTACATCCACACCCCCATCTTGACCGGTTCGGACTGCGAAGGCGCCGGGGAGATGTTTTCCGTGACCACACTCGACCTTAACAAGGTGCCGATGAGAGACGGAAAAGCGGATTTCGAGCAGGATTTTTTCGGCAAACCGAGCAAGCTCACGGTATCGGGCCAGCTTTCCGGGGAAATGTTTGCTTTGGGCTTGGGGGAGATCTACACCTTCGGCCCCACGTTTCGTGCGGAGAACTCCAACACCAGCCGCCACATGGCCGAATTTTGGATGGTGGAGCCCGAGATGGCGTTCTACGATCTGCAAGACGACATGGATCTCGGGGAAGCGTTTATTCGTTATCTGGTGCGTTACACGCTCGCAGAGTGTGCGGACGACCTGGAGCTGTTTGCGCGCTTCGTGGATCAGTCGCTGCTGAGCACACTCAGCAACATCGCCGAAAACGAGTTCGTACGCCTGCCGTACACGCAAGCGGTTGCGATCCTGCAAGCGTGTGGCGAAGCCTTTGAATTCGAGCCCGTGTGGGGTAAAGACCTGCAATCCGAACATGAGCGCTATCTCACCGAACGGCACTTCAAGAAGCCCATCATCGTCTATGACTACCCCAAAGATATCAAGGCGTTTTACATGCGCCAGAACGACGACGGAAAAACGGTCGCCGCGATGGATGTGCTGGTCCCTGGGATCGGTGAGATCATCGGGGGCAGCCAGCGCGAGGAGCGCTATGAGCGTTTGCAAAAGCGCATCGGGGAGATGGGCTTCGAGCTGGGCCATTACTGGTGGTATCTCGACTCCCGGCGCTTTGGCTCGGCCCCGCACAGTGGGTTTGGCCTAGGGTTCGAGCGCTTCCTGATGCTGGTGACCGGGGTTTCCAACATCCGTGATGTGATCCCCTTTCCGCGCACGCCAAAAAACCTCGAGTTTTAGCGACATAGCAAGGGACCCGTATAGCAGACCTGCAATTGGCCAGGGCTCGGGCCATTGAGCTGGCCAAGCAGTGCAGCGACCTCGCCTCTCGTCAGGACTGCGCCGCCGCTCGCGATCCGGCCGCTCAATAACACCCGTACGACGTGTCGCTCCACGTGGTGTTGCCACTTTGTGCCCGGTCGTATGCGCCGGGATCCGGCGCCCAGTACGCGTTCGCGCGGCACACTTCCGCTTGATACTCGGCGGCAGCGTCGGAGCCATCCGACGTACCGCTCGAGGAATCGGAAGTATCCTCGCCGATGTAGACGTCGTTGCCCAATGCCGACGAGGATTTTCTGGGCGGCCGCAGCAACGCACGCAATCCCGCGGCCGCCTTCTCCCAGGTCGCGTTGTACGCGGCGATGTACTCGGTGGCGCCGGTGACATCTTCGACGATGACCGCCCCGCTCGATGCATCCACCGTCACCCAATTCGGGGCGCGCAGGCTCCACGCCAGCACCGGAATTCCGTTCGGGTGCCACACCCTGAGCACCGCACCCGACACGACGCCCGTCAGCGCGGCTTCCTTGCGCGCGATGCCAACCGCGGCCGGAAGATCGAGAAACACGGTCGGGATCGGATCGGGCGCGCCACGCGACGTGTCGGTACACCAGCCGCGGGGCTGCACCTGGCGCCGCTCGGTACCTTTGGGCGACACGTGCAGCACGTACGCAAGACCGGTGCTCGGTGAGCAGAACGACAACGCGAGCGTCGCGAAGCGAACTCCTCTTGCTTCCACAAGGTCGTATTGCGCCTCCTCGAGCAGGGCGTCCGCCTGCCAACGCGTTGCCTCTCCGGCAAGCGCCTGAAACACCGGCAACACCGGCAGGCGCGCCGGATCGTCGACCAGCGGAATCGCGAAGCTCGTTGCCTGATGCGCGGACCCGTTAACGCGCTGCTAGGTGCCGGTGCCGAGCTTGCCGCTCAGCAACAGCGTGTCGCCGTTCAGCTGATAGGTGCCGCTGTCGGACCACACCGGCGACTGAATCGACCATTGGCCGCCGGCGACGTTGGCCACGCCCTGTTGCGGGATGCTACCCACACCGGAGATCTCGTATTTGCCATCCGCGTGGATGCTCCAGATCACGTCGGCACCGGTCCATTTGAGCTGCCAGGTTCCGACCAGGTCCGCGTCGATTGCCGCACGTGCGCCGCTGACGACGCACAGGAGTGCAACCGCCGTCACCGTGTATACGAGCCGAAGGCTCCTGCCGTTCATCTGTGCCCGCCCTCATGGGCTATAGAGCTATAGAACACGCAGATCATCGTAGCGTCGCCCCAACCTAATAACAAGCTTAGGTACCGTCACGGCTTTCTTGGGGGTGAGGAGCAGGTGGTCATGAGACGCATAGGCGTGCAGTGAACAGCTTGTCTCCTTCAATGCCTCACCGAGCCAATGCAGGTAAGTATCGTAGTCCTCTTCGCTCAAGAAGTGTGGCTCGCGGTGGAGGCTGCGTTGGCCATCTTGCGCTCAGCGTCGGACTGAAATTTTTGGAAAGGATAGAGACACCGGTTGAACCCGCCAAAGACGAGCTGGGCTATCTTGCCTTTGCCTGCGACGGCCTGATGCACGTCCTGGACCTTGTCCGCAGCGACGGCCGTGAACGCGGAGGGTTTCAGGGTCGTAAATCCCTTTGTAACGACCACCTCGTAGCCCGCAGCCTTTTCCCAGTAGTGCGGCTGCATTTGCACGTGGATGAATTCGGCGATCTGCCGCTCGTGGTACTGCAGGACGTTGCGGGTGTCGTCTTGGGAGAGATAACTCTGCAAGTGCCTCGTCACCTGACCGGCAAGGTCATAGAGAAGCTCTGCGTGATCGTCGTAAGAGATGTCATCGAAGTCCACCAACGCGCGGACGATATAGTCCTCCAAGCGCTGCTCGCGGTACTGCGCGTTGAGCGCGCTCAAGGTGTCCTGCTGGCGCGTTCGCAGGTGCTGGATCAGCAGATCCCGCGTGACGGGCTGGTAGTTGATTCCTGACAGATCGAGCTTGAACGGCTTGAAGCCAACCGTCACCTCCCCTTTCGGCACCACGAGGATGCGGGGGATATCAATGGTCTGTCCGACAACAAGCTCCGTGGTCTTGGCAACGATGCTCTTTATGTCCGGCGGCTTGGAAATTCCTTCCAGTTCTTGTTGCGCCGGCTTGTAGGCTGCCGCCACCTCCTTGATCATCGCCGCCTGCACGTCGCGCTTTAGCAGCGCCGCAGAACCCGGCAACGACTCGTGCCGCTTGATCACCTCATAGGTGATTTGCGCGACCTGCTGCTCGGCCTCGGTCTTGAAGACTGGCGCAGGTGTCTTCCCGCCGGGGGCTGGGATTGCCCCGGCTTCGGCCGGTTTACCGATTTGGTGCAGAACGTTAGACTGCGCCACCACAGTAACGGTCTTCTGCAAATCACTGGTCGGGTCCAGGATCACCTTCTGAAGATGGATCAGCGAGCCCGGCCTGCTGGCTTCATCAATGATTTCCTGGAACCTGTCGTGGGCCACGATGTTGAGGCGGTCAACGGCATTCACTCCCGTCTTCTGTCCATACGGGAGGCGCAGGCCGCGGCCAATGGACTGTTCGATGAGAGTGCGCGCATTCGCCGCACGCAGTGGGACAATCGTGTAGAGGTTGGTCACATCCCAACCCTCTTTGAGCATGTTGACGTGAATCACAAGCTCCGTCGGCTCCTCGGCCTTCTCGATGGCCAACAGGCGCTGGATCACCTCGTCTTCTTCCGCGCCGGTTTTGCTGGAATCCACCTGGATGACCTTGTCCCGGTAACGGCCTTCGAAAAACTTGTCTGACTGGATGAGTTTCAGCAATTGGCCGGCGTGCGTCGTGTCACGGGCGATGACAAGCACAAAAGGCTTCACGATGGGCTGATCGTTCTGCCGCGCATAAGTCTCCAACTCCACCTTCACGCTCTCGTGCAGCCGGATGCCGTCTTCGAGCTTGATCTGTTCCAGCCGCTCGGCGGAGAACTGCCGCGGGTCAAAGTTCTTCTGCGTGACCACCGCGGGCTCTTTAACAAAGCCATCTGCCATCGCCTTGCCGAGCGGATAGTCGAAGATCACATTCTTGAACGGCACCGCACCGCGGGCACCTTCTGTGAATGGCGTGGCCGTCAGCTCCAAACCCAGGATCGGTTTCAGTTCGTTGATCGCCCGCACACCAGCCGATGCCCGATAGCGGTGCGACTCATCCATGATCAGGACCAGATCCAGCAAGCGCGCCAGATGGTCGAAGTAACTCTCGCCGATGTATTCGGACAGCCGCTTGATACGGGGCGCCTTGCCCCCGCGCACTTCGGAGTTGATCTTGGAGATGTTGAAGATGTTGATGCGCACGCCGCCGAACAGCAGCCCGCTGGCCAGGTCGCGCTGGTCATAGTTGTCGCCGGTAATCACTGCTGGGGGATTCACCGAAAATTCAGCAACGCCCTTGAACACGTACTTGCGAGTGTTGGGCGTGAAGTCCGCGATCAGCTTGTTGTAGATCGTCAGGTTGGGCGCCATCACAAAGAAATTATTGATGCCGTGCACCAGATGCAGATAGCTGACGAACGCTCCCATGAGCCGCGTCTTGCCGACACCCGTCGCCAACGCAAAGCAGAGCGACGGAAATTCTCGCTCGAAGTCGGTAACGGTCGGGAACTCGCTGCGGACTGCGTCCAGCGCGGACTGAACGTCGGCGCCTATTCTCGGCGGCACGATCTCCGTGATCCGATCAAGAATCTCCAGCGAGCGCCGCTGAGGTGGCCTCAGACTCAGGCGGCCCGCGATGGCGTTGACCTGGTGATTCACTTGGCTCACTGTTGTGCGAGCTTCGCGGGTGAAACGCGCACCCACTTTCCGTCGCGTGCGATGACCAGCCGCGTCTTGGTGCGCACGGCGGCCTCACTGGCACGCTTGGCTGCCCGCTTGAGCGCGACCAGCGAATTCCGCAGGTCGGGGTCCCGCGCCTGCTCAATGCTCTTCGGGTTCATGGCTTTTCTCTCCAGTCCATCAAAACCGGCTCCGCGCCGGAATTGTCGTAAAGCGCCCAGGCGTCCACACTCTCACCCTTCTTTTCCAGCTCCGCAAGGGCCGCCTCCAGCATGAGCCGGCTAGCCTTCACTGCCGCGATAGCAAATGGCAGCCCGGCCGCGATCAGGTCCACGTTGACGAACTGCGGGCAGTCCGCCTCGTTCGGCAGGAATTCGGTGGCGAACGCCGTCTTCCCCGCCCCATTCGGCCCCGCGATGATCAGGATTTTCTTGCCCGTCATAGCTTATTTCCGCCACCAATGTCGCCAAGATCCAACGAGGTCTGCAAAGGCGATGACCGCGCGCACGGCGGTCTCGTCGAGCGTCGGAAAATCCCTGAGGATCTCCGCTACGCTCGTGCCCTCGGCCAGACTAGCCAGCACGGTACGCACGGTGACGCGGGTTCCCCTTACCACGGGCTCGCCGCCACAGATGGCTGGGTCACGAACGATGTATGATTGATAATTCATGCTCATAGTAATGGCTCCTTATCTCATATCGCCAGCAAGGTTGTACCCAATAATCGGGCGATTGTCGAAAATGTGGCTCCAGCTTCGGCCGGTGCTCCTTGCCGATCCAGATGAGTACTAGTAGTGCGTTTCATTTAAACGTTTACGAATGATATCCAAGAACGACCGTCATGCCAGCGGAAGCTGGCATCCAGGAAACCGGCGTAAGTCCTGGTTACCTGCTTTCGCAGGTATGACGACCAATCGCGTTCCGAGGCGACATTCAAGACTGCCAAACGTAAATGAATGCGAGAAACGATCTACTAGTTTTTGTTTGTTGGTTACAATGGACCCCTATCCAGTTTGATTACTTGGCGCTGCAGAACGAGCAATTACCACGGGTTGTGCAAGCCGTGCTAGCAAGCTGTTGCGCAACACTTGGCAATCACTCGCTACGCTAAAGACAGAACGGAAGTGGCGCGCTTGCTCGTAGGGCTCCATCCGTGGCCGCCTCAGGAACCTTGCCGCTAAAGAGCGCTCGCAAAGCTCTCGGGCAGACGGAGCATCTCGATGGGTGTTTCGACGGTCATCGGATTCTCCATCGAATCTGGAAGAGCTCCGTTTGCTGCTGCAGCTTCCCCTCAATCTGCGCGATCAACTCCTCACGCTGCTTGTCTACCGATCCTGCGCGTCGAACAGCGACCGCCGCTTCTGGTTGCGTTGCGCTTCGAGGGCCTTGATCTGCCTTTGGCCAGTAAGCTTCTCCTCCAGCGTGAGCGCGGTAGTGGCCGCGCGGCGGGCCTCCTTGATCTGGCGGTCCAGCTCCTTAATCTCGCGTTCCAGGCCGAGCTTGAGGTCATCGGCCCAGCCGTCGCACGAGCGAAGTGGTAGGAGCAGATGACGATGGTGTCTTTGATTTCAAAAGGACGAAAATTCCCTTGCTTGATCGCCTCGTTGTAGGGCTTCGTCTCCAATATCCGGCAGGGCAGAAAGAACTTCTCCGCCAGCTCCTGGTGCCACTGCTTGCGGAGGTTCGACGGTGTGATGATGAGGATGCGCCGCTTCCGCTCGGCCCATCTCTGGGAAAGAACAAGCCCCGCCTCAATGGTCTTGCCGAGACCGACCTCGTCCGCTAACAACGCGCCCCTTGAGAGCGGCGAGTTGAACGCGAAAAGCGCCGCGTCCACTTGGTGAGGATTGAGATCCACCTGTGCGCCGGCCACCGCGCCGGCGAGCTTCTCCATGCTGTCTGACGAACAGCGCTTGGTCAGCTCGTAGGCGAAGTATTTGGCGTGGTAATCGGTAAGTTGCATAGCGCTCGCATGTGGACGTTCGGACGGTTATTCGCCTTTCGTTCTGTCGACATACATCAACCGTGGGAAGAATCGTTTGGGATGCTTACCAGGCGAAGTGAGCTCGTGACGCCTAAGACGGGTGCCCTGCTTATTGACGAGATCATGGGCCTCGGACAACAAGTGTTCTATCAGCTTCAGACACAAGTATAGGAAGAATAAACGAATGAACGCCCCTTCTTCGTTAAACAGGAAAGCACTGAAGGCTCAGCCGGTTAAAGTCACACTCGACGCTAAGGTCTGGAACGCAAATTCAGGGCGAAATCCAGACCGAGGGTGCCGACCAATCAGGCCGGGATGTGCTCGACCCATAGAAGCACTCGGTCCAGCCGAGTTGTCTTGAGAGAGTCGAAGAGCTTGCTGTCCGCGGTCACGAGGCGACAGGGTGTACTTTGGGCCAAGGCCAGGTACAGGCTGTCGTAAACGGTTCGGTTAAACTCCGCCGCGATGGCCCAAGCGAGTCGAAGCAAGCGTTCCGATGTATGCACCTCGAGCGGAAACCGTTGGAAGTCGCGCAAGATACCGTCCACCACATCGGACGCTATCTCCTTGCGCCGCCACTTCTTCCACAGCACGTTACCGAACTCGGCCCAGATGAGGTCTGGGACCAGGAGATAGCGCTCCTCGCGAAGCAGTCGGCTCGCCGATTCGCTATGGACCTCTGGCAAAAACCACTTGATCGCGACACTCGCGTCGACCACGTATCGGGTCAACGCTGTCGGTCCTTTCGAAGCAATTCGGCACTGTCACTCAGGGTGCGACCAGCCAACCGCCGTTTCCACTCGGCTGCTACCCCCTTTGCCTCCGCTAGGGAGAACGTAACCGCCTCTTCGAGGATGAGCTTAACCTCTCCCTGCAGCGAGCGTCCGTGTTGCTTAGCCCGTGTCTTAAGTCGCTCGATCGTTTCAGGGGTAAGACCCCGTACCAATAGTTCAGACACTCTGGACCCCCCAAACAAATTTAAATTGCTATCATTATGATAGCATCTGGGGCCGCCGTTAGAAAAGCAACGTCCTCGATCCGCGGCGATGCCCGGGCTACCACGCCGCGAGGTCGATGTCGGCGATGTGATCGCCCGGGGCAAAGCCGCGTCTTAGGGTATTCTCGGTCAGCGTCACGGGTAACAGAAACTGGCGTAGGTAATCCGCCCCTCCGGCTTTGCTGCCTAAGCCGCTTAGCTTGTAACCGCCGAAAGGCTGGCGGCCGACCAAAGCACCCGTGATCTTACGGTTAACGTAGAGATTGCCCACCTGCAACTGCCGGCGGACCTTAGCGATGTTGGCCGGGCTACGCGAATACAGGCCACCGGTGAGCGCATAGGCCGACTGGTTGGCGATCTGCAACGCTTGCTCCATGTCCTTGGCGCGCATCACCGCCAGCACGGGTCCGAAGATCTCCTCTTGGGCGAGCGGGGAATCGGGTTGCACG
>Ga0187893_10015077_pt1 | contig 10412 bp, 9 predicted proteins | sample MA1701074metaG_FD_139574 | JGI IMG/M metagenome (GOLD analysis project Ga0187893, IMG submission 139574) | White microbial mat communities from a basaltic lava cave in the Kipuka Kanohina Cave System on the Island of Hawaii, USA - MA170107-4 metaG ...
GCGAGTCGCGCGGCAGCTGCCTTCAGCGCGCCATGGGAGGCAGCGGCGATGAGGGTCCCGTTTGATTCCAACCGACGGAGAACGGGCGGGCCGAGGATCACAGTCTTGTCACGACGGATGAGGTAGGCAAACGTTTCGCTCGTATCGTTCGGCACCCCTGGGAAGACGACGTTCCCGGACCGACCAAAGGCTGACGCCGCTTCATACTTTACCGACCCTGCATGGGCGTAATGGAGGATGGTCTTCACCTCATCGGCGGTCGGGCGGCGCGACGGAGGATCCAGAGAGGCGACCATCTGCTGAACGACATTTTCGCTAACTACGACGTCTACGCGCGCGACGATCGGGTTTTCAGCAGTGGCCGAAGCCGAGTCGACAAGGCCTGCCTCGGTCAAGACCTCGCCGACGGTCCGCCATTGAGGAGACGGGGTGTCTCGTGGGAGTTCAAGACCTGTCACAACAGCTGAGTACCCGCGCTCACGTGGCAGGGATGTTGCCAATGAGGTGAACTGCGCACGAGTAGATTCGGAGAGACTAGCGGCGAACCAAAGCTGGCAAAGCTGGAACACCCGTTCATCAGGATGCCAGGACTTGCCGAAACTGAGAGCAACCGTTGTGCCACTAGCGTATCCGGCGATAGCCAGATACCCGTGACCTCCAGGTACGGACCGGGGGTCCTCGACTCCGGCGTCGCGCGGTAGTGATGCGAGTGCACTTTCCAGTACCTCATCTCCACCGTAATCGACATGAAGGGAGGCCGTTGCAAGACTTCCCAGTAGGTCATCGAAGGTCGGTGGTTCACTGAAAGTCCAGCGGCCGTAGAGCTGGCTGGGAGCCGCGGAAGCCAACTGGCGATTGTGGGCCGTAAGAAGGGCGGTAGGACCACGGAACCCGGGCGGCTCGCTCTTCCAGAGATCATCGTCGGAGTGGACCACGTTCGGTGCCCTCCCTTGGCAGGTAGCACGGCGGAGACTATACTGTCGAACCTAGTGCGGTCAAGGCCCGCCCCCGTAAGACCGCCTTCCGATCGAAAAGAGGTGTTGGCTCCTCGGAGGCTGCCGCGAAAATGACCGTGAGCGTCGCTGACATCGGCTCTGGGGCCGTCGGGCTTGACGCTGAATTGAGTCAATAGCAGGCGACGCTGACGGGTCTCGATAACTTGATGCGGCGTGCCCGAGGGCGCCTGTGGCGCTGGGCTATGCGACGGCAACGGTGCGGATGTCGCACAATGGCGAGCCCAAGCTCATGTGGTCTTCACGGCGCCTGCCGAGTTGCGGCGACGTCAGGGATTGATTCCCCTGGCCCATCGTCTCAGGCGGTCCGAGATCCGGACGACGAGTACCTCGTGGCCTGACCGAGGGCGGCCGATGCCATCATCGTCACCGGCGATGACGACCTCCTCGACGCCGACCTCACACGAGGGGCGATCACGCCCCGTCAGCTTCTTGACCGGATCGCGTAGCGATCGTCAGTCCGAACCGGCTGTACCGTGACTCTTCACTCCATCCCTGCTGTTACCTCTACGCCCGGCGCTGCCCGCCATTGGGCCATGCTGGACCCGTGGCGGCCGAACCGACGATCCACCTCATGTGCGGCCTCGTCGCGGCCGGCAAGACGACCCTCGCTCGTCGACTTGCCCACGACCTACCGGCCGTGCGGCTGTCCCGGGACGAGTGGATGCTGCGGCTCTACGGGGGTAGCTACGACGACCCGTCCTACGTCGAGCGCCTTGAGCCATGTACGGAGCTCCTCTGGGATGTCGCTATCGACATCCTGACCGTCGGCTCGAGCGTCGTGCTGGACTGGAACTTCTGGAACCGGGACCGACGGACAGACGCCCGGCGGCGAGCAGAAGCCGCGGGGGCACGACTTCGAGTTCACTGGCTTGACCTCCCGATCGAGCTCGTCGTGGAACGCTCCCTGGTCAGGCTGAATGATCAGCCGCCGTCCGCCCACCGGATCGATGAGGAGGGCGTTCGGCACTTTGCGACCATCTTCGAGCCGCCCACGATCGACGAAGGCATCCCGGTCGATCGTCACCGTTGAGGACGAAGTTCACGGACCGACTTCATCGGCGGAGAGACCGAGTCGATCTGTTCGTGGAGCGAGCGCACGCGCCGTGTCCCGGGCGCCTCATCGTCGAGCACCTGCGGTCGGGACGCGAGATCCGGACCTGGCTCGACGCGCGCCACTCATTCGTGACTGCCTCGCCGTCGCAGGCGCTCTACGAACGAATCACAGGGCCAAGGCCGAGCCCGACCAGCCCCGCCTCAGCCGGCCATGCGGCCCGTCTCGTAGGCCCACATGGCGATCTCCACCCGGTTCCGCACGCCGAGCTTGGTCATCAGGCTGGCCACGTGGGTCTTCACCGTGCTGAGGCTGATGAACAACTCCTGGGCGATCTCGGCGTTGGTCCGGCCCCGCGCCACGGTGCGCAGGACCTCCTCCTCGCGCTCGGTCAGCGGGTCGACGGGCTGGGACGGGGGCGCCCCGGCCGGCGCCGCCGAGAGCGCGGCCAGCAGCCGCACCGTCACGCTCGGGGCGATCAGCGCGTCGCCCCGGGCGGCCGCCTCGACCGCCTGCACGAGCAGGGCCGGGCCGGCGTCCTTGAGCAGGAACCCCCGGGCCCCCGCCTTGAGCGCGCCGTAGACGTATTCGTCGAGATCGAAGGTGGTGATCACCACCACCGCCAGCGGCTGGTCCACGCCCGGGCCGGCGAGCTGGCGGGTCGCCTCCAGGCCGTCGAGCTCGGGCATGCGGATGTCGAACAGGCACACGTCGGGGCGCAGCCGGCGGGCCAGGTCGACCGCCCGACGGCCGTCGCCCGCCTCGGCCACCACCTCCAGGCCGGGCTGGGCGTCGAGGATCATCCGGAGCCCGGTGCGGACGATCTCCTGGTCGTCGGCCAGCACGACCCGGATCGTCACCGGCGCGCCCGGCGCGAACCTGGGGGCACCGCGCCGGCCCGGGCGGGCAGCACGCCTGCGGGTTCGAGAGGGCTGGGGCCGGTCATGGCCCAACCCTGCGGTGCAGGGCCGGACCATGAACGTCGATGGACCGGCCTCCCGGGCTGGTCATGACGCCCGCTCACCCCGGCCCCGGGGCAGCTCGGCGTGGACGCGCCAGCCGCGCCGGCCCTGCGGGCCCGCCTCGAAGGTGCCGCCCAGCAGCTTGGCCCGCTCGGCCATGCCGACCAGCCCGAAGCCGCCGCGGCCCCCGGCGTCGGGCGGGGCCGGGTCGCCGTCGTCGTCGACGGTGAGCGACACGCGCTCGGTGCCGGCATCGACGGTCACCCGGACCCGGGTGGCGTTGCGGGCGTGGCGGCGGGCGTTGGTGATCGACTCCTGGGCCAGCCGGTACAGCGCCGCGTCCACCGAGGGCCGCAGCCCGGCGGGGTCACCCGAGAGGGCCACCTCGACGGGGAGGCCGTCGCCGGCGGCGGTCAGGCGGGCGATGTCGGCCACGCCACGGGCGGGGGACCGGTCGGGCTCCTCGCCGTGGCGGAGGGCGCCCACCATGTCCCGCAGCTCGGCGAGCGTGCGGGACGCCTCGGCCTCGATCACCGCAAGCGCGGCGGCGGCCGTCGGGTCCGACGAGGCCAGGACGCGTCCCGCCTGGGCCCGCACGGCGATGGCCGTGACGTGGTGGGCCACGGTGTCGTGCAGCTCGCGGGCGAGCTGCTCGCGCTCGCGGAGCTTCACCGCCCCCGTCGCCTGGACCCGGGCCCTGTCCCGGAACCGCACGGCCAGGCCGACGGCCGCTGAGAGCAGCACGACCACCCCGCCGGCCACCACGTCGTCGGCCGGCACCGACGTGGCGCTGAGGACGACGGGCACCATGACCACGGCCAGGCCGGTGGCCGCGTCTCGCCCCGAGCCCCAGCGCACCAGCGCGTAGGGCAGCAGCAGCACGAAGGCTCCCGTGTTCAGTCCGTCCCAGCCGGCCCCGACGGCCAGCGACAGCAGCTGGAGGGCGGCGTAGGTGCCGAAGGCGGTGGCCGTGGCCGCCAGCGGGTGCGTCCGGCGCCACGCCAGCGTGGGAGCCAGCGCCACGACCACGAGCACCGACAGCGCCCGCCAGGTGACGTCGGGGCGGAGCAGCCCCTCCCCGACGGCGCCCAGGGCCACCAAGGCCACCAGCGCCCCGTCCTGGCGCGGCCGGGCCGGCGGGTCCGCCACACGGGGTTCGGCCCACAGGGAGCGAGCCGTGTCGAGGACCATCGGCGATCACCCTAGGGACCCAGGGCCGCCGGCGGATCGGCCGAAGGGACGGTTCGCCGACCGTCCGATCGACCGGGCCGGAAGAGCCGGCCGCCCGATGCGCACGACGGCCGTCGCCGGGACGATGGCCCCATGACGACCCCGACCTCGACCGCCGACCCCGGCTTTCACCCGGTCCGCCTGGAGTTCCAGGGCGACGCCCGCCTGGCCCGCTGGCGGCCGCTGGCCCAGTGGCTCCTGGCCGTGCCCCACTTCCTGGTGGCTCGGGCCCTGAACGCCGTCCGCTGCGTCCTCACCCTGGTCAGCCTGTTCACGGTCCTGTTCACCCGCCGGATCCCGCGCCCCGTCTTCGACTTCACGGCCATGACCCTGCGCTACGAGTGGCGGGCCGTCAGCTACGGCCTGGCCCTGCACACCGACTACCCGCCCTTCGACCTCCAGCCGGCCGCCGGCGACGACGGCCGGGACCCGCACTCGGAGGTGTCGCTCGACTACCCCGAGGAGCTGGACCGGTGGAAGCCGCTGTACAAGTGGGTCCTGGCCGCGCCCCACTACGTGGTCCTGGCCGGCCTGTTCGTGGCCGCGGTGCTGGCGGTACTGGCCGGGACGGCGGTCGTGGTGGTCACCGGCCGCTACCCGTCGGGCCTGCAACGCTTCCTGGCCGGCACCTACCGGTACCTGCTGCGGGTGCAGTCCTACGTGGGCCTGCTCACCGACCGCTACCCGCCGTTCACGCTGGCCCGGTGAGCCCGGCGGCCAGCGTCGACAGGGCCATGCCCCGGCGGAACTGCCTGATGACGTGGGCGTCCAGCCCGTTGGTGAGGTAGGCGAACGACAGCCCGGTGGCCGGGTCGGCCCAGCTGATCTGGCCACCGGCGCCGTTGTGGCCCACGGCCCGGGGCGAAGTGGCCGACCCGAACCCCCGGAGGAAAGCCAAGCCGTCGTCGCCGGCCTGGATGAGCCCCCGGGTCCGGTTGGCCGCCATGTGGAACAGCGGGTCGCCGAGGCGGTTGCGGACGGTGCCCACCCCGTCGGCGAGGACGGCCGGTTCCCAGATGCCGTCGGGGTCGTGGAGGAGCACCTGGCCGAACAGGGCCAGGTCGCAGGCCCGCATGACACCGCCGGCGCCGGGGATGCCCACGGCCCGGACGTCGGCCCGGTTGAAGGCGAGCAGGTTCTCCTCGGTCACCTCGGTGACCGGGAGCTCGCGCACGCCGATGGCCGCCTGCAGCTCGTCGGCGGTGGCCGGCTCGCCGGTGGCCACCAGCTCGGCCACGCCGCCCTGGTCGGCCTCGGGCGCACCCAGCACCCGCCCCGGCAGCCCGGCCGGGCCGGTGACCCGGTGCTGGAGGAAGTCCCAGAAGTCCGCCCCGGCGGCGGCCGCCACCACCTCGGCCAGCACCCAGTGGGCCGAGGTGGGGTGGTACTGGTAGGCCGTGCCCGGCTCGTGGGCCACCGGCCAGGCCGCGAAGGCGGCCCGCCGGGAGGCCGGGGTATCCCAGTCGGGCGGCAGCAGGGTGGCGGCCGCCAGGCCGGCGGTGTGGAGCAGGAGGTGGTCGACGGTGAGGGCGGCCTTGCCGTTGGCCTCGAAGCCGGGCAGGTAGTGCGCCACGGGGCGCTCGACGTCGATGAGCCCCTCGCCCATCAGCACCCAGGCCGCCGACGCCACCAGCGGCTTGGTGCAGGAGAAGACGTTGTAGCGGGTGTCGGGGCCGGCCTGGCCGAAGACATCGAAGGCGACGACCTGGCCGGCGTAGCCGACGGCCAGCTGGCAGGACGGCACCACGCCCTCCTCGACCTCGACGCGGGCCCGGTCGGCCAGCGCAGCGAGGCGGCCGGGGTCGATGGGCACGGGCGGAGACGGTACGCGGTCGCTGGCAGACTCGGGGCCGTGCGCGCCCTCGCCCTGAGCCGGCCGGCCCTGGTGGCGCTGGACGCGGCGCTCATGGCCGCCGTGCAGGTAACGGCCGGCTACCTGGTCCACCGCCTCCCGCGGGCCGCGCTGGAGCGGGACCGCTGGCTGTTCCGCGCTCGGTCGGTCGAGGCCGGCGGGCGGGTGTACGAGCGGGTGCTGCGGATCCGGCGCTGGAAGCCCTGGCTCCCCGAGGGCGGGGCCCTGTTCGACGGCGGGTTCGACAAGGCGCGCCTGCCCGTGCGGGACGACGGCTTCGTGCGCCGCTACGTGGCCGAGACCCGCCGGGCCGAGCTGGGCCACTGGCTGGCCGTCGCCCCCGTGCCGGCGTTCTTCGCGTTCAACCCCTGGTATGCCTCGGTGGTGGTCGTGGTGTACGCGGCGGCCGCCAACGGGCCGTGCATCGCGGCCCAGCGCTACAACCGCATCCGCCTCCAACGCCTGCTGGCCGACCGGGCCAGGTGGGCTCAGCGGAAGATTGCCGACCGGTAGTAGGCCAGCTCGGCCACGCTCTCGCGTATGTCGTCCAGGGCGCGGTGGCCGCCGGCCTTGACCGGGGCCGCCGCGAAGGCGGCCGGGTGCCAGCGGCGGCACAGCTCCTTGACCGTCGACACGTCGATGCTGCGGTAGTGGAGCCAGGCGTCCACCTCGGGGAGCTGGGCGGCCAGGAAGCGCCGGTCGGTGCCGATGGAGTTGCCGCACAGGGGCACCGACCGGGGCTCGGGCACGTGCCGGCGGACGAAGGCCAGCGTCTGCCGCCCCGCCTCGGCCAGCGTCAGGGTCGAAGCGGCGACGTCGGCCAGCAGGCCGCTGGCGGTGTGCATGTCCCGCACCACCGGGACCATGGCGGCCAGGCGGGCCGGGTCGCAGGCCACCACCAGGCCGGGGCCCTCGGCCACCACGGCGAGGTCGTCGTCGGTGACGACGGTGGCGATCTCCACGATGGCGTCGGCCGCCGGGTCCAGCCCCGTCATCTCCAGGTCCATCCACACCAGCCGCCCCACCATCGAGCGGCGATCGTAGGTTGGGCTCGTGGCCCGGGGCGCCGGAACTCCAGGGGAGTCGCCCAAGAGGCTCGGACACTGGCAGTATCAGCTACGTCGTCGAGTACGGAAGTGGCCAGTGTCGTGACAGTTGAGGGCGGCTGATGGCGGCCCCATCGCCTGAGCTGTCGCCGTTGCAAAAGCAGCTCCTCATACTGCTGGCCGACGGCGCTGAATCAAGCCTGCTGGTCGTGGAGCTCCTCAATGACCAGCGAACTCATCGCGCTCATCTGCCAGTGCGTCCGAGCTACTCGGAAGAGGAAGTCGTGCCCGTGCTACGAGATCTCGTCGGGATGGGTTTGGCATCGCGGAGCACACAGGTGATTTCGCCAGGCACAGCGCCGGTCGGTGGCGTTCCGGAGTTCCATGAGGGACGTTCGAGCATCCTCTGGTGGTCTCTGAGCAAACGGGGACGAGAGGTCGCGTTGAACGCCCTATCCGGCTAGGAACGCCACCCTGGCCGACGTCACGACCGGCCCGCCGAGATCCGAGCCGCAGAGGTGCGGCGCGCTGGCACCCTCACGCCGGCGATGGTACTCCCGGCCACCGCGCCGCAGCCCGGCCCTACGCTGGCGCGCCGATGGTGGACGTGCCCATGGTCCGGCTGGCCGGGGCGACCGGCGTGCCCTCCTACGCCCACCCGGGCGACGCCGGGGCCGACCTGGTGGCGGCCGAGGACGCCCTGCTGGCCGCCGGGGGCGGGCGGGCCGCCGTGGGGACGGGGGTGGCGGTGGCCGTCCCGCCCGGGTACGCCGGCTTCGTGCTGCCCCGCAGCGGCCTGGCCCTGCACCACGGCGTGACGTGCCTGAACGCGCCGGGGCTGATCGACGCCGGCTACCGCGGCGAGCTGCGGGTGGTACTGGTGAACACCGACCCCCATCAGCCCTACCAGGTGCGCCGAGGGGACCGGATCGCCCAGCTGGTGGTGCAGCCCGTGGAAGCCGTCGCCCTCGTGCCCGTCGCCGAGCTGCCGCCGGGCAGCCGGGGCGGCGACGGGTTCGGCTCCACGGGCGCCCGGTAGGCGCGTGCCCGAGCTGCCCGAGGTGGAGGCGCTGGCCGGCTTCCTGGCCGAGCGCGCCGGCGGCCGGACCGTCGTGCGGGCCGAGCTGGCCGCCTTCTCGGCCCTGAAGACCGTCGACCCGCCGCTGGCGGCCGTGGTGGGCCGCACGGTTGCCGGGGCCGGCCGGCGCGGCAAGTTCGTGGTGGTCGACCTGGGCCGGCCGGGCGACCCGCTGCACCTGGTGGTGCACCTGGCCCGCGGCGGGTGGGTGCGCTGGAGCGACCCCCTGCCGGCCGCCGCGGCCCGGCCCGGGAAGGGCCCGCTGGCCCTGCGCGTCGGCCTGGACGGCGGCGCCGGGTTCGACGTCACCGAGGCGGGGACCGAGAAGCGCCTCGCCCTCTACGTCGTCCGCCGGCCGGGCGACGTCGAGGGCGTCGCCCGCCTGGGCCCCGACCCGCTGGATGCCGCCTTCGGCCCGGCCGAGCTGGCCGCCGCCCTGGCCGCCCACGGGGGCCAGCTGAAGGCCGCCCTGGTGGCCCAGTCCACCCTGGCCGGCGTGGGCAACGCCTACTCCGACGAGGCGCTGCACGTGGCCCGCCTGTCGCCCTTCAAGGGCGCCGCCAAGCTCACCGCGGACGAGGCGGCCCGCCTGCACGCCGCCCTCCGCCAGGTCCTGGGCGAGGCGCTGGCCGCCAGCGCCGGCCGGCCGGCGGCCGAGCTGAAGGACGGCAAGCGCGCCGGGATGCGGGTCCACGGGCGCACGGGCCAGGCTTGCCCGGCCTGCGGCGACACGGTGCGGGAGGTGGCCTTCGCCACCCGCTCGCTCCAGTACTGCGCCACCTGCCAGACCGGCGGCAAGCCCCTGGCCGATCGGCGCCTGTCCCGGCTGCTCAAGTAGCGGTGGCGGCGGCGGAGCGGCTGGCCGGCCTGGACGCCGCCTTCCTGGCCGCCGAGACGCCGGCCATCCCCCTGCACATCGCCGTCCTGGCCCGCCTCGACCCCTCCACCGCCCCGGGCGGCTGGTCCTTCGGGCACCTGCGCGACCACGTGGCGGCGCGGATCCACCTGGCCCCGGTGTTCCGGCGCCGGGTGGTGGAGGTGCCCCTCGGCCTGCACCACCCGGTGTGGGCCGACGACCCCGCCTTCGACCTCGACGACCACCTGCACCGCCTGGCGGTCGACGCCCCCGGCGGCGATCGGGAGCTGGCGGCGGCGGCGGCCGCCGCCCTGGCCGCCCCCCTGCCCCGCGACCGCCCGCTGTGGGCCCTGCACGTGGCCGAGGGACTGGCCGGCGGCGCCGCCGCCGTCCTGGCCGTCACCCACCACGCCGTCAGCGACGGCGTGTCGGGCACCGAGCTGCCGGCCCGGCTGCTGGACCTCCAGCCCGAGCCGTGGCCGGTGGAGCCCGAGGCGGCGCCGTGGGACCCGCCCCCGCTGCCCACCGACACCGAGCTGCTGGCCGACGCCCTCGGTGCGCTGGGCGAGCGCCCGGCGGCCGCCGCGGCGGCCGTGCGGGCCACCGTCGAGCTGGTGGGCCGCCTGCGCGGCCACCGGGCCGGAGGCGCCGGCGGACCGGTGCCGTTCAGCGCGCCCCGGACGGCGCTGAACGTGGCCCTGTCGGGCCCCGGGCGCGCCGTCGCGCTGGCTGCGCTGGCCCTGGAGGACGTGGGGGAGGTGCGCCGGCGCCACGGCGTGACCGTCAACGACGTGGTACTGGCCGTCGTGGCCGGCGCGCTGCGCGACTGGCTGGCGGCCCGCGGCGAGGTCCCCGCCGGCGACCTGGTGGCGCTGGTGCCGGCGTCGCGGCGCACCGCCGGCGACGTCGGGACGCTGGGCAACCGCGTCTCGCCCATGCTGGTCTCGCTGGCCACCACCGTGGCCCACCCGGTCGAGCGCCTGGCCGCCATCGCGGCCAGCGCCCGGGCCGCCAAGGACCAGGAGCGCTCGGTGGGCAGCGCCGCGCTGGGGGAGTGGGCCGAGGCGGCGCCCCCGCTCCTGGTGTCGGCGGCGGCCGCCCTGGCCTCCTCGCTGCGCCTGGCCGAGGTGCTGCCCCCGCTGTTCAACGTGTCGGTGTCGAACGTGCCGGGGCCGCCCGTGCCGCTGTACCTGGCCGGCGCCGCCGTCACCGCCGCCCACCCCCTGGGGCCGGTGGCCGACGGCGGCGCCCTCAACGTCACCGTCCTCAGCTACGCCGGCACGTTGTGGTTCGGCCTGGTGGCCGACCCGGCCGCCGCGCC
>Ga0187893_10015078_pt1 | contig 10412 bp, 8 predicted proteins | sample MA1701074metaG_FD_139574 | JGI IMG/M metagenome (GOLD analysis project Ga0187893, IMG submission 139574) | White microbial mat communities from a basaltic lava cave in the Kipuka Kanohina Cave System on the Island of Hawaii, USA - MA170107-4 metaG ...
ATCGGAAGAAAAAGCACGACCCGGTCGCGCGGCGTGGCGCCCACCGCCTCGATGCACGCCTCGGCGTTGGCGAGCAGGTTCCGGTGCGAGAGCATGACGCCCTTGGGAGCGCCGGTGGTCCCCGATGTGTAGATGAGAACCGCCGTCTCGGCCGGGTCGCGCCTGAGGGCGTCGGGTTCGGGGCCCGGGGACACGGGGGGGCCTGAGGGGGAGAGAAGATCGCCCCAAGGGACGATCTCGAGGCCGGCCGGCAGATCTCGCGTCGCCGGAGCGTCTGGACCGCACAGCAGGACCTTGCGCAGAGCGGGAAGCGACTTCACCGCCGGAGTCAGGCGCGGCAACGTATCCAGGGTAGTGATCAGCGCCGCGCAGCCGCTGTCCCGGAGCACTGCTCCAATCTCCGCGGGAGCCAGAAAAGTGTTGAGCGGAACGAGCCTGGCGCCAACAGCCGGGACCGCGAAGTAGGCGAGCAGATACTCGGGGCGATTGGACATGTGGATCGCGATGTGTTGACCCGGACCCACGCCAAGCTCTTCGAGCCGGATCGCCATCGCACTCACGCGCTCGCGCAGCGCGGTGAACGACCATGGGCGCTTCCGGAAGATGAGGGCTGTGCGGCGGCCCCACTGCCGGGCGGCCCAGGCCGGCACCTCTCCGAGAGCTTTCGGATGCGTCAGGTTCGCCATCTGTGCGAAGCGCATCCTACCACGCGGGCAGGGGTGGCTTGTTGCGCGCCGCCGGTTCCAACACGTTGTTGAACTCCGTTCGGGCGGATGGTATAAGTCGCCGCTTATGCGATCGCCTCTGCTGGCCGCGATCCTGGCGCTCAGCGTCGTCCTTGCCGCCGCGATAGCGGGATTCCTCCTCATACGAGGAGTAGGTCAGAGCTCGCCGCTGGACTGCCTGCCTCAGGAGACCAGACTGTTCTTCAGGGCCCCCGACCCAACGCGTCTCTGGCGCGCCGTGGGGAGAACTTCGCTCGGGGATCCGTCATCGCCCGCGCGAGACTTCCTCGGCGACCTGATGGCGCGTCATCTGGAGTCGCACGGCCTCTCGCAGATCCCTGTCGCGACGGGCAACCGGGAATGGATGGCGGGAGAATCCGTGCTGGCGCTGATCGGATCGGAGGGCTCAGCCGGCATCGAGCCGGCTCTGATCGTCGCGACACGCCACACCGGCGGACAGACGCTGGACCAGGTCAGGACCCTTCTCACCTCCGCTGCACCCGATCCGGCGAGCGCCGTTCCCACGCCGCGCCGGCATCGAGCCAGGGAATACCTCGAGCTCCGTGCCGTGCCGACATCTCCCCCGGTGTTTCTCGCGGCGCACAAGGGCGTCGTGATCCTCAGCTCGGATGGAGCCACGATGCGGAGGATTCTCGAGACGATCGACGGAAAGGCCGAACCCTTGCGTTCGAGTCCCGCCTACCGGGCTGTCATGGACACAACGGCTCGGCGCGCCGATCTGTCTGCTTATTTCTCCGGGGCGTGGCTGCGCCAGGCCATCGAAGCACGGCTCGGTGCCGGCGCAGGGCGCAGGACCGCCAGGGCGCTCGGGCTCAGGGCGGTCCGGAGCGCCGGCGTCGCCGTCAACATCCGCGGACAGCTCTTCCACGAGACGCTGCGGGTCTCGCTGGAGCCGGGCTCGTCGAGCCTCGTGGCTCAATTGTTCGACGAGGCTCCCCGCGCGCCGAGACCCCTGAAGCACCTCACCCCTGGGTTCCCTTACTACATGGCCCTTTCCACCTCGAACCTCAACGCGGCTTACCGGACGCTGCCCGACCTGCTTGCGGGCGCTTCGGATCCGGAGCGAACGGCTATCCGCGAGAGAATCCGCGGCGCGGAGGAGTTCATGGAGCTCGATCTGGGCCGTGACCTGTTCGGGGCGATTGGCGGAGAGATGGCGATAGGATTCGGGAGCGCATCGGTCTATCCGCGCGGCGCCTCCAACCGTGCTCTGTACAACACGCCGGGCATGGCCAGCCTCTCGCTGAGGGATCGCGGCGCGGTGACCCGCATCATGGGCCGGATCGATGGGCTCGCCCGCGCGCTGGATGGGTACCAGACCTCCCTGCATGGTGATCAGGAGATGACGTCCTATGAGTTCACGACTCTGGCGCCGATGAGGCCGTCGTACGTCTTCAAAGGACGCTACCTGATCGCAGCCACATCTCCGGATCTGTTCAAGACACCAGCCCAGGTGCCCCAGGAGGTCGCGCGGTGCCTGGATCTGCTGCCCAGGAAGATCCATCTTCTCCTGGTGGCTGACACGTCCCGGCTCATGGACCGTGTCGCATCGCCCCTATCCCCGGAGGTTTGGGTGATGATCCCGGAGCCGCTCAGGTCGCGGCTCGCCGGTCTGGCGCAGCGGCGCGATCTACATCCAACAGCAGCGGCGGGGCGCCTCAAAGGAGGCGTCATGACTGTGGAATCGGTGTCACCTGCCAGCGCGGCGCTCCTCGGTGCGCTGTTGATCCCGTCCCGTGCGCAGGAGCCCGGCAACTGAGGCTGATGTGACATCGAATCGGCTCCGTCCGTTTGCGGCATGAGCATCACCAGATGCGTGGGATAAGCCTCTTGACTCGCAATGCATACGCGTCGTATTCCTCCTTGAACTCGAGCCTCATCATCTCCTCTTCCGGCCCAAAGGGTGACGGACATGCCGATAGAGGCCTCTGGTCACGAGTCGATGGGATTCCCGGATCTCAAATATCGTCCGACCCGTTGGCTCCAAGATCGACGTGAGACCGATGAAAGAGCCAGAGGCTCGACGCCAGAAGCAGGCTGCCGGCAATCCAAGGAAGCCTGTGGAGCGGAAAGTCGGCAAAGGCGAGATACGGGGTCGCAATCCAGATGAACGGGAGGTAGAACGCGATCCCGGCGACCGTCAGCAGGAAATATTCCACCGACCCCTTTCGACTCCTCGCGACCCTGATCTTCCGACTCCGTTGTCCGCGCGGCGCGCGGATCAACACCCTGATGATACTGGCGAGGAGGATCGCCAGCTTCGCGAACCAGGGTTCATGGCGCGCCGCGATGCCGAGGATGGGGCGCGCTCGACGCGCCTACTTTCCCGCCGGGGCTGCGTACTTTTTCAGGACGCTGCGGATGTACTGGATGGTCTCGCGATAGGGTGGGATGCCTCGGTACCGCTCGACTCGCCCGGGTCCCGCGTTGTAGGCCGCCAGGGCCCGCACGTACGAGTCCCCATGCTGGTCCAGGAGCTGTCTGAGATAACGGGCGCCCGCGTCGATGTTCTGGGCCGGGTCGAATGGATCCGAGACCGCCAGCTCCTTCGCGGTTGCGGGCATGAGCTGCATCAGCCCCTGCGCTCCTTTGGGTGAGACGGCGTCGCTTCGATAACCCGACTCCACCGCAATCACCGCCGCGAGCAGGTCCACTTCCAGTCCGTACTTCTCGGCCGCCTGGCGAACCATCGTCTCTATCGTGTCCGGCTCCGCAGCCGCCGGCAGCGTGGCGGCACGCTGGCCCGTCTGTCCGGCCGTGCCCTGAGCGTCCGGTCCCCCGGTTTCCTCAGGGGGCTTGGGCGCGTCGGGCTTCGGATCTGGGGGGGGAGGCGGCGGGAGCTGCTCCACCCGCGCCACTCGGAATGAAGGGAAGGCGATCGTCCCACCTTCGGGGAAAGTGAGCACAGCCTGACCGGACTCCATCCGGTATTCCTGCACATCCAGGGTGCGCCCGTCGGTGAGGTGCACACGCATGGGAGCCGGGAACGCCAGAACGATGGAGGCGGAGCCAACCGCCAGGGATCCGATCAGCAGCGACCGCACGGTGGTGAAACGCACTCTTCCTCACCCTCCGAAACCAGGGACCCCTGATTCTACGCCTTTATCCATGGAGGGTCAAGAATCTGCGGTCTTCACCGCCGCGCAAACCCTTTCTCGAGAGCCTCATGTGAGAACCGCAGGACGGCCGGGCGCCCGTGGGGGCATTTCAGCGGGGAGGAGGTCCGAAACAGCTCCTTGATCAGATAATTCACCTTTTCGGGCGTCAGGCGCGTCGGAACCTTGATGGCGGCGTGGCAGGCCATGGTGGCTACGAGCTTGTGGCGATGAGCCTCATGACCGGACAAGGAGGCGCGCTCCTCGGTCATCTGTTCCAGCAGATCGGAGAGCAACCCCGAGAGGTCGATGGTCTCCAGCACGGCTGGACTCTCTCGAACCATGACCGTCCCGTCCCCGAACTCCTCCGCGCCGAATCCAAGCCGATCCAGCTCGGCAAGCGTCTCCTCGGTGCTGGGTATCAGGCCGCGAGGCAGCGTCAGGGTGACGGGAAACAAGAGCCTCTGGCGCTCGCCGGTCTCGCTTCCCTCTACCTGCCGCATCAGCTTCTCGTACAGGATCCGCTCATGGGCCGCATGCTGATCCACGATCAAAAGTCCCTCCTGGTCGGCGGCGATGATGTAGCTGTCCTTGTAATGCGCCAGGGCCACCCTCGCCGACTCGATCTCCGGGAGCCTGGCCTCCACAGGAGGTCCCTGGGAGAGAGCTCCGACAGCCTGGCGCGCTCCATCGAGGATCGGTCGTGGAGGATGTGATCGGCCGGATGGATCAGGCCATTCCGCGGCCGGTTCTCTCACAGCTCCCCAGTCACCTGCCGGCTCACTCATCGCACCCACCCTCGTAATCGGAAGGGACCGCCGCAGGGCCGTGAGGATCGCCCCCTGGGCGAGGTCGTGGACCAACCGTCCATCGGAAAAACGCACCTCGGCCTTGGCAGGATGAACATTGACATCCAGAGCCGAGCTGTCACACGTGAGGAACAAGAAGAGCGCCGCATGACGGCCCTTGGGGAAGAAGGCCTCGCAGGCGCTGGTGATGGCGTGGCCTACCGTCCGATCCCTGACAAGGCGGCCATTGACGTAGATGTGTTGCAGGCGCCGCGTGGAAGCCGAGGCACCGGGAGGCAGGATCCAACCGCGCGCCCCGTAGCTCCCGCGCCGGGAGTCAAACGGTATCGCCTCATCCCACTCGGCGCCAAAGAGCTGGCGCAGACGCTCGCCCTCGCTCGAGGCGGTCACCCGAACCAGACGCCGGGCGTCTCCGGTCATGGTTACCTGAATGTCGGTGAGGCTGATGGCGTAGGCCGCCACGAGCTCGCTGATGTGTCCTGTCTCGGTGGCGGCCGACCTCAGGAACTTGGCGCGCGCCGGCGTGTTGAAGAACAGATCTCTCACGTCGAGCGTCGTTCCTCGCGGGTGCCCGGCGTCGGTCACGGAACGGATCACGCCTCCCTCGACCTCCACGCGCGTCCCGGATCTTCCGTCCCGTGACGACTGGAGCGTGAGCCGCGACACGGAGCCAATGGCCGGGAGAGCTTCTCCTCGAAACCCCAGCGTGGTGATGCGGGCCAGGTCGGCGGCCGACGAGAGCTTGCTCGTGGCATGGCGCTCGAGAGCCAGCAGCGCGTCGTCGCGGTCTAGCCCCTCGCCGTCATCCGCAACACGGATCCGGCGGCGTCCCCCGGCCTCGATGTCGATCGTCAGGGCGCGCGCCCCCGCGTCCAGGGCGTTCTCGAGAAGCTCCTTCACGACGGAGGCGGGGCGCTCGATCACTTCGCCGGCCGCGATCTTGTTGATGAGGTCCTCGGGAAGCAGCCGAATTCGGCTCATCGTGTCTCCGGGCGCATCCTAACGGGACGCTTTTGCCCATGTCAAACGGATCTGTACAGACCCGTGTGCTAGAATCCGCCGCCACGCGATGAGGAAGAGAATGCGACCACGGCCTTTCCGACCGACTCTTGTCACCTCAAGTGCATTGTTCGCCGCTGTCGTGGGAGCTGCTGCGGGCCTGGCTCTCGCAGCAGAAGGCGCCCTGATTTCGAAGTGGAGCTTTGAAGAGGCGGCAACGGCCGTCAACGCGGTCCCGGGCGGGCCTTCAGGCAAGGTGCAAGGGGCCTTGGCGGCCGAAGGGCGATCCGGAAGGGCTCTCGCTTTCGAAGATTGGTCGGTCAAGAACTACCTCAAGCCGGACCCGAAGAAGGCCACGAAAGTCGTGGTCCCCCACCAGGCCGCTCTCAACCCCACGCTTCCGGTACGCATCTCGGCATGGATTTACCCCACTGCCGACCCGATCTACTACGGAGGGATCGTGGAAAAAGGACGAGGTTTCGGCGCCTCGTACCGGCTGCTGCTTCTTCGCGGGCTCAAGGTGAGCGCCGCGGTGGGCGACGGGCACGTTGGCGTGAAGAGCCAGGCCCCGCTGTCGCTCAACGCCTGGCACGAAGTGGTCCTCGTTGCAGACAAGGAATCGCTCGTGCTGACGGTGGATGGGAAGGAAGCGGGGCGGGCGTCCTGGACAGCGCCTCCGAAGCTTGCCAACACCGACCCCGTGGTGATCGGTGATCGATTCACGGGGCGGATCGACGAAGTGTCTATCGGCGCTCCCTGAAAACGGGTTCGCCGAAGCAGTCCTTCAAGCCCCCGCGGTGACCTGCGCCGAGCCGGCCAGATGGGCTCTTCGCCAGACCTCCAGCGATGCGCCCACCAGAAGACCCACAATCAGCGATGCCCCGGCGCAGACGTCGAACCAGACCGGGTCGACCGTGCGCCCTGTGGCGATCAGCCAAGCTGTCTCCCCCACCACGATGGCCGACATGACAAGAGCGTGAAGGAGCGGGTGATGCCCAGCGATCCATCCGGCAACCCACCCGGCGGCCACGGCGGACAGAAAGGTGAAAGTCCCGCCGAGGAACAGCACCCAGAGACTCGAATGCGTGTAGCTCACGCCGCCGGGCCAATTCTCCTGGACCAGGGTGATCCGGAGACCCATCAGCGGATATCCAATCACCACCGCGAGGACGCTGCGCGCCCCCCACAGCGGCCAGCTCATGAGCGTCTCTTTGTTCTTTGTGTTTCCTTGTACGGGCCGGCCATGCCGTGGTCCTAAGAGGAGGCGTCGTCCAGGTTTCAGACCCCGTCAGACTGCTGAGGCCGGCCGGGTCAACCAGCCCGGCGGCGCCTCTGGGCCGAGCGGGAGTGGAGGCGGGCGTGGGGACGGGCATGAGGCCGGGGCAGAGGGCGGGACCGACTTGCTCTGCCAGACCGCGCCGAGGCGCCGACCGCCTTCAGCTCCGGCTGTGGTCTCGGCATGGCGCGGCGGCGCGTTAATGGCGGCTCCGGCTTGGGAAGTCCGCTGAGCTCCGCGATCTTCTCGATCGCCTCGGTCTGAATCTGTCGCACCCGCTCCCTCGAGATCTTGAGGCGCGAGCCGATCGTCTCCAGGGTGCATTCCTTGCCGCCATCGAGGCCATACCTCAGCCTCAGGACAGCCTGATGCCGCGGCGGAAGCTCCTCGAGGAGGCGGGAAACCGATTCCTTGATCTCGCGCAGATACACTTCGCGCATCGGATTCACGGCGCCCTGATCCTCGACCTCGATCGGCCCTTCGCGGTCAGGGTCTTGCCGCCTGTCCAGAGAGATCGGCTGCTGGAGCCTGCGCGCGCTCTCCCATTCCTTGAACGGCACGATGCCGGAGGACTCCACCGCCGCTTCGATGTCAACGCCGGGGGCTCGCAGCGCACCGCTGTTTTCAAGGAGTCTCTCGACGCGGCGCATCTTCTGGTGCATGTGAACGGGAATCCGTATCAGGTCCTGTTTGTCGCAGATGGCGCGAGCCAGAGCTTGACGAATCCACCAGGAGGCGTAAGTGGAGAATCTCGTTCCCTTGCGCGGGTCGAACTTCTCGGCGGCGCGCATCAGGCCGATGTTTCCCTCCTGGATCAGGTCCTGCATCGGAAGACCGGACGAACGGTAGCGCTTGGCCCAATAGACCACGAGCCGCAGGTTTCTGTTGACCAGCTCTTCCAGCGCCTTGGGATCGCCCTTGGACGTCCTGCGAGCCAGGTCCCGCTCCCCCTCGGCAGACAGCAGGCTCCATCGGGACACTTCACGAAGATAAAGCTCAAGAGACTCACACCCGGCATCCGAGCCTGCCTGCCCTTCAGCTTGCGCCGGGGATTCATCGGATGTTCTTCCAGCGACCTCGCTGGGATCGATGTTCACCGCTTCGGAGGATGTCTGGAAGAGATCTGCCAACGGGGTTTCCTGATCGTCTCTGCTCACCGAACGCCCTCGCCTCAATCGCCGGTTCTTACGGCCACCCACGTCTCGGCTTTGCCAACCCACCCACGGGCCAGATACTGGTGGCTTGCCATCAGGCGAAAGCAATCGGAGTGCCATGCGCCGGAGGGCAAACAATGGGGGGCTGAGGTGGGTAGAAGCCCGCCGTGAGGTGAAGCTATCTGTTGCAGCGACTAGGTTAGCAGGGAGCGGGTCTCGGAGCAGCCGATCGGAGGGTCTGGCTGCAAGAAGGATCTATTTGCACGGCCATATGTCATATGGGCTGGACAGGCCTGTCCCCGGGTCAGGAACCCAATACGGAGATCTCGTTGATGACCCCCGTGACGCCGGGCACGCTCATCGCCAGCCTCTCCGCCTCGATCCGATCTCCGTCTCGCCGGGCGACGCCGCGCAGATGCACGACACCTTCTTCGACGCTCACCTCGAGCTCTCGGATGACGCCGAACGTCAGCGGGTTGACCAGCAGGCTCCTGACCCTGGTTCCGATCACTTCGGGCGGGATTCTCCCGTCGCTGGCCACCTGGAGCTTGTTGACGACCCGGGTGACGCCGGCGACGTCTGCGGCGATCTTCTCCGCATCGAGCCGGTCCAGGGCGCGCTCCACCATCCCCTCCAATGAAACCTCCGTGCCCGAGGCCGTGACCACGATCCCGGCGTCGCGGAAACGGGTGCGGCGGTTCAGGAGGCGCCGGATCTCCTGGGAGAGTGCCAGGTCGGATCGAGTCGACGCGCGAATCGTCAGCTCATTCACGGTGCCTGCAACGCCGACGACCCCGGATACCAGCCGCTCCACGCGCTCCAGCTCCCCGATGCTGGCGACGCTTCCCGACAACCGGACCACCGCCTCTTGCACTTCGATCTTCAGATTCTCCACGCTGAGGGCGACCTGCCCTGCCAGACGATTCTCGATCCTGAGCCGGATTCGATCGTCCGTCTCAGCGTCTGCCCAGATCGAGGTCCCGGCCGCTGCCAAGAGCAATGCGGCCCACACAACCCCCCGCCGACTCATGCATCGTGTCCTCATGTCAGCTCCCCTCCGTTCTGCCTACTGCCGTCACGGCTCCGCCAGCGTGACATAGAACGTATCTTCTCCCCGGCGGACGAGCAAGAGGACCGCTCCCGTCGTGGACCGGCGGGCCATCTGCTCCCTGAACTCGGTCACCGAGGTGACCGGCCGTCTGTTAACCTCCTTGATCAGGTCGCCGCGCCGGAGCCCAGCGGCATCGGCGGCCGACCCGGGCTCCACCTCCGTGATCACGACTCCTCTGTCTGCCTCGAAGCCGAGCTGGTCGGCAAGCTGAGGCGTCAGGGTCCGGGCGGAGATCCCCAGACCTTGCTCGGCCGACCCTTCTCCGGAGGGTCCCTCGGGGCTTCCCGCCTGCGCCGGCATCTCGGCGAGCGCCACCGTGACCTCCCGGATCTTCCCGTCCCGCTCGATACCCAGCCGAACGCGCGAGCCCGGGGCGGCGGCTGCGATCTGATTGCGCAGATCGTCCTTTCCGCTCACGGGTCGCCCCTCGATCTCCACCACCACATCCCCCTGCTTGAGTCCGGCATCGGCCGCGGGGCCGTCCTCCAGGACCCGCGAGATGATGGCCCCTTTCTGGGCCTCGATCCCTGCGGCCTTGGCCATCTCGGGGGTGAGATCCTGGATCGTGACGCCGATGTACCCGCGGGTCACCTTCCCGCTCCGGATCAGCGTGTCCATGATCTGCCGCGCCATATCCACCGGGATCGCGAAGCCGATTCCCTGGGAGCCCCCCGTTCCTGTGGCTATCGCGGTGTTGATCCCGACCAGCTCGCCTCGCGTATTCACGAGCGCTCCACCGCTGTTTCCTGGATTGATGGCGGCGTCGGTCTGGATGAAGTCCTCGTAATCGGCCAGGTTGAGGTTGGAACGTCCCTTGGCGCTGACGATCCCGGCGGTGACGGTGTGAGCCAGCACCTCGGCGAACGGGTTGCCCACGGCCAGGACCCACTCTCCGACCTCGAGGTCCGCAGACCGGCCGAAGGGCAGCGGCTCCAGACCAGCCTGCTCCACCTTCAGAACCGCCAGATCGCTCTGCGCGTCGGCCCCCTTCAATGTCGCCGGAGCGACTCTCCCGTTGGGCAGCACCACCTCGATCTTGCCGCTCCCCTCGACCACGTGGTTGTTGGTGAGGATGTGACCGCGGTCATCCACGATGACGCCGGAGCCAAGACCTCTCTGAACATATCGATCGGTTCCCGGAGCGCGGCCCCTTGGCCTGAGACCGAAGTTCTCGCCGAAGAACTCTTCGAAGGGACTCGGGACGGAGAAGGGGGACCGGGAG
>Ga0187893_10015079_pt1 | contig 10412 bp, 8 predicted proteins | sample MA1701074metaG_FD_139574 | JGI IMG/M metagenome (GOLD analysis project Ga0187893, IMG submission 139574) | White microbial mat communities from a basaltic lava cave in the Kipuka Kanohina Cave System on the Island of Hawaii, USA - MA170107-4 metaG ...
ATTGAGATTAATAGTGAAATAGAGAAAGGAACGTCGGTGCGAGTCTTGCTTCCTAACATGACTGGGCAAGGATGATAATAAGAAATCTTCGATTATTTTTCATTTCAGGTTCTTTTAAGCTTGCGTAAAGTTTCCTTTCAGATTGAAGTTGTATATTTCACTGAATGAACTTGCAATAGATAATCGAGCATAAAAAAATCATTAAGGTGAAAAATGATGAAACCAAACCGCATTCTTGCGATGATGTTGATACTCGGACTAACGACATCAATGGCTGTTGCAAAAACGCCGGCGACGTTGACCCCGGCAGATTGCAAGTCGATTTTTCCTCGCGCCAATTCTTCCGAAGCCATAAGAACACTCGAGTCCGGCGTTCTGTGGACCGAGGCTTGGGAACATGGCTCATGGGGGCCACCCGAAGAATTTCTCGGATACGTCTTCCTCAAATCCCTGCAGCATGAAAGCAAAACAATCGATGTTCTGATTGGAATGACGAGAACAGGCGTTATTTCCAGCGTTAAAGTGAAAGGCATCGACGGTGTCAGCAACACCTTTCTCGCCCAATTTAGCGGCAAAACCCCGCGGGATAATTTTGACTTGATGCAGACGCCAGAAGATTTGCTGGTCGTTCCGGCCAAAATCAGGGCGATGCCGGGCAATCTCGCGCTCTCCGCAAGCATTGCGCAAGGCGTGAAAGAGATCGCTAAAGCTGCAAACAAAGTGATAATGTAATCTCGTCTCGGCGTCGCCATACAGTTTTGAATGTTCAGTGGAATTTCAGCGTTGGGTTTTATATGAGGGCGACAGCATCGGAAGAGCGTAATATGCCACGATCACTTATCACCGGAGGAGCCGGATTTCTCGGATCGCATATTTGCGAATGCCTATTGAAAAAAGACCATGAAGTCATTTGCATGGACAACCTGTCAACAGGAACGATTGCCAACATTGAGCATTTACAAAGTGAGCGCTTCAAGTTTATCAAACATGATGTCACCGAATACATTTATGTCACCGGACCGGTTGATTACGTGCTGCATTTTGCTTCACCGGCCAGCCCGATGGATTACTTGCAAATGCCGATTCAAACGCTGAAAGTCGGCGCGCTGGGAACGCACAAAGCCTTGGGTTTGGCCAAAGAAAAGAAAGCCACTTTTCTTCTCGCTTCCACCTCGGAAATCTACGGCGATCCGAAAGAGCATCCGCAGCGCGAAGACTATTGGGGCAATGTCAATCCGGTTGGGCCGCGCGGCGTTTATGACGAGGCCAAGCGTTTTGCCGAAGCGCTGGTGATGGCTTATCATCGCTTTCACGACGTGAACACCAAGATCGTTCGTATCTTCAACACGTACGGGCCGCGCATGCGTCCCCACGACGGTCGCGCCATTCCGACTTTCGTGCCGCAGGCGCTGCGCAACGAGCCGATCACGGTTTTTGGCGATGGTTCGCAAACGCGGAGTTTTTGTTACGTTGATGATCTCGTCGAAGCGATTTATCGCTTGCTGATTTCCAATTTCCACGAGCCGGTGAATATCGGCAATCCGCACGAAATGACGATCACGGAGATGGCGGAAGCGGTGATTCGGGTCACCGGCAGCTCAAGTAAAATTGAATACAAACCTTTGCCCGTCGATGATCCGCAAATCCGCCAGCCTGATATTACGCTTGCCCAAAAATTGCTCGGCTGGCAGCCGCGAGTGAGCTTGGAAGAAGGCTTCGAACAAACCATCGCGTGGTTCAGACGTCAGCCGGAATTCGTCAAATAGCATTTGTTTTGGTAACGGGCTTGTTTAAAAAGTTTAACGCCAGTTGACGAAAAGCAGCGTTAACGTGCGCCCGTTAACACCAACATTACACTCAAAACCATGAAGACCTCTCACCTCACTTTCATTATAGCCGTGGCGCTTTGCAGTGCAACAACCAACGCGCAGATCATCGACCAGCAATATGTTGAAAAAGTCACCGGAGCCGTGAGCACAGACCTCCCAGGGCAGATGGGACAGTCGTTCACGCCGACGCTTTCGGCGATGGACTTTTTCCGATTGAATATCAAAGACGGTGCAGTCAATGGTGATGGAGCGACCATTCAAATACGCATCCATTCAGGCAGCGGCTTTGAGGGACCAGTGTTGGGAAGCACGTCTCTTTCGCTGCCGGACTTATGGGGCTACCCTTCTTACGAGTATGGCGGCAAAGTCGCTGAGTTTAAGTTCTCCAGCCCCATCACGCTAACGCCGGGCGAGATCTATACAGCGGAATTTCTGAAGATCAGCGGGGATCAATTCTTTATCTATGCCACTTATTACGGTGGGTCAGGAGGCGCCCCTACTACTTACACAAGAGGCGAGGCGTTTCTTCCCGGGATACAGCCAACTCTGCCGTGGGATTTTTATTTTCAGGAGGGTGTTTACGTAACCAGTGTAGAATCTGAAGATGAATTGTATCCTGATTTTCGCTTGTTTCAAAACTATCCTAATCCATTTAATCCTATTACGAAGATTAGATACTTACTTCCACGGAGTAGTTTTATTACACTGAAAGTATATGACGTTCTTGGAAAAGAAGTATCAACTTTAGTAAACCAACATAAGAATGCTGGAGAATATGAGGTTGAATTTAATGCGCCTCATTTACCAGGCGGCGTATATTTCTATAAACTAAGCTCCGGCAAATACACAAAAACAAAAAAATTGCTATTTCTAAAATAAAGTGATAATGTAATCTTAAGAAGGCGCGTTTGATGCAAATGACAAAGGCTTGTGTACTCACGTGGATTGGCTTGTTCACAATGCTTTGCCCAAACCACGTATTGGCGCAAGCTGCTGAAAATACGCGCCAAGCCAACCCGCTTGTGTGTGCCATTAAAACCGTCGGCAGTGACGTCGCCAATGTTTTCACTTCGCCATCACGCATAACCACTAAAGGCGTCGTGGAACTGTTGGCGCTATCAGCGGTCACGGCAGGGTTCGTTTTCAGAGCCGATGACAAGATCGACGAAGAACTGGCGCTTGAAGGCTACGAATTTTCTTCGCAACCTTTCAGAGAGCTCGCGAAGCTTGGCAAAGTTTATGACGACGTTACTCCAACCAATTTTGCGATAGGCTTATCCGCCACGACATTCGCCGGCGGCTTGGCGCTGCACGACAAAAAGCTTTTGCAAACTTCTCGCTTGCTGGTCGAATCGGTGGTGTTGACCAAGCTGTTCACTTCGTGGAGTAAAGGCGTCTTTGGGCGCGTCCGGCCTTACGTTAATCACGGCCCGCGCGATTTCAATCTTTTTAAATTTAGCAAGTCGGAAAATTTCAAGTCCATGCCCTCCGGCCACGTGAGCAGCGCGTTTGCATTGATGACCGTGATCGCGAAACAATATGATCATTGGTACGTGGAAATTCCGGCGTACACATTTGCCGTGTCGGTCGCTTTTCAGAGAATGACAAGCCGCAATCATTGGGCTTCGGACACGATCGCCGGCGGCGCACTCGGATATTGGGTGAGCAGCATGCTGGTGCAGAAGCAGCGTCGGCCGTCGAAAAACCCATCACTCAACTTCTATCCAGTGGGGAATCATCTCGGCGTCGCCATACAGTTTTGAATTTTACCTGAAAAGTTTGCTCTCTACAAATTCAGCACAAACTATATTTGCCTTAAATCGGCCGATTTGGAGCATTGTCACGCCACACACGCCGATGCAAGTCTACGTACCTTACGAGTATTTTGCGGAGGTCCGGTTGACTGCACCAATTAAGCTATCTTTCAGGGTGCCTTCGTACTTTGAAAACAGAAATTTTGACGAGGAGTATATGAGAATCTTTTATCAGGCGCTTATCCAGGAAGACGGCGCGCCCAAACGAAACAGGCTCGTCTGCAGCGAAGACGGCAGCCTTATGAAGCAAAACTTTGAGAAGGACGAGGAAGATTGATCATGCGTTGCATTGCTGCACTCTGGTTGATTCTAATTCTCGCCGGTTGCGCCCACACGCCGTACAACCGCGCGTATGTTTCAAAATCACTCAGCGACCGCACCGGATACGATCTCAAAGCCGTTTCAAAACTTGAAGATTTCAAATTAGCGCAAGGAATATCTCTCGCCGACGGCCTCACCGCAGAAGAGAGTGTTGCCATCGCGCTGTGGAACAATGCCCAGTTTCAAGCCGCTCTCACCGAATTGGGATTCGCACGGGCCGATTTGATCGAAGCCGGTCTGCTGCGCAATCCCATGCTGTCATTGCTCTTTCCGGTTGGACCGAAACAACTCGAAGCGGTATTGAGCTTGCCCATGGATGTGCTGTGGCAACGACCGAAACGCGTCGCTGCGGCAAAGCTCGAGGCGCAACGGGTTGCTGAAAATTTGGTGCAGCACGGCCTCGACCTGGCGTGCGAGGTGCAAGTCGCGTATGCCGACCTCGTGCTCGGCCGGGCGCAGAAACAAATCGCCGGGGAAAATGCGCGTCTGCAACAAGAAATCACGGACATCGCCGCGGCCCGTCTGCGCGCTGGTGACATCAGCGAGCTGGAAGATTCCGCCTCGCGTCTCGAAGCGCTGCGAGCACGGGAAGCGGCGGTGGGTTTCGCGCAGGAAGCTGAAATCTTCCGAGCCAGATTCAATACGCTGCTGGGAATGAATGTGCAGGATAGCAGTTTCGCGCTCACACCCGCGCCCGAAATGGAGCTGCCGCAGCGAACCTTGCCGGAACTTTTGAATGCCGCGCTCGCTTCGCGGCCGGATTTGCGTGCGGCCGAATTGGCCATTGAGGCTGCCGGCAAACGTATCGGATGGGAGCACGCGAAGATTCTCGCTTTCACGGGAGTTCTCGATGCCAATGGCGCGGGCAAAGAGGGTTTTGAAATGGGGCCGGGAGCGCAAATCGAAATTCCGCTTTTCAATTGGAACAACGGCAAGGTGACGGCCGCCAAAGCGCAAATGGAGCAAGCGGCGCGACAATACCTCGCGGTGAAACATCGCCTCGCGCTGGAGGTGCAGGAAGCGCAAACGAATTATTTTGCCGCGCAACAAGCGCTCACCTTGTGTCGCTCGGAATGGTTGCCCACTGCAACGGCGGCGGCGAGTCAAGCGCAAAAAGCTTATGCCGCCGGTGAAGTGTCGCACCTTTTCGTGCTCGAAATCAACCGCCAACTGCTTGACGTGCGCAGGCGCGAAGCCGAGGCCACTGCCAATCTGCGCCGCGCCACCGCGCGATTACAGCGCAGCATTGGATTTTATCAGCCGCAGCGCAAGAATTGATGATAAAGAATATCAGCTTACTTCAAAACAACATCGTGGCGCGCCGGAGCTTGATCCTGCTCAGAAATTTTCTAACCGGCCTTTTCATATTATGCCTGGCGATCCGCTTTTTAGTTAAGGATTGGATTGAAGCATTCTCGATTGTGTACTACGCCACACCATTGCCAATTCTCGCGATTTTCTCTTGTGTGCTTGGCGTGGTCTGGTTGCTCAGCAAACGAATGCGAGCTGCCAAGCTTTATTTTGCTTTTACGATCGCCTGCCTGATTGCATGGTCTTGCCGCAGCTTTTCTGCAAATTCAGACACGCCGGCGCCAAGCAGCTTGAAGCTGTTTTTTTGGAATGTCGCACACAATAAAAAGACTGAAGAAATTGCCAATTATATCTATGGCTTCAATGCAGACTTAATCGGAATTGTCGAGGCCGGCACCCAAACCAAGAAGGTGAGAAATAAATGGAAAAACGCCTTTCCAAGCCACAACGTCGAAATATTGGCGGGTGAGATGGCCTTGATTACCAGAGGCGAAATTCTTGCAAAAGAGTCGGGCTCTCTTGGCAGGCGCGGACGTTTTAACTTGCTTAAAGTCGTTTTAAATGGAGGACTATTTCATGTATTGCTTGTCGACATCGATGGCGATCCGCTGCGATCGCGCGCGCCGGCATTTGAGTCATTGGCAAAAATGATTCGCTCACATTCGCAAGCCAATCTTATCGTTATGGGAGATTTCAACACGCCTCTTGATTCCTTTCTGTTCGAATGTTTTCGTCAATATCTAACGCATGCTTTTGAGAGTGGCGGACATGGCTTTGCCGAAACCTGGCCAATTCCGCTGCCGGTGTTGGCCATCGACCATATCTGGGTCAGCAAAACGATAAAGGTCGCAAGCTGCAATCTGAATTGGTCCCGGCTTTCAGATCACCGGTCTGTGGTGGCGGACATTGAACCGCCTCTTAATTGTTCAATGAGCGAAAATTGTTTGAGATGACTATGAAACCGAATTTCAACAAACGCTTTTCTCTTTTCATTTTGCTCGCGTTGCTTACCAGCACTTGGAACTGCGCGAGCGAAACCCAACCATCGTTTAGCGTTGCGCCGCCGGCGAAAGTCGCCAACGGCGTGAAAGAGTCCGAGCTTACGACCGTGACGCTATCGCCGCAAGCCGAGCAGCGACTCGGCATCGAAACCGCGCGTGTGGAAAAACGCCACGTCGCGCGCACGCTGAAGCTCGGCGGGGAGATCGTGGCCGTTCCCGGCCGTCGCATTTTTGTCACCGCACCGACCGCTGGTGTCGTGATCGCGCCGGTGGGGTCATTGCCGCAGTCCGGCATGCGCGTGCGCAAAGGGCAAATGATTTTCCGCTTGTTGCCACTGCCGGCTGAACGCGATCTGCTCGGCACGCCGGAAGAAGTGACGCTGAAGAAAATGCAGCTCGAAGTGGCGGCCGCAAAAGCCAAACGCGCGGAACAGTTGCTGCTCGACAAAGCCGGCAGCGTGAAAGCTCAGGAAGAAGCGCAAGCCGAATTGGCCGCTGCCGAAGCGGCCTTCAAAGCCGCGGAAGCGCGCTGGCATCTCACCAATAGCGCTGCAGCGGATTCTGCGACCTTGGCGGCGGCCACGATGACTCTCGCTTCGCCGTTCGACGGCGTTATTCAACAGATCAATGTGGCGCCGCGCCAAACCGTTGCCGCCGGCGCGGAATTGTTCGAAGTCATTGGCCAGAATCCGGTGTGGGTACGCGTGCCGGTTTATGTCGGCGACCTCGCTACGATTGACGATCAGCAGCCCGGCCAAGTTGAAGCGCTCGGTCACATCTCCGGCTCTTCGCAACGTGCTGCCAAACCAGTGCAAGGCCCGCCGCTCGGCAATGCCAACGCTGCTTCTGTCGATCTCTTTTTTGAAATGAAAAATGATGACGGCCAATTTCGCATCGTTGAAAAAGTGAGCGTGAGGCTCGCACAAAAAAACGCCGAAGAGAATTTGGTGGTGCCTTTCTCGGCGATTCTCTACGACATTCACGGCGGCACGTGGATTTATGCGAAGACTGCCCCACAGATTTATTCACGACGCCGCGTTGAGTTGCACCATGTTGTCGAGGGTCTTGCCGTGCTGAGACGCGGCCCGGCGGCTGACACTGAGGTGGTGATTACCGGTGCAGCGGAAATCTTTGGGACAGAATTTGGAGGGGGAAAATGAAGATTCAGAAATTTTTCAAGATTTTTTCTCGTTGCGGTTCCCTTTTCGTTGCAGGTAATTTGGCGGGAGGCGGCAAATGATGCAATGGCTCGTTTCTACCTCGTTGCGTTTGCGCGTCGCCATCATCGTGCTCACTTTGATTTTAATGATCGCGGGCACGCGCATTCTCAGCACGACGGCCTTCGATGTCTTCCCCGAGTTTGCGCCGCCGCTGGTGGAAATCCAAACCGAAGCCCCAGGCCTTTCAACGGCGGAAGTCGAGGCGCTCGTCACTGTGCCGATTGAAAATTCACTCAACGGCACTTCGTGGCTGAAAAAGATTCGCTCCAAATCGGTGCTCGGACTTTCTTCCGTCGTGTTATATTTTGAAGAAGGCGCGGATCTGCTGAAAGCGCGGCAACTGGTGCAAGAGCGCCTCGCCCAGCTTGCGGCCAACTTGCCCTCAGTCGCCAAGCCGCCGGTGATACTTTCGCCGCTTTCATCCACCAGCCGCGTGATGAAAATCGGCGTCTCCTCAAAAAAATTATCGCAGATGGAGATGACGACGATTGTCAAGTGGACGATCCGCCCGCGCCTCATGGCGATTCCTGGTGTGGCGAATGTGGCGATCTGGGGGCAACGCGATCGCCAAATTCAAGTGCTCGTGGATCCACAGCGTTTGCGCACTCATGAAATCACGCTCGATGAAGTTGTGCGCGCTACGAGTGAGGCCACAGAGATCGGCGGCGGCGGCTTCGTCGATATGCCCAATCAGCGCCTGGCGGTTTCGCATGTTTCGTCTATTCATTCACCGCAAGATTTGGCGCACATTCCGGTAGCCATGCGCAACGGCGCGCCGCTCACACTCGGTGAAGTCGCCGAGCTGAAAGAGGGCTTTCCGCCACCGATTGGCGACGCCGTGATCAATGACGGCCCCGGACTTCTGCTGATCGTCGAAAAACAGCCGTGGGGCAACACGCTCGACGTCACCCACAAAGTCGAAGCGGCTCTTGAGGCGCTCCGTCCGGGACTTGGCGATCTGGAAATCGACCCGACGATTTTTCGTCCGGCAACATTCATCGAGATGTCACTGGCCAATCTGAATCGCGCTATGCTCATCGGTTGCGTGCTGGTGATTTTGGTGCTGGCATTTTTTCTGAACGATTGGCGCACCGCGCTCATCAGTGCGTTGGCAATTCCCACGTCGTTGCTTGCGGCGGCGTTGGTGTTGCACTATCGCGGCGGCACCATCAATACCATGGTGCTGGCCGGCCTCGTGATTGCGCTCGGTGAAGTGGTTGATGATGCGATCATCGATGTCGAAAATATTATGCGACGTTTGCGCCTCAATCGCGCCGCCGGCAATCCGAAATCAGCCTTTCAAATCGTGCTCAACGCCTCGCTCGAAGTGCGCAGCGCCGTGGTGTATGGCAGCGTCATCGTCGCCCTCGTCTTACTGCCGGTGTTCATGCTCGAAGGCGTGTCCGGCTCATTCTTCCGGCCATTGGCATTTTCTTACGTGCTGGCGATTCTGGCTTCATTGCTGATCGCGCTGACGCTGACACCGGCATTATCACTGTTGCTTTTGCCACAAGTCGCCGCACGAAGCCATGAAGAAGCGCCGCTCGTGCGCTGGCTCAAACAACGCTACGAAAAAATTTTGCCAACCTTGCTGCATCACCCCAAAAGGGTCACGATTGCGCTCGCGGGAGCTTTGGTCGTGACTATCATGGCCACACCATTTTTAGGCGAAGAATTTCTTCCGCATTTCAAAGAATATGATTTCTTGATGCACTGGGTAGAGAAGCCCGGCACCTCGCTGCAAGCGATGGAACGCATTACCGAAAGCGCCAGCAAAGAGCTGCGCGCCATTCCCGGCGTGCGCAATTTCGGCTCGCACATTGGCCGCGCCGAGGTGGCGGATGAAGTCGTCGGCCCGAATTTCACCGAGCTGTGGATCAGTCTCGATCCTGAAGTTGATTACGAACCGACCGTCGCAAAAATTCAAAAAGTCGTGGACGGTTATCCCGGCTTGTATCGCGATCTTTTGACGTATCTGCGCGAGCGCATCAAAGAAGTGCTCACCGGCGCCAGCGCGACGCTGGTGGTGCGCATTTATGGCGAAAATCTCGAGGTACTGCGTGAGCAAGCGGAAAAAGTGCGCGTCGCGATTGCTGACATTGAGGGCGTGGCGGATTTGAAAGTGCAGCCGCAGATTCTCGTGCCGCAGGTGGAAGTGCAATTTCGCCCGGAAGCAGCGGCGCGTTTCGGCCTCACGCCCGGCGAAGTGCGCCGTGCCGCTACGACGTTGGTGAAAGGCGTGAAAGCCGGCGAGTTTTACGAGGAGCAAAAAGTTTTCGACGTGGTGGTGTGGGGCGTGCCGGAAGTGCGCGACAACGTCGAAGCGTTGCGGGAATTGCGAATCACCACCCCAACGGGAGCGCTCGTGCCGCTGCGCGAAGTGGCGGATATCATCATCGCGCCGACGCCGAATCAAATCACCCGCGAGGCCGCTTCACGCTATACGGAGGTGACCTGCAACGTGCGCGGCCGGTTCAGCGAGCGGCTCGACCGAGACTTCGGCGTGAGCGCTCAGTCGAACGCTCGCCGAGGTCTCACGTCGAGCCGTGATCTCGGCAGTGTCGCACGCGACATCGAGAACAAAGTCAGCAGCGTTCACTTCGAGCGCGGTTATCATCCGGAATTTCTGGGTGAATATGCTGCGCAGCAGGCCTCCAAAAATCGCCTCCTGGCGCTCTCCGTGCTGGCGATCATCGGCATCATGCTCATTCTGCACGCCGATTTTGGCTCGCTGCCATTGGCCATGCTCGTATTTTTCAGCCTGCCGTTTGCGCTCGTTGGCGGCGTTATTGGTGTCATCATCACCGGCGGCGTGCTCTCTCTCGGCGCGTTGGTGGGATTCGTCACCGTATTGGGCATCGCGGCGCGAAACACGATCATGCTCGTCAGCCATTATCGCCATTTGGAGAAAGAAGA
>Ga0187893_10015081_pt1 | contig 10411 bp, 9 predicted proteins | sample MA1701074metaG_FD_139574 | JGI IMG/M metagenome (GOLD analysis project Ga0187893, IMG submission 139574) | White microbial mat communities from a basaltic lava cave in the Kipuka Kanohina Cave System on the Island of Hawaii, USA - MA170107-4 metaG ...
GCGCGGGACAGCGATCTCGATGAAGAGGATTACATCGGGCTGGTCCTCGACACCTTTCTCGACGGCCGGTCCGGGTATGTCTTCGCCGTCAACCCGTCGGGCGCTCGATTCGACGGAGTGGTGGTCCGCCAGGGTGAGGACATCGACGAGTCGTGGGACACCATCTGGGAGGCGAGCACGGCGCGAGATGGCGATACCTGGTCGGCCGAGATTCGGATTCCGGTTCGAAGCCTGATCTTCGGGTCGGGCCTGCGCTCCTGGGGCCTCAACATCGAGCGCCAGGTCCAGGCAACCCAGGAAGTGAGCCGCTGGGCCGGTGCGAGACAGAACATCGAGGTTTCCCAGACGAGCCGAGCCGGCCTGCTCGAGGATCTTCCCCGCTTTTCGCTCGGAGCCGGCCTCAGCATCCGGCCCGCAGTGTCGGGAGGAGCAGGGTATCCCGAGCCGGATGCATCCCTCGACGGCTCGTTCAAACCCTCGCTGGACGTCACCAAGCAGATCGGGTCGAATCTGCTCGCCTCGCTGACCGTGAACACGGATTTCGCCGAAACCGAGGTGGACTCCCGGCGCACCAACCTGACACGGTTTCCCCTCTTCTTTCCCGAAAAGCGCTCTTTCTTCCTCGAAGGCCTGGACATCTTCGAGTTCGGACCCAACCTCGGCCAGGAAGTCATCCCGTTCTTCAGCCGGCGCATCGGTCTGCTCGAGGGGCGGGTTGTTCCCCTGCACGCAGGGCTCAAGCTCAATGGGCGGGCCGGCCAAACCAATTTCGGGGCCCTCCTGAGCAAGACCGGCTCCGTGTCGGGACTGGTCGAGGGACAACTCATGGGTGCAGCCCGGTTCCGGCAGAATGTGCTGGGAGAGTCCTCCGTCGGGGCGATCGCCACCTTCGGTGATCCGCGCGGACGCGGGGGCGCCTACACCGTGGCAGCCGACGCGATCTATCACACCTCACATTTCCGGGGGAACAAGAACCTCACGATCGGGGCATGGGCAGCGCGGGTCAGCCGGGACAGCCTGGCCGGCGCGCGCGAGGCGTACGGACTCCTGGTGGACTACCCAAACGACCGGTGGGACATCGTGGGGAGCTGGAAGCACATCGGCGACGGGTTCGATCCGTCGCTCGGCTTCGTGCCTCGACGGGGTATCGACCGCTATCGCGTCGGGATCAACTTTCAGCCCCGGCCCGATCGCTGGGGGATCCAACAGCTTCACTTCGGGCAGAGCTTCACGCTGGTTACCGGAGATCAGGGAAGATGGGAAACGTATCAGGTCTCTCTCACTCCGGTCAGTGTCGACCTCAAGACCGGCGACTCGTTCGAATCGCTGATTACTCCGCAAGGCGAACGATTGGTGGAGCCCTTTGAGGTGGCCGATGGAGTAACCATTCCTGCCGGCTCCTTTCATTTCGTGCGATACCAGATCGAGGCCCGAACCGCAGAGCGTCGGACCGTATCGGTCGGGGCCTCCTGGTCCTCAGGGGGGTTCTACACCGGAACGCTCCATCAGCTCGAGGGCGACATTACCTGGCGCCCGTCCTCGCAGATCATTCTGGACCTCTCCGCGGAACACGACATCGGCCGCCTGCCGGAGGGGAACTTCAGCGCCACCGTAGTCGAGCTGGGCGCCCGCGTGAACTTCTCTCCGGACCTTACCCTCTCGAGCCTGATCCAGTTCGACAACGAGTCTCAAAGCTGGGGGTCGAACACCCGGCTTCGATGGACCTTCAGCCCGTTCGGGGACCTGTTCGTGGTCTATAACCACAACCTCCGGGAGGTCGACAACCGGCTCGGATTCGAGTCGAACCAGCTACTCGTCAAGGCCCAGTACACGGTGAGGTATTAGTGGGATAGGGGGATAGGGGGTAGTGGGGTAGTGGGATAGTGGGATAGTGGGATATTGGGATAGTGCGAAGGTGAGGGACCCAAAGCCCATTGCCAATAGCCAGTAGCCAATAGCCGATAGCCAATAGCCAAACAGTAACAAATCCACACCGCCATACTTGGCATAAAACATTATGCCACAAGGTCTTACTGCGTAGGACCAGGGTTGGATAATGAGCCACATCCCCTTAGCTTTCAGGGATGGGAATCCACCCCCTTTTCGGACACAAGGATGCCCGTGAGCGCCTCGGCGCTGCGCTCCGGGCAGGAAGGCTTCCGCAGGTTCTGCTGGTCACCGGTTCCGAGGGTGTCGGGAAGCAGCGTTTCGCCCTCTGGGTGGCGCAGCTTCTCCTCTGCGACCAGCCGGCCGAGGGAGAGCCCTGCGGCCGTTGCCGGGCCTGCCACCAGGTGTTGGGAATTGTGCACCCCGACCTCCACTGGTTCGTTCCCATTCCGCGGCCCAAAGCCGGGGAGGCCGACCGTCAGGTTGACGAAGCTGAGCAATCCTTGATCGATGCCCTGGCCCTGCGCCGGGAGCAGCCCTTTCACCCCGTGGCCGACGGGATGGCTTTTCACCCCTTGGCCAGCGTTCGACTGCTGCTGCGCAAGGCAGCTCTCAAACCGGTGCTCGAGCCGGGGATCGGGGGGGGGTCTGGAAGGAGGGTTTTCGTGCTGGGTGAGGCCGACCGGCTCGTCCCCCAGGAGGCAAGCCAGGAGGCGGCCAACGCCCTCCTCAAGTTCCTGGAGGAGCCGCCGGCCAACACCTGGGTGGTGTTGACGACGACAGAGGCAGAACGGGTTCTGCCGACCATCCGGTCGCGCTCTGTAGGGGTCCGGCTGAGCCCGGTGTCAGATCATGAGGTTCGCGCGTTTCTGATCGAGGTGGTCCAGCCCGAAGCAGGGGAGACCGAGGCGTTGATCCGGCTGGCGCAGGGGGCTCCGGGCAGACTGGCGGGAGCCGCGGGTGAAGCGGCAGGGAAAGGCGGCGAGGTCGCTGCAAAGGCTGTCACCGAAGCTCGGGATCTTCTCTCCGCCGTCCGAAGCGGAGGCGAGTCGGCGAAGTATGAGCGGGCGCTGCGGCAGCCCCCCTGGTCGGCGAGAGGCGGCTTCACCGATTTGCTGGACGCCCTCGCAATCGAGCTGATAACCGAGGCGCGGACCGCACCGAGCCTCGAGCGGACTGAGGCGCTGCTCACCGCGCTCGCGCGGGTCGAAACGGCCCGGGAACAAGCGCAGGGGAACGTGAATCCGCAGCTCCTGCTGGCGGACCTCGCGGCCGAATTGGCGGTGGCACGGTGAAGCTGAGCCATGTCGGTTCCGGCGGTGAAGCCAGGATGGTGGATGTGAGCGAGAAACCAGTGACGGCTCGCTCGGCCCGTGCGGAAGGGGCGGTTCGGATGTCCCAGGCGGCCTTCGACCTGGTTCGAACCAATGCGGCGGCCAAGGGAGACGTTCTTGGCGTGGCCCGGGTGGCGGGGATCCAGGCGGCGAAGCGAACAGCGGAGCTCATTCCGCTCTGTCATCCGCTGCCGCTGGAGCAGGTCGAGGTCGAGTTGGTGCTCGATCCGTCGTTGCCGGGAGTCCGGGTCAGCGCTGAGGCCCGGACCGCAGCGAAGACCGGAGTGGAAATGGAAGCGCTTACGGCGGTCGCGGTGGCAAGCCTAACCGTCTACGACATGGTGAAGTCAGCCGATCGCGGGATCAGCATCGAAGCGATCCGGTTGACCCACAAGGCCGGCGGTCGAAGCGGCCCTTACGCGAAGGGGGCGGAGGCGTGATGAAAGACCCGTGGAGGGACCTGGACCGGAAGCGGCGGCGCGTGGGGTCGTGGCGAGCCCGGTTCGCGGTCGCGGGGACAGTGCTCGCGGGTGCGGTCGTTGTGGGAGCGCTGGGGGCGGCCCTCACGGGGTTGAGTGCGGCCAACAACGCTGGGGAACTCTCCCGCGTCGAGGTCGAGGCCGCGGTGACCGCGCTCCGCAGGGAGCTCGATGATGTCCGTGGGAAGCTCGCGCTGGCTGACGTTCGGCTGGAGCACCAGGCCGCCGTGGCGAAGTATTCCTCGATCTACAAGGTGCCCGCGGACCTCGCCGAGGCGATCTATGACATCGCGCTCGCGGAAGGACTCCATCCGTCCCTGGGATTCCAGCTCGTAAAGGTGGAGAGCCGGTTCCAGCCCAACGCCCGGAGTACGAAAGACGCGATCGGATACACCCAGCTCCGGATCAAGACGGCCCGCTCCTATGACTCGACGCTCACCGAAAGGGACCTCCTCGACCGGGACACCAACCTCCGGATCGGGTTCCGCTTCCTGAAGGATCTTTTGGCCCGGTTCGACCAGGATGTGCACCTGGCGCTGGTCGCCTACAATCGCGGTCCGACCCGGGTGGAGGAGATGATGACGCGCGGAGAGAACCCCGCGAACGGCTATGCGGAAACCGTGCTGAAGGGCGTCAGGAAGGGATCGTAAGGCGCTGGCCGACCAGAAGGGGGCGGCTGGCAGCAAGCCGGTTGGCCTGGAGGAGCGCCGGTACCGTGGTGCCATAACGGCGGGCGAGCCCGAACAGGGTGTCGCCCGCTTTCACAATGTGGACCTTCGCAGCTGCCCCAGCCCGGGCCTTGGCGGCAGTGCCGCCGGACGAGGTCCGAGCCGGCTGTGATGCGCTCGCGGCCGGCGCCCTAACCCGCAAGGTCTGTCCGATCCGGATTACGGCGCTGGGCCCCAGCCGGTTCCACGCCCGCAGTTTCGCCACGCTCACCCCGTAGCGCCGGCTGAGGTGACTCAAGGTTTCCCCCCGCTTCACCCGGTGCACGGATCCGGAAGCGCGCTCCGGTTCGGTCACGACCCGTCGATTCTCGGCGATCCACCCGCTCAGACGGGCGCTGCCCGGAATGCGCACCACTTCGCCGGTCTTCGGCGCGCGGGCCTTGTATTGGGGATTGAGACTCCGCAATTCGGCCAGGCGGACCCCGTAGCGAGACGCGATGCGGGTCAGCGTCTCGCCCCGTTTGGCGTGATGCGTGAACCCGCTCAAGCGCTCGGTCGCGGGCAGCAGATCGAGGGCCGCCTGCGCTTCCGCACCACGACCCGCCGGGACCCGGATGACTGCGCGCTGGTTGGGAGAAGGGGGCGTGACGGCGCGGAGAAACGCGGGATTCAGGGCCCACAGGTCGGCCAGCGGGACATCCGCCAGGCGAGCCACGACATCGAGCCCGGTCGGCTCGGAGACCACGACCGAGTCGAGGGGGGCCCCCGACGCGGACATGATCGCGGGGAATCCGTAGCGGACCGGTTGCTTGGCAATCATCGCCGCCGCGATCAGCTTCGGAACGTAGTCCTTGGTCTCCCGCATGATGTGCCGGGTGTCGGCGAGCTGAAAGAACGCCGCGTCTCCCGGCTGCGGTCCATCGTCTTCGGGGTCCTCGAGGTCGTCGGACGCCGGGTCGTAGCCCTCGATCCGTCGAAGTCCACGCTGAATGCGGCCGGGGCCGCCGTTGTAGGCAGCCGCGGCGAGGTACGGCGATCCGAACTTAGCGGTGAGATCGGCAAGGAACCGGATGGCGGCGGTGGTGGACTTCACCACATCGCGCCGCTCGTCGACCCAGTTGTCCACCCGGAGTCCGTAGAGCCGCGCGGTGCCCCGCATGAATTGCCACATCCCGACCGCGCGAGCGCGGCTGACCGCCGTGGCGGAGTATCCCGATTCGATCAGTGGGAGATACGCCAGGTCACCGGGGAGTCCTTTGGCGATGAGCTGGGCCCGCATGGTCGGCTCATACGCCGGCATCCTGGTGAGCCAGATCCCCATGCGTTCCCGGACCGGGCCGGTGAACAAATCGAGATAGTACTTGACCCGATGGTGGTCCATCCAGTTGGCCACATCAATGTCGAACAGCGCGCGCCACGCAGCGGCATCGCCCTCGTCGGGAGAAACCGCGTCCGGAGGCCGCGCCGTGGCCAGCGCGTCGAGGACGTTGGCATCGAGCGCCGAGTCGCGGGCCTGCTTGGCCAGCGCGAGCGAATCACTTCGCTCCACCGGCACCAGTGGGGTCAGGGTATCGGTCGGTACCGGCGTCGGTGCTGGTGCCGGAAGCGCGGGGGCCGCCACGACCGGCTGGGGTTCCGCGACCACCGGCGGTGGCGCGGGACGAGGCTCGGGAGCAACCGCGCTGTGCTGCGGAGCGCAGGATGCAAGAACCAGGGCAGTTCCAAGGCTCAGGCGAACCCGCATCTGCAATCCTGAAACAGGGTGAAGAAGCAACCTAGGCCCCGTACCTGGATCCAACAACAGGGGGGGGTGAAGGATCGGATGCAGGAAGCGAGCCGATCGTTGCGGCGACCTATATTCCGACCATGCTCGCTCCCGTCATGGCGGTCCTCGCGCTCCCGGCGGCGCTGGACTCGCTCAGTCTCGCCGCTGCGGTTCGCAACCGAATCGTACGGGACAGCGGCGCGGTGGTTTCGGTGCTGGCGGTCGATCCGGTGAGCGGACTGCGTCTCGAGATGCAGCCGGACCTGCGATTCCACGCTGCCAGCACCATGAAGATCGCCGTGCTGCTCGAGCTCGGACGGCGGGTGGAGGCTGGAGAGCTTGGCTGGAACGATTCGCTCGAGGTCCGGAACCGGTTCGCGTCGATCGTGGATGGCTCACCCTATGCGCTCGACCGGGCCTCCGACGGCGACTCGACGGTCTACCAGGCGATTGGCGCCCGGTGGACGCTCCAGCACCTCGCGACCCGCATGATCGTGCGCTCGAGCAATCTGGCCACGAACATTCTTGTGGAGCTGCTGGACCCGCGACGCATCACCGCGACGATCCGGAGGCTCGGCACGGATTCGATGGTTGTGCTCCGAGGCGTCGAGGACAGCAAGGCGTTTCAGCGGGGACTGAACAACACCACCACCGCCCGAGACTTGAGCACGTTGCTCCTCGCGCTCGCGGCCGGCCGGGCGGTCCGTTCCGAGACCGGCGCCGTGCTGCTCGGCATTCTGGAAGCACAGGAATTCAACGACGGGATTCCAGCCGGCCTGCCGAAGGGGACGCGGGTGGCGCACAAGACCGGGGAGATCACGGCCACCTGGCATGATGCGGCGCTGATCTATCCGCCGGACGGCGCCCCGTACGCCCTGGTAGTGCTCACCAGAGGGATTCCCGCCCACGCCCGCGGCCTCGCTCTCCAGGCCGATGTGGCTCGGATCGTCCACGCCCACGTGGTCCGAGCCCGATGCGCGACGCGAGGAGCGTCGTGCTAAGTCACCGCCGGACGTATTCCTTGAACCGCTTCATCAAATCCTTGGTGATGGGCCCGGCCTTCCCCGAGCCGATCGAGCGACCATCATAGGAACGGATCGGCGCGATCTCACTCGCCGTGCCGGTCAGGAACGCTTCGTCGGCCGTATAGATATCGAATCGGTTGATGATTTCCTCTTTCACCGTGTGGCCGGCCTCCGCCGCCAGCTCCATGACCACGCCCCTGGTAATGCCGGCGAGGATTCCGGCATGAAGCGGTGGAGTCCGCAAGACCCGCTCTTTCACGACAAACACGTTCTGACCGGTCCCTTCGGCCACGTGGCCTCCCGAATCGAGCATCAGCGCTTCGTCCGCGCCCGCGACGTTCGCCTCGAGCTTGGCCATGCAGTGGGAGAGGTAGTTGAGCGATTTGACCCGGGGCGACAGGGACTCGCGGTGGGGGATCGGGGTCCCTGCCGTGATCACCGAGAGGCCCTGTTCGAGCCGCTCGGGTGGCCAGATATTGATGGCGTCGACGATCACGATCATCGTCGGTTTGGGACACTTTCGCGGGTCCACGCCAAGGTCGCCGATGCCCCGGGTCACGATGGGGCGAAGGTAGGCGTCCTGGAGACCCGAACGCGCGACGGCTTCTTCGATGACTTTTCCGAAGGCGGCCTTCTCCATCGGAACGGAGAGGAGCACCGCGTGGGCGCAATCGTACAGCCGGTCGAGGTGTTCCTTGAGCTTGAATACCTTGCCGGAATACGCCCGGATTCCTTCGAAGACGCCGTCCCCGTAGAGCAGGCCGTGATCAAAGACGGAGACGCGCGCAGTCTCCTTGGTATGCCACTCTCCGTCAATCCAGATGATCGGCATGCAGGCTCCCGTAGGGGTAGAAACGCGGCGGGCTCGGGTCCGGCGGCCCGCGCAAAAGTAACCGGGGAGTTCGGGATGTGCTATGTGTCCGCCGGTGCATCGCTGCGCGCCGATACGTCTCCAACGAGAGCCGGACGCTGCACTTCATGATCGCCGTAAAGGGGTGAGATCCATGCTGCTGCTGCTCATCCGTCACGCGCAAGCCGCCGAACAGGACACGCGCCGCTATCCGGACGATTCGCTTCGCCCCCTGGTCCCGAAGGGTCGCAGAATCCAGCGACGGGTAAGCCGCGAGTTGTACAAGCGCAACCTGATTCCATCCGTGATCCTGAGCAGTCCCTGGAAACGGGCCTGGCAGACCGCACGCATTGTCGTCGAAGAAACCGGCCTCCCCAAGCGAGCCCGGGTTGTCTGCCCCGAGCTGGCAGCCCCTCCCAATCTCGCGGCGCTCGCCAAAGCAGTCGGAGACGTCGAACCGGACGCGACCATTGGACTCGTCGGGCACGAGCCCTGGATGAGCGAGCTGGCGTCTCTGCTCCTGGTGGGGAGCCGGGACGGGCTCGGCATCGACTTCGCCAAAAGCGGGGTCCTGGGAATCGAAACGGACGAGATCGCCCCCGGCCGAGGGACACTCAGGATGTACCTCAGGCCGGAATGAGGGCGGTGGGACTCGAACCCACGACCTACGGGTTAAAAGCCCGCTGCTCTACCAACTGAGCTACGCCCCCCGTGCTGGACAATCTTAGTCGGTGGTGCGGACGGACGGGCAGTGCAACAGTGCACTTCCTCGAACAGATCGTGCTGGCCGACGGTGCCGAAGGTGATCCGGTGGTGTCGTGTAACACCCTGCTTGGTAATCCCGTCGAGATGCTCCGGAGTGGCGTAGCCCGCGTTCCGCTCCCAGAGGTAGGCCGGATGGCGGCCCCCGAGCAGCCGCATGATGCGGTCGCGCACCGTCTTGGCGAGGATGCTGGCCGCGGCCACGCTGTAGCAGAGCGCATCGCCGTCGACGACCGCCTCGTGGGCATAGCCGATTTCCGGAAGCGGAAGGCCGTCGACGATCAGGTGAGCCGTCTCCTGGAGTGCAGGTGCCCCGGCGAAGAGCTTTCGCACGGCGCGCCGCATCGCAATGGCGCTGGCGACCCGGATGTTCACCCTGTCGATTTCACGGCTGGAGGCTGCCCCGACCCCGACTCGTACGGCGCGTATCCGGATCAGGCCGGCCACGTGCTCCCGGAGCGCGGGCGCCATGAGCTTGCTGTCGCGCACGCCCCGGATGCGGCGAACGTGAGGAGGAAAAACGACCGCCGCTGCCACCACCGGGCCGGCGAGTGGGCCCCGGCCCGCTTCATCGATCCCCACCACGAGCCGCTGATCGGCCCAGGCCCGCTCCTCCCACCGGAGCGAGGGCATCCTACTGCTCTTTCTTCTCCCGAATCCGTGCTCCCTTGCCCGAGAGCGCCTGGAGGTAGTAGAGCTTGGCCCGACGGACCCGGCCCCGGCGCACCAGCTCGATCGAGTCGATGGTGGGGCCATGGAGCGGGAAGATCCGCTCCACGCCGACGCCGGCCGACAGCTTCCGCACGGTGAACGTTTCATCAAGCCCGCCACCCCTGCGGCCGACACAGACACCTTCAAACGCCTGCAGGCGCTCTTTGTCTCCCTCGCGGACCTTGACCATTACCCGGATCGTGTCGCCCGAGGCGAACGAGGGAAGGTCGCTACGCAGGCCCTCGCGGGCGATCGTTCTCACGCGTTCCATGGGTCTCATCTCCTTCCGAATTCCATCGGGCCCAGAGATCGGGCCGTCGCTCCGCCGTCAACCGTTCCGCCTCCCGTTGCCGCCATTGCTCGATCGCCGCGTGGTCTCCGGATCGGAGCACCTCGGGCACTCCAAGACCCCGGTATTCCGGTGGTCTCGTGTAGCTCGGCGGGCTCAGCAAGCCCTCGTAATGCGAGTCGCCGCTGGCCGACTCATGATCCCCGAGCGCCCCGGGGAGCAAACGCACGACTGCATCGATGACGCACAGCGCGGCCGGCTCCCCGCCACTCAACACGAAATCTCCCAGCGAAACCTCTTCCGCACCAAGTCCTTCGGCCACCCGCTGGTCCACGTCCTTGTAGTGACCGCACAGGAGCGTCAGGTCAGGTGCCATCGAGTACCGCACCGCTCGAGCGTGGTCGAACGGCACGCCTCGCGCCGAGAGGAGCACCAGCGGGCCCTTCCGCTCACCCAGCGACTCGAGCGCCTCGAAGAACGGCTCCGGCTTGAGCACCATCCCGGCACCGCCGCCGTACGGATAATCGTCCACGGTCTGATGGCGATCGTGGGCAAAGTCCCGCAGCTGCACCAACCGAAACTCGACCAGCCCCTGCTGAGCCGCCCTCCCCGGGATGCTCGTTCTGAGCATCGGCTCGAGC
>Ga0187893_10015083_pt1 | contig 10410 bp, 5 predicted proteins | sample MA1701074metaG_FD_139574 | JGI IMG/M metagenome (GOLD analysis project Ga0187893, IMG submission 139574) | White microbial mat communities from a basaltic lava cave in the Kipuka Kanohina Cave System on the Island of Hawaii, USA - MA170107-4 metaG ...
CGACATCATGCGCATTCTCGATGAAACCTACGCGAGCGTTGTTAGTACTTTGATCGAAGTTGGTCTGGTCTATGAACGCCGCCATAGTCGCCAGGAGCAGGTCAAGGTTGAACGCAGACACACATTCTTCCGCTCGCTTTAACGACTGCCTCTATTGTCTATTTGGCTGGCCTTCAGACAGCCAAGGCGTCCTGTGCGCAGTCGGCAAGACAAATTCCATAATCTAAGGCCCCGCCCGCCGAAATGAACCCTACAGAAAAGCACTTCTCCCTGAACAGTGGAGTGTCAGAATCCGCTTCCCACCCGACTCCGGCCGTCAACTCGTTCAACGAGTGGGACCCGCTGGAAGAAGTGATTGTTGGCATTCTTGAGGGCGCGGTCGAGCTTTGCTGGGAGCCGGGACTGGAGTCTGTCATGCCCTTCGAGCAACTGCCGGAGCTCAAAGCCTGGCATCTCGAGCAGGGCGGACAACCGTTCTTCGAGCGACATTTGGTGCCAGCACAGAAGGAACTCAGCGAGTTCAATCAAATCCTGAGGTCGGAAGGAGTCACCGTCCGTGTGCCGGAGCCGATCGACCATGCCCGGTCGTTCGCTACCCCCGACTGGACCTCGCCAGCAGGAAACTCCCAGGCCAAACCGCGCGACGTGCTGATCGTCATTGGCAACGAGATTCTTGAGGCGCCGATGTCCTGGCACTCCCGCTATTTCGAGTTCCAAGGTTATCGCAGCCTCGTACGCGAGTACTTTCGCAAGGGAGCCCGCTGGACGGCCGCACCCAAAGCCCAGTTGACACCGGAACTCTACAACACTGGGTACCGACGTGGAGAAGAGTACGTCACGACGGAGTTCGAACCCGTGTGGGACGCCGCTGACATTTGCCGGGTGGGAAAGGACCTCTTCATTCAACGCAGCAACGTGACGAATCTCTCGGGAGTCGAGTGGCTTCGCCGCCATCTTGGGGATACTTACCACATTCACATCCTGGAGTTCCTGGACGATCGACCCATCCATATCGACTCCACCTTTGTGCCTCTCGCGCCTGGAAAACTCATGATCAACCCCGACCGCCCCTGCAAGAACTTTCCGGAGATGTTCAAGAAGGCGGGTTGGGACATCCTGGTGCCCCCACCCACAGTCCACCGAGACGCAGTGCGCTCACAGAAATGGCTACATCTGAACGTTCTGATGCTCGACGAAAGGCGCGTGATCGTTGAGAAGGAGGAGCAACCGTTTGCGAAGGCCCTCAAGGATTGGGGCTTCCAACCCATCTTGTGCCCGTTCCGCAACAACTACCGATTTGGCGGCTCATTCTATTGCAGCACGGTAGATATTCGACGGCATGGAGAGCTGAAGTCCTACTTTTGACGGCAGCTGATAGTCCAGCACCGGTTACGGTCTGAGGCGCGCAGGCGCATCTTGCTGCCCAGCAGGCGGCGGCGCGGCGAACAACTCTTCCCAATCAATAAACTGCTTGATCTTCCCGAGATAGAACGGTAGGCAAGGCGAGACGCGTGATTCTTGACAAAACCTCAGGCTTCACGATCACCAGTTCTCAGGGTTGTCATCCTGGATATCCCCGTAGGATGCGGTGTGCTTTTTTCAACGCACCAAAGGATCCGCCAGAGGTGGTGCGTCAAAAGGCGCGACGCACCCTACCGGTCGCCAAATCGTGGCGTATCCGAGGGAAAACGAGAACAAGATTCTCGTTGCAATGTTCATAGCCGGCTAAAGGTTCCCTCCACAGCCGCAGAACACAGGGTATCTACCTCCCCGCCGTACCCGCAACCGGGTCCATCCCCCTCGCCCCACCCAATTTTGCAGTTGCCAACTTCGAAGTTTGGGTTAAACAATATGTTGAATGTCAGGAGGTGAATCCGGTAATCTAACGTCATCTCAATCCCTGCTCTCCCGTTCCTGCGGAAAGGTGTCTCATCATGATTAAGCCTCCATTTCCGGGAATCCGCGTCACCGCTAACGGAAACCAGCTGGTTTCCTACCACACAGAAACGCGCATTGCCGATGCCGGTGTTTTTTATCCCATTACGCCCTCGACTGAAGGCGGCGAGTTGTACCAACAGGCCTTTGCCGAGGGCAAACTCAACGTCTTTGGCCACAACACCATCGCCGTTGAAGCCGAAGGTGAGCACGCAGCCCAGGGAGGGGCCATCGCACACTCTGTGTGCGGCAAGCGAGTCGTCAACTACACGTCCGGCCAGGGAGTGGTCTACGGCGTGGAGCAGTATTACCACGCCCCGGGCAAGTGCTCGACCATGGTGCTGGAAGTTGCCGCGCGCGCCCTCACCAAGCACGCCTTGAACGTGCATTGCGGGCACGACGACGTCTACGGCGCGCTCGACACGGGCTGGATCATCGTTTTCGGTAAGGACGCCCAGCAGGCCGCCGACCAGGCGCTGATCCTGCGGCGGGTCACAGAGCTCAGCCTCACGCCGGGCATGAACGTCATGGACGGCTTCCTCACCTCCCACCTGGAGCGGACCTTCTACAAGCACGAGTCGGAGCTGATTCGCCGGTATCTGGGCGCACCCGAGGACATCATCGACTGCCCCACCGAGGCCCAGCGCATCCTGTTTGGCCCGAAGCGCCGCCGGGTGCCTGCCATGATTGATCTGACAAACCCTGTGCTGCTGGGTCCTGTCCAGAACCAGGAGCACTACATGCAGGGCGTCGTAGCCCGGCGGGACAACTTCACCGAGCCCATTCTGGATTTCTTCGAAAAGGCCTACGAGGACTTCGCCAAACTCACCGGCCGTTACTACGGTCTGGTCAGCCAGTACAAAACCGACGATGCCGACACGGTTTTCGTGTCGCTGGGATCGGCTGCCGAGAACATCGAAGCCGCCGTGGACTACCTGCGCGAACGGCGGGACGCCAAGGTGGGTTCCATCCACCTCAACCTGTTCCGCCCATTTCCGGAAGCCGCTGTCATCAAGGCGCTGGCCGGAAAAAAGAACGTCATCATCCTCGAGCGAACCGACGAGCCCATGGCCGGCGACAATCCCATGGGGCGCGATATCCGCACGGCTCTGAACAAGGCACTGCAGAAAGAGGCAGGGCTCCCGGCCCTGACGGCCGAACAGACGCCTCGACTCTTCGCTGGAGTCTATGGCCTCGGTTCCCGCGATTTCAGGCCTGAGCATTCAATTGGTGCCTACGAGTTTGCCACCGGCACCCGCGCCCGCCAGGACGGTAAGCGAGCGGCCGACGGGACCACCTTCATGGTCCTCGGTGTCGACCATCCCTACGAGGTGAAGGCCGACGATACGCCGTCATTGCTGCCCGAGGGTGCCATTGCGGTCCGCTTCCATTCCATCGGCGGCTGGGGCGCCATCACTACCGGGAAGAACCTGGGCGCCATCATCGGCGACTTCAACGACTTCCTCTACGAACGCGACAAGGTTGTCGACGAATTCGGCAATCCGAAAGAGATCATCCACGTCAGCGCCAACCCGAAGTACGGGTCCGAAAAGAAGGGTGCGCCGACGTCTTACTTCATGGTTGCGGCACCGGAACGCATACGTGTGAACTGCGACCTGCGCCACGTCACCGTCGTGCTCTGCTGCGACCCCAAGGCCTTCACCCATTGCAACCCGCTCGATGGCATGTCGGAGGGCGGCTCCCTGGTTTGGGAGTCCGAAGAAGAGGGCGAGAAGGCGTGGGAGCGGCTTCCCCTCTGGGCCCGCAAACAGATCATCGACAAGAAAATCCGCGTATTCACCCTGCCTGGTTTTGAGATCGCACGCAAGGCCACGAATCGCGCCGACCTGCAACTGCGCATGCAGGGAAACGCCTTCCTGGGAGCCTTCTTCTCCGTATCGCCGCTACTCCACGAGTTCCGCATCAGTCAGGAGCAATTCCGTGAGGTGGTGCATAAACAGTACATGAAGAAATTCGGCCGATTGGGCGATGCCGTCGTAGCCTCGAATATGGAGGTCATGACCCAGGGATTCGAGCGCGTCCGGGAAATCAATGTGGGCGTGATGGAAGCCCCGGACCGGTCCACTCTCCGCGGCCAGGCGCTGCTGCCGGTCGTGGGAGGCAACGGACACGGCAATGGCAACGGCTGCGGGTCCGGATGCCGTTCGCATGAGATACCCGAAGGACAGGAGGAGCGCACTCCCCTCACCCGCGTCTCGGCTTTCGATGAACTGTTCCGGTCGGGTCTCGGCTACGATCAGCCCGCTTCGGCCCTGGCCGCGTTGGGCGTCATGGCCGCCGGCAGCGGCGACACGGCGTCCAAGTACGTCGCTCGGCGTGAGACTCCGCTTTACATTCCCGAAAACTGCACCCAGTGCATGGAATGCATCGCGGTTTGTCCGGATACAGCGCTTCCCAACTGCTCGCAGGATCTGGAAACTGTGCTGCGCACGGCGATCACGAACTACGTCACCGATTCCACCGAGCGCCATAAGATGCTCGCGCTGCTTCCTGAGATCGAAACACGGACGCGCACTCTCATGCGGGAAGGACTGACCACGGGGGGGCCACCTCTCCAACAGCTCATCAAGACGGTGACCAACGAAGTCAACGGATTCTCTGCCGAAGCCAAGCAGCAGTTATTCAACGTCATTGACAAGGTGCCGTTGGCCTACCAGAAGGTCACCGCCATCTTCGCGAGTCCCGAGAAGAAGCGTCCCGGCGGCGGTGGCGTGTTTTCGATTTTCGTTTCGGACCTCTGCAAAGGGTGCGCAGCTTGCGTCACGGCCTGCGGCGATCACCAGGCCCTGAAGATGGTGCTGGAAACCGAAGAGGTGAACGCCGAGCATGAAACCGGCACGGCGTTCCTGGATCTCCTGCCCGACACGCCCCAGAAGTATCTGGGTCTTTACAACGACTCGCGCCCGCAGGACTCCAAGACGGCAACCTTGCGCAACATGCTCATGGTGCGCCGCAACTACGACGCCCTGGTGTCGGTCGACGGCGCCTGCGCCGGCTGTGGCGAAAAGAGCATCCTCCGGGCCATCGCCGCCGTCACCGAGGCTTACATGCGTCCGCTGTACCACGCCAAGGCCGACCGGTTCAGGGCCAAGGCCACCGAGGTCGACCAGATCGGAGTTCAGAAGCTGGCCGAACTGAAGCAACGCAGCCAGGCCGAGTACGACCTTTATCGTCAGGCCGTCGCCCATCTGCTCATGGGATTGGGTGGTGAGGATGACAAGGACACCAAAGCGCGTATCGCCGAACATGGCCCGATCTCGGATCAGGACATCGTCCATGCGTTAACAGCGGTTTTGAGGCAGGAGGCGTTCAACCACAAGAATCTCCAGCCGATTGACGGCCGCCTCGCCAATGGCCAGTGCGTCATGGCCATGGCAGCGCACACCGGCTGCAATACCGTCTATGGATCCACGCCTCCCAACAATCCACATCCCTATCCCTGGATGAACTCGCTCTTTCAGGACGGCATCACCGTGGGCTGGCTGCTGGGCGAGAGTTTCATCGTGGACCATGGCCGCCGGTCCGTGATCCCCGAACGGCTAGTCGATGTGTTGATGCAGCGTGATCGAGACGTCATCAACGCGCGCGAGTTCTATGAGTATGTCCACTTCAGCGATGCGGTGATGACCGATCAGGAAATCCTGGAGCTTCCGAAGGTGTGGGTGGTCGGTGGTGACGGCGGCATGGGCGACATCGGCTACCAGAACATGTCCAAGGTAATCCTGCAGAACCGTCCGAACATCAAGGCCGTGATGCTCGACACGCAGGTGTACTCGAACACCGGCGGGCAGAACTCCGACTCGACGCCGATGCTGGGCGGAAACGACATGAACGTGTTCGGCACGGCCACCCAGGGCAAGAACGTGGAGAAGAAAACGGTCGCCGAGACTTTCCTGGCCGGCCACGGCTCGCCCTTTGTCGCCCAAGTTTCCATTGCCAACGCGCCCCGGCTGTACAAGGCCATTCTCGATGGCATCGAGTATCGCGGCACGGCGTTCCTGCAGTGCTTCACCACCTGTCAGCCGGAGCACGGCGTGCCCGACGACATGGCCCTCACGCAGGCCCAGCGCGTGCGCGACTCGCGAGGCGCTCCGGAATTTATCTTCAACCCGAGGCTGGGCGAAACCTACCAGGAATCGCTCGATCTGAAGGGCAATCCGACGATGGAGATGGATTGGTACGAGACGAAGTTCAAAGGCACCAACGAACCCTACCGCTACACCGTAGCCCACTGGTGCGCCACCGAGGCGCGCTTCCGCAACCATTTGAAAAAGGTCCGTCCTGAAGACGCGGCCAACCTCATCCCGCTGGAAAACATGCTGGTGCGCATCACCCAGCAGGATGTGGTCTACCGCCGCTACCTGCGGCCGGAGCACCGTTCCTACGTGCCCGACTTTGGGGTCTACATTAAGGTTCCCGGAGCCAAGGGAGACGTCGAATACCGCTCGCTCTCAAGGCAACTGGTGCTCTTCTGCGTGGAGCGCCGCAAGGCGTGGCGCATGCTGCAAAGCAAAGCAGGCGTCGAGAACAAGGAATACAAGGGCCAGCGTTCCATCCTGGCGGATGTCGACGCCGGCAAGATCTCCAAAGACGAACTGTTCACGCGCGGCGAAGAGCTGCTGAAGGAACGCATCAAAGGAGCAGTGGCCTCGAAGTCGGCGTAGAACACGCGGTCTCATTCAGCCGCAGCCCAACCAGCGACCGCCGTTCAGTCGTAGTTTCCTCTGGTCCCAAATCAGAAACCCTTAACCTGTGAAGCCTAGCGCTAAGCCAATTGGAAGGCTGGGCTCCAGGACCCCGAACATGCCCGTTTGATCATTCACATTGCTGAGATTAGGTTGCGCCCCATAGTCCCGCGGGCCTCCTGCCCAGGTTGATGCCAAGCCCCAAGGATTCATGACACAGTCAGGCCGCCCCCGAAGCACTAGCGATCTGGTCTCGCACAAGCCCGGATGCGTTCCGCTCAAAGAAGCGTACGAACGTGCCGTAGCGCTCAGGCCCAAGACTTGGAACGAGGTAGAGGATCTATTCCTTCGCGGGATGGAGGGCTTCGATCAACACGTCGCGACCGGTGTTGCAGACATGGGCGATCTTCAGAATGGCAAGGGTGACTTCTTCAACGACCTTCTTGCGCTACTTCTTGAAAACTGCGCGGGCGTCCAACTTTACAGCCGAGGGCGGGTTCCTGGGCTGATTATCCCGAGGCACAATCTCGATGTGACATTTCCGAGCACTGGCCCAATCGAGTTCATCCTCGAGGCGAAGGCTTTAGGAACCCCGAAACACCCCGGAAGTCCAAAGGCTAAGGCTGCTGGCCGAGCCGGATCGGCCGACCTCGACAAGAGGATAAAGGAAATCGGCTTCAAGACTATCGACCTTAAGGCCGAGTATGCTCGAATCCTTGCAGCCCAGGGTATCAGCCCAACGAGCATGTCGGGAGACCTGACGGCTTGGCTTCGGTCGGTCAAACCTAAGTCGTACGTCTTTCTCTCTGCCCGCGTGCTCAGTGACAAGGACCACGCTCGGGTAGTCGGGTTGGCCGGGCAGGCTGCTCTAGTCAGTGATGCGGTCGGGGTATTCTGCTACCGCCCAATTTCACGAACGGAATTCACGCGTTATAGAGTCGACCCGGTGCCATCCCAACTCGAGCTTAGTCGTGTTCTCTTTCGGGCCTGCCAAGAGCTTACGGCTATCAAGGCAAAGAGCCCCAGCGACGACTGAACGAGCTTTACGACTCGCGATCTGATAGGCGCTCGAAAGCGCGTTTTTGTGCTACTCGCCTTTGAGGTTCAGCTGGTATATTTTCAGCGCAGACCATGTGATCCCGCCCTGAAGGAGTACAAGTGAAAGGTTTTGTCCCAACACCGTCGCAACTAGTCGATGTGATGGTTGAGAAGCTCTTCGCTGATCGCCCTCCACGATCAGACGAATCGCTACTCGATCCTGGATGCGGTACAGGCGCATTCATCGAAGGAGTAGTTCGTTGGTGCAAGCGGGCAGGACTGCCATTGCCGCAAATTGTCGGGATCGACTCCGATCCCTCGCTGTTGGAAGAGGCAAGGCGCCGTATCGGTTCTGTTGATCAAGTTATCCTGCTGAACGAAGATTTCCTGGCGCCACGACAGGCACAGTTCGACTACGTGATCGGTAATCCGCCATACGTTGCGATCACAGGCCTGACCGTCTCAGAGCGCGAGCAGTATCGGCAAGCGTACCAGAGCGCGGTCGGCCGGTTTGACTTGTATCTGCTCTTCTTCGAACAAGCATTGAGACTGTTGAGGCCCGATGGTCGGCTTGTCTTTGTCACCCCCGAGAAGTTCCTGTACGTTCAATCTGCCAAGTTATTACGCACGCAGCTGGCTGAGACAGGCATTCAGGAAATCCAACTGATCGATGAGTCGTCATTCGGTGGGCTTGTCACCTACCCGGCGATCACCACTGTATGTCAACAGGGTTCTGCCACCAAGACGCGAATTGTGCTTCGTACTGGTGCCGTCCGTAGCGTCCGGCTCAACGCAAATAGCGTTTCGTGGCTTCCAGATGTCAATGGACAGGTCACCCGCGAGCCGGCGTACGTCCTTCAAGACGCCTTTGTTCGGATTAGCTGTGGCGTGGCCACCGGGGCAGACAGCGTCTACGTAGTTCGCGATGCCGACCTGGCTACACCGCTCCGGCATTATTCCCATCTAACGTTATCAGGACGCGAGCTTGTGCTTGAGAAAAGTCTCAAGACGTCTCACCGCATGATGATTCCGTACACACGTAATGGAGAGCTGCTCTCTGAATCAGAACTCGGTCCGCTCGGTGAGTACCTTCGGCAGCCGGATTGCCGCTCGCGTCTCATGAAACGCACGTGCGTGTCACGAAAGCCATGGTATGCGTTCCACGAAACTCCCCCGCTGGAGGACATTCTCAGGCCCAAGATCCTCTGTAAGGACATCGGGTCGCGCCCGTGGTTTGTGGTGGACGAACTTGGGCTGATTGTACCGCGGCACTCGGTGTACTACCTCGTACCGATCGATCCGTCGCAGATCCACGAACTCTGTTCCTACCTCAATTCTGACATTGTTTCTGAATTCCTAATGGCGCACTGCCAGCGCGCCGCGAACGGTTTCGTTCGGTTACAGAGTCACATCCTCAAGCGGGTGCCACTCCCCGAGCGCTTTGTGGCACAACCACAGCTTTCCTTCGTGTGATTAGTCCATAAGAGGCCGCGTGGCACCGCGTCCCTACCCGTTGCAAACACCCCCAGGCTTCTGAATTTGCGCTCTAACGGAACTCCGCGTCCGCTTGATTGCTCACGCTGCGAGAAACTTTTGAACATCGATCGGCACATCGATCTCTCTCGACAGCGCCGAAAGGTTGAGATGTTGTCTCAGGAACGCGGTCACCTAACATACAATACGCTCCTGAATAGTGCCGCTGCCTCGGGCTTCTGTCAGACAACGCGCGATTCTCCGATCACACCTCTAAAAGGAGCTCTCATGTGCACCCTCGCTCGAACGTTGCTCTTCATCGCCCCGATCCTTGTTTGCGGAGCTCTCTCAGAACTTTCGGTGGGTGAACAAGCCAGGAAGGCGCCGACCCCGGCGTGCGCTCTGCTGAGCGTCGCTGAGATCAGAAAGATCACCGGGCGGGACAACTATCCGGACCATGTCGATGGGGATCCTCTTGGGGAGGGTGCGGGCGGCGGGTCATCGTGCCAGTATGGCGGCGAGTCTTTCATGCCGGGTGACCATCCACCCATGCTCAGTTTCGTTCTCATACCCGGGAAAAGCTGGACCGAGAAGAGCCGCAGCTTCAAGCTTCGAGAGGGCTGCAAGAGGGAGACCGTGGCAGGGGTTGGCGACGACGCGTTCTTCGAGTCCTGTCCGAACCCGAAATTGAAGCGCTCGGCGCCACTCTACGTCAAGGTAGGCACCAACGATCTCATCGTTCAGCTGGACATTAAGGCGCCAGCAACAGAGGCGTCGACAAGAACAACGGTCATCGCAGTGGCCAAAGCTGCTGTGGCCAAGCTACGCTGAGCCGACTCGGACGCGCGGCAGCGCGTCTACCAACCAATCGAACTCAATAGGTAGGGACGCGCTGCCGCGCGTCCGCTTTGGTTTCTCTTACCACGAGAAATCGTGAACATGTTCCCGCCGGAGATACCCTTCCTATTGACTCACCAAACAAGCTCTGTTGCGAAACTAGAGATTAGGTGGAAGGCACTTCCTCCTTTCAGAAAGGAAACATTGCCATGAGCCTTCAGACAATCCAAAATTGCATCCCTAAAACTACTCAAAGGAGGACGCGCGGCAACCTCCCTACCCTCCCACTTGTCCTCAGATGATAGGGGTAGGGAGAGCCGCAGCTCCCCCTCCCTCCGAACCGTACGAGCGGATCTCCCGCATACGGCTCTCCAGTCGGTGGTGTTACCTCTGGGAGGATTGGCGAATCGATGTGCCCGAA
>Ga0187893_10015084_pt1 | contig 10409 bp, 8 predicted proteins | sample MA1701074metaG_FD_139574 | JGI IMG/M metagenome (GOLD analysis project Ga0187893, IMG submission 139574) | White microbial mat communities from a basaltic lava cave in the Kipuka Kanohina Cave System on the Island of Hawaii, USA - MA170107-4 metaG ...
CAAACCCGGTTTTGGTCGCCACCGACCGATCGCCTGCCTATCTTCTGATGTCGCATGATTCACCCAAAGTCGCGACCGCCTGTTCCAGCTTCACAGTGATCGCACCGGCATCCTCGCCTCCGAAGCGCAACGGAGACCCCACCGCCACAGATACCGGTCCCGGACTAAGCATGAGAGCCCATATGCTTCGTTTGGGGCGCTGACGGAGCTCGAACAGCCCCTCTAACTTCATCGGAACAACGGGGGCCTTCAAGCCAGCGGCCAGCAGCCCAATGCCTCTCCGAAACGGCTGGAGTTCGCCGTCCTCCGTCAATCGCCCTTCGGGGAAGACCAGCACATGGTAGCCTCGATCCATGGCCTTCCCAGCAAACGCAAAGCTTCTTCGAAAACCGCTCCTTCGTGGCAACGGAAAAACGTTGAAGGTCAAGAGGCCCAGGTAATAGAAGCTGATCAGCCCGGCACGACGGACGACACCCTGGCTCTCATCGGGATAACGCCAGTCTCGAAGGCGTTCTCCATCCATGGCAATGGCAATGCGATTTCGAAACTTTGTGGGCAAAGCAGCGAGGATGATCCCCGGATCTGCATGCGTTACGTGGTTGGCAACGAACAACGTGGGTTCCCTTAGACCCTCCAGGTGCTCGAGACCAGATACTTCAATACGGCTCAGCAGCCGCGCCAGGGGCAGGATGAGACATTGATGGAACCCGGCGCGAGCCCACCGGGCTGCCCGTCCGAGGGGCCAGCGGGGGTAAGGATATGGCGGTGAGCTGCGAACTGGATCGGAGGCCGTCGCGACCCTTTCTGCTGGAGTTTCATACTCCAGGTTTTCTCCCTGGCCCGTTTTCGATTCAACCACATCGTCCTTCTCCTGTTGAACCCTCTGGACCCTGAGTTGTTCTTCCACGTCTCCAAGGGTCGTCGCAGAGGTCATGCAGGCTTCATCCAACTCAACCTGGTAATGATCCTCCAGCAGGCTAAGCAACTCTACCCGCCCTAAGGAATCCAGATTTAAGTCCGAATCCAGTCGTAGTGAACGGTCCAGCGTCGATGGCACTTCGCCGCTGACCTTGCCCAACAGGGCACCCAAAGGGGAAGTATTTCTTCCTGCCTGAATTCCCGAGACACCTGCCTCCGAGTTCCCGACCTGAGATCGAATCCACTCCGCAAGCGCAGGCTTGCGTACTTTCTGTGTCGCCGTTCGCGGAAAGTCGGCTTCCGGCCAGATCAGCCAGCGGCGGATCTGCTGATGCGCGGCAAGTTCCCGGTTGGCGCTTGCAATGGAGGCCCCAGCGTCGCGCGAGGAATCCCTAAGCAGTAGAACCGCGACGGGCTCGGGTCCTTGACGGCCGTCCACTCCGATAACGGCGCTCGTTCGGATTCCCTCCTGCCGATTCAAGGCAGCTTCCAGATCTTCAGGATGGATATTCACGCCAGCCGCCGTCACAATCACATCCTTCTGGCGTCCCTGAAAATAAAGATGGCCCCCCTCATCAGTGCGGGCCAAGTCGCCTGTGTGCAGCCAGCCCTCGGCGTCTGTCAGCGGTTGGACGTTTCCGGCCCAAAAACCGGGCGAGATGTTGTCACCCCGCACGAGGATTTCTCCGTTGCCCGCAACCTTCATTTCCATCCCCGGCAACTGTTTTCCAATAGAACCTTTCTTCGGTTTGAAGGGATGCGCAACACTGACAAGCGCAGCCGTCTCTGTCATGCCGTAACCTTGAACCACAGCAAATCCCAGGTTCTGCCAGAAGGCTTCGGTGCTGGCCGGCAAGGTAGCGCCACCCGACACAAAGGCCCAAAACTTCCAACCCAATCCGTGGTGCACACGGCGGGCCCGCCAGACGCGCTGGAGGAAGGAAACCTCTTCCATGGCTGCAATAGGACCAGCTCCAACGTCGCGCTCCAGTTTATCTTTCAAGCTCTCGAGAAACCTGGGCACGGTGACCACAACAGAAATTCGTTCTGTTTTGACCCTTTCAATCACTTCGCCTGGGTTCAGGGAATTCTGAAAGTGAACTTCACTCCTCATGAGCGGCGGCACCAGTACCGCCATGAACTGACCAAAGACATGGCTTAGCGGAACCAGGTTCAGAAACCTTACGGGATGAAACCAGCGTTCCCACTTCAAGTACTTTTGGATCTCCTTTTCAAGGGGTGCCAGGTTTGCGAGCAGGTTGCGATGCGTCAGGCAAACACCTCGAGGTTCGGCTGTCGTTCCCGAAGTGAAGATGATCTCAGCAATATCGTCCGGTTCAGGTTGCAGCGCTGGTGTGGCCTTCGCAGTCGGTAGTGACGGTGGAGGCAAATCGAGCGACAGGGCGGGGAGATCCCCGAATACGCGCTGGCGCTTCAGAACGTTGTCCGCAAGCAACACTTTGGCTTCTACCTGCCGTTGAACGCGAGTGGCAAAACCTGGTTCCGATCCCGCGTCCAGCGGAACCACGATCGCTCCGCGCATCAGACAGCCGTAGAAAGCTGCAACCCAGTGAGCCGAGTTCTCTCCCCAGAGCAGTACGCGGTCACCCTTGACGACATTCCGGTCAGCCAACTGGGCAGCCCAGCTCGCCGCGACTTCTCCCACCTGTTTGTAGGAATGGCGCACCGTGCGGAGCCCGCACTGCTCCACATAAGCAATATCGGCCCGGTGCAAGAAGTACCGCTGAAAGTGGCGGAGAAGGGTGTTCTGGTCATCTTGCATACGTCACTAGGAATTCGTCATTTCCCACGAACAGGAAGAACTTGTGAACTCTCGAAGACTTGCGATTTTCACAGTCGCACAGAAAAGAACCCCAGTCTGACTACGGTAAATATTTCTGTTATTTGATCATAGTTCAGAAATAATGATTGGAAGATATTCAGTATAGAGATAATCTTTCTGAGATGTGGGAGGAGCGCATGGAATTCACCATGGATGCTGCCGACTGGCAACTGCTTCAACTCGTGCAAGAGAATGGCACGATGTCCTATGCCTCTCTTGGGCAGAGGGTGGGGCTGTCGGTGTCAGCAGTGCATGAACGTCTCAAGAAACTGGAAACGTCTGGAGTAATTCGAGGGTACATCGCAATACTCGCTCCAGAGGCCTTGGGGCTGGGTGTCTGTGGGTTCATGCAAGTTTCGGTCAACAGGCCAGCTGATGAAACCCCATTTCTGCGCGCGATTGCCAAGCTGCCTGAAGTGCAGGAATGCCACCACATAACCGGCGAGTTCTCGTATCTCCTGAAGGTACGGGTTCGCAGCACAGCCGATCTGGAGGCTCTAATCAAAAACAAGATCAAGACCTTGAATGGCATCGTGCGAACCCACACCGTTATTGCCCTCTCGACCGCCAAAGAAACGCCTGCACTCTGTCTCGAGGGCCCGCCAGCAACGACCAAAAGGAGACGCCGATGAGTTCCGTCACCTTGACCCGACCAACGATAAGATATAACTCTGTAGCGGAAATTGAAACGCGCATGGAAGATTTCGAAGCCTGCCGAATTCCTAGGGAAGAGTGGACCCACAGCGCTCATCTGACAATGGCGCTGTGGTATTTGCATCGTTATCCGGCAGACGTTGCGGTTGAGCGCATTCGTACCGGAATTCAGCGGTACAACCAGGCTACCCACGATCCGAAACAGCCTTCGACAGGCTACCACGAAACGATTACGCTGTTTTGGACTGCAATATTGCGACAGCACATGAATGAGACCGGCGAGCAGGACCTTCTGCGCCTCGCGAACCGACTTGCCGTTGATCGGGCACATAAGGACTTGGTTTTCGAATACTATAGCCGCGAGTTGCTATTTTCAGACACCGCCCGCGTGGAATGGGTGCCGCCGGATCTGAAGCCCTTGCCATCGGGAGTAGACTGCTGATCACAACGACCGGAGGAAGCTGAAGTGAAAACGCCGTTCAAAAGCCTAGAGACAAAACTCATCCATGCCGGAGAGCCTGAGCCACGCGTTCTTGGCGCCGTTGCGATGCCCATCTTCCAGTCGGCGACGTTTCAAACTACCGGCGAAACCAGCTATCACGACCTGAAGTACATTCGCCTCAATAACACCCCAAACCATGTCGCGCTTCATCAGAAGCTGGCAGCGTTGGAGAACGCCGAAGCGGCGCTGGTTACGGCAAGTGGAATGGCGGCGATCTCAACGAGCCTTCTCACCGTGTTGCAGGCAGGGGATCATCTGCTGATTCAAAACTCTCTTTACGGCGGAACCCACGACCTTGTGACTCGCGATTTCAGTTCCTTTGGACTTTCCTACAATTTCATTGAAGCGGAGCGTCCGGAAACCTGGAAGAGGTTACTGAAGCCAAATACCAAAGCGATCTATGTTGAGGCGATGACCAATCCGCTCCTGCAGGTAGCCGACTTGGAGGGGGTTGTAGAGTTCGCCAAGGCCCATGGATTAGTGTCACTGATTGATAATACCTTCGCAAGTCCTGTCAATTTCCGCCCACTGGACTGGGGTTTTGATTTGTCTCTCCATAGCGGCACGAAATATCTCAACGGACATTCGGACATCGTCTGTGGTGTTGTGCTGGGCCAGACTGCCTGGATTCGGAAAATCACTCGTCGCCTCAATCATCTCGGAGGCACTCTCGACCCCCATGCAGCCTACCTCTTGCATCGCGGTCTGAAGACCCTGGCACTCCGCGTCAGATATCAGAATGAGAGCACTTTGAGAGTCGCCCGCTTCCTGGCTGAACATTCGGCCGTAGCACGCGTCAATTACGCCGGCCTTGAGTCTCATTCAGGCCACATCCGCGCGCAGCGTCTCTTCGCCGGTTTTGGCGGCGTCTTGAGTTTCGAGCCGCGGGGAGGCGTGGAAGCAGCCGAAAGATTTCTCAAGGCTGTGAACTTGGCGATCATTGCAATCAGCCTCGGCGGGGTCGAGACTCTGGCCACCCGGCCGGCCATAACGACACACGCCGGGCTTTCGGCCGAAGAGCGCCGCACGGCGGGCCTTGCGGATAGCCTGGTGCGGCTTTCCATCGGCATCGAATCGACGGAAGATCTCATCGAGGACTTCGATCAGGCACTCGGAAAATAGGTTGTCGGGCCAGTCCGATGCCCAGGTCTGTCTGGGAATGCAGAGACCTCGTTGGCTCACAGCGCTGCGGACCCAGAGGAGAGAAACTATGAATCTAAATCAAACCATGGTCGTTGCGATCCTGCTTTCGGCTATCCTCCAAAGTGGTTCGTTCGCGGCAAATCGTCAGGTCGTCAATCCCAAGGATTTCAAACCGCACGGGCGGCCGTATAGCTCCGCCATCCGGGCCGGGAACACGCTCTACATTTCGGGGCAAGGAAGCATGAATGCTGACGGCAAACTGTCTGAGAGCTTTGAGGAGCGCACTCGCCAGTGCCTCTTGAACGTTCGCGCGATTCTTCAGGGCGGCGGGATGGACTTTGCAAATCTGGTTTCCGTACATGTGTATTTGACGGATTTGGGCAACCTCGATCTGATGAACAAAATCTATTGGCAGATGCTGGGTGACACACCGCCTGCCCGCACCGTACTGGGTGTCGCTGCCCTGCCGGGCGGGAACACGATTGAGATCACCGCCATCGCAATTGCCGACGCAACATCGAAACGGGCCATCTGGCCGAGCGGTTGGGCACGATCTGCGCAATCGGACCCACCCGCAATCCAGGTTGGCGAGCTCCTTTACCTCTCCGGCCTGGGTGCAAGGGGTTCAAAGCAATCGGTTTCGTATTCCGATCAGGTAAAGGCAGCTCTCGACAACGTTGGAGCTGTTCTGGCTGCCGCCGGCATGTCGCATAGGAACCTTCTCTGGGTGAATCCCTATCTCGACGATGTGAGGCAGTACGGCGCAATGAACAAAGTGTATGAGACTTATTTTGAACTTGGAAATACTCCCGGGAGGGGAACGATTCACGTCAACGCTCTGACCGCGGGAGGGCACATAGTCTTCAGCGGTATTGCGGGACAGGATCTCTCCAAGCGGAGAGCTGTCAGGCCGCGCAACATGCCTCCCAGCTCCACAGCCAGTCCGGGAGTTCTGTATGGAGACACGCTGTATCTTTCAGCCAAGTCGGGCTTCATTCCAGGCCAGGGCATTGTCACAAAGGACATCGCGCTGCAGTTGAGACAAACCATGCGAAATCTGCTGGACGGCCTGGAGGAGGCGGACATGAATTTCTCTGACGTGGTCTCAGCCGTAGTGTATCTCAAGGACATGAAAGACTACGCCGCGATGAATCAACTCTACGGAACCTTTTTCAAGACCGACTTCCCTTCCCGGACGACCATCCAACAGAACTACGACCAGCAGACACAGACCGAGGAACAGATTTCGTTCATTGCGGTTCGCAGGGAGAAGCCATAGCTAATCCACCGAGGCACAGAGAGTCGGCCAGTGAGGCCAATCCACCAAGCGCTCTGCTCAGCAGGATTTCGATTCTACTGACGAAGTAATCCGCGAATCGCTCTCTGTGTTCCTGTGGTTTTTGTGTGCCTAGTCGGCCGCACTCCCTATCGCGGCTCCGGACAGTAGTTCGAGAATCCGCGCGCCTGTTCCCTTCTCGACAATACATCATGACTCGGCAGAGCTGGCAGAATTCCCATGCTCACCAGCACCGGCCGAAACTCGTAGCGCAAGTTTAAAGTTGCCGCTGGGGTTGACTCCAGTTCCATGTTGATCCACTGGACCTCGTGGTGAGTTCTCCGCCCAATTCCAGTTGCAGCGTACTCCTCCGACTTTTTTTGGGACGGTGCAGCCGGCGGCGCCACATCCGACGCAGCTCCCGCTGAGTTTTGAGGTGCCTCCTGTCGAGCGTCACGATTTGAAGAGCGACGTTCCGAGGAGTCCTCTTTTGGCGCTCTCCGGTCCGTTTCCTGATATGCGTTCACCCGAGGGCGTTCACGGTAGAAAACGGCGCTGATGATTCCGAGGTTTTGAGTCTTGCCTAACCATTGCCCGTAAGACTTGGCCTCAGTCGTAAAGAAGAACTTTCTGGCTTGCTGTTGGTTTACCTGCCATCCGTTGATAGTGATGGTTTCGTAAGGTCCCAGCACCCATTTCTTTGCGCTGAAGGCATCGGTGGTTCGGGCATCGATGCTGTTGAGCCCATCCACCGCCAACGCAACCGCCACGCGCGTGCCTAGCGGGTTCGTGAGCCGGATGGAGTACTCTTGGTTCTTCAGTGCCTCAACGTAAACTTTCCCCCCGTGCCAATACTTGGGTGCGGCAGCCCCATTTACGAATACATCCATCTGAAAACCGGGCCTGTCGTGGGGCCGAGCGGCAGTGCAAACCAATAGAATCAACAAGCTGAAGCTAAGTATTGTTTTCATTGTCGAAATGCTCCTCTCAAACCAGGGTTCACGCATTGCTCTGAAGACGAGCTTCGCTCCGAAGCTTGCAAGAATTTTTGGGTGAACTGAGTACGAATTCCTCTTGTTGCACCTGCCCAGTGCCAGCTGGAATCCAGCCCACTTTGGCGGCAAATCCGGTTATTTCCAGTAAAGTCAGTCCGATTCTGGCGCCCTATCTGGCAGTGCGTGTCCTACATGGGCTGGTAGAATGACGATGAGCGACTCGTTGTTTGAGTCATTCCCGCGGAAGTGGGAACTCAGTCGATGTCTGGGCTTCTGCTTTCGCCGGAGTCACTTCGGCGCTAAGTCGATGTGAATGGAGAGTTGTCGAGCACCAAGCCATGGGCTCGCTGAGTAAATCCGTTGACACTGATTTTGAGGGTTCGCTATGATTTAAAGCTTTTCACGTTGCGATGTTCACGCAGGCACTATGGCACTCGAAGTCCTGACACCGGCTAATCAACTCACAATCTTGAGGATGATCTTCATTCCGGTGTTCGTCATCCTGCTGGTTTACGACCATTTAGGGTGGGCGTTTGCCATTTTTATCTTGGCCGGGGTTACGGATGGGCTGGATGGTCTGATCGCTCGTTGGTTCCGACAGAAAACGTCGCTGGGTGCGTACCTGGACCCGATCGCCGACAAGTTGCTGTTAGTGACCTCCTTTGTGGTGTTATCAATTCGTGGCCTTGGGCTGCCAAATTTGGTCCCGCTCTGGCTCACGATTCTGGTGATCAGCCGCGATATCATCATGATCTCCAGTGTGTTGATCATTGTCATCAGCACTGGACATCGTAAGTTTCCACCCTCCATTTACGGGAAAACGACGACCTTTCTTCAGATCTCGACGATCGTGGTCGTGCTGTATTTGAATTATCGGAATATTCAGCATGAGGCGCTCCATTGGCTGTTTATCGCGACGGCAGCAGTGACCGTTTACTCCGGCCTGGATTACATTTACCGCGGCAAGAAGCTGGTTTCAGAATCGGCGGCGTCAGCGGACTAGGAGCCAGACGATGTCAGTAGCACAGGCCATGGGAGTTCTCGTTCAGGCAGTGGAACCAGGGTCGATCGCTCACGAGGTTGGCATTGAACCCGGCGACCGGCTCCTGGCAATTAACGACCGTCTGATAGAGGACGTTCTCGACTATCGCTATGTCAGTTCGCTCGCTGATCGCGAGTTGGTTGTGAAAATTGGCAAAGCTTCGGGAGAGCTTTGGGACATTGAGATTGAACGAGAGGAAGAGGAGGATCTGGGGCTTGATCTGGAAGGCATTCAAACCCGCATCTGCAAGAACAACTGCATCTTCTGCTTTGTTCACCAGTTGCCGCGGGGCAAACAGGTCAGGCGCACTCTGAGAGTAAAAGACGAGGATTTCCGGTTGTCCTTTCTCTTTGGTCACTATCTCACGCTCACTAACCTATCGGAAGCCGATTTTCAACGTATTTTCGAACAGCGGCTTTCTCCGCTGTATGTCTCTGTTCACGCTACAGAGCCAAGGCTCAGACAGTACCTTCTGCAGAATCGCCAGCCCGACGACTTGCTTGGAAACATGCGCCGGCTGATTGAAGGCGGGATCAAGCTGCATACTCAGATTGTGCTCATGCCTGGAATCAACGATGGCGCGAATCTGGAGCGCAGCCTCAGCGACCTGCTACAGTTTTACCCGAATGTCATGAGCGTCTCAATCGTGCCCTTGGGACTCACCGACCACCGCAAGGGCCTTCCGCAGCTCCGAGCGGTCGACCCGGACTACGCACGAGCGGCGATTGAACACGTCTCGCGCCTTCAACAGCAGCACACCCAAAGTGTCGGCGTTCCCTTCTGCTTCCTTGGGGACGAGTTTTACATTACGGCTGGACATCCGATTCCGCCGCGGTCGCATTACGGCGATTTTCCCTTGGTGGAGAACGGGGTGGGAATGATCCGCAATTTTATGGACGAGTTTGGCTCGGCTATCAGGAAGCGCCGCAAGCGGACTGAGGGCATAGTTCGAGGAACCGTGGTCACCGGACGTATTTTTCATCCGATTCTCAAAGACAGCATCAATCAGATGAACGCCAAGCTGAACCTCGATCTGAAATGCCTTCCCGCAGACAATCTGTACTTTGGTAAAGGCATCACGGTCGCCGGCCTCTTAACTGGCAGTGACATTTTCGCAGCTGTGGAGAACCAGATGCACGGGGATTTCCTGGTGATTCCTTCAGAGAGCATGACAGGCGAGAACGGCCTGTTCCTCGACGATTGGGTGCGTGAAGACCTGGAAACGCGCCTCCAAGTGCCGGTCTTCGGCGGCGGGTATCATGTTTCGGAATTTTTCGAACGAGTCCTGTCTGGAAACCTTCGAGGCTTCAACCTAACCGTGCTCGCCAGGCCTGAGATTCCAGCCACAAGCAGAATCTCCTAGAACTCAGGCGGCAGGTTCCTAACGCTTCTTTGCCGGAGCAATTTGATGAAACGGGGTGTTAAGAATGGGATAGCTTCGCCAGTCCTTGTAGTCGAAGTGCCACCATTCAATTGGGTAGACAGCAAAGCCCTGCTCTTCCATAGCTTTTCGGAGAAGATCGCGAGCCGCCCGCTGTTCGACCGTTCCGCCCTTGTAACTGGGACTGGAACGTTCAGTCATTTCGTCGTACGCGCTGGGCATAACGATTTCATTTCCCGTCTTTAACTCGTACAACGAGAGATCCACCGCGCAGCCGTGATTGTGTTTCGAACCTTGCGCCGGGTTGGCAACAAACTGTCGTTTCTCGGGAAGAGTGACTTCCCAGAAGATCTTGGTCACCGACCACGGACGGTAGCCATCGAAGATCAACAACCCGTAACCGTGCTTCTTCAGTGACTGGTGAGCCCGCACCAGCGCCTCGGCCGCGGGACGCTGCAAAAACGCTCGGGCCTCGTTGTAAACTGGGCGCCCCACCAGGTTGTTGGATGTAGCGTATCGAATATCCAGTCGCAGGGTGGAATCCAATGCAATCAATTCAACCAAGTCCGGCTGACGAGTTGTGGGAGTCGCCGGGCCCACTTGGGGCGGATGGTCCTGGGAAAGCACAACTGCCACGGTTGGCCCCACCAGCCCC
>Ga0187893_10015085_pt1 | contig 10408 bp, 7 predicted proteins | sample MA1701074metaG_FD_139574 | JGI IMG/M metagenome (GOLD analysis project Ga0187893, IMG submission 139574) | White microbial mat communities from a basaltic lava cave in the Kipuka Kanohina Cave System on the Island of Hawaii, USA - MA170107-4 metaG ...
CGAGGGTGGAGAGAGGAGCGCAACCACACCCGCAACCGATTCCAAGTCTTCTGAGAGATGCACTGGATTTTCCGGAGCTTGACCGCCACTCCAGGGGGGTCACGATGTACCGGGGCCATCCCTTTCGCAGCCGGAAATCCGTTTGACTTCGGGCGGCGCCGTTCCTAGCATGCGGCCTCTTTTCACCGAAAGGATTCATCATGACAACAACACCTTGGAAAACGGACCAATGGTTCACCAGTCCCTGGAACTGGGAGCCGGAGGTCCGCGCACAGTTGAATTTTCCCACCAAAATCAAGATCCACGATGTCTCGCTGCGCGATGGCGAGCAGCAGACCGGGCTGATCTTCACCCGCAAAGAAAAAGTCGCCATCGCCAAGGCGCTCGCCGAGGCGGGCGTCCATCGCATCGAAGGCAGCATGCCGGCGGTCCATCCCGACGACGAGGCGGCGCTCAAGGACATCGCCGCGCTCGGATTGAAGTCGGAGATTTTCTCGTTCGCGCGCTGCATGCCGGCCGACGTGAAGAAGGCCAAGGAATGCGGCGTCACCGGTATCATCACCGAGATCCCGTCGAGCGATCACATCATCCAGAACGCCTACGGCAAGACGATGGATTGGGCGATCAAATCGTCCATCGAAACCACGCAAGCGGCGAAAGAGGCCGGGCTGTACACGGTGTTCTTCACCATCGACAGCACGCGCACGCCGATGGACCGGTACCTGGATATCGTCGATGAAGTCGCGACGAAGGGCCACATGGACGCGTTGACCGTGGCCGATTCGTTCGGTGGTTGCACGCCGCATTCGTTCGCGCTGCTGTTCAAGAAACTCAAGGCGCGCTTCAACAAGCCCATCGAGATTCATTGCCACGAGGACTACGGCCTCGGCGTGGCGAACACGATCACGGCGTTGGCCAACGGCGCGTCGGTTGCGCACGTCACCGTCGGCGCCATCGGCGAACGCGCCGGCAACGTCCCGCTCGAATGCGTGGTGCTGGCGCTGAAGACGTTGTACGGGGTGGACCTCGGCATCAAGACCGAGAGGCTGTTCGGCCTGGCGCGGCTCGTGGAGAAGGTCGGCAAGTTCAAACTCATGCCGAACAAGCCGATCGTCGGCGAATCGCTCTATCGCGTCGAGTCCGGCATCGTAGCGATGTTCCATCGCCGGTGCCGGTCCGTCGAGCCATTGGAGTGCATGCCATTCGCGCCGGAGTTGGTTGGGCTGCCGAAGATGGAGATCGTCCTCGGCAAAGGCAGCGGCGTGGCCAGCGTGGACGAGTTCCTCGAAAAGCGTCGCGTGAAAGGCGTCACCGACGAGCAAAAGCTCGACATCGTGATGCGGGTCAAGGATCTTTCGATCAAGAAAAAGGACCTGATCACCGGCAAGGAGTTTGACGCGATCCTCAAAGGCGTGCTCGGCGCGAACGGCAAGAACGGCAGGAAGAAAAAGCGGTAAGGAGCCGGTCAGGTGTCGTTTGACAACGGGACGCTCCCGTCCGCGCACTCCGGCTACTTCTGAGCCACGTCGGCGAGGAGGGGCGCTCCAAGGGTGCCGTCCGAGTTCTTGCCGCCACAGCCCGGGTCGTCGCCGTTGGGTGCACGCGGGCAATCATCGTTGCCGGGGTTGGTGTCGGCCTCGCCATTCAGGGCGACGTGATCGACTCGGACGGTGAACCGATAGTCCGCATGAGCGGAATCGGTCTTGCCGCTGGGGAGCGGATCGTTGGGGCAGTCGATCGTCACCAGGTAGCTGAGCTTGAGCGTCTTGTTCGGCGCCAGCACGATGGGGAACGACTTGGGCGGCACCAGCGTCGGCACCGGTGACGGGCAATCCCCGAGCGATTCGATGTCGAACGTCACCAATTCCTCCAGCGTTGCCAGGTCGGGGATGGTTTCGGCATGCGGGCCCAGATTCTGAATGGTCACTTGCAGCTTGCCGGGCTTGGGCGGTTTGCCGGGCGACAGGCTGATTTTCGTCGGCGCTTTGAACGCGGTGACCGCGAAGTCGTGCGGCTCCGGCGGCGGAACGACCTCGAAGCGCGTAATGATGTTCCAACCGTTCCCGGCGTTGTCCACGACGGTAAACTGGTACTCGTACATCCCGTCGGGGTCGGTTGCGATCACGCCCAATTCCCAGGCGTCGGCATTAAACTCCGGGAAGTGGCTATGCCCGTCCCCCTCATACGGTGGATCCAATACATTCAACGCCGGCGTCTCCGATGCCCAGTATGGGTCGAACAACTCGCCATTGCGCAGCGTCACCCCCGAGAAGGTGATCGGGCAGATGCTGTTGGGGATGATCGGACCGTTGTCGAAGTCGGGCGAAGAACCCGTCGGCGCACCCGCTGCCGGCACGACCATCCAGACCAACCAAACGGCATTGGGGAAACTGAATTCGGGAACGGTGAACACTTCCTTGTCCGCGATGCCGAGATTGGCCAGGCCGTCCGCCAGTTCGCTGTCGTACGGCGGGTCATGCGGGGCGCCCGGCCCGATCCCGATTTGGTCATGGCCCACGTGACCCGGCGGCGCGAGGATGGACATGGCGGTCAGGGCGAACTCGATGAAGCCAGTCTCCGGCGTGCCGACGGGCGCGGAGAAAAGGTGGAAGTCCACCGGCTCCCACGTCGGGTTGCCGATCGGGGTGATCTCGACCGAGCCGACCGCGGGAAGCGCCAGGACCAGCGACAACGCGGCGGTGGCGGATGTGAGGAAAAGTTTGGCGGAGAGTTTCGTTTTCATCCGGAGTCCCTTTCTGTTTTCGTATCTGTTCATGGTTTCCATATAGAAACCGGCAGTTGAGGGCCGATCTTTCAGGAACAATGCGAAAACGGGACACGGCAATGCGCAACTTGCGAGGTGCGACCCAGAAGTAGCCCGGGATGGCCACTTTTCCCTCTCCCGCGGAAGAGGGCCGGGATGAAGGGTTGCGGTACCCGCAGTCGAGGAAGTCAGAAAACTGAACTGTCTGGGTGCATCTCAGCTCCTTGAGCAGCCCACTTCTGATTGAGAAAACGGGATCACTTTCTCAACGGTCGCCTTGCTGGCGGACAACCTCAATCTTCCAACCTGTTTCATGGGAAGACGCGGGTAGCGTTGGAATGCGACGTGCCGATTCGACGATACACGATCAACTCCGAACTGCGTTTCTGGGGCAGCGTGACGCGTAGCTGATTCATAAGAATCGCGCCGGTCGCAGTTCCCCTTTCGCCGCTGGTCTCGTACTGCAGTTCGTACGTCGCCTCGGCCTGCAGGCCATGCAGTGACAGGTCCGCGATGGGAAACGGACTCTCGCTGCGTCGGAAGACCAGGACGATGCCCTCGTTCAAGTCGGGTCGGTGATATTGCGAGGCCATCCAGTACCGGGGGCTGACCGAGGCGGGCAGCAGCGGATACCACGCCCCGATGAAGAGATGCCGCAACTCGCGGTAACGTTGGACCAGGTGCCGGGCGCGCGCCCAGTCAAAGTCGGGAGCATCCGCGGGCCAGCCAAGGGAGATCGAGTGCGGCAGCGCAGTGTGAAAGGAGTAGTCGTCCAATTGCGTGAGCGCGGTGGTGAAAACGTTGTTCGGCAGGTACTGGCTGAGACCCCAGACCTGCGACTGGTCGATTTCGTCAACGAGATGGCAATCGCTGTCCTGATGCAGGTGCATGCGCATGACGGTCTCCAGATCGATGCGCCGTCCGCCGCCCGCACATTCCTGACGGAGACTGTCCGGCCATCTCCCGGCGATGCGGTCCCAGAACGCGTAGAGACCCTCGATGTATTTCATCTCAGTGATTCCCTGCCGGTCCGGCGGTTCGTTGTGCTTCCAGTGATCGAGCGGCGGATGGTTGAAGTCCTGGCGATAGACTCGAAACCCCGGCATGTCCATGAACTGTTTCACCAGTCGAAAGAAATAATCCTGCACCGCCGGCAGACCAAAGTTGACCATGTAAGCTGTTTGTGGTCCCGGGCCCGCCGGCAGCAACCAGTCGGGATGCTCCCGGTGCAGTTCGGTTCCCGGCACCGTGCGTTCCGGCTCGAACCAGAGACCGTAAATCGTTCTTCCCTCCTTTGCCGCAGCCGCGAGCGGCGCCATCCCCTGAGGATACTTCTTGTGATCCACGCGCCAGGTGCCGACGCTTCCCCATCCAGATTCTGGCGTTTCGTACCAACCCGCGTCCGTGATGACCGCTTCCGCGCCCAGTTTCGCGTAGGCTTTGACGAGTGGAATCTGATTTTCCGCGTTGCAGTCGTTCAGCCACTTGTCCGTGCACCGAGTGTAGAACGTGTTGCAGAACAAGGTCGGCAACGGTTTCTTGCCCGCGCGCGTGGGCGTGTAATGCCTGTAGATCAACTGGCGAAACTGCGCGTTGCTTTCCAGCGTCTCGCCCTTCCAAAAGAAAAGGAGGATGCGCGGCATCCGCACCTTCTCCCCCGGGTGAAGCCGGAAGTGACACGTTTCCAAACCCGCAGTGATCCAAAGCGGCTGACGCTTCGGCCAGAGAATCTGTTTGGGATCGTTGTTGATGGCGAAGGGCACTCGGATTCGCGTTTGCCACTGACCCGACCAACCGATCGCAGCGATCAGCGAGCCGGAGCCTGTTTCGATTTTGAAAAATGGAAAATCCTTGTTCGAGGATCGTCCTTCCTCGCCGCTCATCCGTATGAAACGCTGATCGTTGATACCGGGTTGACGCTCGGTCCACGGATTCACGTGCGTCCTGCGGACTGCAAAGTCGGTGTCATTGGCCGGTGCCCCGTTGGTTTTGGTAAGCCAATAGGGATGATCGAGATCATAGGTCGGGCGCTCGATGTAGTCCGTCATCGGATCTTCCAGGAACAGATCGAGGCTCTGGACGTTTTCGATGATGGGCGTGTCGGCCTTGCCGGTATTCTCAAACCGCAGCAACCATTCGACGGCGGGGAAATCGGCGTAACGGGTGGTTTCGCAGTGCACGCGCAGGCCGGTCTTTGGATCCGTCCAGCGCGCGACCAGTCGCGTCCGGTCGGCGTCGAGTTGTTCCTCCTCGATCTCGCACCGCCAGCCGTCGAGAAACTCGCCGCTCACCCTGCCGTCGAAGACGAATGAAAACGGCCACGGCCTCGTGCGATGAGGAATTGCGCGAAAGGCTTCGAGAAATGTCGTTCGGTCGTGCATCGTGTTGTCCCCTTCCCAAACTTGTCGTGGCAATCAATCCGAGCTGCCGAGGATGGGTGCTCCACAGCGCGCGAAATCTACGGGTCGCCGAACTTGGGGCAAGTTCGATTGTGAGACCTTTTTATTGGCACAGATTGGCCGCGGAGCCTGCGGGGACCGGGACTCTGCCGCGTCGGAATTCTTGTGTTCCCTCAGAACAGGTTCTTGATCGTTCCATCCGTTGCCAGTTCGTAGCGCTCCGCGGCGGGAACACGGGGCAACCCGGGCATGCGCATGATCGGCCCGGTGATCGGGACGATGAACCCCGCGCCCGCGGCGAGCGCCACCTCGCGGACCGTGATCACGAAATCCGTCGGGCGGCCCACCTTCGCCGGATCGTCGGACAGGCTCGACTGCGTCTTGCACATGCAGACGGGCAGCTTGGCAAAGCCGTTCTGGCCAAGCAGATGAATGTCCTGCTGGGCTTCGACCTGGTAGCGCACCTGGCGCGCGCCGTAAATTTCCCGGGCGATGGTGCCGATCTTGAGCTCGATCGGCGCGTTCCAATCGTAAAGCGGCCGGTGCCAACCCTCCGCCTTGTCCGCGACCGCCGTGACGACTTCGGCCAGTTGCGCCGCGCCTTTGCCGCCTTCGCCGTGGACGTTGGCCGGCACGGCGTGAATGTTGCGGCTGCGGCAATCGTCGAGGATCACCTTGATTTCGTCCTCCGTGTCCGCGGCGAACCGGTTGATGGCCACGACCGGCTCGCGACCCAGTTTGCGGATGTTCTCGGCGTGCTTGTGCAGGTTCGGCAACCCGGCCTCGACTGCCCTGGGGTTGGGAGCCGAGAGTTCCTTCAAGCCGACGCCGCCATGCATCTTGAGCGCGCGCACGGTCGCGACAAGCACGACCGCGTGCGGCGTGAGGTTGGCGTAGCCGCATTTGATGTTGAAGAACTTCTCCGCGCCCAGATCGGACCCGAACCCGGCTTCGATGACGACGTAATCGGCGAGCCGCAATGCCATCTTGGTTGCCGCGATCGAGCTGGTGCCGTGGGCGATGTTGCCGAAGGGCCCTCCGTGGACGAATGCCGGCGTGCCTTCGAGCGTTTGCACGAGGTTCGGCTTGATGGCGTCCTTGAGCAGCACCGTCATCGCCCCGTCGGCCTTGAGATCGCGGCAATAGACCGGCTCGCCCGAGAGGTTGAAGCCGACGACGATTCGCCGCAGCTTTTCCTGGAGTTCCTGCAAGTGGTGCGACAGACAGAGGATCGCCATGACTTCGCTGGCGGCGGTGATGTCGAAGCCGGTCTCGCGCGAGGCGCCGTGTTTGTCGCCGAGGCCGATCATGACGTGACGCAACGCGCGGTCGTTCATGTCGAGCACGCGTTTCCACAGGACTCGTTTGGGGTCGAGTTCGAGCGCGTTGCCGAAATAGATGTGGTTGTCGATCATCGCCGCGAGCAGGTTGTGCGCGGTGCTGACGGCGTGGATGTCGCCGGTGAAATGGAGGTTGATGTCCTCCATGGGCAGGATCTGGCTGCGTCCGCCGCCGCATCCGCCGCCCTTGACGCCCATGCACGGGCCGAGCGACGGTTCGCGCAGGCAAAGCGCGCCGCGTTTGCCGATCTGTTTCAGACCTTGGGCGAGGCCGGTCGAGACGGTGGTCTTGCCTTCGCCGGCGGGCGTCGGCGAGATGGCGGTAACGAGGATGAGCTTGCCGTCCTGCGGACGGTCAGCGGCGGCATCGAGGCGGACTTTGGCCTTGTGATTGCCGTACAGTTCGAGCGCGTCCGGGGGGAGTTCCAGGTCGCACGCCACGTCCACGATGGGACGCAAGCGGGCCTGGCTGGTGATTGCGATGTCGTCGCGGGAAGCCATGGGTGGAGAAATTTAGGAAACGAGCCCGGCGATGACAAGCGTTTAGTCCGTACTATCCGTGCTACCCGTGCCCGCAAGTTATTCCCGCGAACGCAGCCTGGGCGCTTGCGGCTACTAACCAAGCCTGCGATTCGATGGACTAACTCCAAGGAAAAGGGCTGTTGGACACCGGATGCAGCCTGCCCTCGGCGTACCGCGAGAAACGAAACGGCTTCAGGATGGCGCTGGGTGTGCCCAGGATCTCCTTCGCCACCAACTCGCCGACGCCGATCATTTTGTAGCCGTGGTTCGAATCGGCGATGATGTAACAGTTCTCCCGAAACCGGTCGAACACGGGGAAGCTGTCCGGCGTAAACGCGCCGATGCCACCGGACGGTTCGTGGTTGTAGAGCGCATACTTGCCTTCAAATCGTTTCTGGCAAAACGCCAGCGCCGAGCACCACATGCGCGCGAATGTTTCTCCGACGACGAACTCGGGCGACTCCGGCCCGTAGGGGTCAACCTTCACGTCGTCGGACTCGATCGAATACGGTGACGAACCGCCCTGGACGCCGTTGAACTTGAAGTCGGGTTTGTAGTAGATGCCCCAAAGCTTGTCGGTGATCAGCGAGCCATCAATGTCCGAATGTAACGGCGCGTCGGTGTCCACGTGGATGACGGGCGGCATCAGGCCGTCGTTGGTCCGTTGCAGCTTGGGATCGACACCCAGCGTGCCTTCCTGGAGACACATGTAGTGCCACATCTTGACGTTGTCATGGCGCTTGCCATTGGACAGGACGGTGATGGTCCTGGGCAAGCCGAGCATCTCCCAGATGCTCTTGATCCATGGTCCAACTCCGACCACGACGTAGTCGGTTTGAATGACGCCGTGATCGGTCTCGACGGCTGTAATGGTTTTTCCTGATTCTCGAAAGCCGGTGACCTTGATGCCGCTGAGGATGGTGACGCCTTCACCCTGCGCTTTCTTGGCGAGAGCCTCCATCGAGGCCATGTTGTTGGCATAGCCGCCTTTTTTCTCGTGGAGGACGGAAGTGATTCCCCTGGCCTGCCAGTCGTGGAAGATGCCGCGCATGTACTTCGTGCAATCGCCTTCGCCTTCGATGAACTCGGAGGGATAACCGATGGTCTTCTGTTGCTGGTAAATCGAGGCGACATCCTTGTGCATCACCTCGGGACTGATCTGCATGTAACCGACCGAGTGATAGCTCAATGCCTTGGCATCGCGTTCCCAAACCGCGACACTGTGGGCCATCAGTTCGCGCATGGCGGGCTGGAAATAATTGTTGCGCACAACCCCGCAGGCGATTCCCGACGCACCGGCGCCGACGCCTTTCTTGTCCACGACCAGAATATCCGCGCCACTGCCTTTCTTGCGCGCCTTCAGTTCCCGGGCGAGATGGAAAGCGGTGCTGAGGCCGTGTACACCGGCACCGATGATGAGGTACCTGGCAGAGGATGAGACGGAGGGCATGACCTAAATCCTAAATCCCAACGCAATCCAAGGTCCACGAAAAGTGAGACGGTGGGAGTGTGCTACTCAATTTTACTTCTCCGCTGCTTTGCCCATGATCTGATGGGCTAAACGGTAGTAGATGCTCTTGCCAGACGGCTCTGTGCATTCCCGCATTAGCTCGCGAAGTTGTTGTTCGGTGAGTCCCGCGAGAGCCTTCAGTACCGATGGCAGGGCTTGAGTCCGGACTTTCGGCTTTCTTTCCACGCCATGATGTCTGAGAAATGACTCGACTTCACGAAGACTGGGCAGGAACATTTTGGCCTCGTATTTGTGAGCCAGTTCCTTGATGAGCGAAGCCGCGCCTGCATCTCTCAAATCCAGTTCGGCCGTCAATTCGTCAATGCTCTTCTCGGCCTTGCGTTTCTTTTGCGTTCTCGAATCTTCCAACCGCCTGATTTCCTGTTCCAGTTCCCCAATGCTGGAATGTCTGGTATGCGCGAATGCTTCTAGCACCCTTCGATTGCCATATTTGACAACCAAAAGGCGAACCTCAAGGCTCAAGATATCGTTGTTCATGCAGCTTCCTTCTGGATGCCAATGAGTGCAAAGAACTCCCGCCTAAACTCCTCAAAGCCCGACTTGGTGGCCCTATGTACATTGCGCGTCCAAGAAAGGGGCACACTCTGACGGGCAGCACGGGGATACGACTTGGAGTATCTGACATGTGCCTTGAGTATAGGCCAACCTTGTGACTTGGCGAATTCCGTTACCTCGGACACCGACTGCTTCGTCTCCGGCCCTGGTGTATAGCTGGAGTGAACGAAAACGATCCCGCAAATATCGATTTTGGTATCATCGTTTTCGAGCTTGAATGCTTGGAGAGACCGAGCGAGCAATGGAAGACCAATCGTCGCCATGAATTCAGGCTTGATGGGGATCAAAACGTAGCGGCTCGCAAAGTAGGCGGCATCGGTCAGAACCGAGTCGGTCGGGGCACAGTCGATGATGATTAGATCGTAGCCGTCGGCTACTTTTGCAAGCGCTTTCGCCAGCCGCCTCTCTTTGCCTGCCGGATTCCGCAAGGTCTGAGAAAGCTCAAGTCGAGACGGGATCAAATGAAGCTTGCTACTGCTGGAGTAGCGCCGGACGTCCTTGACCAGCACTTCTTCGGGTTCGATAGGCGTGGGGCTAGTGGCAGACTTTGTCGGGGGCATGTAACCTTCAAAGATTTGGACGATCGTTGGTTTGTTCTCCTCGAGATGTTTCAAATACTTTTCCGCCCCCACAAGCGCCTGACTCAAATTTGCCTGTGGGTCGAGATCGACTGCTAGTGTTCTGAATCCCGCTTGGTCCGCCGCAAGCGCCATCTGCATGGCGAGAGTCGTCTTTCCGACGCCGCCTTTCATGTTGATGAAGCTGACGCTAATTGCCATTTGGCCTCCCGTTCGCCCTTTGCTCTCTGAATTCAGCGAAGGAGCATCACCGTACCTTCATAAGTTTGACCTGCCCCTGCTCCCGAGTACGGCCCAGAGATCTTTGTGGACGCTAAGTCGCAAGAAAACTTTGCGTTCCACTTTTCGGTCATGTTGACTACTTCGCCAATGAACTTTCCGCCGTCGTTGCGGCCTTCAATCCTAAACTTGTGCCCCGTGAAAAGCACTCCTTCTCCGCTCAACTGGTCGCCGTTGCTCGCGAGTTCAATAGCAACGTAGTCGGCGTAGTTGACCTTCTGGCCGTCGGCAAGTGTGACCACTTCGGAGAATACTCCAAACCAAGCGCCACCGTAGTTGGCCTGGCTCTCACTCTGGACAACTTTTCGAGTGGCTGCTCCGGCCAAAGGAAGGAGTTCCTCCAACGCCTTGTCGGGATTGTACTGCTGCGTCCAAGGAGCGATGCACGCAAACAGAGGCAATCTATCCTTCAGGTCCGGGTTTCTAGCGAAAAAGTTCTC
>Ga0187893_10015086_pt1 | contig 10408 bp, 16 predicted proteins | sample MA1701074metaG_FD_139574 | JGI IMG/M metagenome (GOLD analysis project Ga0187893, IMG submission 139574) | White microbial mat communities from a basaltic lava cave in the Kipuka Kanohina Cave System on the Island of Hawaii, USA - MA170107-4 metaG ...
TGGTGAATGGTGAATGGTGAATAGCCGACTGCCTACTGCCAATTGCTTATTGCCCATTGACTATTGACTATTCACTGTCTTCGCGGCTGTCTTAATGGCTTTGCGAATGCGTACATAAGTGCCGCAACGGCAGATATGACCATTCATGGCTGCATCAATATCCGCATCTGTTGGGTTGGGATTTTTTTTCAGCAAAGCTGCTGCTGCCATTATTTGCCCGCTTTGACAATAACCGCATTGTGGCACCTGTTCTTCTATCCATGCTTTCTGTACAGGATGAGAGTTGTCTGAAGAAAGACCTTCAATAGTTGTGATGGATTGTTTGCCGACAGCAGATACAGGAAGTGAACAGGAGCGAACAGGGTTGCCATTTAAATGAACAGTGCAAGCGCCGCATTGTGCTATGCCGCAGCCATATTTTGTTCCGGTAAGATTGGTAAGTTCTCTTATCACCCACAGGAGCGGCATTTTGGCGTCTGCCTCTACCTTGTAGGATTTTCCGTTGATATTAAGATTGTAGGAGGCCATAACAGTTGGGGTTTTAAAAATGACCTCTTAAGGTACGGAAATACTAAAAGCTGTGACAAGAATTTATTTCAGCGGTTCACATATTTCCGTTACTTCTTACTTTCTTTTTTTCTCAACGAACCCGGTTTCTTTTAATTCCTGTTCCTTCAAGTCTGCCTCTATTCGTTCTACTTTGATGTTTTGGCGCAGCAATGCAAAAAGACTCATATAAAAATTGGCTATCCATACCAATGCAAAACCACCAATCAGATAGCCCTTCCAGCCTGTGTACAATAATGTATAATTGGTGATGATCAGAAAGAAGATAGTTACATAATGGCTAAAGCAATATTCACAGGTTAAAACATAAAAAAACTTACGTTGCATAATAGTTTTACAATCCCGGGATTTTTTTACACAATATTCCCGTGACTCACGAAATATTTCTTCATGTGTAACCGTCCATGCAATACAGGCAATGGGGATTGCCAGAAGAAAAAGTATCGCAACCTGCCTGCCAAGTTCCATAATGAATGTGCTTTGAAAATAGTATTTGCAAATACATTGCCGGGTTGAGGGTAAAAGGCTGCCTTTGCATTTTTCGTTTTAAAAGGGAATCACTTATAGTAAATTTGATCAAAATCTTGCTATATGCCATCTGCTCTTCCCATCATGAAGCTGCACCTGCGTTACCGTCTTTGGATAGCCGAATTGAATGCAGACATAAATGTTTTGCGGATATTAACCGATTATATAATTGAACTGGAAAACAAAAAGAATTTACCCGAAGTGTTAAAGGGAACAGGCAATTTTAAAAAGCAGTTTGCCGACCTTAGAAAAAAAATTGATGAATTGAGCCACGAGATGCATCTCATTAAAATGAAACTGGCAACGGTTGCAAGAGAAAATAAACCACTTACTAAAAAAAGCTTTTCAGAAGATAATCACAAAGCGATAAAAAGGCGATACACGAGTTTTAGAAAAATATTCAGTACGATGAAAAAGGATTTCGCCAGGTTTGAAGGTAAGTGGCTGAGATAATTTCAATACATTAAATAAGGGTGGCACGGCTCTAAGCCGTGCCACCCTTTAACATCAAATAACCGTTTCCTCATTCCGCCGTAGCCGGGCTGATAGTAGTTGCTATCTCCGTAATGGAATTAACAGGAAACCCGCCCTTCTTGCCATGTTCTCTTATCAGCTCTTCATTTTCGGCTTTGTAAACACAATAGATCTTGTTGCCGGTAACATAGCTGTGCATCCATTCGATCTTTGGGCCCATTTCTTTTAATACGCCACAGGATGTTTGCGAGATGCTTTTTAATTCGGCAGCAGTAAGCTTGCCGGCATTGGGTATTTCCCTTTCGATAAGATAAGTTTTCATTCCTTTTTCATTTTTTGTTTTTAAATTATCAACTGTTGCCTTTTGTGCAGTGGATGCATAACCAGTAAACAGCAGAGCGGCAATAAGCCAGATGCGGAAGTGTGTGTGCAGTTTCATAATTTTAATTGGTTTGATTGTTAATGATGAACTAAAGGTAGCCACATGTAATGCCGCTATGCTATAACAAATCATTCAATGAATGGAAAACAGCATGAAACAAATCGTTCAATAAATGGTAAAATTGTTGCTTCTCCTTTCAGCGGTTCGCAATGATGCCGTCATAGCGAACACAGTGAAGCAATCAATGCAGCATATCAAGATAGGCCATGGGAAGCAGGCCATATTTCTTTTTAAAACATTTGGTAAAATAAGAAGGACTGGTAAACCCTGATTCAAAAGTTATTCCTGAAATATTGTAGCGTTGCCTTTTCATCAGCTCTTTTGCTTTTTCCAGCCTGAACTCTTTTAAAAGTATATTGGGCGAAAACCCGGTTAGCAAAATTGTCTTCCGATACAACTGTGATTTGCTCATGGCCATTGACTGGCAATAATCCTCAACATTGAAGTCTGGATTCTGCCAGCTCTCTTCCAGTTTATGAAACAATGAGGTCAGCAACGTTTCATCCTGCGGGGACAGTGTATAGATATCTGCTCCTTTATTTTGAACATTATCTTTAGACACAAGTTCTTTAACAGTTGCAGCCATTGTAATTTGAAAATCCTTTGCTATCGTACACAATCTTTCAGCCAACTGTATAGTATCGCCAAACAACTTATCATTTGCAGTAACAGGTTCGCCGGCATTGATCCCGATCCTGCATCCTGCTAATTGAAGTTCTTTGTCAGCCTCTATTTTTTTTTGAATAGCAATTGCACAGCAAATTGCTTTGGCTGCTGAAGTGAATGCAACTACAAAACCTGCTCCCTCATGTTCGGCTTCCCTGCCGCCATAAAAGGCAATTTGTTCCCTTATCATGTCATTGTGCCGGCTTAGTAAATCACTTGCTTTTTCTTTACCCAGGCGGTGCTGCAGCAAAACAGGATCGTTGATCTTTGTTACAAGTATAATACGAAAAGAAGGATCATGAAAAACTTTTAAACCATCATCGGATGTTTGTGCATCTGACGGATCAAATATTCTGCCAAGAAAAGATTCAACCAGCCCGGTATCTACTTCTATTACCCTGTTAGGCACCAACCCATGAGAGTCACGGTGCAATTCTACAACATCTTCTTTGCGTGGCGCCTCTATCAGGCAAAAGACAGTTTCCCGTTTTTCATCAATCCAATAGGTCATGCATTTACAACCGTGTGCCTCCTGCGCAAGAATATCCATCTGGTGTGCTTTCGCCACTTCTGACGCTGTTATGCCGGGAGCTATATGTACGTCCATGTAGATAGGCATTCCTGTAATTAATTTACCAGGGCAATACCACAACTTATACAGATCAATATGAAGGTAAGATTTTTATATGGCTCAGAATGGGTTAATAGGTATGCCATAAAGAGACCGGGTTATTTCAGATGCACAATGCCGTAGACTTTTTCAAGATTCAGTATCTCTTTACATTTTATTGCCAGTTCGCTTGATCTTGCTATCAGGTCAAAAGGCGGCCCTGTTTGCGAAGGCAGTTGTTTGTACTCAAGCAAAGATTCGGCAAAAGCCTTGATGGCATCTGCAATTTGACCATCGGCAATTATTCCAACTTCACCGTAATAAAGTGTCTCGAAAGTTTTAATTGCATTTTGCGCTTCTTTCAGTGACTTCGATGACACTATCTCTGCAGCAGCATTACATAATGGATATAATGTCTGCTTGCGTTCCCTGTAAAGAGAAAATTCATATTCTCTTTGTTTTTCTGCAGACTCTTGTTGCCTCCTGTCAAAATATTCCTTAACTGTCCACATACCACCAAGAACCAGGCTAAGCACAGTGATAACTGCGCTGACGGTAGTAACTACTTTCATCCAAAAATCCCATTTCAGGGTTTTCACCTCGTTTGTGACGTCAGCATCTGCCGAGCCAGGTACATAAGCTAATTCAGACATAAACTTGGTTTTAATTGATCAATAAATCATTTTGTTCCCCTCCAATAAACAGACCGGTTGCCATCATAACTAAAAGCTAAGGGCCGGGCTTCGTTCATTTTTCCAAGACATAATTCCAGTGTTCCGTTTCTTATTGTATAAATTCCCCTGATCGTTGCACCTGAAGATCCACGGCTCCGCACTATCATATTAATTTCCTGCGGATTTTTTCTTTCGCTGAATGCAAGTATTCCTGCTTCATTATAATTCGGCGCAACAATAAAGGAGTAATTTCCATCAGCTTTTATTTCCAGCGTTCCAATCAGTTTGCTATGAATAGCCCTTAGGTTCCATTTTCCAATCAGTTCATCTGGCACCTGCGACTGATGATTAAAAGCTGAACTGCATATTATCACAATGACAAGTGATAAATAACACAACATCTTTTTCATACTATATTTTTTAAACTTTTAAGCAAGGTAAAAATCTTCACAGCGTAAGTTTGGTTTCAGGGAGATAAATGGGTTTGTCTCCCATTAACTGATCATGACAGCAATATTATTGTCGCTTTATCGAATGAAAACGGAAACAGTTATTGATAAGAATATTATATTTCCGTCATTTATTAACCTTCGGAGTGACTTTGTGAAGGACAATTGATTTTTTAATTTCTAAAATTTATACTCATCTACAACACAACTCATTTCTCTGTAAGCTTTGTAATCGTTGTTATTATCACTTTTCTAAACTCCACCTATGACCCTTCAGCCTGCAATGCAATATTGCCTGGCCCCGCGGCGGCTTTCCATATCAGGCACTTCAATATCTTCAACAATACACCAGAAGTCGCCTGCATTCTGATGCATCATTTGCACTTCAATGGATTTGGGAAACATTTTATAAAGAGCTCTTGGTGTGGATGCAAATACCAATGCGCCACAGTTGCCCGGCTTAGCTGCAAAACGATATTCAACCTGCAAACGAAAGTTTTGATAAACCGAATCATACCGATGCTTTTCCAATCAATGCTGCTGGAGCTTCGTTCAATAATAAAATCAGCTTGTTCATTTGTGTTATGACCAATCCATTGCAGCAGTATGGGCACTATAAGAAGAGACTATGACGAGAAATTTGAGGAAGTGAAAAACAGATGAATTTTAATATCTCATTTACAGTTAGTATATAAATGGATAAGCTGTGGTTAGTAATCCGGCAAATAGATGTAACTTCTCATAACATTTACACCATCCCACCAATAAGAGCAAATGCCAACGCTCAAAGTAAAGAATATGAAATACAAAACATTCTTATCAGGCCTCAGCATCATGATGCTGATAATTGGTTGCTCAAACAATAAGCAGGATGGCAAAACTGGTAATGAGACAGTACAAAAGGTGCTCGCTGCTGACCCGGGTGTAATTAAAGTTTATGTAGAACAGAATGGAGAAGTTACTGCCAATGGAACTTCAATTTCTCTTACAGATCTTGATTCATCATTTAGCAAACTTAAAATAAGCAGTGGCATGGTTTATTATTCCCGTGCAAATATTAACAGTGATCCACCGCCGGTATCAATGAAGGTGATGAATTTAATTATCAAGTATAATCTTCCGGTTAAGCTATATACAGATAAGACTTTTAAGGTGGAAGTCAGATAAAATTAAAATGACGTAATATGAGGCTGGGTTTGCATAGCAATCGCAGACAATCATTGTGATTCAGCTTTATATCTTTTCTTTACATGGCGTTTCAATTCTTGCCTTGCAGAGTTTGACCTGAATGATACAGTGATTCAATGATTAATTTTCCATTGGCTAATTGACTATTATAAGATAGCTTTTTAGCGGCAGATTAGGACTATCAGGCATTCCGACTCTTCTTTCGCTGAAAATTAATTTCGATTCTCCAATGTTGTTTCCTTTCACTACATAATATGCAGGTAAAGGATCACCGGGTTTCAGGTGCTTCGTAATATCCGGTGGCAATTCTTTTCGGTCAACAGAGGCTACAGATGAATCTGAAAGATCAAAAACAAGCTGAAGTCCGCTGGTTCCTCTATTTGGAATAAAAAGTTCATGCGTTGTGCCCTTCTCTAATATTATTTTTTCATCTTCCATATCATAGTTTTTTACAGATGAAGTAAGGCTGTCATTTTTTATTGCCTGCTTTTGCTGATGCAAAGAATTTTTGCAACAAATAAGTGCAACTGCGATCATTAAAAAAATTGCAAGTCGCATACCAAATAAAGTAAGGTCGCCTCAAAAATCCGCCATTGAAATAAAAAAATGCAATTCTGCCGGTAGCCATAGATGGTTTGCGGGAAACACGAACCAAGGCTACAGATGGATGATGCGGTTTTATACTGATTGATCAAATCCGGAGTCGTTAAAATAACAATCAGCAATTTTTAAGACGACCTTTTTAAAATCAGGAACTAATCAGAGAAGCACTTAACGTGGGATATGTATTAGACGAAATAAGCTTTCACAAGAGAACGGCAGGAGCCTTAATTGAAAAGAAAACTTGATTAAATGGTTAGGAAAGAATATTTGAGCTGCTACAATCGAAGTCTCAACACATACTACTGTAGTTAAATAATGTCTCCTGCGGAAAAAAATCTTTTACTGCCATTTTTTGCATCAAACAATCAGATGCGCTGAAATTGATGATGAATCTTAAGATCATCATTACCAAAAGGCTTCCCGCTTTTAAATGCTGTAATTTCGTTACCATTTCTTTATTGGAAGAATTTACTTCGATACTGATTGCAGATTTATCCGGTTATACGGCGGTGACGGAAGCACATGGCGCAGGGATGGCTGCAGATATTATAGATCAGTATATCAAAATAATTAAAGACTCGCTGGGGGGATGCACATTTGCATGAACGGGTTGGCGCTGAAGTAATGATCATTTCTTTTTCGCCTGGTCATTTAACTAATACCGCTCTGATGCTGCTTTCCAATACACACACAATACACAAAACTTTTTGCAGCTTCACGGCGGAACGACAGTTAACATCACAGCGAGGATTGCCAATAGCGCAGCAGCAGGTACATTTTTATGTTCACCCTGCCGGTAATGCTTGAAGTGTGATGCGGTGCAGCTTCTGCATGTCACTGCGTTTTGGTTCAGGTTGGCCGGTAATATACTTTTTGATTTGTTCTTGCACGTTCATATAAAAATAAAATTACCGGTTACTGTTAAGTTACTTTCGTCAATTATAATTTGGGTCAAATTCCACAATCCATTCAATACCGTATTTGTCTCTAAAACAACCAAAATATGAACCCCAGGGGCTATCACCAATAGGCCCTTCTATTTGCCCTCCTGCTGAAAGCCCATTAAATAATTTGTCTGCTTCTTCTTTACTTTCTGCAGTTATAACAATTTTACTTCTGTTCTCATTTTCGTTTGTTCTTCCCATGATTTCAGGAACATCATTTGCCATCAGCATACTGCCTTTACCGACAGGCAAAGCAATGTGCATAATTTTATTTTCTTCCTTTTCTGCTACCGGGAGTTCAGGGCTTGCCAGGTCCTTGAAACGAATAACCTTTGCAAACTCTCCACCAAATACTGATTTGTAAAAGGTAAATGCTTCTTCAGCGTTTCCGTTGAAGTTAATGTGAGGATTGATAAGTGCCATAGTTTTTATTTTTAAGTTTTTTTTATTTCTTATTCAATTAACATTATTGCCGTTGCTTTGATAAAGTTGCCAACACATTTTCCAAATTGTTCATTGATATTTTAAATCCTTCTGTGAAGCCCATTTCAATCATCTTCTCCATTCGGGCAAGAGATTCATTATAAATAGTAATACGCACGGTTGTCTTTCCGTTCTGTTCGCTAAAAGTGTAATCCCATTCGGAACCCGGCAATTCAGGATTCTCATCTTTGTCTGCAAAAGCATTAAACATTTTGAAATTTGTTTTTGGGCTAATGGATGTGTATTTCTGAATTGCCCAACGCTCTTGTCCTTCCGGGCTTACCATTGCGTAAAATCTTCGTCCGCCAACTTTGAAATCCATAAATTTTGTTTTTGATACCCAGGGTTTAGGTGCCACCCATTGGTCAAGTATTTCTGCTTTGGTAAATGCATCCCATACCAGCGAAAGCCCGGCATCAAATTCCCTTGTTATGAATACTGTTTTTGATGCTTTGTCAACAGTAAAATCAAATAGCAAATTGTTTGTCATTTTTTTTGTTTTTTCATTGTTGATAATAATTTATCCAATTGATTAAACTGGGTTTCCCAAATTTTTCTGAATTGGTCTAACCATTTATCTATTTCTTTCATTTTGTCAATTTCAAGAGAGTAGTAAATTTCTCTGCCCTGATATTCTTGTTTTACAAGCTCACATTCTGTCAGAATGCGTAAATGTTTTGACACTGCTTGCCGGGTCATGTTGAAGTTTTCGGCAATGGCGTTAGGGGTCATTGCATGCAATGCAATCAGGGTAATAATTGCCCGTCTTGTAGGGTCGGCTATTGCCTGGAAAATATCCCGTCTCATATTATCTGAACTTTGGTTTACGAAACTGATAGGTTGCAAATATATGCGCAACTATTTGGTTTCTCAAAATTTTTTGCGAAATATTTTTTTTCAAAAGCGAGAATGTTGGGGAAGTTTGTATCCGAGCCATCAGGACGGTCACCGTCGCTTCACCCCGTAGGATGCTTATCCAACGGGGTGAATTCAACCCCCGCTGTCAGCCGGAACTTAAATCAAACCTTTGCGCCGCTAAATATTTTTAATACAAAGCTACGGACGGCATAAAGCTTCGCTTAAGTCGTATGTGTTAGCAGCAGTCGAACTTGAAATTATTTTCGCTTAGTTCTTCAGTTTGCTTTCTATTACCTTTTCTACGTATTTAATTAGCTCCTGCTTTTCGGATTCCGAATATGTGGGTTGATGGTGCTTATGAAAGAAATGGTCTGCTATTTCACTCGGTTCTTTATTTTCGATGAAGTATAAGTGTTCGATTTCCTTGATAAAATCATGAATTAATTCTTTGAATTCCTTGGCTCTCTGATATGCGTCTCCGTCTCCTGTAATGATTTTGTGTCTCTCCGATGAAGATAAATCAGTTGTCAGATACTCGAAGTCCACTTCCAATTTTTCAATTCTGTCGGGAGGCACTTTGCCATTTCCATTGCAGTAGGCGCATTTTCCTGGAGCCCAGAATAATTCCTTCTTAAGTCGCTTAATATCTTCCGAGTCAACTTTGCCTTTACCCAAACATCTGGGACAATCGACCATATTGCTACGAAATATTCGATTTAGAAAGTTCATTGAATAAGTACATTTATTATTTTTCGAAATACGGCTTGTCTGTAATTGCTACTAACCCATAAATTTGTGCCCTACCCTCCATGTAAGCAAGAAAAATTGAAATTGATTTTTAGGATATGGTGTTCGCAATTTCAATTGTTACGGCGTCAATACAACTACCAGTCAATTTTTCCTTGCGCCAAAGGTCATCCGCTGCCCTGGTTCGCGTCTCACGAACCAACTTCATTAAAACACTTCCCACAAATCTTTTAAGAAGGAAAAATTCTTTTCATTCAATTCGTAATATCCAGCCGATGAATATTTATGGTCACATGGATCTTTCGCTAATAATTCCGGTTTGGGAGCGAAACCGGGGCTTTGAAAATTTCTCACGGCACAGTGTCAAGACCCGTAATAAGAAATTTTCCTTTGCGCTTTTTCAAAAAAATAAACCCTTGCGGCCGCTCCAATTTCTTAGATGGCGAGACGATCTCATAAAGAATCATGAAAATTATATTGCCTTGATCATCAAAAGTTCTGTGAAACCACACAGTGTCTGTCCAAAGCGTTGCATTAAGTTTCGGCATATCGTAAAAAACCTGAAAAACCGAATCCCGAAATAATGTTCTTGAAATTTTCACAGTTACCCCCGACGGATCATTTGCTTGTACATAATCAACACATTGATGGCAGTAAAATGGAAAATCAAAAAGGTCTTCTAATTGTGCTTTGTTCTTAGATACGATTGATTGTCGAAACTGATTCCAAAACGTTTGCAATAAAAGACTGTCTTTCCTTGAAGTGGCTTCACTAAAGGCCAATTGCCCGAAACTATTGACGGTAAGCAGGCAAAGAAAAACGCTAGTATAATATAGTTTCATTTGATTGATCGTTACTGTCCAGAAAAATACTTCACCGATCTCAATATATGATTTTCGTTTATAAGCAAATATATCTTCACTCATTGTTCAAAAATACATATTAATAGTTCCTGTTCGTGAGACACGAACCGGGGCTTTCGGATGATAGAAGACATAGGATTGAAAAAGTGAATTAACCCTTATTAGCTTATTTTCCCTTTGACTTTAGGGATAAGCTAATAAGGTTTTATTCATTACAGGTGGCGAGGTTACTAAGGTGGATAAGGTTTTTGATGGAGTTGGTGGTAATGTACTTTTCTTATTCGTTTCTCTTTTACCGATGCCCAATGAACA
>Ga0187893_10015087_pt1 | contig 10408 bp, 10 predicted proteins | sample MA1701074metaG_FD_139574 | JGI IMG/M metagenome (GOLD analysis project Ga0187893, IMG submission 139574) | White microbial mat communities from a basaltic lava cave in the Kipuka Kanohina Cave System on the Island of Hawaii, USA - MA170107-4 metaG ...
AGCGCGATCAATTCTCCCGGCGCCACGTCGAGCGAGAACTCGATCAATGCCGGCGCCTGCTGCCCCTCGTAGGCAAACGACACGTGCTCGAACACGAGTTGGCCGCGCGCACGCCCGATCGTGCGCGTGCCGGATTCGGTCTCCGCGTTCGAGTCGATCAGCTCGAACACGCTTTCGCCGGCCGCCAGCATGCGCGCCAGCGGTCCGTTTAACGAAGCGAGATGCCGCAGCGGCGCCAGCAGCAGCAGCGCCGCGGTGATAAAGGTCACAAAGTCCCCGGCCGACAGCTGTTGCGTTCGCGCCTGCCACAGCGCCAGGCCGAACACGAGCGCCATGCCGATCGCCGCAATCACCTGCGTGACGGGCGTCGCCGCCGACCAGGCGACCTGCATCTTGGTCGCAAAGCGGCGCAGCTTGCCGTTGATCGCTGCGAAGCGCTCACGCTCTTGCGGTTCGCCGCCATAGACCTTGATCACGCGGCTGCCTTCATGCGCCTCCTGCACCGCGCGCGTCATCTCGCCCAGCATCGCCTGGCTTTGCAACGACAGCCGGCGCAGCCGGCCCGAAAACGCGCGCAGCGCGGCGGCGATCAGCGGCGCCACCACGAGCGTGACCAGCGTCAATTGCCAGTTGTAGTAGATGAGCACAGCGAGCAACGCGATAACGGTCAGCGAGTCGCGTATCGCCGTCGTCATCACCTCCGCGGCCAGGTTCAGCGCGTTGGTCGCTTCGTTGATGAACTTCGAGATCACGAGCCCCGACGCCGTGTCTTCGAAGCTTTTCTGCGGCCACGTCAGCAACTGTTCGAACATCGCCGCGCGTATGTCGAGCAGCACGAACTGCGAAATGCGGGCAAGCAGAAAGGTGCTGGCGAAACCGGCCAGGCCACGCAGGATGAAAATGCCGACAAACGCGATCGGCAACCAGAAGCCGGCGGCCGCATCGCGCGCGACGATGCCGCGGTCGACGAACTGTCCCGTCAGCCAGGTGAGGGCGGGTTCGGTCGAGGCGGCGATCGCCATCGCGACGATCCCTGCCGCCAGCAGCACGCGATGCCCGAACACAAGGCGCAGCAATCGCCGGAAGATCGGATCACGGTAGAACGACGGACGCGGCGAAGACGGGTCCTGCATAGGCGATTCGTAGAATGCGGCGGCTTTTTTGACGATTGGAGTGTAGGCGAGCGTTTGATTTTTCGATGTCGACCGTCTTCATTCGCCTGCCGAATCATCTCGGCGATGCGTGCATGAGCCTGCCGGCGCTGGAACTCGTGGCTGCGCGCGGTCATTCGCTTGTGCTGGCCGGCAAACCGTGGGCCGCGCGACTGTTTGCGGCGTATCCATGGCGCGTGCTGCCGCTCGACGGAACGGCGTTCGAACAAAGGCGCGTGTTGCGCGAGGCGTTTGCGGCGATCGACGACGCAACGCGCGTGCTGTTGCTGACCAACTCGATCGGCAGCGCGCTGGTTTTTCGCATTGCCGGCCGGCGATCGACCGGATTCTCGAACGAAGCACGCGGATGGCTGCTGCGCCGGCGCGTCAAGCGCCCGCAGGGACACGCAGTCGAGACCTACTACGCGCTGGGGCAGGCGTTCATTGAAGGCGAATTCGCAGGAGACGGCGGACCGCCGGTGCCGTCTGTGCCAAGCGAACTTGCGCTGCGCCTGGACGAATCGTCGCGCGCTCGCGCGCAACAGGCAGTGGCAGCAGTGGGGATCGATGGCGACTACCTGATGCTGTGTCCGGTGGCGGTCGGATTGCATCGGGGCCGCGTCAAGGCGTGGAGCGGATTCGCACGACTGAGCGCCGAACTGCGCGCGCGCGGTCTTGCGGTGCTCGCATGCCCCGGTCCGGGCGAACGCGATGCCGTCGTGCGCGCGGTCCCCGCGGCCACACTACTGTCGGAAACCGACGTCGGGACTTTCGCCGCATTGCTTGCGGGCAGCCGCGCAGTCGTCGCGAACGACAGCGGCGCGGGTCATCTCGCCGCAGCGGTCGGCGCGCGGCTGATCAGCGTGTTCGGCGTAACCGATCCCGCGCAGACGAGACCGTGGGGATCGCGCGTCACTCTCCTTGGATCCGCCGACGGCTGGCCGCCTTACGACGCCGTAGTCGGAGCGGTCGACGCCGCGCTCGCGGCGTAGTACGCGGCCCGTGCTTGCGCGCGTCTCAGCGTGCGCACCCCTGGTCACATACGGATTCTCTCGGGAAAACCGGCCACGCGGCCGAATATCCCGCGGCGAAGCATCCGTTTAGAACAATCGACTCGTAGCGGGTGACTCATGCGCGGCTGGCGAGCAATCGTGCAGACCGCCACAACGAACTTCACCACTACCTCTTACTCAGGAGAAATTCGATGAAAGCAATTTTCAAGATCGCCATCCTGGCCGCCGCCATCGGCTTCGGCCCCGCGGCCTTTGCGCAAGCGAAAACCGACGTCAAAGTCAACGGCAAGATCGACCAGGAGCAGGCCGCAACGGAGGGCAAGAGCATCCAGCACATGGACCTCGGCACCATCAAGAGCGGCAATGGGTCTTCGAACGTGACCGTAACCGGCAGGATCTGGCAGCGCCAGGCCTACACGGACGACACGCTGCAGGCACTCGACATCGGCAGCGTCGAAGGCAATGGCTCGAGCAACGTCGTCGTCAACAACGTGAACCAGTACCAGAACTTCTCCGAAAACGACGCGCACCAGGTCATGCAGATTGGTACGGTCAAGGGTACCGGCAACACGAAGGTCTTCGTCAACACCGTCAACCAGACGCAGAGCGGCGCCGACAAGTCGCAGCAGGAAATGCGGATCGGCGTCATCCGGTAGGACGCCGCGCTTCAAGCGTGCCGTCGCACCGAAGAGCCGTTGCGACGGCACGCGAAGCGAGCCACACGATTTATCCGGGAGAAATCGATGAACAGGCAAAACGTTTACGCAGCGCTTCTGACTGCGCTGCTGTCGCTCGGCTTCGATGCGTCTTTGGCTGCAAGCGCGGAGCCGATGGTCGGCCAGCCGGAGATCAGCGCCAAGATCGCGCACATGAAGGCCAAAGCCAAGACCATGGGCAGGGACAAGTACGCCGGCGGCAAGGTCGGCGCCGCGGACGAGCTCAATGAATCGCAAACCTGCGGCAGCGTCGACATCGGCAGCGTAACCACGCAGGGCAAGGGCCGCCAGCCGCGCGAGGTCGTCGTCATCGTGACGGGTGACGTGATCAACACAGCGGACTGCAAGTAGGGAGCGGTGACCATGACACGTGCACTCGACAAGCGCTGGCAGACGATCGCTCTCGCCCTCGCGGCGGGTGCGCTGGCCGGTTGCTCGGCCCTGGACACCGGACGCAAGGTGATCGAAGACACCGAGCTTCTGCGCAAGGGTCCTCGCCAGGCGCCGCAGCAGACCATCACCAGCTTTTCTCCGGCGTTGCGTTGCATGGACAGCCTTTTCTACACCTACGGCGTGCGCGACGTCGGCGTGCTGGTGGAGGACTTGACCGACCACACCAAGAAGGTCAACGCCGGTTCGAAGGACATCCTGATTTCCGCGATCTCGCAGATGACGATCCGCAGCAAGGCGGTGAAGCTGGTCGTCTACGGTTCGGATTCCGGCAACCTCATCGGCTTGTTGCGCGAGTCGCAGCGAAAGCATCCGTACACGGTGCTGCCCGAATTCGATATCAAGGGCTCGATCTCGCAGCTCGACGAGAACATTGCGCGCCGACAGACCGATGCCGGCTTCAGCTTCTCGAACAAGTTTTCAGCCGGCGCCTCGAAGTCCGCGTCGACCAACATGCTTGCGGTCGACCTTTCGGTGCTGTCGACCAACGATCTGTCGGTTGTTCCGGGTGTGACGTCGCGCAACTCGGTGGTCATCTTCAAGGACGGCGCCGGCGTCGACGGCGAAGCGCAGATCAAGAAGTTCGGCATCAACTTCAACCTGTCATTGGCGCAAAGCGAGGGACAGACACAAGCGCTGCGCACCCTGCTCGAGCTCGCTGCGATCGAGCTACTGGGCAAGTTGACCAAGGTCCCGTACTGGACCTGCCTGGGGTCGAATGCAAAAGACTCCTCCGTCAAGACCGAGATCTCGGACTGGTTCTCGAGCATGTTGACCGATCGGAGCGATCTCGTCCGCTACTTCCAGAACCAGATGCGGGTGCGCGGGCTGTACCGGGGCGCAGTCGATGGCACGCCGACCGCCGAGCTTGCGGACGCGATTGCCGAATATCGCGCGCGACTCGGCCTGCAGAAGAACTTCAAGGTCGATCTCGAGTTCTTCACGGCTTACTTGAACGCGAAGCACCCCGATCCTGTCGCGTTCATGGCACCACGCGCGAATGCGGCGACACGACCGCCCTCAGCATCGCCTGCGCCGGCAGCGGGCTCGCCCGTTGCAGCGCCCGCTTCAGCACCGGGGCAGGCGGCCTCGCCACTGAACCTGACCGTGACAAGTCCGGAGGCCGGCAGCACGTTCCGTCGCGGCGATCCGATCGCGCTGAACATCGGCGCCAATCGCGATGCGCACGTCTACTGCTATCTGCAGGACGAAAATCGGCAAGTTGTTCGCTTCTTCCCGAATCGCTTTCAGCGCGACTCGCTCGTGAAGGCGGGTGCAACGCTCGCGCTTCCCGGGAGCACGCGATTCCAGTTGTTCGCGAACAAGAAGGGCATCGACGAGACCATCGCCTGCTTCGCCGCCGAGCGCGATGTGATGGCGGAGCTGTCGCAGTCGATTGCCGGTGCCGATTTCGAACCGATTTCCGGCAAGTCGTTGGACGCCATAAGGGGCGCCTTCAAGCAGGTGACCAACAGCGCGTTTGCCGAAGGATATTTTCAGGTCCGGATCCGCTGAGGCCGATCGAACACGATGGAGGGAAACAAGAATGGGAACTCTCGCAATGACGTCACTGGTGATCCTTGCCATACCGTTCGCGGCGGTGTCGGGCGCAATGGCAGATGATGCCCAGCGCGCTGAACACGCGGTCGAGCTCGGCGCCGAGTTGCGCGCGGTGCCGGGTGCGACCGGGTCGGCAAAGGCGCCCGGATACCTGCTCCGCTGCTGGCAATACGGCCGGCTTCTGTTCGAAGAGGAAGTCCTGGATGCACCCGACGGCGCTGTCCGCTATCGCACGCGCCTGAACGAGGCGGAGCGCTCGACCATCTACCTGCTCGAAGTGAACAACAGCCTGTGCTCGGTCCGTTCGAGCCCGGGCACGCCGCGAAAGAACTAGCCAGCCGCGCGCGTGCGAGGCAAAAGGGTTCAACGGATCAGGAAGCAGGCCGAGCGAGAAACGCGCACGGCTGATCAGCGTGTTCGGCGTAACCAATCCCGCGCAAACGAGACCGTGGGGATCGCACGTGACTCTGCTTGGATCCGCTGACGGCTGGCCGTACTACGACGCTGTGCTCGGCGCCGTCGAGGTTGCGCTCGCGGACTCGAAGGGTTTAGTCGTGCGACGCCGGTTCTGGTGGCTCACCTGGCTACCCTGTCTAGCCAAGTCGCAACATAGTCGGCGACTTCTTCCCAACCGCTTTGCCCAATGATGAAGTGGGTGCGCCCGGGGAATTCCTTGAAGTCGGTGACCGAGCCGGGGCGCTGGTATTTCGCATAGTTACTCTGGTTCAAGGACGCGGGAATGATGTGGTCATTTGAGCCCGCGATCATCAACAGCGGCGCACCTGGCCTCTTGAAATCAATGCGTGCGGCTGCTGTCAGAGACTCCGCTGGAACGCGGCGCGATTCTGGGACGACGAATGTCTCATACGCCGTTTGCTGCTCCGCCAACGGTAGGGAATTCACAAACGCGTACTGAAACTGTTCGAAGGTCATCGTCGCAGGCTGACTCTTTGACGCGAATGGGTTGGCATGACTCCAATTGGCTCTGATGAACGACCACTTGGTGGTGAATACGCCTTGTGGCGGTGCTGAGTCGATAGCAACCGCCGCCGAGGCCAACCCACGTTGCAACAAGAGTTGTGTTATCAGGCCGCCCATTGAGTGGCCGATCAGGATTGGTTTTTCATCGAGAGTTCGAATGACGCCTGATAGATGCTCCAATACCGCCGTCAACGTGAGGGCAGCGAGTTGTGAATCCGGGTGGTTTCGCCGCAAGACCGCCACGGGCTGATCGCGCCCAGGCCACGCTGGCGCCAAGCAATCACGGCCTCTTGCACGAAAGTAACCGGCCCACGGTTCCCAGCACGCCGGCGTCATGTACATGCCATGGATGAAAACGATCTTCTTCGATGCCATAAATCACTCCGATTAGTTAGACGTCCAACACCCGATCGAGCGCCGAGGGACGGTCAACGAGCTTTCGGGCTGGCCGCCGCTCCGCCTCGCGGCTCATGTGGTGAACCTGGACGCGGGCCGCGCGAGAAAAACGCCGAGGAGGATCGCAATCAGATGACCCTCATTGAGGGTCTGAAAATGCGAACTGAGCATCGACGTCGCGCACCAGCCGGCCAGCAGCGACACGCCAATCGCGCGCCACGGCGGCGGTGCTGCTTGTCGCAGCGCTGAAAAGAGAAACCAGACGAACGCCAGCAGTCCCGCCAGCCCGGCCTCGGCCCACAGCGCCAGATACTGATTGTGCGCATCCGAAGTCTGGGCCGCCTTCCAATCAGAGTAACGCTGCTTGATCAGCACCGCGTAGGCGGGCGCATAGCCGCCAAGTCCGTAACCGGCGATCGGACGCTCGTGGATCAAATCGGCGGTCGTGCGCCATATCACGACGCGGATTCCCATCGACGTCAGCTCCGATCCCGAAGTCCCACCGGTTGCTTCCTGCCAGCCAACGCGAAATCTTTCCTGGATTCCCGGTGAAACGCTGACGACGGCGGCGGCGAACACCGGCACCAGCAACAATCCCAACGCGAGGCGGCGACCGCGCAATGTCAGTGCGACAGCGGCAACGGCAGCGACGATCAACATCAGCCAGCCGCTGCGTCCGGTCTGTGCAACCGGCAGCACCGCGAGCAGGCCCAATGCCGCTAAGGCCAGTCCCGTGTGTAGCCACCGCTGTGCGGCCACGCGAGTGAACCACAACATCGCGGCCAGAAAAACGGCGGCCGCGAACGTCATCGACTGCGTTGCGTGGTTGCGCAGGACGATTCCCGGCGGGTGATCCACCCGGTGCGCAAGGCCAAGCTGCAGAAAGATCAACGCGACCACGGCGGCAACGACCGCGAAAACGACGAAGCCCGTCGCAAAACGAAACTTCCAGTGCGGCTCATCGAATACCGCGAGCGCGATCAGCAGCAACAGCAATTGCCGCCAGTTCCATAGCGCTTGCACGGCGCCTTCGATACCAGCGGGACCGAGCGCGCCGATCACCGCCGCCAGCAGCAGCGCCGCGGCGAAGATCATCACGCCGCGGCCGAGCGGCTCACGCAGCACGCGCGAAGTCCGCTCGCGCCAGTCGGCCACACACACAAACGACAGCAACATCACGAGCGCGGCGGCGTTCGCCAGCGGGGGCGATGACACCGCGCCGATCGCAACCGCGATTGCGGCGCAGCGCGCCGTTGTCAGCGCGATCGCGCTTGCGCGAGCACTCGCCGGCGTGCGATCAATGACCGCCTGCGTGTCGCTGTTCATCGCGCGCTGCGCCCTTCGCGGGCGCCGCGCCGCAAGCGCTTCCACCACGCGTCCCAGCGAAACCGCAGCCATGAATAGCCGCGACCACGCAAGCGCCGCTTGTTGTCGAGGACGCTTGCGAAGCGGCCGTCCATGCTGCCCTGGACGACGATCGGCTCGCGCAACCAGTAGTGCGGTACGCCGACGGCGGCGTCCACCTCGCGCGTCAACCAGTCGGCCGGGCGCGTGATCTTGTGGGTGTCGATATACGCGAGGCGGCGCAGCGCGGCTTCACGATTGAACATCAGCGCGTCGGTTGCCGGCAGCGGTCCTCCGGCAACAAGCGCGCTCGCGCCGGGGCCGGCGCCGACATACTGGTTGTTGCCACGGCCGAGATAAACGAGATACGGGCCCTTGAGCGTGTCGGCCTCGGCCACCGCCTGCGCGAGCTTGTGATCGAACCCGCTTGAGAGCACAGCGTCGTCTTCGAACACCAGCACGCGCCGCAGACCGCGCTCGACACACGAACGCCACGTCTGAATATGCTTGAGCACAAGCGACTGGTGCGCGCGTTTCATGTCGCTGGGCGCGAACACCTGTTCGATCAGCGCCTCTGGGATAGCATTCGCGTCGAAATTGAACACGAACTCGACGTCGATGCCGTGTCGTTCCATCTCGGCGCGAATGTGCGCGATGCGATCGGTGAATGAGCGCACGGACAGAACGAAAACCGCGTCGACCAGCGAATTGACCGTCACAAAGTATCCGCAGCTCCGGGGCGGCCGAGTCTAATCGACGCATCAGCCATGGCCGCCCAACTCAGCGTTGCGATCATCACACGCGATGAAGAACGCAACCTCGACGCCTGCCTGCGCAGTGTCGGCTGGGCGAACGAGATCGTCGTCGTCGACAGCGGCAGCACCGACCGCACGCGCGAGATTGCGCGCGGACACGGCGCCCGCGTGATTGAAACCGCCGACTGGCCGGGTTTCGGCGCACAGAAGAACCGTGCGATCGACGCCTGCGCGGGCGAATGGATCCTGGTCCTTGACGCCGACGAGCGGATCACCGATGCCTCGCGCGCCGAAATTCAAAGCGCACTCGCTGATCCGGGCTTTGATGTCTACGAGATGCCGCGCAAGTCGACCTATTGCGGACACTTTATCCGCCACAGCGGCTGGTGGCCTGATCACGTTCGACGCCTGTTCCGGCGCAGCGTCGCGCGCTACTCCGATGCGCGCGTGCACGAGAATCTGCTGACGGACCGGCCGATCGGCCGCTTGCGAAGCCCGCTGCTGCACTACAGCTTTCGTTCAGCGGAGCAAGTGCTGGGCAAGGTCAACCGCTATTCCAGCGAAGGCGCGCAAATGCTGATCGAGCAGGGCCGCATGCCTGGGCTGGCGAGTGCCGTGCTGCACGGACTCGCCGCGTTCTTTCGTACCTACGTACTGAAGCTCGGCGTACTGGACGGCCGCTACGGCTTCATGCTCGCGGTGTCGAACGCGGAAGGCTCGTACTACCGGTACGTGAAAGCGATGCTGGCAGCCCAGAAGAAGCGCGACGACGCGGAATGATCTCGCCCGGATGTTTCACGAGGGACGCGGGATTGGCGCGGATGCATGCGGGATGCGGATTGTGCGAGAGGGGCGCAGACGAATGCCGACAGCATTCGCGAGCACTTGAGCGCAAGCCCGCGCCCGCAGGCGCCGCGCAAACCCGCGTAGCCCCGACGAACCAGATTGGATTGTGCGGGCAAGCTCTGATGAACGCTGTTCATCGAGGCGAAAGCAACGTATGCGGGGGCGACCTCGTGAAATATCCGGGCGAGGCCCGTCGATGCTGATTTCCGTCATCGTCACCACGTACAACCGGCCCGACGCACTTCGTGCGGTGCTGTCTGCCCTGTTCTTGCAGCGCGACCGTAACTTCGAAGTGCTGGTGGCCGACGACGGCTCGCGCGACGACACGCGTGTGCTGGTCGAGCGAATGGCCGCGACCGCGCCGGTCACGGTCAAGCATATGTGGCAGGAGGATCGCGGCTTCCGCGCGGGCGCTGCGCGCAATCGCGCGGGAGCTTCCGCACGCGGGTCCTATCTGCTGTTTCTCGACGGCGACTGCATCGCGCGGCCCGACTGGATTGAACGTCATCGTGAACTCGCCGAGCCAGGGTGGATGGTGGCCGGCAACCGCGTGTTGCTGTCCGAGAGCTTCTCCGCCCGCGTGCTGCACGAGCACCTGCCGATCCAGGACTGGCCTTACGTGCGATGGCGCGAAGCCCGCGCGTCGAGTCTCGTTAACCGCACGCTGCCGCTGCGACGATTGCATCTTGGCCCGCTGCGGAAGCTGGCCGCGCGCCGCTGGCAACGCGTGCGGACCTGCAATCTCGGCGTGTGGATGGAGGACTTCATCGGGGTCAATGGCTTCGACGAGCAGTTCTCAGGATGGGGATTCGAAGATTCCGATCTCGCGGTGCGATTGCTCAATCGCGGCGTGCGGCGCAAAGAGGGCGCGTTTGCGACCGGCGTTCTTCACCTTTGGCATCGCGAGAACGATCGGCGCAGCGAAGGCGAGAACTGGGACCGACTGAAACTGCGCATCGAACGCGGTGATGAGAGGGCGTTCGATGGGCTGGAGAAATACCTCCGGTTGGAGTGAAGGCTCAGAACTTCTCCACCCACGGCCGCAAATCCTGTTCATGCGTCCATGCGCCGCGCGGTTGCAGGTGTAACTGGTAGTACGCCTCCGCGATCGCTTCGGGCGGCAAGCGGGACGCTTCATTTTCTTCGCCGATCTGTCCGTCGATGATCACGTGCGAGACGTGTATGCCTTTCGGCCC
>Ga0187893_10015088_pt1 | contig 10407 bp, 7 predicted proteins | sample MA1701074metaG_FD_139574 | JGI IMG/M metagenome (GOLD analysis project Ga0187893, IMG submission 139574) | White microbial mat communities from a basaltic lava cave in the Kipuka Kanohina Cave System on the Island of Hawaii, USA - MA170107-4 metaG ...
ACTCTCCGGAAACTCACTCAGAAAAAAGATCGATCAATAAGAAAAACTTTATACTTTTGAACACGCAGAAAGTGGCACGGTATCGACCGAAACGCGTGGCACGGTATCACCGAAATATGAACCGATTATCTGTAATTGTCCCCAATAACCCCTTTGCACCAGCAAACTTGCAGGGGAATAAACATTGCCTCTGCGCAATGAACGTAGAGAAATTGATGGAATGGTGGCCAGGTAAGCCTCATTCACCACATCGAAATGCCTCCAAGGTCAAAGCAATTCAGCGATCCCTTGATTGGAAACGGGTCTGCCAGATCGCTGCCTATCTGTTACAAGATGAAATAATCGATGCCCCCGATCGGATCTACAAATACTTCAAGGATATTTATCAAGGTAAAAAGAATGAACCAGGCAGAGAGTGGCCTCCAAAGATTACGAAGGTCATAGGATTTACTCGTAGTGAATTTCCAACATTTTCAAATGTTCTAATTCACGTCAATGGCGCTAAGATTGAAAATAATGGTCTTCCTCAAGGCGCTGCCAATTTAGTGTTTGACGAAAATGATCCTAAACTAAATTTTTCTGTCATCGACGGTCAGCACAGAATTAACGGGGCGTATTTTGCGATTTGCATCCTTAAGGAGAAAGATCCTGACCAATTTTGGGAAATTCCAGCTGAGGTTTTTCTTGACCTAGACCCGCCAAATACTCCACCAACTAAGCAAGCTCAGGTTTTTATTGATGTTAATTTCTATCAAAAGAAAGTAGATAGATCCTTAGTGGCTGATCTTTTTCCCACTGCAAGAGGTAAAAGGGATGCGCTAGATTTTAAAGAACGAGCTCAGGACCTTGGTAGAAAACTGATGCTTGAAACCGGGCCATTAGTTGGCATGATACAGATTCCCGGAATTCGCTATGGGGTCAAAGATGTAATTACTTTGGCGACCCTCAATGGAGCTGTTGAAGATGTGCTAGAGCTCTTGGAAGATCATGAAATAAGTAGCCTAGAAGAACAAACAGATTTTCTAGCTCAAATTCTTGAGGCGTGGCTGGAATCATCCGGAAGACTTGAATCGAAAGCAGACATCGAACTTGACCCAGAAAATGTAGTTTACCAAGGAAGAGTCCTAGTTTCTGTATTGACCCTTGTCCCGGTGGTGATCTGGAAACTTGAAGGTGATGGCATCGACCTCATTTCCGAGAAAGCACTTAAAGTATTAACTAAATGGTTCAAGGGTCTTGCCCAAAGGGCTGGTTTTATTAAGTCTGGCAAGTTTATGACAAAGAGTGACTTCAAAAAGAAAGGATATTTAGGGAGCGGAGGAATTGGGAGATTTAGAGATGCATTGTGGGCTGCATCACTAAGCAGGACTAAGCTAGGACGGGCTTCGCAACAAAGAATTTCCAGCATAGCAGAAGTCAATCGTCAAATAGCATGGTCAAAGGAAAATCAGCATGCCTCCTAAGGATCCGAGTATACTACAAATTGAGTTGATGTTTACGAGCTTGGCCAAGCAAGTCACAATAAGTTCATTTCACCCCCCCGGATCACTTTCACAGGACTTGACTAAGCAAGTTGAGAAGGCTACAACCACGACATTCTCGATTGACACGTTATCATTGATTGGATTTCCGATGGCGGCAATAGAAATGTGGCAAAGATCAATTCATAGCTTTCTAATATCTGCATCGTTAACAGAATCAAGTCCTCTTTGGTCATCAGTGAGTGGCTATTATTCAAGTCACTACGTCATGCGAGCCTTTGCCCATCTTCTTGGTTACTTCCAACTATACTCAATAGGCAAAATCATTGAACTTCAAGTTGGTGGTAAGAGTTATACATGCAAGATAGTCTCAAAAAACGCAAAGGACCGTGAACACAAGCTATATTGGAAAGTGGTCAAGTCGCACAATTTGTTCCTGAATAATCCATTTTTTACAAAAAATGAGGATGCTCCAAAGAATTCGGACCGGGGAAGATCTGATATCAGCCATAGAAATCGATCCAACTATCTCGACTTACTGAATAACTTCAAACACTTCCAAGTCCTCGACGATAGGTTTCTTAAAAACCGAATTCAGAAAATCTCTTGCATTGAACTTTCGGACGCGCCAATCCCCCGAATGGACAAGTACCCAGATTTAGAAAATGTACAAGTAGTTGCTTATCAGAGAATAGTAAGCTTTATGTCTTTCTTGGATGAAATTCTTGGCGGAACGAGTAAGTTTTGGAATTATAATAGGAGGCCAAGCTGGGCCCCCAAATACTTAGACTATCAGGTTGTCAAGCCGGAGTTCATTATCATTTACAAAAAGTAGGAATGTTAGTGAACAAATACTCGGATACCTTTCCTCGTTCTGCATCACTTCCACCAATGAGGGAGGCTCGTCTTAATCGGACTTTATGACCAACCGTTCCAAATATTTCATCAATCTTTTTGTGAGCCGCATTGCTTAGTATGAAATAAGCGCCCTTGGAGAGGACTGATGACACGTATCCTGCCAATTCCGTTTGATCCCCAAGTGAAAACAGTTTCCTATTGTACTTAATAAAGCCATTGTTGTTGTGTGAAACCGTGTACGGAGGATCCAAAAAGACCAAATCCCCTTTTTCTACACTTTCCAAGGTCTCGCTAAATGAGCAGGTGGTGAATTTCGTTTTCTGCAATCGAGAGCTGAACAAACGAAGGTTGCCTTCGTCTAGAAAATCCTTTCTTCGGAATCCAAAAGGGACATTGTAAATGCCATTCAAATTCTCTCTATAGATACCGTTAAAAGAGGTTTGATTGAGATAAATAAATCTCGCTGCTCTTTCGACTTTCCCTTTCATACTTTGATCTCGCAAAGCATAGTAAAAACTCTTGTTATTGCGGTACTCACGCAAAATGGCAATCAACTCCTCCACATACCCCTTGACCACCCGGTAGGTGTTGATAAGTTCAGGATTGATGTCTGACAAGAAAGCTCGGTTCTTAGGTTTTACGAATAAGAACACTGAGGCTCCACCAAGAAATGGCTCATGGTAATTGTTAAAATTAAAATCTTTGAGAGGACCCTCAAGGTGCTTAATAAGCCAGTTTTTACCGCCAGCCCAGCGTAAGAATGGTTTGGGACTACTAATAGCCTTTTTTTTCGTTGCTGACTTTTTCAAACTGGCATGAGTTTTATACTAAATTACGACTACCTATCGATTATTTAATAATCTATTTGTTCGCCCTCACGCAGGATTGCTGATGGACTCAAGATAGGTGGCCATTTTACTTTCCGGTGACACCGAAAAGGGTGAACATTACGAGAAACAATGGAATTGGTATCTTGGCTTGTGCCACACTTGGCCGGCTTTTGAACTAGACCCAAAGGAATTCGCTTTGACCAGGTGGTGATATACTACTGGTGGGATTGTCTAGCGAAAGACCCTGATCTTCATTGAACAGATACTGGGTTTCTTTGCGGTATCGAGCACTTAGAAAAAGTGGACATGAACCTGCCTCGAAAATTGGTATCTTGGATTGACTTTTATCCTCGCTCATGGCCAAATTTCTCAATACAACCGGGCTCTCCTATCACTTGGAAGAACTTATCAAAGGCACGAAGGATCGACTGATCTTAATAAGTCCTTATCTCCAGTTCACAGATCGCATAAAGGAGCATCTAAGCAATTTGAATATTCAAAAGAGAGACATTCGGATTATTTATCGGGAAAACAAATTGCAAGTTGAAGAAAGCAATTGGCTCGAGAGTCAAGTTGGTATTAGGACGAGCGTTTGCAAGAACTTGCATGCCAAATGTTATTTGAATGAAAACGAAGCCATCATTACATCCATTAACCTGTACGAGTTCTCGCAACAAAATAATAATGAAATGGGGGTTTTCATTACCAAAGCGAGTGATGCCGACTTATACCATTCAACTCTGGAGGAAACCCAGAGGCTACTTACTATAAGTGAAGAAATCCGAGTAACAGTGACAAAAGTGGGCTCTGAATCATCGTCTAAGGGAAAGATTGGTGAAAAAGGGTACTGCATAAGGACCGGAATCTCTATTCCATTCAATGTAGAGAAACCGATGAGTTATGATGCCTACAAGGCCTGGAGCAAATACAGCGATCCAGACTTCGCTGAAAAGTTTTGCCACTTCTCCGGTGAACCATCAAATGGAGAAACAAGTGTTAGCCATCCTATTTTGAAAAGAAACTGGAAGAAGGCCAAGAAGCATTCCGGCTCTAAGTTGAGTTTCCATAATGATTGAAAACCAAGTCAAGTCAAGGCAGCGTGTAACAGATCACGGCGAAGTATTTACTGCGCAACGAGAAGTCAATGCAATACTTGATCTCGTAAAACAGGAAACTGAGAGAATAGACTCTCGTTTCCTTGAACCTGCATGCGGTAATGGGAATTTTCTAGCAGAGGTTTTGAAACGAAAGCTAGAAATAGTTGAAAGACGTTATGGTAAAAGCCAACAGGAATTTGAAAGGTATGTGGTGCTCACTGTTTCAAGTATTTACGGCGTTGATATCCTTGAAGATAATGCAGTTCAGTGTCGGGAACGACTCTATTGGCTTGTGGACGAAAAGTACAAGTCGCTTTTTGCCAACAAATGCAAGAATGAATTCCGCCGTAGCGTCAGATTTCTCCTTGAACATAACATTTTATGGGGAGACGCATTAGATTTTACGAATCCAATAACACGAGAGCCCATTGTGTTTTCCGAATGGAGTTCGGTGAATGGAACTATGTTGAAGCGTAGAGACTATGTTTTCAAGTTTTTGGTCGAGAAGACCCATCAATTCTCTCTTTTCAACGATGTAGGTCAACCAGCGGCAATCGATCAGCCGGTTCGGGATTTCCCTCTTGTTCATTTTCTAATGCTTGGAGAAGATGGCGGTGAATAACCATAACCCAGATGTCCTTTCCTGCCTAGCCAACCTTAGCAACGATGAGGTATTTACTCCACCTGTGCTAGCAAACAAAGTTTTGGACCTATTGCCACCGAAAGTTTGGCAAAACAAGGACACGAGATTCTTGGACCCAGTTTCGAAATCCGGTGTCTTTCTCCGTGAGATAACAAGACGCCTAATTAGCGGACTGGAAAAGGAGATACCTGACGTTCAGTCTCGTATTGATCACATTTATTCAAAGCAAGTGTTTGGAATATCCATCACCGAACTTACATCTCTACTTTCAAGGAGGACTCTGTATTGCTCAAAATCGGCAAATGGAAAGTATTCGGTGGCTGGTAACTTTCTGAACGATCAAGGTAATATCACTTATAAAAGAGTGGAACATACTTGGGCGAATGGTAACTGTGTACACTGTGGCGCAACAAAGTCTGTATACGACAGGGGGAAAAACCTCGAAAGCTATGCCTATCCATTTATACACACAAAGTTGAATTCAAAGAGCATGAAATTTGATGTAATAGTAGGGAATCCGCCGTTTCAATTAAGTGATGGCGGCGCTGGCGCCAGTGCCAAACCCTTGTATCACCGTTTTGTTCAACAAGCCATCAAACTAAGTCCGAGTTTCTTGTCTATGATTATCCCGGCCAGATGGTTTTCGGGTGGAAGGGGGGTCGATGAATTTCGCGATGAGATGCTAAATGACAGAAACTTGAGAATCATTCACGATTTTCCGAATGCCTCTGACTGTTTTCCAGGGATTGAGATAAAGGGTGGCGTATGCTACTTTCTGTGGCAAAAAGGCAACGGCGAAAAATGCACTATCCATACTCATCAAGGCGACCGAATAGTCTCCTCAGCACAAAGAGACCTGCTTGAAAAAGGTGCCGATACCTTTATTAGACTCAATGAGGCCATTCCAATTCTTAGGAAGGTTCAAAAGGTTAACGAAAAGACCTTTGCGACCTTAATTAGTCCAAATGATCCCTTTGGATATGACGTGAGGGTAGAAGGCAGCTTCAAAAGAATAATGCCAAAATATCAAATGAAATCCTTCAAGAATAGCATACTATTTTACTATTCGGGCTGGCAGCAGGGCGGAATAGGTCATATTGAAAAATCGACGGTGACTAAGAACATCGAATGGATAAACCAACACAAGGTGTACATCACTAAGGCATATGGTGCGGGCGAGAGTTACCCCCATCAAATAATAAATGTTCCGATTCTTGGAAAACCGAATTCGTGCTGCAGCGAGTCATACATTGTTGTTGGTCCCTTTGCCAACGAAAAGCTTGCCCTGAATGTCATCAGTTACATGAAGACGAAATTCTTCAGATTTCTTGTTTCCCTTAAGAAAATTACTCAGGAAGCAAGACGAGGGGTTTATCAATTTGTTCCAATGCAGAATTTCAACCAAAGCTGGAGCGATGCTAAGCTATATCAGAAGTATGGCGTTTCCCAAAAAGAGCAGCTATTTATTGATTCAATCATTCGCCCAATGGACATTAAGGATGAAGAGTAAATTCTTTCCAGCTCGTCCGGACGCAAGTCCAACAATTTATGCTTATAAGCTTCTTGGGGTCCCCACTCATGATGGGTTACTCAAAGTTGGCTACACAAGCAGATCGTCCGAAAAACGAATCAATGAACAGACCAAAACAGCGGGGATTAAGTTCAAGATTGTTTTTGAGGATTCGGCCATGAAGAATGATGGATCGACATTCACAGATTTAGATGTTCATCGGGTGCTGCACGATAATAAGTTCCGGAATCCATTGGGTGAATGGTTTAAGTGTACCATCAAAGACATCCAATCAGCTGTTCTTGAGATAAAGTCAGGAATAAAAAATGAAGACAATCGCTCAGTTAATTTCAAAATGAGGCCTGAACAGGAGGAAGCTATAGATAAGGCGATTATGTATTTCAGATCCTACAAGAAGGGGAACCCAAAGAAAACACCCCATTTCCTTTGGAATGCCAAAATGCGATTTGGAAAGACATTCGCGGCATATCAGTTGGCAAAGCGGATGGATTGGAAGAAAGTCCTGGTACTTACATTCAAACCTGCCGTTCAAAGCGCATGGGAAGAAGATTTGAAATCACATCTTGACTTTAAGGGGTGGCAATTCATCTCAAAGAATGGGATGAGCTTTAGCCAAGTCAAAAAAAGTCATCCAATTGTCTGTTTTGGATCGTTCCAGGATTTCCTTGGTAAAAATGAAGCCGGTGGAATCAAGGTAAAGAATGAGTGGGTTCATGCAATGCATTGGGATTGCGTCGTGCTGGATGAGTATCACTACGGTGCATGGCGTGAAAGTGCCAAAGACCTATTCGATGGTGAGGATGCAAAGGAACTTAGATTTGCCGAGGGAGATGGATTAGAATACTTTGAGGAAGAGAGCATGCCAATAAGTACAAATCACTATTTGTATTTATCAGGAACTCCATTCCGAGCAATAGAATCGGGTGAATTTATCGAGGAACAGATTTACAATTGGACATACTCGGACGAGCAAAGAGCAAAAGAGAGTTGGAATAAGGGTCCAAATCCATATGCATCGCTACCCCGAATGGTGATGATGACTTATCAGTTACCTGAGTCAATTCGCGAGATTGCAATGAAGGGGGAGTTCAATGAGTTTGATCTCAATGTGTTCTTTTCGGCTGATGGGGATGGAAAAGCTGCGCGATTTTGCTATGAAGACGAGATACAAAAGTGGCTAGACTTAATAAGGGGATCCTTTACAGAAACAACAATAGACAATTTGAAATTGGGAGCAAAGAAACCCCCTTTGCCTTTCTCTCATGCTCCGTTGTTGAAGGTGCTCTCTCATACATTTTGGTTCCTGCCGTCGGTTGCATCTTGTAACGCAATGAAAAACCTATTGGGGCAACGACAGAACAAATTCTATCACGACTATAAGGTCATTGTTGCGGCTGGCTCGGTTGCTGGAATCGGTGTTGACGCATTGCTTCCGGTACTTGAATCGATGGACAATCCACTTGAAACAAAAACGATTACATTGTCGTGTGGTAAGCTCACCACAGGAGTCTCAGTAAAGCCGTGGACTGGAATTCTCATGCTAAGAAACTCCTCAAGTCCAGAAACATACTTTCAGGCGGCATTTCGGGTTCAGACACCTTGGACCATCAAGAACCAGAGCAGTAAATCTCCTAACAAGGAAGAGATAATAAAGCAGGAATGCTATGTTTTTGATTTTGCCCCAGATCGAGCTCTCCAACAGATTGCTGAATATAGCTGCCGCTTGAACCTGACCGATGCAAACCAGGAAAAGAAAGTCGGGGAGTTTATTCACTTCCTTCCTGTTCTTGCCTACGACGGAAGCACAATGAAACAGATTGATGCGGCCGGGATTCTGGATATGGCCATGAGCGGGACAACCGCCACACTCCTGGCCAGGAGATGGGAAAGTGCATTGTTGGTAAACGTAGACAATGAAACACTTCAAAGGCTAATGAAGAACCAAACAGCAATGGACGCACTGAAGAGCATTGAAGGCTTCCGAAACCTCAACCAAGATATAGAGACAATTATCAACAAATCAGGGGCAGTCAAAAAGGCAAGAAAGGAGGCCAACGAACGAAACTTGACGAAGAAAGAAATGAAGGAATTGTCAGAAGAGGAGAAGGAGTACAAATCTTTAAGAAAGCAAATCCAAGAAAAGCTCATCAAGTTTGCCACTAGAGTTCCTGTCTTCATGTACTTAACCGATTTTCGTGAACAAAGCCTGAAGGATGTAATTACACAACTTGAGCCCGGACTATTTAAGAAGGTTACTGGCCTAAATGTTAAGGACTTCGAATTGTTGATTAGTTTGAATGTTTTCAATAGTTCATTAATGAATGATGCGGTTTATAAGTTCAAGCGATATGAGGACGCCAGCCTTGAGTATACAGGAGTAAATAAGCATGCGGCACAAGGAGTGGGCCTTTATGATACTGTATTGAGTGCCAAGGACTACGCGGCGACATTTGTGAATGAGCCCTAACATGCTAGTTGCTTGTCACCAAGCGGCCCCCATTCGCTTATATGTCATATCTTGGAGGTTCGAAGTCATTGGTAGTTTCTGAATTATTTAACTTGAATGTCGACATCGAAACATCCCACCTAACAAACCAGAAGCATTAGGCGGCAAGGCGAACCTGGTCAACTTGGCGCGAGACAGAGTTTACCTTGGACATAGAGACATCACTCTTGGAATGTGCCTTGCTAGGAAGGCACTATTTACACTGCGCCGCATTGAGGTTTGGTGTCCATGAGTTTGAGTCTGATTGAGAGAGAAAAATGCAGGTTCGGAATTTCAACAGTCAAGGGAAACGACGAAGCCACTTCAAAATGGAGTTTTTACTAACGCAGACAGATTCAACTCTTAAATCGAAGGTCGACTCTTTATGGAATAGATTCTGGTCCGGCGGCATCAGCAACCCGTTGACGGCCATCGAGCAGATGAGCTATCTCATCTTCCTCAAGCGGCTGGAGGATAACGACAACGCAAATGCAGCAGCTGCCAAGCGGAGGAACCTGGAATTTAAGTCCGTCTTCAACAAGAAGAAGGTGGAGCTACTGGTCGCAGTTGCCGGGGGATGAGATGATCAAGCACGTGCGCGACGCAGTGTTTGACTTCTTGCGAAACCTGGGCACGGAGACGAGCACGTTCACCCAGCACATGGAAGACGCCACGTTCATGATCCCCAAGGCCTCGCTGTTGCAGGAGGCCGTGAAAATCATCGACGACATGCACATCAGCGAGCAGAACATCGATGTGCAGGGGGATTTGTATGAATATTTGTTGATGCAGCTCACCACGGCGGGTAAGAACGGCCAGTTCCGCACGCCGCGCCACATCATCCGTATGATGGTGAAGATGCTCGACCCCAAACCCGGCGACCGCATCTGCGACCCGGCTGCGGGCACAGCCGGCTTTCTCGTGGCGGCCTATGAGCACATGCTGGAAACCCACACGTCCAAGGACGTACTCACCTACGACCCGGACGGCAAGCCCCACAACCTGATCGGTGACAAGATTGATAAGAAGGTTCACAACTTTCTCAAGAGCCGGGCCCTCTCCGGCTACGACTTCGACGCCACCATGGTGCGCATCGGCGCCATGAACCTCATGCTTCACGGCGTAGACAACCCCAACTTCCGATATGCCGATACTATGGGTAAGCAGTTCATTGAGAAAAAGCAGTACGACGTGATCCTGGCGAACCCACCGTTCAAGGGCAGCATCGACGAAAGCGATCTCAACCCTCGTTTCAAAGTAAAGACCAAGAAGACCGAGCTTCTTTTCCTTGAACTCATCCATGACCTGTTGGAAAGCGGCGGCCGCGCAGCCCTGATCGTGCCCGACGGCGTGCTCTTCGGCACCAGCAACGCCCACCGCGACGTACGCAAACTGCTTGTGGACAACTGCACCCTGGATGGAATCGTTTCCATGCCCTCCGGCGTGTTCAAGCCTTACGCCGGCGTTAGTACCGCTGTAGTC
>Ga0187893_10015089_pt1 | contig 10407 bp, 6 predicted proteins | sample MA1701074metaG_FD_139574 | JGI IMG/M metagenome (GOLD analysis project Ga0187893, IMG submission 139574) | White microbial mat communities from a basaltic lava cave in the Kipuka Kanohina Cave System on the Island of Hawaii, USA - MA170107-4 metaG ...
CGACGCGGATCTCGCGCACCACGCCGGCGGCGGGTGCTTCGACGGGGATCTCTATCTTCATCGACTCGAGGATGAGGAGATCCCGGCCTGCGTCGACCTCGGCGCCCACGGCACAGCAGACGACGAACACGCGCGCCGTGGTCTCGGCGCGCACCTCGACGCGCTTCACGGGCGCATCCCGCGCTGCTTCGGCCCGAGCCGGCTCCGCTCGGCCTCGTAGGCATCGCGGACCCATTCGCAGAGGATCGGACGGGTGTCGCGCGGGTCGATCACGTCTTCCACGTCGAAGGCCTCGGCCGAGCGGAACGGGGACATCTGGGCCCGATAGCGAGCCTCGAGCTCGGCGCGCAACGCCGCCGGATCGGCCGCGGCGGCGAGGTCGCGCCGATGCGCGGCTTCGATGCCGCCTTCCATGGGCAGCGAGCCCCACAGGCCGGACGGCCACGCGTAGCGCGGGCTGAAGCGATCGAAGCGCCGGTGCGACGCGCCCGCGACGCCGTAGACGCGCCGCACGATGACGGTGAGCCACGGCACCGTCGCCTGCTGCAACGCCGCCATCATCCGCACCCCGGCACGGATGGTGGCCTGCGCTTCGGCGGCCGTGCCGATCGTGAATCCGGGTTGATCCACGAAGTTCACCACGGGCACGTGAAAGGTGTCGCACAGGTCGACGAAGCGCTCGAGCTTGCGCGCCGCGTCCGCATCCATGCTGCCACCGAGCTGCATCGGATCGTTGGCGACCACGCCGATCGCGTGGCCCGCAGCGCGCGCGAAGCCCGTGACCAGCGAGCGGCCCCACCCGCGTCCGATCTCGAACAGGCTCTCGCGGTCGACCACCAGCGCCAGCAGCATCCGCACGCGATACGCACGCCGTGTCTCCGCGGGGACGATGTCGAGGAGGGCATCTTCACGCCGCCCCGGGTCGTCGTCGCACGGCACGACCGGCGGCAGCGCCCAGACGCTCGACGGCAGGTACGACAGGAAGCGGCGGATCTGCGCCAGCGCGTCGTCTTCGTCGTCCGCCTCGTTGTCGACGACGCCGTTGCGCGTGTGCACGTGCGAGCCGCCCAACGTCTCCTTGTCCACGTCTTCCTTGGTGGCGTAGCGCACCAGCGGCGGGCCCGCGATCAGCACCTGCGAGCTGCCGCGCACCATGAGGGAGAAGTGCGAGGCCGCGACCTTGGCCGCGCCGAGGCCGGCCACCGACCCCATGGCAGCGGCGACGACGGGCACCTCGCTCATGGCGGCCACGACTTCCCCCCAGCTGACCAAGGCGGGCACGTGGCTGTAGCTGGCACCGTCGCCAACGCCCTTCACGCTGCCGCCGCCACCCGAGCCGTCGACCAGGCGGACGATGGGCACCTGGAGCTGGCGCGCGAGCTGCTCGGACGCGACGATCTTCTGGTGCTTCGACGCCTCCGACGACCCGCCACGAACGGTGAAGTCGTCGCCCGCGAGCACGACACGCCTGCCGTCCACCCGCGCGGTGCCGAAGATGAAATTGGCCGGGGTGAACTCGACCAGGCGCCCGCCTTCGTAGCGTCCCTTGCCGGTGAGCTTGCCGATCTCGTGGAACGAGTCGGCGTCGGCGAGCCGCACGATGCGCTCGCGGACGGTCAGCTTCCCTTCGGCGTGGTGGCGTGCGACCCGCTCGTCGCCGCCCATGGCCTCCGCCAGCGCCCGGCGGCGTTCCAGCTCGTCCAGCTCCGGCGTGCGGCTCATGCGCGGCCTCGGGAGCTAGAACTCGACGACGATGTCCGCGCCTTCTTCGGTGTGCACGCTGTCGACGAAGCGGATCAGCCGCTCGTTGCGCAGCATCATGAGCGAACTCACGCGATGCCCGCCGCCGAAGAAGCGCACGCCGCGCATGAAGGCGCCGTCGGTCACGCCGCTCGCCACGAAGAGGATGTCCGGCCCCGGGGCGAGATCGCGCTCGGTATACACGCGCTTCAGGTCGCTGATCCCCATCTTGCGCATCCGCTCCTCTTGCCCTTCCTTCGTGAGCACGAGCCGGCCTTGCATGCCGCCGTTCAGACAGCGCAGCGCCGCCGCGGCGAGCACGCCCTCCGGCGCCCCGCCCGTGCCCATGACGGCGTGCACGTTCGTGCCGCGCACCGCGGCGGCGATGCCCGCCGAGAGATCGCCGTCGCCGATCAACTTGATGCGCGCGCCGGCCTCGCGGATGTCGGTGATCAGCTTCTCGTGCCGGGGCCGGTCGAGCACGATGACGACCAGGTCGTCGACGTCGCGGCCGAGCGAGCGCGCGATGGCCTTCAGGTTGTCGGAGGGCGAGGCGTCGATGTCGATGGCGTTGCGGGCCGAAGGGCCGACGATGATCTTCTCCATGTAGCAGTCGGGCGCGTGCAGCAGCCCGCCGCGGTTGGCCGCCGCCAGGACGGCGATGGCCCCGGGCGACCCCGTGGCGCACAAGTTCGTGCCTTCGAGCGGGTCGACCGCGATGTCGACCTCGGCGTCCTCGGCCCCGCCCCGGCCGACCTTCTCGCCGATGAACAGCATCGGCGCCTCGTCGCGCTCCCCCTCCCCGATCACGACCGTGCCCCGCATGGGGAGCCGGTCCATCGCCTTGCGCATGGCCTCCACCGCGACGTGATCGGAGTACTTGCGCTTGCCCTGCCCCATGGTGCGGGCGGCCTCGATGGCCGCCTCCTCGCACACGCGCAGGAAGTCGCGGGAGAGGTTCTCGAGACTCATCTCACTTCACCTTGCCGAGGTAGATGTCCATGACCGTGCCCAGGAACTCGAGCGCGTCGCGCTTCGGCCGCTGGAACGAGTTGCGGCCGATGATCGAGCCGAAGCCGCCGCCGTCGCGGATGCCGCGGACCTCTTCGAACACGGCGTCGTTGCCCTTGGCCTCGCCGCCCGAGAAGATGACGATGCGCCGCCCGCCGAAGGCGCTCTGCACCACGTGCCGCACGCGGTCGGCGAGCGTGTCGATCTTGATCTTCTCGCTCTCGTAGACCTTCTTGGCGGCCGCCTGCTCGAGGTGCGCCGTGGGCGGCTTCACCTTGATCACGTGTGCGCCGAGCTGGCAGGCGATCTGCGCCGCGTAGGCGCAGACGTCCATCGCGGTCTCGCCCTCCTTCGAGATGCCGGAGCCGCGCGGGTACGACCAGACCACGACCGCGAGCCCCTTGCGCTTGGCTTCCTCGGTGAGCTCCCGGATCTGTCCGTACATCTCGTTGCGGTTGGACGAGGCGGGATAGATCGTGAAGCCGATCGCCACGCAGCCGAGCCGCAACGCTTCGTCTACGCTGCCCGTGATGGCCGGGCACGGATCGGTGCCGCTGTAGAGCGAGTCGGAGTTGTTGAGCTTCAGGATGAGCGGGATCTCGCCGGCGAACTCGGCCGCGCCGGCCTCGAGGAAGCCGAGCGGCGCCGCGTAGGCGTTGCAGCCCGCGTCGATGGCCAGACGGAAATGATACCGCGGATCGTAGCCCTCGGGATTCTTGGCGAAGGAGCGCGCCGGCCCGTGCTCGAAGCCCTGGTCGACCGGCAGGATCACGAACTTGCCCGTGCCCGCCAGGCGCCCGGTGTTCATGAGGCGCGCCAGGTTGGTGAGCGTGCCGGGGCTGTCGCTCCCGTACCAGCTCAGGATCTCACGTACGCGTTCGTTCATGTTTCCGGTTACCCCTCTCACGAATTCTGGTCAGCCGTTACGGCTCGGGCTCCGGCGCGCGACCACACCGTCCGTTTCCGCAGCCCGGCTTACCGCATCCGGATACTCCTACCTCACCGGCCACTGCGTAGCCAAGTTCATTCAGCTCCGACTCGGGCACCCATCGCACCTCCAGCGGATCGATCTCCGCATCGCAGGCCACGCAGCGGATGCGCTCCTGGTCGTCGGCATCGAGGATGGTGTGCACCAGCACCTCGCGCCCGCACGGCGCGCAGCGCGACACCGGAAAGTCCGCGGTCGGCTCGCCCACGGGCGAGTCTTAGCGCGAGCGGCGGCGGGCTGCCACCGCGGGCGGGGGGCCGGCCGCCATGGCCGGCAGGTCCGCCACCGCTACGCCGCGTCGTCCGGGCAGTCGACGTCCTTCTTCAGCGTCCGTAGGTCGAGCCGCACGCCGTCCGCGGCCTCGCGGAGCGCGTCGCGCAGCTCCGCCGGGATCGACTTCTTGGCACGCCGCGCGCGGAGCGTCAGGCCCAGGTCGACCATTCGGCGTCCCGCCTGCTTCAGCAGCTTCTTCGTGCCGCGGACGTCCGGCTCGAGACAGGCGGCCTCGGCCGCCTCCTTGCGCTCCTTCGCCCGGCCGAGCAGCTCCAGGAGTCGGGTCTGGAGCGGCCCCGGCTCGACCGCGGCGGCCACCTGCGCGAGCAGCGCGTCGAGCCGGCAGTTGAGGGAACGGAAGGTCGGTCCGACCGGCACCACAGCACAGGAGTCGGCGAGCGTGGTGCTCGTCGTCGTGCTGCCCGGCGTGCTGGTCGTGGTGGTGGACGACGAGGACGAGGTCGTGCTGCTCGACGAGCTCGTGGTGGACGTCGAGGTGGTGGAGGTCGTCGAGGTGGTGGACGACACGGTCGTGGTCGTCGACGGCACCGTCGAGGTCGTAGGCGACGTGGTCGAGGTGGTGGTCGTGGAGCTGGTGCTCGTGGTGGAGCTCGTCGTCGTCGAAGTGGAGGTCGTCGAGGTGGTGGACGACACGGTCGTGGTCGTCGATGCCACCGTCGAGCTCGTGGGTGACGTGGTCGAGGTGGTCGTCGTGGAGCTGGTGCTCGTGCTGGTGGAGGTCGTCGAGCTGGTGCTCGTGGTGGAGCTGGTCGTGGTCGTCGTGGAGCTGCTCGTGCTGACGCTCGTCGTCGTGCTGGAGCTGGTCGAGCTCGAGGTCGTCGTCGACGAGCTGGTGCTCGTGGTGCTGGGCGGCGCGGAAGTGGACGTCGTGCTTCCCGGCACGGGGCCCGAGCAGGTCGAGAGCTCCGACGTGTCGCCGTTCGGAGCCGTCGCGGTGGCGGTGATGCGCCGGCCCGCAGCCGTGGGCGGCAGCGCCAGGGTGAAGTCGCCGGTGTTGCCCGCCCCATCGGTCATGACCTGCAGGGCGCCGAGGAACGTCTCCCCCTCGCCGTTGCCGCTCGCGTCGCACGCGTCGTTCGCGAAGAACTCGACGGTGAACGCGGTGCTGGGCGTGCTGTTGAGCGAGCCGGTCACCTCCGACGCGGACACCGCCGACAGCACCGGGAAGTTCTGCGCGTCGTTGAACCCGGGGGCGACGTCGACGTCCTGCGGGTCGTTGGCGGTGACGCCGTTGGCCCCGAGATCGATGCCCAGGTTGCCGTTGTCGTGGATGGAGTTTTCGGTCAGGCGGTCCCGCTGCCCGCCGGAGATGCCGATTCCGAAGATGCCGTTTCCGGCGATCTCGTTGCCACGGATCGTGTTGTCGTCCGCCCCCGTGCGGAGATTGAAACCCGACTGGACGTTGCCGCTGACGACGTTGTCCTCGAGCAGGTTGCCGTCCGAGCCGGACATGTCGAACCCGTGGGACCCGTTGGGCAGCGCGCCCGTACCGATCGTGTTGCCCTGGATCGTGAAATTGCTCGAGTTCAGCATGAGGACGCCGCTGCTGGTCGAGTCGACGATCAGGTTGCCGGCCCCCGGCACGGTGCCACCGATCACGTTGCCTGTGCCGGTGACGGTCCCGATGCTGACGCCCACCCCCATGCCGAGCCCCGGGTCGCCTGCGTCGTTGGTACCGATCCGGTTTCCCTGCACGAGCGTGTTCGCGACGGTCGTGTTCGTGAGGCTGATCCCGTTTCCGTTGAGGCCGGCGATGACGTTGCCTTCACCGGCCCCCGTGCCGCCGACGCGGTTCCCGGTGCCGACGTTGACCAGGACGCCCGTGCCGCCGCCGATGACGTTCGTCTGCGTCACGTCCAGCCCGATGACGTTGCCGGTCACGACGTTGTTGTTGCCGGTGATGTTGACGCCGTTCAGGGTGTTGCCGGAGATCAGGTTGTTCGTGATCGTGTTGCCGCCCACCGTGCTCTGGATGAAGATCCCGGTCTGAGTGGCGACGGCCGTCGTGCCTGTGGGATCCGTGCCGATGCGGCAGCCGGTGATGGTGTTGTTGTCCGCTGCGGTGCCGATCAGGACCCCGATGTTCGACGCGTTCAGGACCAGGCCACGCACCGTGCAGCCGTCGCCGCTGATGCTGAGCGCGTTGCTGCCGCCGTTCTGTACCGTGACGAACCCACCGGCCTGCGTCGTGCCGTCGATCTCGACCGGCTGTGTGATCGCGGGAAGCGACGCCACGATGGTCGGGACGCCCCCGCCCGGGATGTCGAACACGATATCGTCGAGATCCGACGCGACGTTGGCATTGGTGATCGCCTGCGCGAGCGAGCCCGCGCCGCTCGCGTTCGTGTTGACCACGGTGAACGTCGCCGCGCCGGCGATGGTCGCTTCCCACACGAGGGCCAGAACCCAGAGCGAGCACCCGTCCCGGAACCGATCCGGATAGCCCATGGCGGGAGAGGTTACCTTGCTAGAAGACGCCCCGGCAAGACCTCAAGCCACCCCCCTCAGGGGGAGACCACGGCGTCCGGCCACGCACGTCGCGCCCTACGGACAGACGATCGGCCTCGAGTCCTCGTCGAGGACGTCGTCGTCCGGTGCGGCGCCCTTGCGCTCCGCGCGTCGTACAAGCAATGGTTCCGCAGCCGATGCTGCGCCTTGCATGCGCCCTGGCCATCGCGCTCGCCTTTCTCGGGCTCGACAGTGTCGCCCGCATGCGCGGGATCCGAGCGTTGAGCGATCTCCCCGTCGTCAGCGCGTCCTGGTCGCCGTCCCAGCACGGCGCGCCACCGATCGATCGCCGGCACTTCACCATCGTGCCGATCGTGGGCACCGACGGCTATCAATGGGTCCTGCAGACTGAATACGGCCTGGCGGCCGGGGAACCCCGCGTTCACTGGGTGGACTACGACGGACCGCCCGGAGGACGCCCCACGAACTGGAGCTCGCTCTTCCGTTGGTGGCTGACGGCGATGGCATGGATGGAGCAGGCCATCCGTCCGGTTGCGCTCCCATCCGCGGTGGAGCGCGCCTTTCCCTGGGCCAATACGGCGCTCATGGCGCTCGTGCTCCTCGTCTCGACCGCATTGATACGAAGGCGGTTCGGCCTCGCAGCCGCATCACTGTTTGCGCTGCTGTTCGTGACGGCCTATCCGTTCTACGAGCAGTTCGCAGTCGGGTACTTCGACCATCACGCGTTCGCGAGCGCGTGCGCCTTCGCGACGGTGCTGTTCGCCGTCGCCGGCGGGGCTGGATGGGTCCGCGGAGATCCCCCCGCACTCGACCGGGACGACTCGCCCTCGCGGGCGCTCTGGACGTGGCTTCCCTCGCCTCGTCAGGCCCGGTGGTGGATGATCGGGTCGGGCCTTGCGGGAGGCGTGGGTCTCTGGACCAGCGCCTCCACGCAGGTTCCCGTGCTCGTGGGCGTCGGCATCGGCGCCGTCGTCACGAGTCTCGCGTTCCCGCCAAGAGATGCCGCGCAGGGCGTCGGGCGTGTCGAGCCGACGCTCTGGCGCGCGTGGGGCACCGCGGGGGCGCTCGCGAGCGGTGCGTTCTATCTTCTGGAGTATGCCCCGTCGAACATCGGGTTGCGGCTCGAGGTCAACCATCCGCTCTACGCGTTGGCCTGGTTCGCCGGCGGGGACCTGCTCGCACGTCTCGCGACGCGCATGACGTCGGGCGCCGCCCCTCCTCGAGGCGACCGCTTTGCCATGGCGCTCGATACCGCGGCGATCGGTCTCGTACCGTTCCTGGCGATCACGTTCCCGGGCGCATGGGTCATCCGATCCGGCAGCTTGGTGGCGGCAATCCACGACGTGAGCATCATCGAGTTTCGCAGCCTGTTCGCCCGCTGGCACGACTGGACGTGGGCGGAGCGTGCGGCCGGCTTGAGCATGCTTCCGCCGTTGTTGCTGCTGCCGTCGGCCTGGGTGGCCGCGGCGCACGCGTTCCCTCGACCACTGCGCGCCCTCGTGGGGTTGTCGTTGGCACCGGCATTGATCGTCACGGGTCTCGGCGTCTGGCAGACTCGATGGTTGGGCAACGCCTGCGGGCTTTGGCTGGCCACGCTGGTCGCACTGCTGACGGCGTTGCGGCTGGGCCTTCCGATGCCGGCCGCCTCCCATATCCGTCGCACGCTCGTCGCCGCCGTGACCCTGCTCGCGGTCCTGCCCTTTCCGATCTATGCGGGCTTCATCTGGAGCCGGATCGGCCTGCTCCAGCCGGTCCGACCCACCGACGTGAAGCAGCTCGTGACGCGGGACGTCGCCCACATGCTCCGGGCCCGGCTCGGTTCGGCGCGCGGACTTGCGGTCAGCACCCCCACCACCTCGACGTGGCTGACGTACTTCGGTGGCGTTCGATCGCTGGGAACCCTGTACTGGGACAACGCCTCCGGTCTCGTCGCAACGGCCGAGATCCTCGGCGCCCCCCCGCCGTACGACGTCGCGAGCACGGCCGTACGCGCGCTGGGCGTCACGCACATCGCCCTGTTTTCCTGGGAGGATCCGCTCGTCTACGAACGGGCGGAATCGCTCGGGGGCGTGCGTACGACGCGCCACGCCGGCGAGACGCTCGTACGAGCGCTGCTCGCCGGTCGAACTCCGCCCTGGCTCCGGCGCATTCCCTACGCGCTCCCCGCCCTTCCGACGCTGGAGAACGCCTGGGTCGCCCTGTTCGAGGTCCTACCGCCGGACGGACACACGTAGACCCGAAGAAACGCGGCCTTCCACGCGGGCGCGGCACTCACGCGCGCGCGCGCTCCTCGCCGGCCGGTGCGTACTGCAGCGCGTAGAGCCGCGCGTAGAGGCCACCCCGCGCCAGCAGCTCCCCGTGCGTGCCCTGCTCGCGCAGCTCGCCCTTGTGCAGCACCAGGATGCGATCGGAGTGCTCGATGGTCGAGAGGCGATGCGCGATCACCACGGCGGTCCGACTCTGCAGCAGCTTCTCCAGCGCGTCCTGGATCAGCGCCTCGGTTTCCGGATCGACGCTGGATGTGGCCTCGTCGAGCACGAGGACCGAGGGCGCGTGCGCCAGCGCGCGCGCGAAGGCGAGCAGCTGGCGCTGGCCGGTCGACAGGTTCGAGCCACGCTCGCGGAGCGACGCGTCGTAGCCCCCGATCACCTGGATGAAGCGCTCGGCGTTGACGTGCCGGGCCGCCGCTTCCGCATGCGCGCGGGTGATCGTGGGATCGCCGAGCGTCAGGTTCTGCAGCACGCTGCCCTGGAACATGAACACGTCCTGCAGGACGACGGCGATCCGCCGCCGCAGCACGGCGCGGTCCCACTCACGCACGTCGACACCGTCGACGCGGATCGCACCCCGCTGCACGTCGTAGAGCCGGTCGAGCAGCTTGATGATGGTCGTCTTGCCCGATCCCGTGGCGCCCACCAGGGCGACGTGCTCGCCAGGCGCGATGCGGAACGAAACGTCGCGCAGCACCCAGTCCTCGCCCCGGTACGCGAACCACACGTGGTCGAACTCGATGGCGCCGCGCGCCGACGCGGGCATGTGCGGCGTGGCAGGCGTCGCCTCGACCGCCAGGTCGAGGAGCCCGAAGATGCGCTCCGCCGCCGTCATCGCCGACTGCATCACCGCATACTTGGCGCTGAAGTCGCGAATCGGCACGAAGAACTGCTGGATGTACTGGATGAAGGCCACGATGGTGCCGAGCTGGATCGCGCCGCTCGCGTGCAGGCCCACCGCGCGCAGCAGCATGAACGCCACCGACACGGTGCTCGCCGCCTCGACGATCGAGAAGAGCGACGCTTCGAGCTTGTTCGAGAGATGGTTGGCGTCGCGGTGCTCGGCGTTGAAGATGCGGAACTCCTCGTACGTCCGTTCCTCGCGCGCGGAGAGCTGCACGACGGTCATGCCCGTGATGGCCTCCTGCAGGAAGCCGTTGATGCGGGCGATCCGTTCGCGGATCTCGCGGTAGGTGCGCCGGGCCATGCGACGGAAGTAGTCGACGGCCGCCACCATCACGGGCAGCAGGGCCAGGCTGACGAGCGCCAGGCGCCAGTCGATCCACGCCATGAAGGCGACGATGCCGATCAGCTTGAGGCCGTCGAACAGGATCGTCATGGCCCCTGCAGCGAACATCTCGTTCAGCACGTCCACGTCCGTCGTGACGCGCGACACCACGCGCCCCACGGGCGTGCGGTCGTAGAAGCTCATCGGCAGGTGTTGGAGATGCCCGAACGCGGTGACGCGCAGGTCGGCGAGGCTGCGCTGCGCCACCAGCATCGTGAAGTACTGCTGCCAGTAGTACGACGCGAACTCGCCGACGATCGCCACCGCGAACACCAGCGCCACCATGCGCAGCCCGGGGGCGTCCCCCGCCTGCACGTAGCGGTCGATGCCGACCTTCACCAGGAGCG
>Ga0187893_10015090_pt1 | contig 10406 bp, 7 predicted proteins | sample MA1701074metaG_FD_139574 | JGI IMG/M metagenome (GOLD analysis project Ga0187893, IMG submission 139574) | White microbial mat communities from a basaltic lava cave in the Kipuka Kanohina Cave System on the Island of Hawaii, USA - MA170107-4 metaG ...
AAAGAGCTTATAACAGAGAGATTCCCGCCACGATTCGCTGGAACAGATTGCTCAACTCTTTCACCGGGTTTTGCGCGTCCGTAAAGTCTGCACATTGCAAGGTGAAAGCCCGCTTCATCAATACGAAAATCGTCTGTGAATGAGAGGCGTTCTTCGCCGTTGTTGTTCTTCTTGATGTGTCCGCGAAATCCGGCTTCCATGCGTAATAGTGGGTTCGGGTTTATCCAATTAAACCGAGCGCGGCAAATTATCCAGCCTTGTCAACGCTCTACCGAAAGCCGAAAAGATAGGGCGCAGTTTAACCGTGAAAACACGAGCGTTAGGGAGCATGTAAATAGCGACATTTACGCGCTACTTTACAGTCTCGGTTTCGGGATTGAAGCAATGTCTGTTGGTGTTACTTGCCTAATTCTCAAAGTCTCTTTTGTCTTTTAGATTTTCCTCATAAAAAAATCTTCTTTTGACGAAATTTTTTGCCACAAAATCCAAAAGCATGGTGTTCTCAATATGGAAAGCCAATTAAACAAGGCAAATTTGAGCAGTATCCAACCCTTAATCAGACGAAGTTGAGAGAGTTTTCGCGGAGATTAAAACCATGAAAAAGAAAATATCTGCATTCATTATAAGTTTGGCGATGTGCATGGGAGCGGTGAGCGCGGTGCGTGAATTCGAGAATCTAAAAGCCGAAGCAATCGAGTTGTTTGCGAAAACGAGTGTTTATCTGCTCAATCTCAAAGGCGACGATTCAAAAGTTGAAAGTTCAAAAGAGGTTTTAATCGCAAAGGTGAATCAAGAAGAGGTTGAACTCGAAGACGAAATCCTTGCCACTTTGGATGTGAAACGCTACGCGAAGGTGAAAACAAAAACCGCAGGTTTAGGGATAGTCAATCAAGCTGAGATAGAAGCCGAAGTGGGCGAACACAGCGAAGAATTAAGCGAACTTGAAAATGAGACGGCAGAAGGTGTTTACAGCGCTCAAGCAAAACAAAGGGCAAAGGCAAAGTTTTGGTTTGCGTTCAATTACGACGAAAAGAGAGTCGCGGCTAATATGAAAAAGGTTACCGATATGCGTAGAGTCGTGATTTTACAGCGCGTCTCTGCGGAATTGAACAGAGCGGGCGTCATAATTCCGCAGATTGTTTTTGATGAAGCGGAAACACCGAAACCTGTGCCTTGTCCGAACACGACGTTTGAAAAACGCGGTGAGAAAACATTTGTGCCTGCGCCTGAAAGTATTAAATAAATTCGGAGTTGTAGAAAATGATAACGACTAAAAAACTAACCTTGAGCTTTATATCTTTTGCTATTTCTCTGGCGGTTTTATTGCCGCCGTTTACAAGTAGCCAGACCAATCTTCTGCGCGAAGAGTTTCATCAGACCTATCCGCTTACGGCGAACGGTCGCGTTAGTCTTGAGAATATCAACGGAGATGTTCGGGTTGAGGTTTGGGACAGAAACGAAGTAAAGGTTGATGCCGTAAAAATTGCCGACTCGAAAGAAAAGATTGACAGCATCGAATTGAAGATTGATGCAATCGCAGATTCGATTCGCATCGAGACAAAATATCCCGCCACGAATTGGAACAACAAAAGAGAGTGGAAAAACTACAATCCGGGCAGTGTCGAATATACTTTAACCGTGCCGCGCAACGCCAGAATTGATTCAATCGAGCTAATCAACGGCAACCTTCAAATGAAAGATTTGTCAGGCGAAGTTAAAAGCTCAACCATTAACGGAAGACTGACCGCTCAGAACTTAACGGGCGATTGCAGACTTTCGACAATCAACGGTCAGCTTATTGCCTCTTTCAATCGGGTTGGCAGCGGGCGCAAGCTTTCGCTTTCGACTGTGAACGGAAGAGTTTCTGCCACGCTTCCGTCGGATTTGAACGCCGAAGTAAAAGCGGACACGGTTCACGGTTCAATACAAAACGATTTCGGCTTGCCCGTTCGCAAAGGTGAGTATGTCGGAAGAAATCTTTATGGCTTGATTGGAAACAGCGGCGCGCGAATCACGCTTAATGCGGTAAATGGGGGCGTGGAAATCCTCCGTGCCAATGATGGAAAACAGTTGAACAATGTATCAAACCTACTCTCGGAAAACGAAAACAAAGGGTCAAAGGGAGATAAAGATTACAATTGGTCTTATTCGTCGGATGAAATACGCGAGGCTCAGGAGGAACTCGCGGACGCAATGCGCGACGCACAGCAGGAAATACGTTCATCACAACGCGACGTAGAACGCGCACAACGTGATATTCAACGCGCGCAAAAGCAGTTAGAACGCGCGCTGCGCGAGGCACAAGAAAACAACAGTGAAGAAGCCAAAGAAGCAATCGAAGACGCAAAAAGAGATAAAGAAGAAGCCGAACGCGAATTAAAAGAAGCGCAGAAACAACTCGAAGAAGCACAGCGCGAAATGGAGCGCGTTCAAAAAGACCGTGCCGTCGAAATGGAGCGTCTTAAAGAAGAGATGAAGAAAATGGCCGAAGAGGCGAAACGCGCGGCAGAAGCCGGAAATTCAATCCCGCCGATTCCTCCGATTCCTAATGTGAATATAAGCGGGAATCATCTCCGCGTCGTTCAGCGCGACACTTCAAAATTCAACACAAACGGCAATGTTCGCGTGAACGCTTCGACTTACGACGGCGCTATAACGATTCGCGCTTGGGACAGCAACGAAGTTACCTGCACGGTCACAAAACGCGCCGAAGACGAACAACAGATAAAAGGCGTTAAGTTTTCGTCTGTACAGAATGGTTCTGAAATCGTTATCAAAGCTGAATTTGACGAAGCCTTTGCGAAAAAATACAAAGGCGGCGTTTATTCAAACGCAGTCGCAAGTCTTGAAATTAACGTCCCGCGAAACACACAGTTGAAAATACATTCGGGCGACGGACAGCTTCGTATTGAAGGCGTAAGAGGAAATATAGAAGCAGAAACGGGTGACGGCGGCGTTGACGTGCGCGATTGCAGTGGAAACGTGAGAATCGAAACGGGCGACGGACGCATTTTTGTCACAAATCATCAAGGCGAAGCAATCGTGAACACAGGTGACGGAAATCTCACGTTGGAAGGTCGTTTTACAAAATTATCAGCCGAAACGGGCGACGGTTCTATTGTTTTAAGGCTTCCGTCAAGCACAAACGCAATAATCGAAGGTCATGCCGAATATGTAAATGTCGAAGGCTTAAATGCTGTGGAAGAAAATTCGGGCAGTGAACGTCAAAAGCGTTGGAAAATCGGAAACGGCGGGACAGTTTTCAAACTTAGCACCGGCGACGGAAGAATAAGTGTCAGGAGATTGGACTAAAATTTTTTGATAACAGTTTTAGGTGTAGGGCATCTTTGAAATCAAAAGCTTTGAACTTTGTGCTTTGAATTTATTTATTGTGACTTTGATTCGTTGGTCATAAGGTCACTCCTTAACAAAGCACAAAGTTCAAAGGTTGTGAAACATCTTTGAGCGTGATGCGTTAAAGACTACGGCTGTAAGAATTGTTCCCTGTTTGCATTTCATTTAGACGGCTAATCTTCCAAAATCACAGAGGTAAAAATGAAATTCATACGCAGAGCCATGCTGTCGTCTCTATTCTGTTTGTTTGTCTTGAATACTGCCCCGACATTGGCACAAAAATCAAACACCTCAGTAACGACGAACGGTGACGGTTCAATAACAAGAGGCGGAATTACAATTCCGGCTGAAAAAGTAAAACCTATTAAAATCCCGCGTTTTGAAACCCCGCCAACCATTGACGGCAACATTGATGAAGAGATTTGGAAACAGGCATACGTTTTTAAGGACTTCATTCAAATCGGTCCGGGCGACAACATCGCACCTTCAAGGCAGACCGAAGTAATGATTGCCTACGACTCAAAGACCTTATATTTCGCGTTCCGTTGTTTTGATGAGAAAGACAAAATTCGCGCGACAGTCGCATCGCGTGATTCTATTTTTGGCGAAGACAATGTTCGCGTTTTTCTCGACACTTTCAATGACGAACGCCGGGCTTACGTTATTGGTTTTAATCCTCTGGGCATTCAGGCGGACGGCATTCATACGGAAGGGCAGGGAACAGATTTCAATGTTGATATTGTGATGGAATCAAAAGGCGTCATTACCGATTTCGGGTGGACTGTCGAAGCCGCGATTCCGTTTAAGTCGCTCAGATATGAGGCGGGAAAGGGAAAGATGTGGGGAATACACATCTGGCGAAACATTGACCGTTTCAGTGATGAGATAGATTCGTGGATGCCGATTTCGCGTAACATTGCCGGGCAGATGAATCAAGCCGGAAAAATAACGGGACTTGAAGGAATTTCAACCGAAAGAACTCTGGAAATTATTCCGAGCATGACTTTGAAAGAATCGGGCGAACTGCTTCCCGATGGACGGTTTTCAAATCCGCCTGCGAAATTCGACGCTGGCTTAACTATCAAATACAGCATCACGCCAAACGTAACGCTCGACGCCGCAATCAATCCCGATTTCGCAGACGTTGAAGCGGATGCGCCTGTTGTGGCGGCAAATCAACGATTCCCGATTTTCTTTTCCGAAAAACGCCCGTTCTTTTTAGAAGGCGTTGATATTTTCCGAACACCGATTCAAGCTGTTCATACACGCACGATTCAAGACCCCGACGTAGCCGCAAAACTCACGGGCAAAATCGGACGAAACACATTCGGGTTTTTATTCGCATCGGACAGATTGCAGTCGCCGCGAAACTCAGACCCGAATTCAAAAGTAAGCATCACACGATTGAAACGCGATGTCGGTAAAGAATCGAGCCTTGGTTTTTTAGCTACGACCTACAATTACATCATTCCTACGAGCACGGGAAATTTGAAGCGGCACAACTATCTTGCGGGTTTTGACGGTAAATTGAAACTTGATGACAAGACGGTTTTTACGTTTCAGGCTTTAGGCTCAAACACAAAACGGTTTTTCTTTGACCCCGAACTCGGTCGAAGTGTTTATCGAAGCGGTAACGGCTTTGCTTATACCTTCAACTACGATTACGCAAGCAAACTTTTCGGTTATCAATTCGGAAGTAGCGGGCGCACAAAAGATTATCGCGCGGATGTTGGATTCACACGCCGGACAAACAACTCTAATCATTATTTTGGTATGCGGTTCAGCTCAGACCCGAAACCGAAAGCCACGATTATCGAAAAATCTATCTTCACATCAATCGGCATGAACAACGACTTTCAAGGGAGATTGCAAAGTTGGGGACACGACACAAACCTCGGCGTCCGCATGAAACGCAATCTATACGCGGAGATTGGCTATAACTTCGGCTTTGACAGGGTTTTTGAAGAAGAGTTCGGACGCAAAAGAACAGCGACACAATCGGGAACTTTCTTCGGTGGTCCAGAGCGTTCGGTTTACAACGGCGGTTGGTTCGGAGGCGTGGACGCAAATCTGTCTAAGAAATTTGCTTTCTATTTCTTTGGCGGAATGCAGTGGAATGAATTCGATTTTGATTTCGGAGCAGGAAATAAGTTTCCGCGTGTAAGCCCCGCCGCTTTGGCTTTGGGACAAGACGCACCGATGGACCCGGGACCCGGACTCTCAGTATTTATAGACACAGGTGTTAACTCAAAGCCGATAGATGAATTGGAAATCTCTTTTTCATATGAAAAAGACCGACTGCGCCGCAATGATACTAAACGGGTCGCTTTCGACTCGAACATTTTTCAGGTGAGAGCGACATATCAGTTCACGCGATTTGTTTTTGTTCGGGCGCGTGTGGATTACGACATGCTGTCGGCAACAGTGAGAGGGCAATACCTGTTCGGTTGGACTCCGAATCCCGGCACGGCTCTTTATGTCGGTTACAACGACGATTTTAATTACAAAGGCTACAACCGTTTTACGGATGTACGCGAACCCGGTTTGAAACTCTACGGTAGGACATTCTTTATCAAAATGTCCTATTTGATTCGCAAGAGTTTTTAACACAAAGAGCTTTCTTCACCCGACAAAGATAGTTTTTTTTCAAAACACATCGCTGAAAACAATTGGGAATAAAGAGGCGATGTGATGTGTAGATGTTTTATATGGGACAAAGTGAATAACAATCAAAAAACTTGTCCCAATCTAAATTTATTTTGCTAATTGCAAACGCAAGCTGGCACGTTTTTATAGCGGCGCGTTTCAGGCGCTTTTTATTCATTTTCAAATTTATAAAGTGAGGTTGTCATGTACAAATCAGCAATCTTGGTTCTTTTACTTTTTGGTTTTTCATTCATTCAGGCAAACCCGTTAGACCAACCGGCAAAAAACGATGGCGATGAGGCGGCTGTTAAAAAAGGAAAAGTTGTCATTCCACCCGAAAAGGCAAGCCCGATTAAAATCGTAAAATTTGAGAAACCGCCGACAATTGACGGTAAACTTGATGACGAAATCTGGAAACAGGCGGCTGTTTTCAAAGACTTCGTGCAGATTCGTCCGGGCGATAACATAGAGGCTTCAAAGCCCACCGAAGTTTATGTAGGCTACGATGCAAAAACGCTCTACATCGCTTTCAAAGCTTTTGACGAGGGCGACAAAGTTCGCGCGACGGTTGCCAAACGAGACCAAGTGTTTGAAGACGACAATGTGGGTTTTTTCTTTGACACGTTTAATGATCAGCGCAAAGCTTTCGCCGCCTTTTTCAATCCGCACGGCATTCAGGCGGACGCCACGTTTACCGAACAACAGGGCGAAGATTACAGCGTTGATGTTTTGATGGAATCAAAGGGCATCATTACGCCCGAAGGCTACACGGTCGAGATTGCAATTCCGTTCAAATCAATTCGCTACACGGCAGGCAAAGGAAAACTCTGGGGCGTTCATTTCTTTCGTAGAATTAAACGCAACAACAACGAACTTACTTCGTGGATGCCCATGTCACGCGATATTTCAGGAACACTTAATCAAGCCGGAAAAATAACGGGACTTGATGAGATTCAAGCGGAAAGATCGCTTGAAATAATTCCAACATTAACCATTGGCCAGGAAGGAAAGCGCGTCGGAGTTTTCGATGCCAACAATAATTTGGTTGGCGGGCGTTTTATAAACAAACCTGTCAAACCGGATTTTGGAGTTTCCGTTAAATACAATATTACGCCGACGGTCACACTCGATTTTGCTTACAACCCTGATTTCGCTGACGTTGAGGCTGACGCGCCTGTGGTTTTGGCGAATCAACGCTTCCCGATTTTCTTTCAAGAAAAACGTCCGTTCTTTTTAGAGGGCGTTGACATCTTTCAAACAGAGATGAGCAACCTTGATACGCGCACGGTTGTTGACCCGGATTACGCCGCGAAGTTGACGGGAAAAGTCGGGAAGAATTCTTTCGGCTTTTTTGTTGCGAGCGATGCCGCGCCCGGAAATTTTAGCAAAGAAGACCGTCTTGACCCGTTTCAAACAACTTTGGTCGAACGATACGCAGACCGCAACGCCTATATCGGCGTCTTTCGCGTCAAGCGCGATGTCGGAAAAGAGAACAGCATCGGCGCGATGTTTACCAGCTATAATTTCAACGACAAACACAATCAGCTTTTGAGTTTTGACAGTCGTTTCAAACTCAACAAAAAAACCACGCTACAATTGCAGGTAGCCGGAACATCATCAAAGAACTGTTTCTTTGACCCAGAGTTTGACCCGTCCGTCTCGCCAAGCACAGCCGCACAGAACCGTCATATCTGTTTTAGTAATTTCAGACACTATCGTGTCGGAAATGCTTTTGGATATGTGGCTTCTCTGGTACATGATTCTAGGCATTTCTTCATGGTTCTTTCAGGAGTCGGGCGCGCGAAAGATTTCCGCGCAGATGTCGGTTTTGTTCGCCGCAGAAACACAAACAGCCAAGACGGTTTCTTTCAGTACAGGTCAGAGCCGAACCCAAAAGGGACTCTGATTTCATGGAACGTCGGAAACCAAAACAGTGTTCGTTACGATTGGAAAGGAAACCTTCAGGGCGTTAGCAACGGTGCACGGGCTTTCTTTAATTTCAAGAAAGAAACTTTCTTTGGCTTCGGTTTCGACAACTACTACGAGAAAATTTACGAATCAGAGTTTGGCTTGAAGCGAAATGCGAATCGTGGCGGCGCATTCTTTGGCGCACCCACACGCTCGTCAAATAACAAGAGTATTTTCTTTGGCGGCAGAACTGCACCAACAAAGAAATTTTCGTTTGAGGTTTTTGGGAATCACAACATTGGCGCGCTTGACTTTGACTTCGGCGGTGGACCAAAGTTTCAGCGCGTCAGCCCTGCCGCTTTGGCTTTAGGACAGGGCGCGCCGCGTGACCCCGGACCCGCAAACGGCCTTTTCTTGGAATCATATTTTACGTTCAAGCCGCTTGATAATTTGAACATCGCGCTCAACTATACAAAGAGCAGTTTGCGCCGTCAGGATACGGGCTTGTTAGCCTTTGACGATAACATCTATTCGCTTCGTACGACCTATAACTTCTCGCGCAATACGTTTGTGCGTGTGCGGGTTGATTACGATTCACTGGCGGCAAGCCTTCGCGGGCAATATCTCTTCGGGTGGACTCCCAATCCCGGCACAGCTCTTTACGTCGGATATAATGATGATGCTTACTACCGAGGCTACGATGATTTCACAGGGCAATACACACCGGGGTTTCAGCGCAACGGGAGAAAGTTCTTTATCAAGATGTCTTACCTGATAAGGAAGAGTTTCTAAACAGATTTGAATGGGATGCGCTACGCGAGTCCGCACCGATATTCGATGAAATCAATATCGGTGCGGACTCGCGTAGCGCGTTTTAACATTTGCCGCGTTTCGATTGAAAGATTAAGATTCAATCAAATGAGCACAATTCCGCAGAACGAGCTTTACTACTTACTTGGTAAAGCAATCACACGCGGCGAGCGCGTTGCGGTTGCTACGGTCGCAAACACCAAAGGCTCTACGCCACAACGCCGCGGGGCAAAGATGCTCTTTTTTGAAAACGGCGAAACCGTTGGCACAGTCGGCGGCGGTTGTGTTGAAGCAGAAGTTTGGGCAGAAGCAAAAGAAGCATTGAGAACGCGTCGTTCTGCTCTCTATCGTTTTAGCCTGACCGCAGACGAAGCAAGCGAAGAAGGAATGGTCTGCGGCGGTATCATGGAAATCTTTATCGAGGTGCTGTAAAGGTTATGTCATCATTCATAGAAAACTACAAAGAAAAACATAAACATCCCATGAATCGAATGTTGCACAACTTCGGGATTCCTATGATTGTGGTTTCTATTCCGCTCGTCTTTTTTTATTGGCGTTGGGCTGTTGTTTTGTTTGTTGTCGGTTGGATTTTGCAGTTCGTGGGTCATTTTATAGAGGGCAATCAACCAGCCTTCTTTCGCAATCCCGTTTATCTTTTGATTGGTCCACTGTGGTTAATCAAACGAGGTCTTAGCTCAATCGGCATAATGAAAAGCAATGAACTCAGCAAGAGATAGCTCGTCGCTCACACAAATCATCAAAGCCATTCAAGACGTTTTGCGCGAAGGGGCAACTGCCGCGCTTGCGACAATTGTCGAAGCCCCAAGCAAGGTTGGCATGAAACTTTTGGTTGATGAAAACAAAAACGTCACAGGCGATTTGGGTAATCGGGAGCTAAACAAAGAAGTAAGCAGACACGCGATAGAGTTTCTTTCTTCACGTTCAGAAACCGCGACAATAAGCTTTTCGGATACGCGAATCATGTTTGAGCGCATTGAACCGGAACCAAGACTTGTCATTTGCGGAGCAGGTCATGTCGGCGCGGCATTGGCGCGGCTTGCCGCGATGGTCGGCTACGAAATAACGCTGATAGATGACCGCGCGGAATTTGTCTCAAGCGAAAAATTTTCGGAAACAATCAAACTCATCGCTACAAAAGATTGGGCAACTGATATTCAAAAAACAATCGGCACAGGGCGCGGCGTTTCTGTCGCCATCGTCACACGCGGGCATAAAGAAGACGAATTGTGTTTGCGTGCAGTTCTCGAATCAAAACCCGATTACGTTGGTATGATTGGAAGCAAACGCCGAACACGAATCGTGATTTCACATTTGCGCGATGAAGGCGTTGACGAAAATTTGCTTGAAAAGGTTTATGCTCCCATTGGCTTAGACATCGGAGCGGTTTCCCCGGAAGAAGTTGCGCTTGCAATCCTCGCCGAAATAGTTGCGGTCAAACGCGGCGGCACAGGATTTTTTCTGTCCAAAAAATAAACATTCCCTGAATAAAAGGCTTTTATTTTTCTTTTGAAGAAGTTGTGCGAGAATGCGCGGATAATAATGAGAGGCTTTTATATGAACGAACAAGATAAAAAATTAGATGACCTTCTATCGTTAATGTTTCAAGCGCATCCTTGGCATGGCATGAACGCCGGACGCAATTCGCCTGAGATAGTAAATGTTTATAT
>Ga0187893_10015091_pt1 | contig 10405 bp, 9 predicted proteins | sample MA1701074metaG_FD_139574 | JGI IMG/M metagenome (GOLD analysis project Ga0187893, IMG submission 139574) | White microbial mat communities from a basaltic lava cave in the Kipuka Kanohina Cave System on the Island of Hawaii, USA - MA170107-4 metaG ...
CTGACAGCAGTTTACATCCCGAGGGACTTCTTCCTGCACGCGGCGTCGCTCCGTCAGGCTTGCGCCCATTGCGGAATATTCGTTGCTGCAGCCACCCGTAGGTGTCCGGACCGTGTCTCAGTTCCGATGTGCCGGGCCATGCTCTCACACCCGGTACCCGTCGATGCCTTGGTGGGCCGTTACCCCGCCAACTAGCTGATAGGGCATGAACCGCTCCCAGACCGTCGGAGCTTTGCCCGCGGGATCATGCGATCCTACGGGGTCATCAGGTATTACCGGCACTTTCGCAAAGGACCTTGCGGCCCGCCGCTATCCCTGAGTCTGGGGTACGTTATCCATGTATTCCTCACCCGTCCGCCGCTAATCTGCCCATCAGTTGCCCTCAAGTCAGATTCGCTCGACTTGCATGCCTTAGCCACGCCGCCAGCGTTCGTTCTGAGCCAGGATCAAACTCTTCAGTTTTTTATTCGTTTCCACGCACGCGGAACCGCTCCCTTGCGGTCGCGGCTCTTCGCGTGCGCTTAGAATCGAACGAAGGCTTTCACTTTCATGCGTCGAATGAGAGTGAAAGTCGCCAATCCCTGGCAAGGACTGGCTGAATTGTGTCCCGCTTCGCCGGCCTGTGAACGCCGACACGCGGAACTTCAAAGCCCCCGCGGCCCATTGACGCGACCGCGAGCGCTTCGCACTCTCTCGACGACAAACCTGTTCACTTTTCAAAGAGCTTCGTTCCGGCCCAATTCGAGCCGGGCCACGTATAGTAACTGCGTTGGAAGCGGTGTCAAGGACAAAAACGTCAATGGAATTCGCGATTCCGTGACGCAACGAAAATAGTTGCCAAGGGCTATGATTGCAGTATAAATTATGATTGTTTCGTGATTTGGCCATTGATCTTGCTGAAAGCCAGGGAATTTAATAGTATTGCACGCTGGGACTTTTAATTTATTGGCGGTTGAGTTGGGGTGGCGGTTCCTACATGGGGCCGGGGATGGGAGCTCTAACCAACGACGACGATGGTGAATTCAATTCGCCGTATGCCGCAGCGCTGCCCACCGATTGCTATCGTGCGGTGTTTTTCACGGGTTCCGATACGGATAACAGCACCTCGAATGCAGCGGACGATACCCTGACGTCCGGGGCCGCGCTGTTTCGCAATAACTTCAACGCGTACACGGTGCGGGGCTGCACCAGCAGCGGACAGAGCGGTGACGAAGTGGCCTGCACTGTCGATGCCTGCACGGGCGGATGCTGCGCGTTTACGCCGAACCATGCGAATTGCGCGGGCGACGGAATATTCTGCCAAGTCCGGAGGTTTGCCATCCGACCGCCGGGTGCCAACCGAGTGGCAATCCGTGTACGGGCGCGACGCCGTTGTGCAACGAGGCCTTTGATCGGGGCGAACGGGCCGGGTTTTCGCGGATCCAACAATCAGGATTAGACTTCCTTCGTCCCGCCGAGGGGCCACTTCTTGTGATCTGCACAGGATCATCGATACTTGCGGGGCATGGCGAAGAGAATGCTCGATGGGAGAGATCGCGTCCAACGGGCGGCAACGATCACGATCATTGCCCTTCTATTCGCAATGGCTTGCATTCCTCGAATGGAAGAACCTGACGTAACCGGGCCGGAGGGGCCGAGCGATCTTGCGCCGACGGTCACGCCTTCTGATGCACAGGTGTTCGAAGGCGAGCGGGTGGAATTGAATGCGAGTGCGTCGGGGGGAACGCAGCCGTATTTGTTTCGGTGGGATCAGAACGGCGGGCCGGTGGATGTGACATTGTCGGACGTGACGAGCGCGACGTTGCACGTCGAGGCGCTTGCTCCGGCGGGACAGTACGCCTTTCGACTGACGGTTACGGACGCGATGGGGCATCACGCCGTCGAGTACGTCGACGTCATCGTGTCGACGGCGGTCGAAACCGAGGTTCCGTCGCTCGCAGTCGTCGGAGAGGCGACGCCGCTGGTGGCGGTGGTAGAACCCGGGGCGAACGTCGAGTTTCGGTGGGACGTGGTTGAAGGCAAAGGCACGATTGCCGATCCTTTGGCCGCGACAACCACGCTCACGACGGAAAATGCTGGAACGGTTCGCGTGGTGCTCAACTTGTCGGTTCCGCGGGCGGGCGGAGCGCCGCCAAACTCGATGCGCGAATTCGAGATTGTTTCGGTGGAAACACTTCGGCCGCGGGTATCGGTGGCGACAAGCGAAGGGGAATTCGTAATCGAGTTGGACGCCGTGGCGGCGCCGAGAACGGTTGCGAATTTCCTTCTGTACGTCGACGATAGATTTTTCGACGGACTTCTTTTTCACCGTAGCGTGTGCCGCACCAATCCGGAGGGCGGTGAATGCGAGCCGTTCGTTTTGCAGGGCGGCGGATTCGAACGGATCGACGGAGAATTGGTCCGCCGCGAGCCGACACGGGACGCGATCGTTTCCGAAGCCGACAACGGACTTTCGAATGGCGAGCGATTCTCGGTGGCGATGGCCTTGCTCGGTTCCGATCGCGACTCGGCGCAGACCCAGTTCTTTGTTAACCTCGGCGACGGGAACGGGTTTCTCGACAGTCAGGGCTTCACCGTGTTCGGGCAGGTGGTCGTGGGGACGGAGGTCGTTGACGCGATCGCGGCCATCCCGACGGTGGCCGGCCCGGTGATTCCGGGAGAAAATTCGCTGCCTGAGCGCGACGTGGTGATGGATACGGTGGCACGAAATTGATTGCCGGCTTCGAAATTGTTGAGACGAAGCAGAAATCTTTCGCTGGTGTCCCGATCAGGTCAGACCTTAATCGGGAGCGCGTCGAGATCGATTTCCGATTGCAAAGGCGATACATCCTGTCCGGCGATCCGTGGCCCGTTGGTGAAGTGTTGCGTGGTCGCGCGTATCTTGTTTTGTAATTCGTAATTTGTCATTCGTAACGGGTGAACCATGCCTGCGGAACAGATCAGCATCAATCTAAGGGACCTTTCGGCCCGGATTCACGCCATCCGGGACTCTCTTTGACTTCTCAAAAAAACTGGAAACGCTTGCGGCCGTCGAGGCGAAGATGGCCGCCCCCGGGTTCTGGGACAATCCCGAGGAAGCCCGCAAAACGGTGGCCGACCTGAAGGCGCTCAGGGCAGTCATCGAACCGGTGCGCGGCCTGCTTCGACAAGAGACCGATCTGTCGGCGTTGTCCGAACTGCTCGCGGAAGGCGAGGACGTAGGAGCCCGGTCGGAACTCGACGAGGGTCTCTCGACGCTGAACCGGGAGATCGACCGGGTTGAGCTGCTCACTCTCTTGTCCGGGCCCAACGACACCCGCAACTGCTATTTCAACGTTCAAGCGGGCACGGGGGGCGCGGACGCCTGCGACTGGGCCGAGATTCTCCTACGAATGTACTTGCGCTATTTCGAGCGGCGCGAATACGAGGTCGAAGAGCTTTCCATGCGCGAGGGCGAGGAAGCGGGCATCCAGTCGTGCAGCCTTCGGGTGATGGGGCCCTACGCATACGGTTACCTATCGTGCGAAACGGGCGTACACCGCCTAGTGCGGATTTCGCCTTTTTCCGCGCAGGGGAAGCGAGAGACGAGCTTCGCCTCGGTGGACGTTCAGCCGGAAATCGACGACATCGAAATCGAGGTGGATTGGGACAAAGACGTCCGTGAAGACACCTATCGCGCTGGAGGCAAGGGCGGTCAGCACGTCAACAAGACGTCGTCGGCGATTCGGCTGACGCATCTTCCCACGAACGTCGTCTCTCAATGCCAGAATGAACGGTCGCAGCATAAGAACCGCGCGACGGCGCGGAAGATGCTCATGGCCCGCCTGTATCAAATGGAGCAGGCCAAACGAGACAGCGAGATCGCGAAAAACTATGGTGAAAAAGGCCAGATCGGCTGGGGAAACGCGATTCGCAGTTATTTTCTGTATCCCGAACAACGGGTCAAAGACTCGCGAACCGGCGAGATGACCTCGAACACTCAGGGCGTCCTGGACGGAGACATTCAGAGTTTCCTGGACGCGGAGCTGCGCAGAAGAACAGCGGAGCGACATCGATAGGAAGATCCTGCTCGGACGGGTCCCGATACGGGCTGATCACGCTCACGCCAAGGCGCCAAGCCACAGCGAAGCGCAGGCTGAAGCGAAGCGGAAGTCTCGATCCATCGGGGTCCCGGCTCGCGGGGGCCGCAAAGAACGGACGAGCTCAGGGTGTGGCGAACGGTTGAAAGAAACCTTCGTTGACTTTGTGGGCTAACCGGCGCGCTTGCCTGGGTGATTGGCGGGCGGAGAGTTGGCGGTTACGATTCGGTCAGCGGCCGGTGAAAGGTGGTTTTCCGGCCCGGTCGGCGGTCCTTGACGGCCAGGTCCCATGCAGTGGGTGCGCCAGGCAACGGGTCAGGCTGGAAACAGTGCAGCCCACTTGGTTCGCTTAGGTGCCGTGGTCCACCTGGTCGTCAAAGACCGCCGGCGCGGCGGGGGAGAAAATGGCGAATCGCGAATTTGAATGGCGAAGTGAAACAAGGCCAGTGCATGTCGGTTGCCGCTTTAGTAGATCGTAATTCGTAACTTGTAGTTGGGATCCGAAGAACCCTCCGGCGCCGAGAGCCCGTCATGTCCTATCGCGTACTTGCCAGAGCGTACCGCAGCGCGACCTTTGACGAGGTCATCGGACAGGAGTCCGTGGCCACGACGCTGAAAAACGCCATCCAGGCCGGACGGGTCCACCACGGCTACTTGTTCACCGGTACACGTGGGGTCGGCAAGACCTCAATGGCCCGGATCCTCGCCAAGTGCTTGAACTGCCTTTCGACGGATGCCCCGACGCTGACGCCGTGCCGCAAGTGTGACGTGTGCCGGTGTGTCGCCGAAGGGGAGGACATCGACGTCCTGGAGATCGACGCGGCCAGCAACACCGGCGTGGACAACATGCGTGACCTGCGCAGCAACGCGTCGCTCCAACCGGCGCGGGCCCGTTTCAAGATTTACATCATCGACGAGGTCCACATGTTGACCACGGCGGCGTTTAACGCGCTGCTCAAGACGCTCGAAGAGCCTCCGCCGCACGTCAAGTTCATTCTCGCCACGACGGAAACGCATAAAGTCCCGGCGACGATTCAAAGCCGCTGCCAACGTTTCGATTTTCGGACGATCGACGGGCGAACCCTGGCGGAGCACCTCCGCAAAATTGTCGAGCGCGAGGGCGTTCAGGTGGAAGAGGCCGTGCTGCGCCGCGTGGCCAGGCTCGCCAACGGATCGGTGCGCGATGCCTTGTCGCTGCTGGACAAGCTGTTGTCGTACGAGCCGGAGAACCTGACCCTCGCGGTGGTCGACGAGTTGCTGCCCCCTCCGCACGACGAGTTGGCCGCGGCGGTGATGGATTCGGTCGCCTCTCAGGATGCCGGGGGTGCCTTGGCGGCGCTGGATCGGGCCTTGCAGACCGGCCGCTCGGTGGAGCGATTCTGCGATCACTTGATCGAGCACGTCCGCACCCTGATGCTCTTGCGGATCTGCGGACGGGATACGGACCTGGCGGACGTCCCGGAACAATTGCGGGACTCGTTGTTCGCCCGTTCCGCTTCATTCGACGCTTCGACCTACGTGTATATGATCTCGTTGTTGGAGGAATTGCGCCGGAACGTGAAGTTTAGCGGTGCGGCGCGGGCCCTGGCCGATGCCGCCGTCGCCCGGTTGGCGATGAGTCGGCACTTCACGGACCTGGCAGCCTTGCTGGAGCGATTTCAAGGATCGGGCGGTGCCGGGCGTCCCGCCGGAATAACGACTGGAGTGAATCCACCTTCACCCGTTCCGCTGTTGTCTACAACGACGCGCGCCGCACCGCCCGAATCCGGCGGAACGGGCCGGACGGCACCGGTGGCCAAGTCCGCATCGCGATCCAGCGTCAGTTCTGCGGAACACGATCGTGTACTTCGTGATCCACTGGTTCAGCAAGTCAAGCAGGCCGTCGATGGTAAGGTGGTGAGCGTTCGGCCCGCGGCAACCAACAAGCCGGCGGAAGAACCCGTGCCCGCCGAGTTGGGAGTTCAGGAACAGGGCGGGAGCTTGTTTGAATAACGGATCGCGGGTTTCGGCCGTGGCCATCGAGAAGGGTCGGCCGAGAAAACGCATACCCGCGAGCAGGAGATTGAAATGTTCGGATCCCTTGGAAATATCGCGAACCTGGTGAAGACGGCAAAGGACTTTCAAGCCAACCTCGCAAAGGTCCAAGCGGAAATGGCAACTCGAAGGTACGAGGCGGAATCGGGCGCGGGTGCGGTGCGGGCCACGGTGGACGGCGGCGGTACGGTGGTCCGCATTGCGATCGACCCCAAAGCCGTCTCCGACCTGGAGCTGTTGGAGGACCTTTTGATCTCCGCGGTGAATGCGGCCGTGGGCCGATCGAGGGAGGCGATGAAAAGCGAAATGTCGGCCATGACAGGGGGGCTCAATCTCCCCGGCCTGCAGGATTTGGTCGGCGGCATGAAGTGACCGGCGCCGGGCGTCCGGTTCCCACGACCTTGTGGCGCCACGTCGCTGATTGGCGGAGCTGCACACCCCTTCTTCGGGTACTACTCGGGTCGAATCGAATCGATGGACAAAGTACCGCTCGAATCGCTCTCCCGATTGCGCGCCCATCTGCAAAAGCTACCTGGAATCGGAGCGCGCAGCGCCGAGCGACTTGCCTTTCACATTCTTCGAGAGCCTCGCGCCTATGCCGACGCGCTCGCCAAGTCGATCCTCGACGTCAAAGACCACATCCGCCATTGCGGGACGTGTTTCAACCTTACCGAGTCTGATCCTTGCTCGATTTGCAACGATCCGCGCCGCGACACCGCGGAGATCTGGGTCGTTGAACAACCCAAGGATTTGCTGGCCTTGGAAGCCACCGGTCTCATCCGCGGAACCTACCACGTGCTCCTCGGGCATATCGCCCCGCTGGAAGGAATCGAACCCAAAGACTTGACCATCGACGCGCTCGTCGGCCGGGTGCGTGCGGGAGGCGTCCGGGAGGTGGTGCTGTCGCTCAATCCGACGCTGGACGGAGATGGAACGGCCCTTTACATTCAAAGCCTGCTGGCCGAACTAAACATCAAAGTTTCCCGACCGGCACGAGGGCTGGCGGTCGGCTCGCAGCTTGAATACGCCACGCCGGGAATGCTCGAAGCCGCGATTCGCGGGCGCGCTCCCTTGTAGATTCCTTCCGGTCTCAATCTTTCGATCGACCATAAGAGATCCTCAGTCGTATGGCTGGCCCGCGATTCGCCGTAACTCGGCCGGTGATGATATAATAGTCGTGGGGGATTCGAACTCACTCCGCGAGATCGCGGCGAGGCCGGCGCATGGACGATTCTCGGACGATCCGCGGGCCTTGAGACGGAATTGGAATGACGCAGTTTCTTTCTCAATCCTTTTCGCAGCAGATGCGGCTGGAACAGCGGCTGACGCCGCAGCTTATCCAGTCAATGTCCATTCTTCAGAAACCGGTCGCGGAACTCGAAGCGTTCATCAACGACGCCCTGGAGAGCAACGCGGCTCTGGAAATCACGGAGCCGCAAGGCGAGAACCTCCAGGCGTTTGACGGGGAGAATCATAAATTCCCGAAACCGGTCACCGACGAAGAGCAACGGCTGCGCTGGCTCGATCGTTATACGCGAACGTACGACCTTGACCGCGATGAACGTGCGCCCCACTCGGCCGGCAGAGCCAGCGCGGGAGACGACACCGACCCGAAATTGGGAGCCCTGGCCAACAGCCCTGGCCGCGAAATCAGCCTCCAGGAGCACCTTCTCAACCAGTGGTCCCTTGTGGAAATGCCCATCGCTGTGCGCAGTGCCGGCGAAGTCATCATCAACCAGCTCGATCCGGACGGCTATCTGCGCGTGCCTCTGAACGAAATCGCCGCGCGTGTGGAACCTCCAATCTCGCTCGATCTTGTGCGGACAGCGTTGACCGAGGTGCAGGGTCTCGAGCCGCCCGGTGTGGGCGCCCGTGACCTCGTCGAATGCCTTCTCCTCCAGGTGGATGCGTTGCCCGGCGACAACCGAGTCGAGCGCGAGATTGTTGCGAAGTACTTGCAGGATGCGGCGGAGAACAGGTTGCCGGCCATGGCTCGGGCCAGCGGCTACGGGATCGGTGAAATTCAAGAAGCTCTGCGGGTGATCCGCACCATGTTGCACCTTCATCCCGGCTTCCAGATCGGCGGACGGCCCGCTCCGGCGATCCGGCCCGACCTCATCGTCGATTACGCCGACACGGGCGGCGGATTGACCGTACGTCTGGCACGGGGGAATACGCCGCCACTTCGGGTCAACGAAGGCGTCGCTTCCATGATGAAATCCAAGGAAGTCGGCAAGGAGGAACGTGAGTTCGCCAGGAAACAAGTGGACGCGGCTACGGCCATCATCGATGCCGTGCGCTTTCGAAGAGAACGACTCCTGGAAGTCGGTAGGGCGATCGTAGAAAAGCAGCGAGAATTCTTCGATGTCGGCCCCGAGGGGCTGAAAGTCTTGCGTATGACCGACTTAGCAACCGAACAAAACTGCGACCCCTCCACGATCAGCCGGACTGTTTCCGACAAGTACATGCAGACGCCGCGGGGCATTTTCCCCGTCCGCTACTTTTTCACCGGCGGCAAGGAAACCGAAGAGGGAGAAAGCGTGGGGTGGGACCGGGTAAAGGCACGGGTCCGCGAGTTGGTCAACGCCGAAGACCGCAGCAAGCCGCTCCGAGACGAAAAAATCGCCGAAATCCTTCTAAAGGAAGGCCTGGACATCTCTCGACGAACCGTGGCCAAATATCGACAGCAACTCAACATACCAACCGCTCGACAGCGGAAGCAATTCGAATGAAGGTCGAGCGATCCCCCGCGATATGCAAGGTTCACCCATCCTAATTGGAAGGCGAACGCAAGTCGCGGTTGGAGGCGACCATAGGGCTTGGACGAGGGCTCATGCCGTCCGATACGCTATCGCGTTCGATCATGGGTCCTTGTCCGCGATTGAGTCCACATCGCTCACGCGTTTGATCTCACTGACCAGAAATCTGAGGTCCATGAATGGATCGCCGCCGGTTCGGGTCCAACGAACCTTGCCGCGCCCGTCGATCAAGATCGTTGAGTGCAGCTCCATTTCCTCAAACTCGTCGTAGGAATGGAACCGTTTGGCGTTGGCGTGGTCGAGGTCCGAGATTGGGCGGATGGACAACGACGCCATTTTCTCCGAAGAGACCAGTTTTTTCGGGGTTGCGGAGCTGATGGCCACGATCTCGGTGCGGCTGCCCAGAAAATCGTTGATGCGGTTCTTGATGGCAATTAATTGCTCGACGCAGTGTACGCATTCTTCGTCCAAGTAGAAGATCAAAACGACGTTTTTGCCGCGGAAGTCGTCGAGGGTAACCGTTTTTCGCTGCGAGTCGAGTGCTTCGAGCTTGATAGCGTCATAAGGTTGCCACACCGCGGGGCCGAAGAGATCGAGGACCGTCTTGCGATAGTTGCGGCGCGTGCGGAACCTCCTTGGGCTGAGCGGTCAAGCCGAGAGCCTTGGCCCCTTCCAACCAGCGAAGCCCGGAGTCCGCGTCCGACCAGACGAACAAGAGCCGCCCGTCGCAGCGCAGATCACGCATTTCGAAGGGATCACACGCCGCTATTCGTTTTTGTCAGTGAAACACGAACTGGATTCCCGTGGGACGGAATCGAGTTTCACCCGCCACCCCTTTCGTTTCTTTTGCGGGCACGAGGCGGGTGCCCGGCACTCTTCGGCCCGCGACCAGGATGGCGTTGGAAAAGTCCGTGGAATTCCCCCTTTTGGTCTCCGGTATTTCAGCGGCGGGTAAGAATCGCTTGAAGAACTGCGCTTCCGAGGCGTTGGCGGCATCGTCGCCTTGCCTCGATTCGCCTTCGACGTGATCGCCAGGCGCGCCGGTTCCCACGAACAGGATGATCGGTTCGTCGTCGGACCGCTCGGCTTCCGACGAAAGACGATCGAACTGGCGGTCTCGAAGCCTTGCGTCGTTCACAAGACTGACGCACACAGCACGGAACACTCGATGCTCCGAATCGCTGAACGTCACCGCGAGGCCGTCACCGGCTTCCGCGAAGGAAAGCAGCCTTTGTTCGTGGAGCTGAATTCGCGGATCGAACAACAGGGCCACCAACGAGCCGTCAGCGGCCGCTTGGGTTGGCACGGCCACCGCCCGCCAGTTCCCCAGCCGGACCGCCACCTCCTTGACGAACGCCTCGGAGGATGCGTTCTGCAACCCGATCACCTGCGGCGACTCGGCTTGCAGAACTCGGGCCGCTTCGTCGGCGGCAATCGACGCGCCGCGGCGTGATTGATTGTCCGACCGGCCCGCAAGATTCCCATTGACGGCGCGAAGAGCATCCGGCGCTTCCATCGCCTTTGACGGAACGGCTGGAGGATCGGGTGAATCTC
>Ga0187893_10015092_pt1 | contig 10405 bp, 9 predicted proteins | sample MA1701074metaG_FD_139574 | JGI IMG/M metagenome (GOLD analysis project Ga0187893, IMG submission 139574) | White microbial mat communities from a basaltic lava cave in the Kipuka Kanohina Cave System on the Island of Hawaii, USA - MA170107-4 metaG ...
AGGGCATCTGATCGATTCCGGCATCCTCAAGTACGCCTTCGACAAAATTGTCGAGCACGGGGGCCAGTTTGAGGTGCTCGATTTCCGCATTGGAAGGAACAATCAAGAAACGTCCAAGGTGCGCTTGATGGTGAGGGCGACCGGTCAGGAGCAACTGGAAAAAATCCTGGCAGCGCTGGAAGATTTTGGCGCCGTCGTTGACTGGGATGATTGCCAGTTTGTCGCCGTGCGCCGCGACAGCATCCTGCCTGACGACTTCTACTCCACTACGAACTTCGATACTTTCGTCAAGGTCAATGGCGAATGGTTTCCGGTGACCAACCAGAAGATGGATTCGGTGATCGTTTGGGAGGACGGCTGCGCATCGACAAAAAAGATCAGCGAGGTCAGAACGGGCGACCTGGTTGCCGTGGGTCGCAAGGGCATTCGTGTGAAGCCGCAGGAACGCAGCCGCGAATACTCCGTGTTTGATTTCATGTCCAACGACCTGACGGCTGAGAATAACAAGAGCCTGTTGATTGCCGAGATTGCAAAAGAAATTGCGCAGGTGAAGGAGTTGGGCAAGAAAGTCGCTTTAGTGCCCGGGCCGGCTATCATTCATTCCGGCGCGGACCGTTATTTGAAAGAGATCTTGCAGATGGGGTTCATCGATGTCGTTCTCACGGGCAATGCTTTTGCCGTTCACGATATTGAGAAGGCTTTGCTGAACACCTCGCTCGGCGTCAACCAGAGCACAGGCAAGCCCGAAGAAGGTGGTCACCGCAATCACCTTTGGGCGATCAACGAAATCAACAAGGCTGGAGGCATCCCGAAAGCCATTGAAACAGGCGTTCTCAAGTCAGGGTTGATGTACGAGTGCGTGCGTCATGGAGTGCAATATGTTTTGGCGGGCTCCATTCGGGACGACGGGCCGTTGGTGGATGTGATTACTGACTGCGTGCAGGCGCAAAAGAAATACATTGCCGCGCTGGAGGATGTCGCGGTTGTGCTGATGCTGGCTTCCACGCTGCACAGCATCGCGGTAGGCAATCTGCTAAAAGGCAGTGTGAAAACGGTCTGCGTCGACATCAACGAGTCAACGCCCATGAAGTTAAGCAACCGAGGCAGCAAGCAAGCGATTGGGGTCGTAACGGATGTATCGTTCTTTCTCAGCATCCTCGCTGGCGAGCTCAAAAGGCATCAGCAGGAGGCTGTAGGACAGTCACCCGCGTCACGTTTCACGGATCGCACATCACGTGATGCGTGACACGCAGAAGAGCATCAACAGAGGAGGAAAAACGGTGGAAGAAAAAATCTACATCTTTGATACCACATTGCGGGATGGAGAGCAGTCTCCGGGCGCCAGCATGAATTTGGAGGAGAAGCTGAAACTAGCTCGGCAGTTAGAGGCGTTGCAAGTGGATGTCATGGAAGCCGGTTTCCCGATTGCCTCTGACGGCGATTTTGAATCGGTACGCCAGATCGCAAAAGAGATCCGGTCCGTCAGCATCGCGGGACTGGCGCGTGCCACAGAGCTGGATATCCGTCGTGCCTGGGAGGCACTCGAAATTGCCGCGAAGCCGCGCATCCACACGTTCATCGCGACGTCCGATATTCACCTTCAGTATAAGCTGAAGCGAAGCCGCGAACAGGTGCTGGAGCAAGTTGTCAAGGCGGTTGAACTGGCCCGCTCGTTGTGCGACGACGTGGAGTTCTCAGCTGAGGACGCCGGGCGGAGCGATCTGGACTATTTGTGTCAGGTCGTCGAGGTGGCGATCAACGCGGGTGCTTCGACCGTCAACATTCCAGACACGGTAGGCTACTGCATTCCCGACGAGTATGGGGCCATTTTCAAAGTGTTGCGCGAGCGCGTGCCAAATATCAGCAAAGCCCGGCTCAGCAGCCATTGCCATAATGACCTGGGTTTCGCCGTCGCGAACTCCCTGGCCGCAATCCTGAATGGTGCACGCCAGGTGGAATGCACCATCAACGGAATTGGCGAACGAGCGGGAAATGCTTCATTGGAAGAAGTGGTGATGGCTTTGAAAGTCCGTCGAGAGAAATTGGGATTCACGACTGGAGTTGTGAGTGAGGAGATCTATAAGACTAGCCATTTGCTTTCCAACACCACAGGCATGATGGTGCAAGCCAACAAAGCCATCGTGGGGAAGAACGCCTTTGCCCACGAAGCGGGCATTCATCAGGATGGGGTTCTCAAACAGGCGCTCACCTACGAGATCATGACGCCGCAATCCGTGGGGATTCAAACTAATAACATTGTGCTCGGGAAGCATTCCGGCCGGCATGGCTTGTTGAAGCGCTATGAGGCGCTGGGGTACAACCTGGGGAAGGAAGAGCTCGACCGCGCTTACATGCTGTTTACCAAGCTGGCCGACAAGAAGAAGAGCGTCTACGATGAAGATTTGCTGGCGATCGTTCACGACGGCCTCAAGATCATTCCTGAACGCTACCACCTGAAGTATGTCCATGCCACGGGGGGTAACCAGGTCTTGGCCAGTGCCACCGTGCGACTGAGCCGGGATGAAGAGTTTCTCGTCGAGTCAGGCACCGGCGATGGTCCCGTAGAAGCCATCTATCGTGCGATCGACCGAATCACTGGTGTCCCTGGACGCTTGATTGATTATTCGGTGCACGCCGTAAGCCGCGGTAAGGATGCGGTGGGTGAAGTATTCGTTCATGTCAGTTTTGACGGCCAGAGCTTCAGCGGCAAAGCGGCTAGTTCCGACATCATTGACGCCAGTGCCCGTGCTTACCTCAATGCGGTGAACAAAGCCATTCACGAGCGGGAGACGCTGGCCGCCAATCGCGTGGCGTCTCAAGGAGCGACGGTGCCACAGGCGTGAAATTTGAATGTGGGAGGCGCGCTCCGCGCGGCGACTTCGCTTCGAGAGTTCTACCGTCGCCGCGCGCCTCCATCTGCTTGTTCCTGCTTCCGAGGATTTGAGACTGTTGATTTAAACTAAACCCAGGGGAAGGGGAATCATTGTGCAAAAGAAGATTACTGTTATCCCAGGTGATGGCATTGGAACCGAAGTGGTGGAGCAGGCTCTGCGGGTCCTTGACCGAATCGAATCAGTGTATGGACATCGCTTTGAGCGGCAGGAGGCTCTGGCGGGAGGCGCTGCCTTGGACGCAACCGGTGTGCCGTTGCCTGCCGAAACTCTGGAGAAGTGTAAAGCCAGTGATGCGGTGCTGCTAGGCGCGTTGGGCGGACCCAAGTGGGACGGCAATCCCCCTGGCAAGAAACCTGAGAATGGCTTGCTTGGGCTGCGCGCTGGACTTGGCTTGTATGCCAATCTGCGTCCGGCACGCATCTACCCGGCTCTGGCAAACGCCTCCACTCTCAAGAGAGAAGTGGTTGAAGGCGTGGACTTGCTCATCGTCCGCGAACTAACCGGCGGCATTTACTTCGGCAAGCCGCGTGGCATTTCGAAGGAAGGCGAGGAGGAAGTCGGAATCAACACCGAGATCTATCGCACTTCCGAGATTCGGCGTATTGCCAAGGTTGGATTTGAGGCAGCCCGGAAGCGCCGCCGCAAGCTGACCTCGGTTGACAAAGCCAATGTCCTGGAGGCTTCGCAGCTCTGGCGCCGGGTAGTGATCGAAGTGGGCAAGGATTTTCCGGACATCGAACTCAGTCATCTTTACGTGGACAATTGTGCCATGCAGTTGATTGCTAATCCGAAGCAGTTCGATGTGATTGTGACCTCGAATCTCTTCGGTGACATCTTGAGCGACGAAGCAGCCATGCTTACCGGGTCTATCGGCATGCTGCCGTCCGCCAGCCTGGGCGGGAGCATCGGCATGTACGAGCCGGTCCATGGTAGCGCTCCGGATATTGCCGGGAAAGACATCGCCAACCCCATCGCGACCGTTGCCTCCCTGGCCATGATGTTGAAGTACTCGTTCGGACTGCAAAAGGAATCAGACGCGGTCGAACAGGCGATTGTCTCCGTATTGGAGGCCGGTTATCGAACTGCGGATTTAAAGGAGGGAGGAAAAACGACTGTTGGGACGAAACAGATTGGAGACCTCATCATCGAACGGATTGTAGGATGACGATCACATGGCCTGCAGCACCTGCCGCGTTCCCATGAAGAGCAGCACCCCGCCGAAGACGCAGAGCGACAACTTCACACCGGGTTCCTCATTGACTTCCGGCATCAGGTCTGAGGCCGCTACGTAGATCGTTACTCCTGCCGACACGGGCAGCCCATATTTCACCAGCGCTTCGGACATTCCCATCGAGAGAACCCCCGCCAGAGTTGCGAGACCGAGTCCTGCGGCAGAAAGCAGTGAAAAGGTTTTGCTACGCCCGGAAGCCATCATGATGGAAGCGACAGTGAAGCCTTCCGGCAGCTTGTGAAGAATGACTGCCAGGAAAAGGATGATACCGAGTTGATAAGAGAGAATGAAGCCTGAGGCGATAGCTACGCCGTCGAAAAAACAGTGCGACAACAAGCCGATAAGTGCGGAAGTCCCCACGTGAGGATCAAGCAGCTCTTCGGTGTGCACTTCTTCACCAAAGTGGAAATGCGGAGCGAACCCGTGCTCGAACAAGTGGACCAGTAGATATCCACCCAGAATAAATGCGGGTGAAGAATGCAGCAGCTCGAGGCTTTCTGGAATCATTTCCAGAAAAGCTGCGGCCAGCATGAAGCCGGAACCAAAGGCCAAAAAGTACTTCAGGTATTCACGATGCCATTCGGTCTTGATAATGATGAGGCCGCCAAAGAAATTGGCGGTGGCGGCGAGGCTGCCGAACAACAGGCTGGTGGTGAGAGGGGACATTAGGAATTGGCGATTGGCGATTGGCGATTTCCGATTGTCGCAGCCAGTGCTTGCAAGGTGACCACAGAAGCAAAGTCCAATTCGTCTGGCGCTGATCGTCCGTCGCTAATGGGGTTCGTATGCAATCGGCAATCGGCAATCGACAATCGGCAATTCCCCCTCATCCGCTGTGACGGAAGTTAATCACGTCGCCATCGAGCACAACGTACTCCTTGCCTTCGAGTTTGAGGCAAGCCTTCTCACGGGCAGCAGCCAGTGTCTTCAGTTCCAGCAGTTTGTCGCAGTGCACGACTTCGGCTCGAATGAAGCAACGCTCGATGTCGGAGTGAATCACTCCCGCGGCCCTGAGCGCTGGCGTTCCCCGCCGAATCGTCCAGGCGCGGCATTCGTCCTCTCCCACTGTGAAGAACGAGATCAATCCCAACAAATCATAGGTCACGCGGATCAGACGGTCCAAGCCGGACTCCTTCAGTCCGTAGTCTGCCAAGAAAGCTAACGCATCCTCTCCGGAGAGCTCCACCAGCTCGGCCTCGATCTTGCCGCAAATGGCTGTCACGCTCACGTTGGCCAGGGCTGCGATCTCTTGCAATTGGTAAGCGCTGGTGACATCGCCGACTTTGGCGGCCTCAGCGTCCGATAGATTCAAGACATGCACCACGGGCTTTTCCGAGAGAAAAGTGAACCCGCGTAGAATGCGTTTCTGATCCTCACTGAGAGGCATCGCGCGGAGCGGCTTTTCGGATTCCAGCCAGCTCCTGCATTGGCCAAGGAGCTCCAACTCCTTTTCGTTTTCCGGATTCTTGATCTTCTTGACGTCTTTGGCGAGTCGCTCCACGCGCTTCTCAATGATGCCAAGATCAGACAGGATCAGTTCCAGTTCGAGGTTTGCGATGTCCCGTTTCGGATTGATCGGTCCCTCGGAATGAGGAATGGCTTCGTCCTCGAACGCCCGCACGACATTGACAAGTGCGTCAACGCTCTTCAGGTTACCCAGTGGCGCGGCATTCTTGCTGTCGCCCTTCACGAGCCCGGCGACATCGATATACTCTACAGTGGCGTGCGTCAATTTCTTGGGATTGAAGAGCGCGGCCAGTTGATCCAGCCTCGGATCGGGCACTGTGGCCACTCCAAGATGCGCTTCGGCCTTGTCGCCGGAGAACTTTCCAGTGTCGATATGAGCTTTGGTGAGGATCTTGAACAGCGTGGTCTTTCCGACAGAGGGAAATCCTATGATTCCAGCCTTCAAAGTCGTTCTCCAGGAGGTGCAGAATGAGGGCAGCAGGCACTTGAGCAGCCGCGTGCTTCTGCAAAACGCGACATCTTAGCACAACCAACAGAGCTACCCGCCTTCGATGTCAACCATGGCCTTGATTACCTTGTTCCTGGGGTCGATCCAGGAAGGGAAGGCTTCGATCATGGAAGAGATCGAAGCCCGGTGTGTGATCCATGGCGTGGTATCGATCTCGCCGCTCTCCATCAGGGAAATGATTCGTTGGAAGTTCCCAGCGGTGGCGTTGCGGCTGCAGAGGAGCGTCAGTTCCCGGCGATGTGCGTCCGGGTCGTGGAAGCTGATGTCTCCCAGCATCAGCCCCACCAGAATCAAGCGACCACTGTGAGCCACCAGGTTGAATGCCTGGATCATCGACTGGCGGTTTCCCGTCGCGTCGAATACGGCGGTGGGCATGTCGCCGGACGTCAGTTCTCGAAGGTGCTCTGCACTGTCCTCGCCTGCGACTAGTGTGAAATCTACCTTGAATTGATCACGACAAAAATTCAGTCTGTCTTCATTGACGTCGAGCACAATGACTCTCGCCCCGGCGAGTTTGACAAACTGGACGACCGCCAGTCCGATGGGACCGGCACCGATCACCAGAGTGAATTCTCCAGGCTGGAGTGACGCACGTTCTACAGCATGGGCGCCGATACCCAGGGTTTCAACCAAGGCCAGCTGCTCTAGTGTCAAAGTGTGAGACGGGTGTAACTTGGCGGCTGGAACTGTGATCAGCTCGCGCATGCCACCATCCGTGTGGACCCCAAGGCACTTTAGCTCAACGCAACAGTTCGGACGACCCCGTCGACAAGCGATGCAAACACCACAATTCAGATACGGTTCGACGGCACAAGAATCGCCCGCTTTCAGGGTCGACTGGTCCGAAGCCACTGAAATAACTTCGACGCCGAGTTCGTGCCCCAAGATTCGCGGATAAGAGAAGAAGGGCTGGTTGCCTTTGAAGGCGTGAATGTCAGTGCCACAGATGCCGACGCGACGAACCCGAACCAGGGCTTCTCCCGGGAGAGGCTTCGTCGGAGGCTCCATTTCTGTAAATCGAAACTGGCCAGGTTTATCGAGAGTGATGGTTTTCATGCTCCGAGATGTCTTTCTGGACGAGGGAAACTAGGGCTATCATGCAGCGCAAGCCTACAGGAGGACTAGGTAGGATTCAACTTGTGTTGAGTTGGTATTGGTGCCAAACCTTCCCGTGGTCATCTTGTCGGAGACATCGACTCCGGCACCTAAAGATACTCAGGCTGATCCGCAGTGACCCACGCTGTAGTAATGCTTGCAGACCGCGGTCCCGGCACATTTTCTGATGTCCGATGTGACTTCCCTCATATATGATCGCCCGCGATCTGGAAGAGAAGGGTATCCACAATGAGAATGAAAACCGTGTTTGTTGGGCTTGGCCTTTGTCTTTTTTCTGTTGAAGCACAACAGCCTCCAGCCAAAAGGGCTGCGCCCAAGACGACTGCTCCTGCTGCGGCTCCATCTGCCTCGACCGTCAAGAAAGCACCCACGGCAACCAGCGCCAGACCCCGTCCCAAAGGAGTAGCAACGTCTTTGACAACACAGAAGCAAAAAGCCAGCTATAGCGTCGGTCTTGATATTGGCGACACATTCAAGAAGCAGGGAATGGATCTGGACGCTGCCGCGCTTGCCAAGGGAGTTCAGGATGCGCTTTCCGGCAACAGGCGCCTGATGACCGAGAAAGAAACCAGCGAGTGCCTGGCGCTGCTTCGTCAGGAAATGACAGGCAAACAGGAGGCTAGAATGCGAGTACTCGGTGAAAAGAACAAGTTGGACGGTGAAAAGTTTCTGGCAGCGAACAGGCTGCAGACGGGAGTGATTGAGCTGCCCAGTGGTTTGCAGTATCGCGAACTGGTGGCAGGTATCGGGGTCATTCCGAAAGCAAGCGACACAGTCATTACCCACTATCGAGGAACATTGCTGGATGGATCCGAGTTTGATAGCTCCTACAAACGCGGCGAGCCAGCCCGGTTTGCTGTTACCCAGGTTATTCGCGGCTGGACGGAAGCGCTGCAACTGATGAAAGTTGGGGCGAAGTGGCAGCTCTTTGTGCCGTCCAACTTGGCCTACGGAGAACGCAGTCCCGGTCCCGAGATTGGCCCGGCGTCCACTCTGATTTTCGAGATCGAGTTGATTGGGATTCAGTAACCGTCTCGTGGATTGAAGTGAACTCATAGTTGGCGCCAAGCATGGATGCAGTGCTACAGGGCTGGACATCTTAATTTATGAAGATTTATGCAGATTCAGTTAATTCCTGAATTCCCTCAGCAAAAACCGCAGCAGCTGCGAGTCGACATGATCACCTCATACACTTCCCGCCAGAAAAAACAAAATAAACACTAAAAAACTTCTTGACTTTGCCGATATTGCATCCGTATAGTCGCGCGGTGGAGTAAAGTGGAACAAAACGGTCTTAGATGGTCTGAGGACTCCGAAAATCAGGAATTCTGATCCTCGAATTTCGGCTGCATTGGATTTCCATGCTCAGAGGCAGTCATCCAGCCAAAGTGGACGATAAGGGCCGGCTCAAGCTTCCCTCCGATTTTCGATCGAAAATCGAGGAGGAGTATGGATCTAAGTTCTATATTACCGCAAGCGTAGAGGTTGATTCGGTTCATCTCTATCCTCTGCCAGTTTGGGAAGAGATCGAGCGGAAGTTGTCAGACCAACCAATGACAAACGCTTCGGTAGACAAGTTTGTGAGTATCACCGGTTACTACGGCGCTGAGATTAGTATGGACAATCAAGGGAGAATATTGATTCCACAACGCTTGCGTGATGCCGTGCAGATTCGCGATGAAGTCAATGTCATGGGCAAGATGCGGTTTCTTTCCATCTGGAATGATGAGAACTATAAGAAGAAGCTTTCGAATCAGCCCTTTGGTAAAGACGATGCGCACGAGCTCTCCCAACGAGGAATCTGACCAAGATCATGAGAGCTGCTGGAACCGCACAATCCCACTTTTTCCCACTACCGATTCAGTCTTGGACTTGGGATATGACTCATAGGGACCCTGAGTCTACCCACCTGCCGGTCCTCCTCGACGAAGTAGTGAATTTTCTGCAACCTGAGAAAGGGGGGATATTTGTGGATGCCACCCTTGGCTTAGGCGGGCACGCGCAAGCCATTTTGGGGGCCGGAAGCCAAACAAGGTTGCTTGGCATCGATCAGGACTCGGAAGCTTTGAACCGAGCAAACCAGCGCCTGGTTAATTTTCAAGGGCGCTATCACGTGGCGCACGCCAATTTTGCGGAGATCGGAGAAATTGCCGCTCAAAAAGGAGTGCAAAGCGTTCAGGGAATCCTGGCAGACCTCGGGGTGTCGTCCTTGCAGTTTGACTCACCTGATCGCGGCTTCAGTTTTCAACGGGAAGGTCCATTGGACATGAGGATGAACCGCGAAGCAGACCTGACAGCCGGAGAGGTCATCAACCACTATGGCGAGAAAGATCTGGCGAACCTGATCTTTAACTATGGCGAAGAGCATCGATCTCGAAGCATCGCGCGGGCAATCGTAGCAGCACGCCCCATTCACAATACAAAAGTATTGGCAGAGGTGATTTACCGGGCAGTGCATGCGCGCGGGTATCAAAGAATCCATCCAGCGACGCGCACCTTTCAGGCTCTCAGGATTTTCGTCAACGATGAGCTTGGTCGCCTCCCTCTGTTCATTCGTTCTGCGGTTGATTTGCTCTCAAGTGGCGGACGTTTAGCCATCATCAGCTTTCATTCCCTCGAAGACAGGATCGTCAAGGAAGCGTTCCGCGCGCTCAGCCACGAATGCGTCTGTCCCCCTGAGATCACGGTGTGCCAGTGCGGGCAGAAGACGCTGCTTAAGGTGTTGACGAAGAAGCCCGCTGTGCCTTCTGAGTCCGAGATCAGCCGGAATCCCAGGGCCCGCAGCGCCAAGCTGCGCGTCGCGGAAAGGATCTGACTATGATCACCCGCAAGTGGCTCTACAGCTATCGGATGCTGACAGCGCGGTTGCACCAGGTGGAGCGGATGCCGGCAAGTCGTGCGACCGGTTTCGCTGTCGGATCAACTGAATCCCAACTCCGGCAGATTTCAGCCAACGATGAGCTGACCGAGAGCGAGCCCGCGAAGCAGGCGCTACTGATCACAGCCGGAAGAAAGACATGAATGTCTGAAGAAGGGCAGCAGGATACCCACGTTTTGAATCGAAAATCATAAAAGCTTTTGACCAGCGCGCTGCGAGCAAGTCTGGGTCGAATGAGGAGGCGCCATGACGGAGATTTACATTGTTAGGCAGATCGACAACACCCGACTGACTAAGGAACTCGACTACCG
>Ga0187893_10015093_pt1 | contig 10405 bp, 7 predicted proteins | sample MA1701074metaG_FD_139574 | JGI IMG/M metagenome (GOLD analysis project Ga0187893, IMG submission 139574) | White microbial mat communities from a basaltic lava cave in the Kipuka Kanohina Cave System on the Island of Hawaii, USA - MA170107-4 metaG ...
AACCCTTTGTGTTCTTAAGCTCCTCCACTCTTCCTACAACCACCGCACCATCAAGGCCAGCATTCTCAGCAATTCTTCGCAGCGGCTCCTCGAGCGCCCGCTTTACAATCCGTACCCCCGTCAAGACATCATGATCATCATCCCTGATCTCGTCTAACACCTTTGCTGCCCGGAGCAGAGCGACCCCGCCACCCACTACAATTCCCTCCTGCGCGGCAGCCTTCGTTGCATTGAGGGCGTCTTCGACGCGCGACTTTATTTCCTTCATCGCTGTTTCGGTGGGCGCCCCAACCTTTACCACCGCGACCCCGCCGGTAAGTTTTGCCAGCCTTTCCTGCAACTTCTCGCGGTCGTAATCGGAGGTTGATTCCTCAATCTGTCGTCTGATGCTTGCTATTCGACCCTGGATCGATTTAGCGGCTCCCTTGCCCTCAACAATAGTCGTGTCATCCTTATCGACAATTACACGCTTCGCCGAGCCTAAGTCCGAGAGCTGAACGTTTTCGAGCTTGATTCCCAAATCCTCAGTGATCACCCGACCTCCGGTTAAGGTCGCCAGATCCTCAAGGATGGCCTTGCGACGATCTCCAAATGCGGGCGCTTTCACAGCACAAACCTTAATGGTTCCCCTCAACTTGTTCACCACCAGCGTGGCCAGAGCATCTCCTTCCACATCTTCAGCAATGATTAGCAGAGCCCGCCCACCGCCCGCTGTCTGCTCCAAAAGAGGAAGAAGATCACGCATGGCGGAAATCTTTTTTTCGTGGAGCAGGATCAGAGGCTCGTCCAAAATCGCTTCCATACGATCCGCGTTGGTAACCAGATAAGGAGACAGGTAACCGCGATCAAACTGCATCCCTTCGACCAAATCTAATTCGGTTTCGAGGGTCTTGGATTCTTCCACCGTCACCACTCCATCCTTGCCAACTTTTTCCATGGCCTGCGAAATCAGGCTACCAATGTCGCGATCATTATTGGCTGAGACAGTGGCCACATTGCTTAATTCTTCCTTGCTCCTGACCTTTTTGGACATTCGTTCGAGTTCGGCGACCACCGCCTCTGTGGCGAGCTGTATCCCGCGTTGCAGGGACATCGGGTTGGCACCAGAAGTAACGTTTTTTACCCCTTCCCGATAGATGGCCTGAGCCAGAACCGTTGCCGTCGTGGTTCCATCACCGGCGGTGTCGTTTGTTTTGACGGCCACTTCCCGGACCATTTGCGCCCCCATGTTCTGGTACTTGTCCTTGAGGTCTATCTCCTTGGCTACCGTAACGCCATCTTTTGTAATCACCGGCGAACCGAATTTTTTGCCCAACACCACATTGCGGCCCCTTGGCCCAAGCGTGACTCGCACGGCGTTGGCCAAAATGTTGACCCCTTCAAGCATCGCAGCGCGTGCTTCCTCACGGAACTTCATGTCCTTAGCAGCCACTATCGTTTCTCCTTAGTTAATTAAGGTTAATTCCTATTGAGATGCTTCCCGGGTTTCGGCTCGAGCGCGCCCTACCTGAACCTTTGCCGGCCTGAGCAGGCGTTGGCCCATCCGGAAGCCGGTACTATATTCGATCAAGATCTTTCCCTCTCTCTCTTTTTCTACCGGAGCCGTGTCAACTGCCTCGTGTAATTCAGGGTCAAAATCCTGGCCCACTGCGGCGATCGCTTCCACCCCAGCTACAGCAAGCGCGTTCTCGAAGCTGGAAGCCGTGCCGCGGATCCCTTCCGTGATCTGTTCAGGAGAACTTCCGCCTTCGGCAGCCTGAATTGCCCGCCGCAGATTGTCTCTCACGGGCAGCAGCGAAGCAATGAAATCCACAACCTCTCGCTGGGCCTTCTCCTCTGCCGCGCGATTCAATCGCTGCCTGGTCTCGTCTGTCTCTTGCTGCAACTTCTGTCGCAGTTGCTCAAAACGAGCCTGAACGTCGTCGACTAGTTTCTCGGCAGCCTTAGTTCGTGCCTCGAGTTCCTCGACATAGGTGGGCTTGAGCGAGGGGCCCTCCGGTGCCTCTTCTGAGCTAGGCGCTTCCAAATTGATGCGACGCCGATCGGTGACTCTTAGCTCGTCGGGCGAATTCTTCTTTTGCTTTGTGCTGTTAGATGTCCTTTCCATGTTAGTTCTTACGCGTCCTTGGCTAAGTGATTTTGATTTCGATTCTCTTTGCTTTCTGCTCGGTGAGTTTGGGGAGCACCACGCTCAGCACCCCATCTTTGTATTCAGCCCCTATCCTTGTCTGATCCACTGAGCGTGGCACTCCAAAACTTCGCAAAAACCTGCCCCGGGGCCGCTCGACTCTTTGATTTGCCGGAGTAGCAATCGTCCTCAAGCCCCGAATGGCTAAACGATTATCATCTACGCTTATGTCTAACGTGGACCGATCGATGCCCGGTAGATCCACGGTGATCACATACTGATTGTCGTTTTCAGTAATGTCAGCTGCTGGATACCAGTCGGCGGTCTCGACTTCGTCGCCTCTCTGGTTCTCAGACTGCACATTACGCTGAGTAACGTCCTCAAATAGCCTGGTCATTCGATCCTGTAGAACCATGAGATCCTGTAAAGGATTCCATTGTCGCGACATTTCTTTAATCCTCCCAAGCACTACTTAAACACCAGGATCGCCATTTCCTGCACCCTGCCTCCTGCCCCTGCCTCCTGCTCTCTAAGCGGCCGCGGCTGCCAATTCCGGCTTAAACTCCATGGTGTCGCCACTCGCAGATATTTTGACCATTTGCCCGGGGGCAATTTCTCCGCCCAAGAGTTTCATTGCCAGCGGGTTCTGAATTAGTGTCTGAATCGCTCGCTTCAAAGGACGTGCGCCATAGTTTGGGTCATAACCTTCTCTGGCCAGCAACTCACGAGCTGATTGATCGAGCACGATGCTGATGTTGCGTTCCTCAAGCATTTCGCGCAACCGTTCAAGCTGCAAATCGATGATCTTGCTGATCTGCTCGCGCGAGAGCTGATGGAAAACTACTATGTCGTCAATTCGGTTAAGAAATTCCGGCTTGAAGCTCACTCGCAATTCCTGCATGACAGCCTCGCGCACCTGCTGCTCGTTACCCTCGGCCGCCTGAATCTCACGCGAACCCAGATTCGACGTCATGATCAGGACGGTGTTTTTGAAATCGACGGTTCGACCTTTGGAATCAGTCAGCCGGCCGTCATCGAGGATCTGGAGCAGAACGTTAAAGACATCCGGATGTGCTTTCTCAATCTCGTCAAAAAGCACGACTGAATAAGGTCGACGACGTACGGCTTCGGTCAACTGGCCACCTTCTTCGTAGCCCACATAACCTGGCGGGGCGCCAATCATCCTCGCAACTGCATGCTTCTCCATATATTCCGACATGTCCAGCCGGAGCATCGCCCGCTCATCGTCAAACAGAAACTCGGCCAGGGCCCGGGCTGTTTCAGTCTTGCCCACTCCTGTAGGACCAAGAAAAATAAACGAGCCGACCGGTCGGTTCGGATCCTGTAGCCCCGCGCGAGCCCGCCTGACCGCACTGGCTACAGCTACCAAAGCTTCTGCCTGCCCAATCACCCGCTTGCCCAAACGATCCTCCATGGTCACAAGTTTTTGCATCTCGCCTTCGAGCATCTTCGAGACCGGAATGCCCGTCCACTTGGCGACCACTTCAGCCACATCCTCCTCGTCAACTTCCTCCTTGAGCATGACTCCGTCTTGCTGGAAATTGGCCAGTTTCTCCTGCTCCGACTTTAGGCGCTGTTCCAGTTCCGGAATCGTGCCGTACTGAATCTCCGAAGCCCTGGCCAGGTCTCCAGCATTCCGTGCCTGATCAAGCTGCAATTTCAACTGTTCGAGCTCGGCTTTGGCAGAACGCATCTTCTCGATCGCTTCTTTTTCGGATTGCCACTTGGCCTTCATTCCCGAGGAAGTTTCTTTGAGGTCAGCAATCCGCTGTTCGATCTCGTGAAGCCGGGCCTTCGCCTTTTCATCCTCTTCCCGTTGCAGTGCCTGTCGTTCAATCTCTAACTGGATGATTTCGCGCTCGAGCTGATCGATCTCCTGCGGCAGCGAGTCGATCTCAATTCTGAGCCGCGAAGCCGCTTCGTCGATCAGGTCGATGGCTTTGTCAGGCAAGAACCTGTCGGTAATGTACCGATTCGACAGCGTGGCGGCTGCCACGATTGCTGAATCTTTTATGCGGACGCCATGATGCACCTCGTAGCGCTCCTTCAGACCGCGCAGAATTGCGATGGTGTCCTCGACGGTCGGTTCACCAACGTAGATTTGCTGGAAGCGCCTCTCTAACGCAGCGTCCTTCTCGATGTGCTTCTTGTATTCGTTTAGCGTGGTGGCGCCAACGCAGCGCAGCTCGCCCCGAGCCAGCGCCGGCTTCAACATATTCGAGGCGTCAATCGCACCTTCCGCGGCACCGGCACCCACCAGGGTGTGAAGCTCATCTATAAAGAGAACTATCTGGCCCTGGGCGTTCTCGATTTCTTTCAAGACGGCCTTGAGCCGATCCTCAAACTCGCCTCGATACTTTGCGCCCGCCAGCATCGCTCCCAGGTCGAGGCCAACCAGCCGCTTATTGCGCAGGGTTTCGGGCACGTCACCGGAAATGATGCGCTGGGCCAGCCCCTCGACGATGGCAGTCTTTCCCACTCCCGGTTCGCCAATTAGCACCGGGTTGTTCTTGGTTCGACGCGACAGAACCTGAATGGTTCGACGGATCTCGTCATCGCGTCCAATCACCGGGTCGAGCTTACCCTGACGGGCCAGGTCGGTTAGGTCACGGGCATATTTCGAGAGGGCCTGGTAATTTTGTTCAGCGTTCTGGTCAGTGATGCGTGACCCTCCGCGCATTTGTTCAACGACCTTAAGCAGGTCGTCACGCTGGATGCCATGCTGGCGCAAGATCTTTCCAGCGTCTCCATCCTTCTCATCGGTGATTGCTAAAAGCAGATGTTCCGTAGAGACAAACTCATCCTGCATTCCCTCGGCCTGCTTTTGCGCGGCCGTAAACACCTGGCTGAGCCGGGGACTGAAATATTGCTGGCCCCCCTGAACTCTCGGGAAACGGCCGATCGCTGCCTGAATATCATTGAGCACGACCGGAACATTTACGGCCAACTTGCCGAGAATCGGACGCACAATACCCTCGGGCTGCTCAAGCATTGCGGCCAGCAGGTGCTCAGGCTCAACCTGCTGATTTTGATTTCGTTCAGATAGCTCAATGGCTGCCTGAATTGCTTCCTGAGCTCGCAAAGTAAACTTGTCTAATCGCATTGTCTTTTGCTTTTTTGGCAAACGAGCGGGGCAACCGGCGTATTCCGAGCTGCCCCGCTTGATTTATTGACCACTGCTGAATTTATCGCCCGCCGGTGGCGGTGCTCGACTTTTCAGCCTTGGTGTCAATCGTCTTCGGTGACGATTTCGAGTCTACTCCTGAAATTTCGATGCGACGAGCTTTGGTTTCCTCACGTTTTGGTAAGGTTACGCGCAGCACGCCATTTTGATACTCTGCAGTAGCGCCTTCCGCCGACACGGTTTGCGGTAGCGTAAAAGATCGAGTGAACGAGCCGTATGACCGTTCCACGCGATGATAATTATCGTTCTCCTCTTTCTTTTCGAAGTTGCGCTCACCGCGCAGAGTGATCACATTGTTTTCAATCGAGAGGTCAAAGTCTTCCCGGTCCATTCCGGGCAGCTCGGCTTCAAGCACAATCTGGTCTTTGTTCTCATAGATGTCCACGCTCGGACTCCAGGCGCCCCGTCCAATACCTTCCTCGCCGAAGGATCGGGTAAGGTTGGTGGAAAAGAGTCGGTTGACTTCTTCCTGAAGAGTTCTTAGGTCACGAAACGGGTCATATCGAACAATACTCATTTTTCCTTTCCTCCTCAAAAGATTCCTTGTAACGCCCAACCAGCCAGGGTCAGCCGTCGCCCACCCTAAATCGGCCAGATACCCGCTGAGCGTGTCGTAATAATAAAGTTTGAGTGTGTCGCTGTCAAGTTCTCAAAAAGAGGCGGTTTTTAGAAGGTTTTTAAGGGGAATCTGCCTTTAATATGCGGCTAGAATCGTGGCTGAGAAGATTTAGCCGCAGATTAACAGCAGAGTTACCGCAGATCAGAAGAAAAGAAAAGGGAGGACGAGAGAGGATTGAGAGAGTTCGGCTCCAGTTTATCAGGCTGTTGCCCTTCTAAAGTTCGGCCTCCCTTCTCATTCCCTTTTTCTTCGGATCTGCCTCTCTTCTGATCTGCGTAGCTCTGCGTTTATCTGCGGCTAATCTTCTCCCAGAGTCACAGGTCAGATACGAGGAATCACTTCAATTTAAAGAACCGCTTTATAGCCGTCAGCAGGCCGGCTCGATGATCTCGTTGTGCGTCTGAGTCGTCGGTTCTGGCGGCCAGACCTTCGCGCCGCTCGGCAATAATGTGGCTTAAAGATTCGACCAAATCTGGATTGGTTTCAAAAACCCGCTTCATTGCTTCGTGCTTGATCTCCAGGACCTCGGTCTCCTCGAGAGCAACCACGTTCGCAGTACGGGGTTCGCCAGTGAAGAGAGCCATTTCGCCAAAGAAGTCCCCTTCGTTCAGCGTTGCGACCGTTCGCGCCCGGCCGTTCTCGGTTATCTGAACACTGACCCGGCCGTTATGAACGACGAACATCGAGGAACCCGGATCGCCGGCGCGGATTACCAGTTCGCTGGGAGCAAAGACATGGCTTACTGCTGACTTGGCAAGCATTGCTGTCTCGTCTGCTGATAGCGGCGCAAAGATGTCGACCGCCGCCAACCGCTCAGAGATGGCACTCCCTTTCGCGTCCGCCTCGGCAACCCTGCCCCGCTCCAAATGCAGCGTTCGCGTTGGGTAAGCGAAGTTGAGCCCGGCGCGACGAAACGCGTACCAGATGCGCTGCCGGACCAGAGCATCTGTGTCACTGTACTTGGCGTAGTCGTCGAGCCAGTACTTCACCTCATAATCGACCCCGTTGTCTCCCAGGTTTCGGATGCGCACTATTGGCGGTATCTTCTTGGAGACATTGTCGGCCTCGCGCACGGCTTCGCGAATTACATGTATTGCCTTCGCCGGCGAGTCTGTATAGAGGGCATTAAAATTGATTAGCCGAGCGTTGAGGTTGTTGCGTGGGCAAACCTCTATGGGTTCCTTTGCTGCTGAGCTATTGTTGATGAGCACGACGTGATTCGTAAACGTTCGGATCTTGATCGCCCGCCAGGTGATCTCTTCGACGACGCCCGTGTGCCTTTGAGCACCGACGGTTATTACATCGCCCACCTGAAACGGTCGATCGGCCTGCAGGGAAATGCCTGCAAAAAAGTTTCCCAGCGTGTCCTGTAAAGCTAAACCCAGAATGACGCCGAATATCGCTGAGGTGGTAAAAAGCGCACCAAGGTTAACGGTGGGGAAAACGATGCTAAATATCAGCAGAAAGAAGACTGTAAAAGCGGCTATGGTGAAGATATTCCGCACCAGACTGGGAGCTTCGTAGCCCCGGCGCAGCCGGAAAACCAAACCAAATATCAGTGAGTTGAGCGCGCGCACCAACAGGTAGGCCAGTATGCCAAGGAGAGCCAGACGCACGACGTCAACAATAGTGTCGGCCTGAGCCGCCAGCCCTCCCATTTGCGCCCGCAGAAGTGCGCGCAACTGCAAGTCGAAACGAACAACCAGGGCCAGACCTAGGAGGGCTAAGGCTGTCGCCACACTAAAGATGATTAGTTTGTTCTTCTGATCACGTCGCACTTAGTCTGATACTCCGAAGCAGCGAGGCTGGTGAATCAAGAAGTTAAGAGCTATTTCTCGCAAAGCTATTTAAGGCGCATCTTTATCGACTCTGAACCTTTAGCAGCTCCAAAGCCTGCTCTAAAACCCGGTCACGCCCTGCATAAAGATCCTGTCTTTGCGGAGCAATTGTGTCCTCCGGTTGCACACCCAGACCTTCAAGCCGAATGCCCTTCGCCGTGCGATAGTCGAACTCACTGACGTCCAAAACTCCTTCGTCAGGCAACGCATGACGTGAACGAATCGCCAACACACAGCCACAAGTGGTTGAACCCAAGAGCCGGGCCCTGCGCTCACTTTGCAACACCGACGCCAGTATTTCGGCCGCACTCGAGGTCCGTTCACCAATTAAGACAATTATAGGAACCTTGATTGCATTTACAGGGATATGCGCGAAGATCGATCGGGGATGGGTACGCAACTCGAAACTCACTCCCACACGATCCCTGAATCCCCCTAGTTCGATACCCCCACCTAGAAACACTGCCGCAACCTCAGCCATAGCCGCAGCGTCTCCGCCTCCGTTCGCGCGGAGATCAAGAACCAGGCCTTTGGCTCCGCGTATCTTATTGCGCAAACTCCGCACTAACTCCGCAGCTAAGGCCTGTGTGAAGGTCTCGATTTCAACCACCAGGTAGCTGCCTTTACGGCTCATCTGAAATCCCAGTTCACGTTGACTCCAGTAATGCGTGAACGCCGCAGCGCTCAGCTTGCCATCTTTCCCTTTCCAGCTCACCTGGCTAATAGTGCCAACTTCGCCGTCGAACAGCGACGAAACCATGCGAGAACGAGCTGATTGGGAGCTATTTGCCCGTAGCGCACCCAGCCTCTCTTCGAGGAGCTGCGACACCGAAACGCCGTCTATACTTTGAATCTGGTCACCCGGTTTCAACCCTGCGCGAGCGGGTTCTGATTTCGGTTCGACGCGAACAACAGTGGGATGGCCTTCGATTTCACGAATCGATAAACCAATGGTTATATAGCGCGGGTGCCACCAATCGGACTTTTCCTCAGGGGGAAAGACGCGCGTGTGCGGGTCGTTCAATGCTCCGATCATGCTCCGCAACACCTGGTAGAGTTGCTGGCTATCTTTCGCTTCGGCGGCAGCGCGCCGGAAAGCGCTCCGTCGACCACTCCAGTCGACGCCCTTAAAAGCCGGGTCGTAATATCGTTGATATATGGTTTCCCAAACATCATCAAAAACCGCCAGCCGACCTTCTCGAGAGTGAGTAAGGTGGGAAATCCTGGAATCTGTTCGCGCCAGCGCGGGAAGGAGATCTAAAACCGCTATCAAGCTGAACGCGGTGCAGAGCAGTACGGATGAAAAAACGATTTTTGCTTTGAGTGTCGCTTTGCTCGAGTTCATTTACCAGGAGTTGACTTGCGGAAATTGTACCTGACCAGGACGCGAATTGGCACTGGGGTACCGCCACGTAGGGCTGGAAAAAAATGCAACTGCCGAACCGTATCTAGCGAAGCTTCGTCAAGGCCAAAGCCTGCCCAACGAGCAATGTCGACGCGGCTGACTTCGCCCTGAGCATCCAGGTCGACCAGAACATCTACGATTGCTTCCACATCAGCTCTCGCGGCGCTGTCTGGATATTTGGGTCTTAGGCGCCGGTATGGCCGGGGCAGTCTGAGGCCGGATGCCTCGGCCATTTTGTCGTCTTCTGGAGCTTCCTCAATCACGGGCGTGGTGATGCTAAGGGACAACTCCCGCTGCTGTTTTTCATCAGCTGCTGCCTTTTGAATGGCCTGCAAGTAACGTCGTCGAAACTCTTCTGTTCTCAGGCTCGCTACCAGGTTGGACTCGGCAACCTCAGGAGTCTGGGCTTCAAAACTCTCCCGTTCCCATCGTAAGAGTTTTCCGGATCTCGAGCTGACCAGGAAGATAGCGGCGTAGGCTTCAAAGTAAACCGGCACTTCGAATTTGGAACGACGCAAGAGCTGGGCATCCCCCAGCAGGTAGAAATCACAACCGATTGCGGCTCCAAGATCGCGGGCTTCGGTGATCGAGAGGTTGAGCGAGCCTGAATAGCCTGCGCCCTGTGCTGCCATCTTACTCGCGGTCCGGTCAACAATCTCCAGCTGTTCGCTGGCCTTCAATTCCCCGGCGACCTTCTCAGCTACGACCCGCCCAAAATTGGAATCCCCAAAATCCACCACCGCCACCCTAACCCGCCTCTCCAGGCTCTGTTGGTCTGTCAAGGGTTTTGCACCAATGGACAATACAGCGACCAAAAACAGGAAGATTCCGGTGATCATTTCATTTAACAGGTTCATGGTTAAAAACCTTAAGTTGTTTTAAACCCTCGGGATATTCTCGGAAGAGAATCTTACCTAATTCAATTTAGCCGCAGATAAACGCAGATATTCACGGATTTGCGCAGATCAGACTAAATCAACCGATCTTGTCTGCTCTTTGTCTGATCTGCGCGAATCTGAGTTTTCGGACTGCGTTTATCTGCGGCTTCTGGTACCCGCGCTTCATTTTAAGCTGCAGTTGACCGCGGATTGACTCGGACTAATTCAACTTACGAATCGTTTGAGAGCAGCAAATCAAGCAATAACGGTCTATTAGCAGTCGGGCGCTTGCGCTCGTTGTCGAAGGCCAGTCGCCTGAACTCCGGTTTCAG
>Ga0187893_10015094_pt1 | contig 10405 bp, 5 predicted proteins | sample MA1701074metaG_FD_139574 | JGI IMG/M metagenome (GOLD analysis project Ga0187893, IMG submission 139574) | White microbial mat communities from a basaltic lava cave in the Kipuka Kanohina Cave System on the Island of Hawaii, USA - MA170107-4 metaG ...
ATCGCCTTTCTCACCCGCGCGCCTGTCCCACGCCGCTTCGATGGCTCCTCCGTCGGCCGCGCGGCCCTCTTCTTCCCGGTGGTCGGGGCGGGCATCGGTCTCCTGCAGCTCGGGGCTCTTCGGGTCATGAGACCGAACCTGCCTTCGCTTCTGGTCGCGGTCCTCGTCGTCGCCCTCTCCGCGTACATCACCCGTGGTCTTCATCTCGACGGTCTCGTCGATTTCGCGGACGGTCTCGGCGGCGGCACCACCCGCGAGGAGGCGCTCCGCATCATGCGCGACCCCGCCGTCGGCGCCTTCGGCGCCATCGCCCTCTTCCTGGTTCTCGCGGTGAAGATCGCTTCCATCGACGCCCTCGCTTCTTCGGAAGCGCTCGTGCTCGCGGCCGCTCTCTCGCGCTGGACCGCGGTTCCTCTCGGGTTTTTCCTTCCGTACGCCCGCGAGAGCGAGGGGCTCGGCGCCGCGATGACGAGGGGCACGGGCCTCTACGAGCTCCTGGGAGCGACCGCGCTCGCCGCCGCCATCTCTCTTCTCTTTCCCTGGAGGCTCGCGCTCGCCTCATGGGCTGGAGCTCTTCTCACGAGCGCCCTCGCGGGTACAATCGCGCGCAGGCGCCTCGGCGGAGTCACGGGCGACGTTCTCGGCGCGAACGTCGAGCTCGCCGAGGCCTCGATCCTGGTGGTCCTGTGCTGACTCTCGTTCTCGGCGGAGCGCGCAGCGGCAAGAGCCGCTACGCGCAGTCCATCGCCGCCGCGGCCGAGGGACCGGTGCTCTTCATCGCGACTTCGAGGCCGGTCTCCTCCGACGAGGACCCCGAGATGGCCGAGCGAATCGCCCGGCATCGATCGGAACGCCCGGCGCACTGGCGGACGGTGGAGGCTCCCCTCGACGTGGTCGCAGCGATTCCCCCCACTGGGGGTCTCGTTCTCATCGACTGCGTCACGCTCTGGATCTCGAACCTCCTGTCCGAGCATCGGGCCCTCGAACGCGGCCCGCGCGAAGAGAGGATCGTGGGCGAGATCGAGTCACTCGCGGCGGCGCTCGCGGCGAAAGAGGCGATCGCCGTCTCGAACGAGGTGGGGGAAGGGGTGGTTCCCGAGAACCCCGTCGCGCGCGAGTTCCGCGATCTCCAGGGGCGAGCCAACCAGATCCTCGCGCGCGCGGCTTTCCGGGTCGTGCTCCTCGTCGCGGGAATTCCCATGACGGTGAAGGGCTGAGCGGATCCTCAGGCCGCGCCCGGCTACTCGCCTCCGGCAATGACGGCGAGCTCCGGATCCAGTCGGTCCAGCTCGGTCTCGAGATCGAACAAGGCCCGCTCGGCGAGGTCGATTCTTTTCTCGCGGCTGAGGCTCTCGAGGCGCTGCGCAGGCTCGGTGGCCGCCTCCGCGCCGATCGTCGCAAGCGTGCCCTTTAGCCGGTGGGCCGCTCTCCCCACCAAGCCCGCGTCCGCTCCCGCCAACCCCTCTCGAATGGCCTCGAGAAGCGGCGGCGCCTCCTCATAGTAGGTCTTGACCAGCGTCCTGACGAGCGCGCGGTCGCCGTCGACCCGCTCCCAGAGAGCGTCGCTGTTCAAGACGGGCGCACCCGACGCCCGGACCTCGGAGGGGGAGATACGAGTGGGACCCGCCTCCACGGCTCGGATGAGCTCGTCGGTCTTGAAGGGCTTCGTGATGTAATCGTCCATTCCCGCCTGGAGGCAGCGCTCGCGATCTCCCTTCATCGCGTGTGCCGTGAGAGCGATGATGGGGACGCGACGCCCCGTCGCTGCCTGCCGCTCCCGGATGAGAGCGGCGGCCTGGAAGCCGTCCATGATCGGCATCTGGATGTCCATCAAGACGACGTCGAACTCGGAGCTTTCATATGCCTTCACCGCTTCCAGTCCGTCCTTCACCACCGCCACCTCGTGCCCGCGCTTCTGGAGCTTCGTCACGGCGACGATTCGATTGACCTCGTTGTCCTCCGCGAGCAACACCCGTAGCCGCTGCCGCGCCTCCCGCATCGAATGCCGGGTGACGACGGGCACTCTCGAAAGCCGCCCGGTGTCCCCGCCGAGAATCGTGCAGACCATCTCGGAGAGCCTCCCCACTTCTACCGGTTTGAGGAGATATCCCTCGATCCCAAGCTCGTGGCAGCGTGCCCCATCGCCACGCCTTCCCGACGACGTGAGCATGATGATCGGGATATCGGCCAATTGCGGGGATGCGCGCATCCGCTTCGCGACGGAGAATCCGTCGATGTCGGGCATCTGCGCGTCGAGGAGCGCGAGCGCCGGGGAGGTCCCCGCGGCAACGGCGCGGTGCAGCTCCACGAGCGCCTCTGCGCCGCTCGAAACCGCGGTCGGGCGCAGCTTCCACCCCTTGAGGACGTTCACCAGGATCCTCCGGTTGGTGGCGTTGTCGTCCACCACCAGCACAGGGACCCCTTTCAAGGCCGAGAGGTTGGTGGGTCGGATCGGCTGGAATCCGGCCTCCTGGAGCGGCAACGAGACGACGAAATGGAAATCCGCCCCCTTGCCTTCCTCGCTTTCGACCCACAGCCGCCCGCCCATGGCGGAGACCAGATTCGAGCAGATGGTGAGTCCCAATCCGGTTCCCCCGTAGCGACGGGTCGTCGATCCGTCGGCCTGCGCGAAGGCTTCGAAGATGGCGGTTTGTTTCTCCGCGGGGATCCCGATGCCGGTGTCGGACACGGTGAAGAGGTACCGGGCGTGCGGCCCCTCGGCGCTGTCGAGACGGACCCTGACGTTCACCCCCCCTCGATCGGTGAACTTGATGGCGTTGCCAACGAGATTGATGACCACCTGCCGCAGACGGGAGGGATCTCCCACCACGTTGTTCGGAAGATCGGCGCTGATGTCCATGGTGAGCTCGAGTCCTTTGTCGTGCGCTTTCGCCGCAAGTCCCTTCATCGCTTCCGCGACGGAGTCCCGGAGCAGGAACGGTATGGACTCGAACTCCAGCTTGCCCGCCTCGATCTTGGAAAAGTCCAGGACGTCGTTGATGACGGAGAGGAGCGAGTTGCCGGCCGTCCTCACCGTTTCCAGGTAGTCGCGCTGCTCCGGCGTCAAGTCGGTATCGAGGGCGAGCTCCGTCATTCCGATGACGCCGTTCAGCGGCGTGCGGATCTCGTGGCTCATGTTCGCCAGGAACTCCGACTTGAGTCGGGAGGCCTCGATGGCAGCCTCGCGGGCTTCGATGAGCCGGCGCTCGGCCTCCTTGCGCTCGGCGATATTTCTCGCGACGCAGACGACGGACCCCGAATCGGGCGCCCCCGGCTCCGTCATCAAGGCGGCGGAGAACGCCACCGGAATCTCCTCTCCGTCCCTCGTGCGATACCGCGCTTCCCTCTGCTCGATGAGCCCACTCTCGAAGACCTCGTGGATTGCGGGCCAGTCCGAGCCGTCCGGACTGAAGATGACCTCGATCGGCTTACCCAGAAGCTCTCCTTCGCCGTAGCGCAGGAGCTCGGCCGCTGCCCGGTTCACACGCTCGATGCGGCCGTCGGGTCCTGTCACGATGAGACTGTCGACCATCGCCTCGAGGATCCGGTCGAGGTAGTCCTTCGAGACGGTGGTCGTTCCCAGGTTTCGAGCCATCTGGTCGAGGGCCCTCCCGAGGCTCCCCACTTCGTCGGGGGAGGAGTCATCCACGCGAAGCGACAGGTTGCCCCGGCCGAACTCCGAGGCCGCTTCGACGAGCTTGAGAATGGGCCGTGAGATCACGCGTTGCATCCGGGACGCCATTGCGAACGCCAGGAGCGCCGAGCTCGCGAGGACGATCGCCAGACCCGCTGCGTCCGCCTTCGCCCCGGCGGCGAGCTCTTCGAGGTCGGTGATGACGCAGAGCGAGCCCAGCGTCGCCCCCTCGTGGGGGATGGTTTCGTAGAGCACGAGGTGATTTCCGCGGAACCCCTGCGCCTGAGGCGTTGCGGTCGGGGGCGAGAGGCTTTTCGTGCCTTGGTCCCGCCGGTACTCGGCGAAGCGCTTTCCCGCGGCGTCGTAGATCCGGGCCTCGACGATCCGCGGGTGGGCGCTCAGACGCTCCAGGGTGTTCTCCGCCGATTCCCGGTCCTCGAAAAGCAGCGACGGCGCGACGCTCCGCGCGATGACCTCCGCCAGAATCGTCAGATCGCGCGCCATCGCGTGCCGGTGCGCAACCCGATCGCGAATCGCGATGGCGGCACCCGCGAGAAGAAGCGTCGAGCAGCAAATCCCGGTCGTGATGAGGACGAGCTTCTTCTTGATGGACCAGGATCTCGCATTCATTTCGGCGCCGGTGACCCCACCCGACGCAAGATAGGTGCCAACTTTGGGGGGAACGAATCCCGCGCCAAGGCGCGTCGGCCGCATCACGCGAGCGACGGGAGTCACGATTTTGAGACGGCTCGTCTCACCTTCGCCCGGAAAGTGCTCGCAAATGCGAGCGAGCTGCCGCTGCAGCCCCGTTCTCGGGGGCCGCTGGTGGCACGGCCGTTGCAATGAAGGCCTCGCCGTATTGCGCACTCGTCGTGCGCGGGAGGCTTCGATGATCGTGACCAGCAGCACCACTTCGCGCAGCCACTGGCTCTCCTCGATCGCCGCCGAGGCGGGCTACGGAGGCGCCGAAGCGCTCCCGTCCGGCGCGTCCCCGTCCGACCGCTGGCTCGCCATCTGTCAGGCGGCCCACTTGAGCGAGCAGGAGCTGGCGCGCGCGGTTGCCCGTCACTTCGACCTTCCGGTGGCGAACATCGCGCGCGCCGAGCCGCGAGCGATGCGGCTGATTCCCGAAAAGGTGGCGACCCGATTCGGCGTCCTCCCCCTGCGGGAAGACAGCCGAACCATCACCGTCGCCACCAGCGATCCGAGGGACCTCGAGATGGAGGAAGCGGTTCGCTTCGCCTCCGGCCGTCTGCCCCGATTCGAGGTGGCGGCACCACGGGAGATCCTGGCGGCGATCGAGACCAACTATACGCCCACCCGCGTCATCGAGTCGCTCCTCAACGGGCTCGATCCGACGGGCGGTGACGCGGTCGTGCGCGTGGTGGACCCGCACGGACCGGAAGCGGTCGCCGCGAGGGACGTCGAATCGGCGCCCGTGGTCAGGCTCACCAACCTCATCCTGCGCCAAGCGGCGCGTGAAGGCGCCAGCGATGTCCACATCGAGCCGGCCGCGATCGGAGGCGTCGTGAGGTTCCGGGTCGACGGCGTGCTCCGTCCCTATATGAAGTTGCCCGGACAGGCCCTGGCTCGCGTGGTCTCGCGCATCAAGATCATCGCGAAGCTGGACATCACCGACCGGCTCCGGCCCCAGGACGGCCACGCCCGGCTCCAGGTCGATGACCATGTCTTCGACATGCGCGTCTCTACCGTTCCGACGCGCGAATCGGAAAAGGCGGTGATCCGTCTCCTCGATCCCCAGTCGACGCGAACTCTGGAAGACCTCAACTTCGCTCCAACGGAGCTCGGCCGTCTCCGACAGCTCCTCGGCCACCGCCACGGCATCGTGCTCGTCACCGGTCCGACGGGCTCGGGCAAGACCACGTCGATCTATGCCGCCATCACCGAGCTCGCGCGCGGGGAAATCAACATCATGAGCGTGGAGGATCCCGTGGAGTACGACCTTTCCGGTGTGACCCAGATCCAGGTCGAGCCGAGGCAGCAGGTGACCTTCGCGTCGGCCCTTCGCGCCATCCTCCGCCAGGATCCCGACGTCATCTTCGTTGGAGAGATTCGCGATCGCGAAACCGCCGAAATCGCCGTGCAAGCGAGCATGACCGGACATCTGGTGCTCGCGACCCTGCATACGAATGACGCGACCGGCGTCATCCCCCGGCTTCTCGACATCGGCCTCGACGCTCCGTCCATCTCGGCCGGCCTCCGCGGCGCGGTGGCGCAGCGCCTGTTGCGGAGAGTGTGCGGGAGCTGCGCCGCTCCGATCTCCAAGGAGCCGACGGAGGAAGAAGTACGGCTTTCGAAGGTCTACGGGGTTTTGCCGGCGGTGCGCGCCGTGGGATGCAGCGCCTGCGGCAACACGGGATACCGCGGACGTCTCGCGGTGGCAGAGGTGCTGGTGAACACGCCCAAGCTCCAAGAGCTCGTGCTGCGGGGAGCGGGCACGGCGCAACTGGAGCAAACGGCCATCGAGGGGGGGATGCGCCGTCTGGTCGAGGTGGCCCTGGAGAAGGCGGCGGGCGGACTCACGACGCTCGCGGAAGTCGAGCGGGTTCTCGGCGAGGTGCGCGAAGATGCCCCGACGGCCGCCTCGACGTCCCACGCCCTCGTCGTGGACGACGACCCACTGAATCGCATGATCGTACGGAACCTGCTGGCCAAGAATGGATTCCACGTCTCGGAGGCCGCCGATGGTCTGGAAGCCCTCGAGCGCCTCCGCGAGCGCGCGGAGTGCGCCCTCATCGTCCTCGACCTGGAAATGCCTCGAATGGGCGGCATCGAGCTCCTCGGCCGGCTCAAGGCGTCGGTCGCGACAGCGGGCATACCCGTCGTGGTGCTCACCGGCTCCGAGGATGCCGAGGCGGAGGCCCGGCTCATCGACCTCGGCGCCGATGACTACATCGAAAAGCCGGTGAATCAAGCGCGTTTTCTCGCGCGCGTGCGGGCGATGCTCCGGCGCAGCAGCGCCTGAGCCGTCAGCTTGCCGGGTCGCCCGGACCGTCGAGGGCGCGCCGGACGGCCCGTAGAAGGCTCAGGCGGCTGTAGGGCTTCTCCAGGAGCGCCACGTCGTCCTCCAGCACTCCGTGGTGCGCGATGGCGTCGTCGGTGTACCCGGATACGAAAAGGGTCTTCATCTCCGGGCGGAGCGATCGGAGCCGGACCGCGAGCTCGCTTCCACTCATCCCCGGCATCACCACGTCGGTCGCGAGCAGGTGAATGGGACCCTCGTGAAATCGAACGAGGTCGAGCGCCTGGGTGATGTGCGGCGTCGAGAGGACGTTGTATCCACCCTCTTCGAGGAATCGGTGCGCGACTTCGAGCACTTTGGCATCGTCCTCGACGACGAGGACGGTCTCCCCGTGACCGAGCTCGACGTGCGCCTCGTCGCGGCGGAGGGCAAAGGTCGCCGGCGAGTCGATGCAGGGAAAGTAGATCTTGAAGGTGGTGCCCAACTTGGGCTCGCTATAGACCCAGATGTACCCCCCGCTTTGCTTCACGATCCCGTAGACCACGGAGAGACCCAGGCCGGTCCCCTTGCCCCGCTCCTTGGTGGTGAAGAACGGCTCGAAAGCTCTCGACTTGGTGGAGGGGTCCATGCCGATTCCGGTATCGCTCACCGCGAGCATCACGTAGGGCCCGGAAGTCACCTCGATACCCTGACCGACGTACGTCTCATAGACGTCGACGTCCCTGGTTCCGAAGACGAGCTTCCCGCCGAGCGGCATCGCATCCCGGGCGTTGATCGCGAGGTTCATCAGGATCTGCTCGATCTGAGCTGGATCGGCGCGAATCGTTCCGAGCCCGTCCTGGAGATTCGTCACCAGGTCGATGTCCTCGCCGATGAGCCTCCTCAACATTCTCTCCGTTCCCCTCACCAGGGCGTTGAGCTCGAGGGGCACGGGCTTCAGGACTTGTTTGCGGCTGAAGGCGAGGAGCTGCCGCGTCAGTGTCGCCGCTCGCCGGGCGGCTTCGCGCACCTCCTCGATTTCCTCGCTCTTCTCATCACCCTCGGGAAGCATCGCGAGCGCAAGCTCCGCGTTGCCGGAGATTACGGTGAGGATGTTGTTGAAGTCGTGCGCGATCCCGCCCGCGAGCCGCCCAACGGCCTCCAATCGCTGAGACAGCCGAAGCTGTTCCTCGAGACTTCGTGAGTCGGTGACGTCTCTCACCAGAGCGACCGCTTCGGAAGCTCCGGTGGCCACCAGCCGCGTTTCGTAATGGCGGATCCCGCCGTTCTGGCGCTGCTCGTACTCGAACACCTGCATCTCCCCGGAATCGAGCGCTGCCTCCAGGTGCCGGCGGTAGAGCTCGTCGAGCTCGCGCGCGAAGGAGCCTCCGGCCTCCATCCCGGTCTGCAGGAAGAGCTCGGCGGGGGACGAGGCCTGCGGGCGACCCGGCCGTTTGATGTCGATGCACCGTCCATCGCGGTGAAGGAGGAACATGGCGTCCGGCATGGCGTGGACCAGCGCGCGCGTCTGCGCGTCGCTGATGCTCGCGCCCGGTCGCGCCTGCTTCCGCTCGATCGCGTAGCGAAGCGAGCGCCCGAGTGAAGGGCCGTCCAGGGCCCTTTTCAGCAGGCAGTCCTCGGCGCCCGCGCGCAAGGCGGTGACCGCGAGCTCGTCGTCGACCTGATCGCTCAGGAGGACGACAGGAACCGAGGCGTCCATCGCCCGGATTCGCTCGAAGGTTTCGAGGCCGTGACTATCGGGCAGGAGCCAATCGACGAGAACGGCGTCGAAGGACGCCTGGGCGAGCCATTCGAGACCCACCGAGAGGCGATCCGCGCGCTCCACTCGAAGATGGGGCGCGTGATGCCGCAGCATTTCCTCGTAGACGGTCGACTCCCGTGGATCGTCCTCGATAAGCAACAGCCGGGATGCGGAAGCTATCATCGGCACCATTTCAGTCGCGGGCACCCGAGGATGCTCGAGTGCCGGCCACGGTCGGAGACCTCGCGAGGAGGCTCGTGCGAGTTTCTTGGAATCGATAAACGCTAGCATCTCGACGGATCGCCGATCAATCCGTAGATATACGGAGCCGCTTGCCGGCGTTCCGCGAAATGAAATCGACGTGCCGTCATGAGTCTAGTGAGGGCCGGGAGCCCGGAGCCTCGAGGAGGAACCGTTGGACTCGCCGCAGGTGTGGACCGTCGCCGTTTACCTCGCCGGAGGGGAGAACGTCAGCCGCGAGATGATCCCCGCGCTCCACGATATGAGGGACGCGGCGCTCGCGAATCGCCACTCCCTCCGGCTCCTCGCGCAGTTCGAGCCCGACGGGCAGGCCCCGCGGGTCTTTGCTTTCGACGACGATCTGCCGCAGCACTTCCGCGTCCGGACGAAGCGACGGGGCAGAGCACCCACCAGCCACGGGCTCGCGAACTACGAATACGTCATCGACCACGACGGCGCGGTCAGCGCGGAGGGACCCTCGTCCTTGACGCTCCTGAGGGACTTCGTTTCGATGGGGAGATCCGCGGCCGGAGAGGGCCCCTGGATGCTGGTCGTTTCCGGGCACGGGAGCGGGGCGGTGGGAGAGTTCCTCGGATTCCGAGAAGGCCGCGAGCCGCTGTACTTGCACGATCTCAAGAACGCGCTCGGTCCCAAAGGCCCGGGCGAGCGGGAGAAGATCGATGTCCTCGGTATGGACTGCTGCGCCATGAGCATGGTCGAGGTCGCTTTCGAGCTCGCTCCCTTCGCCCGCTTCCTGGTGGCATCGGAGGGGGACATCCTCAACCACGGCTGGCCCTATCGGGCGATCCTCGAGTCGATCGTCGATCTGGAGCCCGAAGAAGCGGGCGAAGAGATCGTCCATCAGTTCGTGGGCTCGTACTCGGATTATTCCATCCTCGACGTCGCCTCGCACTGCGCCGTCTCCGACCTCGAGCGCGTCCCCCTGCTCTCGGAGCCCATTCGCCGGTTGAGCCGGCTCCTCACCTCCAGGATCGAGGACCCCAACGTGTGGCGGCCCGTGGTTCTCGCGCACTGGGAGGCGCAGTCCTACAAGATCGAGGAGTACGTCGATCTCGCCGATTTCTGCGATCGACTGCGGACGCACATCGGATCGGAGGACGTTCGAGACGCCTGCTCGGACGTCATCGCCGCGGTCGGCGGCGTCGTGGGCGCGACGGCGTTCAGCGGCTCCGCCTTTCAGTTCTCGACGGGGCTCTCCATCTATTTCCCCTGGTGCCACGACGCCGTCCGTGCAAAGCACGGCTCGAAGGGCGCCTCGGATCTGGAGAGCTATCAGAAGCTCGCCTTCAGCCGGGAGACCGGGTGGGGAGAATTCCTGGAAGCCTACCTGTGGGCGACGAGGCGTGCTCCGCGCTCGGCGCCTTCAGGCGGGGAGGCGCTCAAGGAAAGACGAAGCATGCAAAAGGAGGACCGAATGGCAATGGAAACGTCAACGCACAAGGCGAAGACTGGGACGATGAAGCCCCGCGTCAAGAATCATCCGACGGAAGATCGCTCCGCGGAGCGCTCTCTTCTGGTGCGCCGCGCGCCGCCCTGGGACGTCAGGGGCCCGGGAGGGGCTCCTTCCTCGCCGGTCAAGAACCACCCGCGGAAGCGCGAGGACTGAGGCAACTGCAAGCTGCGGCGGCCTGGGGGGAGCTGGCCGCCGCCTGTTCGTCCAAGTCAATTTCGCTCCAGGAAGGGTGAGCGAATAGGGGTGGAAGCGGGGCCAGAAGTGTACTAGCCTTACGTTTCATACCCGATGTCTCCGAGGACCGCTCTCCTCGCCGTCCTGGCGCAGATTGCC
>Ga0187893_10015095_pt1 | contig 10404 bp, 9 predicted proteins | sample MA1701074metaG_FD_139574 | JGI IMG/M metagenome (GOLD analysis project Ga0187893, IMG submission 139574) | White microbial mat communities from a basaltic lava cave in the Kipuka Kanohina Cave System on the Island of Hawaii, USA - MA170107-4 metaG ...
GAACCATCGGCAGAATGCCGTGTCCCAAGTTCATAATGTGTCCGTCATTGCCGCCTTTCTTCAAAATCTCGCGCACCGATTGAGTGATCGTTTCGGGCGTGCCTAACAGCTCGCACGGGTCCAGGTTGCCCTGCAACGCCACTTTGCCGCCGACTCTGCGTCTGGCTTCGGCCAGATCAATGCGCCAGTCAATGCTCAAAGCGTTCGCGCCCGATTCGACCATCTTCTCCAGGATGTGGCTGCATCCGTTGATGTATAAGATCGCCGGAATGGTCATTCCTCCTGGGCCGCGATGGATAAGCTCAAAGACTTTCTGTTGATAGGACAGCGCGAACTCTTCGTAATCGGCGGCGGATAATTCGCCCGCCCAGGTGTCGAACAACTGCACGACCTGAGCGCCCGCTTCGATCTGCGCGTTGAGGTAGAGAATGATCGTGTCGGCCAGCTTGTCTAACAGCCTGTGAACTGTTTCCGGCTCGCAATACATCATCCGTTTGATCTCGGCGTAATTGCGCGAACCGCCGCCTTCGACCATGTAAGACGCCAGCGTGAACGGCGCGCCCGCAAAGCCGATCACCGGCGCCTCGCCATTAAGATGTTTGCGCAACAGCCTGATCGTCTCCATCACGAAGGGCATCGTTTCGATGGGATCAGGAATGATCAGCTTTTCAACTTGCTCGTCTGTGCGGATCGGATCGTCCAGGACAGGCCCTTTGCTTTCGACGATGTCCAGCTTCATCCCCATCGCTTCGACGGGGACGAGGATGTCGGAGAACATGATCACCGCGTCCACGCCGAGGATGTCGTAAGGTTGCAGCGAAACTTCGACGGCGAGGTCAGGCGTTTTGCACAACGTCATAAAATCTTGTTTCGCCCGCAGCGCGCGGTATTCGGGCAAATAGCGCCCCGCCTGTCGCATCATCCACACAGGCGCGCGGTCAACGTCCTGGCGGCGGCAGGCGCGAATTAGTCTTTCATTGTTGATCATAAAAGCTCACAGATGCCTGAAAAAACGAGGCCGTATCTTAACACATCAGTTTGGCGCTCGCAGACTGCGGGCATATAATCGGCTCGCTATGCAATACCAGGTGTTAGTAGAAAATGGAAATCAGCGCGGTTTCATCGCCTCGATAATCGGAATGCCGGACTGTCGCGCTGAGGGCCGGACTGAGGAAGAAGCGATTGCCGGAGTGAAAACGGCGCTGGCCAATCGCCTGTCTCAGAGCAAAGTGGTGACGATTGAGATTGAAACCGGGCGACCAGCAGAAAATCCTCTGCCCAAACACGCCGGGCGCTTCAAGGATGATCCGACCTTCGGCGACTTTCTGGCGGAAATCGCAAAATATCGCCGCGAGGTAGGCGCCGAAGACCTGAAACGCCTGGATGGACAGAAAATAACGCCTGCCGACAACCCCTGGTTGGAGACGGCAGGTATCTTCAAAGACGATCCGAGCTTTGACCAGTTTCTGGAGAATATTGCTGCGTATCGCCGGGAGGTAGACGAACGTGAAGCTGCCAGAGAAGCAGGCGTCGAAGGCGCTGATCGGGTCGCAAGCGAGGCAGCCGAATGAGCCTCTACATCTGGGATACCGACCATTTAAGCTTGCACCAGCGCGATCCGGGTTTGTTCCAGCAACGCCTCAACGCCATACCTGCTGACAAGTTAGCCATTACAGTCATTACCGTTGAAGAACAATTGCGAGGAAGGTTTCTGTCAATCAGTCGGGTCCGAACCGATGCCAACCTTCTAATCGCTTACTACAGGCTACGGCAGACGGTTGGCGCACTCAATCGGTACCTTGTGCTGGACTACGACGAACCGGCGAACACAATTTTCAAGCTGCTGCGCAAACAAAAAATCCGTGTCAAAACCCAGGATTTGCGAATCGCCGCAATTGCCCTCTCAGTCGGAGGGATTCTTGTTACTCGAAACGCGATTGATTTCAGCCAAGTGCCTGGATTAACGATAGAAGATTGGTCTAAGTGACAGCCCCGACGCTAGGCGCGTAATGAACCGCTCAAAGCAGCGATTATCTGCCCGCCGTGGAACCGCCCGTTTTCAATGAAAATCTTCCCAGTCTCTTTGCCCGCCGTCACGACTCCCGCCAGATAAATTCCACTGACATTCGATTCCATTGTCTCTGGATTGAACGCGGGCTTCATAGTTTCGGGATCAATCTCGATCCCCATCTCTCGCAGAAAATCGTTGTCGGCGTGGTAACCCGTCAGCGCGAAGACAAAGTCGTTCAGCAGTTCGGATTCTTCATTCGTCACGAGGTTGCGGATGCGAATCGTGGTTGGTTTGATTTCGGTGATGACGGTTTGGAAGTAGGCTTTGACTTCACCGTTGGCGATGCGGTTTTCGATGTCGGGCAGAATCCAGTACTTGATCGTGCGGCGTAGCTCGACGCCCCGATGAATCATCGTCACCTTCGCGCCGTGGCGATAAAGATCGAGCGCGGTGATCGCCGCCGAATTCGCCCCGCCGATGATCGCCACCTCGCGGTCGTAGAACGGATGCGCGTCTTTGTAATAATGCGAAACCTTCGATAACTCTTCGCCAGGAATGCCCAGAACGTTCGGATAATCGAAATAGCCGATGGCGACGATGATTTTGCGCGAACGACACGAACGCTTCGCGCCGGTCGCCGCCAGTTCAGTCTCGACCAAAAAGTCTCCGTCTCCGCCCGTGACCATCAAGACTTTTTCGTACTGATTGACGCGCAGATGATAAGTGTCAACCACGCGGCGGTAATATTTCAGAGCTTCGATCCGATTCGGTTTCTCGCGCTCGCAGACGAAGGGCAGGTCACCGATTTCGAGCAGTTCGGGCGTGGTGAAGAAGACCAGTTGCGTCGGGTAGTTGTAGAGCGAATTGACGACACAGCCTTTTTCGATCACGAGATGGCTGAAGCCCGCCCGCTGCGCTTCAATCGCGCATGCCAATCCCGTCGGCCCGCCGCCGATGATGATGATGTCGAACAAACCCTGTTTCTCCATCTCCCGCCTTGAACTTATTCAACGGACTGCTCGCTTCACTCAGCGTGGTGATCTTCAAAGTAAAACGCCGGGCCACAGACCAGCAGCAGTCGCATCGGTGTCTGGCCAGTGTTGGTCAGCGTGTGACGATGATTTTTCGGGATGTAGATCGCGTCACCTTCGCCGACCTCACGCTGTTCGTCGCCAACAGTCATCACGCCCGTTCCCTCGATGATGTAGTAAACCTCTTCCAGAACTTCGTGATGATGCGGCGTCACGCTCGCGCCCGGCGGCAACGTCTCTTCAGCCAGACTGCACGCGCTGATCGGCGAAGTCGTGCGATCAATTAGCGGCCGGATTTCCGAGCCGTGCGGCGTGCGCAGGATTTTCGAGTCGCGGCGATTGACGACGAGCATGAAATTCTCCATTACAGCGAGGCCAGAATTTTCTCCAGGAATTCACGGTTGGCGCGCGCGTTGGCTGTCGTCTCTTCCGGCGTCGCACCGACTTTGCAGCATTCGACCATCACTGGCCCGTTGAACCCTCCGGCTTTCAGCTTCTTGAAGACAGCCGGGAAATCAACTTTGCCCGCGCCGAACTGGATCATCACGTCGCCTTTAAGCTCGCCACAGTCTTTGGCGCAGAAGCCGGTGATGTGTTTGGCGATCGGATCAATCTCAGCCACCGGGTCTTTGCCAGTGTAATGAATGATGTTGCCCGCGTCGTACCAGATCGAGAAGTTGCGGTGGTTGACCTCTTTGATGACGCGCAGTATCTCTTCCGCCGACCCGCTGATCCCGCCGTGGGGCTTCATCACCAGCCGAACGCCTTTCTCCTGAGCGTAAGCCGCGGCGTCGCTCATCACTTTGAAGTAATGGCCAAACTCTTCGGGCCTATCCGCGCCGAACGACAGCACGTATTTCAGCGACAGGAACTTCGCGTTATCAATCTGCTTGCGGACTTCTTTGAGCGAATCATCGAGCGGGATGTTGTGGCGTGAGCGTAGCGCGCCCATATTGGCTGTGAGGCCGCTCGCGGCTATCCGCTTCTTCAAGCCATCGAGATATTCCGGCGTGGCGTCGGCGCCGATGAACTGTTCGTCTCTCGTGCGGCTGAGCAGGCCAGTGGATTTGTAGCCAGCGGCTTTGATCTCTTGGAGCGTTTGATCGAAAGGCCATCTCGTCCAGGGGCGGTTGAAGCAGCCGATGGGCCAGTTGACCTGGGCTTCGGCGGTGAAATTCATTGCTGCGGTTGCAGCGGCGACAAGAGTGGTTTGTTGAATGAATTCGCGTCGGTTCATTTAAATGTCGTTTCTCCTGAGTGAGTTTGATGGTACACGGATTTGACGGATTACTACGGATTTTCACGGATTATCCGCGCCGATCCGTAACAATCCGTCAAATCCGTGTGCCAATGAAGCCCCTGGCGTTGTTACTTCTTGCCCGGCGGCATTCCCGGAATCTCCATCTTCTTGTAATCCGGCGGCACAGTAAAGAGCGAATCATCCAGCGGCTTTCGCTCGACGCTGGTCACTTCCATCACCGTCTTTGCCTGGCCGTTTTCGATCTGGGAAATTTTGAGCGGGAACGCGCCGCCTTCGACGAACTTGGCGAATTCAGGATTGGCGTCGAGTTGCGCTTTCATCTTATCGCCCATCGCGAGGTTCTTCAGTTTGTCGAAGACGCCGCCCGATTGGCCACCCCCACCGAAGTAGCCCAGCCCTCTGGCTAAGCAAACATCCGTCTCCTGCCGTTCGCCCATCAACCAATGCTCGCAACTGAAGCCGGCGATGGTCTCGGTCTTACCGGTTGAGGTAGCTTTGAACGGTTGATCGTCCGCAGCCTTCCCAATCTTCTCCGCCATCTCTTTGAGACCGCCTCCGTCTGCGCCCCAGTTCATCGTCATGTAAGTCTTCGTTTGTGGAATCAGCATCGTCTGCGAGCCGGAAGTCACGTCCATCAGCATGACGCCCATCTCTCGTCCGCCTCTCGACAAATTCGTTTCGATGCGGCTGCGCGAGCCTTTGATCCAATACTTCATCTCCATCGGCTGAGCGTCGGCGAACAGATTCGCTGTGATCGCGCCCTCAAAGCTGCCGGCGGACGATGCGCCGGAGGAAGCGGTTGATGAATTGGAGGCCGAATTTTGCTTCTCTCCACTGCAAGCGGCGGCCAGCAACGCCAAGCAGAGAAGCGAGAATGGGAAGATGGTTTTCAGAGATTGGGGGAAGAGTTTGATACGAGCGACTGCCAATCGAATCATTGAACATCCTTTCCTGAATGGTGTGAGGCGGAGAGGGGCGAGCGTCGTAGACGTTCGCCCCGCCCGCCCCACCGATTATTTCTTTCTGGTGAGAGCGTGAACCTTGAGCGGCAGGCCGAAGATGTTGATGAACCCTTCGGCGTCGCGTTGGTTGTAGCTCGCGCCCATCGTGAACGATGCGAGGTCGGGGCGATAGAGAGTATTCGGCGAAGCCCGTCCAGCGACGATCACATTGCCTTTGTAAAGTTTCAGTTTCACGTTCCCGCTCACCGGCGCCATCAAGCTGTTGACGAAAGCGTCCAGCGCGTCGCGCAGCGGCGTGAACCATTGGCCGAAGTAAACCATCTCGGCGTATTTGTGGGCGACGATTTCTTTGTAATGCGCTGATTCTCGGTCCAGGCAGAGCGATTCGAGTTCGCGCAGCGCCGCCAGGAGCAGCGTCCCGCCCGGAGTCTCGTAAACGCCGCGCGATTTGATCCCGACCAGCCGGTTCTCGACCAGATCAACGCGCCCCACGCCGTGTCGCCCGCCGATCTCATTCAACCTTTCAATCAACGGCACAGGATCTAGATGCTCGCCGTTGACCGCAATCGGCGTGGCGTTCTCAAAAGCGATCTCGACGTACTCTGGCGTGTCGGGAGCGTTTTCTGGCGAGACGGTCAATTCAAACATCGCCTCGTCGGGTTCGTTCGCGGGGTCTTCCAGAATTCCGCCTTCGTGCGACAAATGCCAGATGTTGCGGTCGTGCGAATAAATCTTCTCGCGGCTGGCGGTGATCGGAATCTGGCGCTCGTTGGCGTAATCAATCGCGTCTTCGCGCGAGACGATGTCCCATTCGCGCCAGGGAGCGATCACCGCCATTTCGGGCGCGAGAGCTTTGAAGGTCAATTCAAAGCGAACCTGGTCGTTCCCTTTGCCCGTACAGCCGTGCGCCAGCGCGTCGCAGCCAGTTTGTTTGGCGATCTCGACCTGCTTCTTCGCAATCACCGGGCGCGCGAACGAAGTGCCAAGCAGGTATTTGTGTTCGTAGACGGCCCCGGCGCGCAGCGTGGGCCAGATATATTCGGCGACGAATTCATGACGCAGGTCTTCGATGTAGATTTCAGCCGCGCCGGTGGCGATGGCTTTCTCCTTCAAGCCGGAAAGCTCTTCGGCTTGTCCGACGTCTCCGGCGACGGCGACGACTTCGCAGTGATAGTTTTCTTTGAGCCAGGGAATGATAATCGAGGTGTCGAGTCCGCCGGAATAGGCGAGAGCGACTCGTTTGACGGTCGTGGTCATTTAGGAATTAAGCCTCCAGTGAATTTTATCGAGTGAAATTGAAGCGGCGATTATACGAGGATGGCCTGCCGAGCGTCTACCAGGAGTTCGGCGGTCTGAGCAGACTTCAGCCCGAGCAGAAACTGAAAGTGCGGATCGTCAAGCCGGTCGAGATCAAACGGGACTTCCGGTGGGTGAAAGGGATCGAATACTACGATTCGCAGCGCCGGGAGCATCTGCTCAACGTCATCGAACTTCACGAAACCAAACCTTCGGCGCCGAGCGGCGAGAGGATCTCGTAACGGTCAAAACGATCTCCACTGGTGATGGGCATTGGGATCAGCCTCCATTTACTCTATCGAAATTCCGGATCGTTTTCCCTCAATCACGGCTGCGCCTTCGGCAATGGCTTGCGCGGCAGCTTCTCGTCGCGCATCGCCGTGTGATAAACGAAACTCGCCACGATCACCGCCGCCTGCTTCAGATCGTCCGGCAGAATTGATTCGTAAACGTCCAGGTTGGTGTGATGCGTGCGCGTTTCGTAATCAATCGGGTCTTGAATGAATTGAAAGCCCGGCAGGCCGGCGTGATCGAAGTCCAGATGATCGGTTCCACCGACGCTCTGAATCACGAGCGTCGTCGCGCCGAGGTAGTGAAACGGTTGCAGCCAGCTTTCAAAGATCGGGCGCACGGCTTCGTTGCCTTGCAGGTAAACGCCGCGAATCCTGCCCGTGCCGTTGTCGAGATTGAAATAACCCGCCAGCTTTTCGTGATTGGGTTTCAACCTCATCGTCGCCGGATCGCCGAAATGGTTTTTGACGTAAGTTGACGAGCCGAGGTGACCGCCCTCTTCGCCATCCCACAACGCCAGCCGGATCGTGCGGCGCGGCCTGACGCCGATAGTCTTCAGAATGCGCATAGCTTCCATCATCACTGCGCTGCCCGCCGCGTTGTCGGTCGCGCCCGTGCCCGCGTGCCACGAATCGAAATGGCCGCCGAGCATGACCAGCTCGTCTTTCAATTTGGGATCAACGCCCGGCAATTCGGCGATGACGTTGTAACCGGGGCCTGCCTCGTGAATGGTGACTTGTAGATTGATTTCGAGCTTGACGGGCAGGTTGCGCTCCAACAACCGGTAGATGCGCCCGTAATGTTCGCGCGCCACGACGAACGACGGCGCGGCCAGTTCGGGCATGGGCAGTTTGTAGTTCGGCGAGTTCATATCGAAACCGCCCGCATCCGTCGCCAGCAGATTGGCCGAATCGAGCGGGCTGGGACGCAGCATTGCCGCGACGCCTTCATCCACGAAGAATTTGCTGAGCGTGGCGCGCCGCGTCAATCCTTCGCGCCGCGCTCTTTCGGATTGCGCGAAGTCAGGCCCGTCGTACTCTTCGAGAATCTTCTCTGTGGGAGAGATCGCCTGCGCGCCGCGTTTCAATTCTTCATCGGTGAAGCGTCTGGCGTCGGCTGCGAAATGCGCCGCCGGTTTGGCGCCGGGCTTGCCCAGCAGCACGATTGCGCCGCGCAGCTTGCCGCGATATTTCGGGAAGTCGGCGGGCGAGTTGATCTCGACGAAGACTGGCTGGCCCGCGACCACGCCTTTCGTCGCCGGACTCCACGCCAGCGGATAGGCGATGACGCGCTGATATTGCGGCTCGGTCATCTCGACGTTGAACCGGTTGACAGTCCAGCCGCGCCCGGTGAACCCGCCCGGTTCGAGCTGCGCGTTGCTCAAGCCCCAATCCTTCAGAGTCTTGACGGCCCATTCAGCGGCGGCCTGGTAATTCGGCGAACCGCGCAAACGCGGGCCGTGCACGTCGGTGAGGTAAAACACCGTCTCCATCACCTGCGAATGCTGGAAGCCTTCGGTCTTGATGCGCGCGATGACGCTCTGATCAACCGGCTCTTGCGCGCGCGCGGGGAAGGCAAAGATCAGAGTGAACAGCAAAATGGTCGAGATGATTCGTTTCATCATTGGTCTCCTGAAACTGGGCGCCGTTTTCAAAAGTTGGTCGCAATCCCACCAACGGCAGGTTACTGCTGGCGAAGTCCCGGAGCTACTCCACTTGCCCTTGTGGGGCGTGCAGGTCTTACCTGATGTCGAATATTGATATATGAAGGACCTTTTCTCAGGCCCTCGCTTTTGCCCCTCTTGCCCATCCTTTTCTAGTCGTCTGCTCCATTCCCAGGGCTTTCTTCATTTTTACGACACGCTCCCGCTTGGGCTTTTGACCGGCCTCCCAGGAAATCGCACGCTTCAAATTGATCGCCGCCGCCACCCGCAGATAATGCCCGCGGGTCTTGCCTTGCCCGCGGTAAGACGTGCGCCGCCCGCCGTGGCCTCTGACCACGGTTGAGAGGGTCGCTTCAATCCCTGCGCGGCGCCGATACTTCCGCCAGAATTCATCCCCTTTTTGTTCGGCTCGCCGCGCCGCAATCTCAGGGTAGTGCGGCGAGAGCTTGAGCAATCGCCCGCGCTGCCCTCGAAGCAAACTGGGCGGGGCCATCTGGCAATTGAGACACTTCTCCTTCGCCCACCTGATCAAAACCACCGCTTTGCCAGCCCCGCCAATGCCTTTGTCCGTGCGCCGCGTCAAGAGCCATCCCACTGCCGTCTCTCCGCCGGGGCAGCTTGCCGCTTGCGGCTCAAAGTCGAGATCGAATTGCTCCACTCCCAAACAGGTACGCGGCCCGCCACTGTCTTCGCTTGCCTCGACACACTGTTCCCCACTCGCCTGCTTACTCGATTCAGCCTTCTGCTCATTCGCCTCCGGGAACTGTTTGGCTTCCTGCATCGGGCCCACCAACTTCACACCGCGCTCGGCGCTCTCGGCCATCGTCTCCCCGCTCAGATAGCCGCCATCCACCAAGTGTTCATCGGGTGATAATTCACGTTCTTTCAACCGCTCCTGAATCCCTTCCAGCGCCGCACCGTCGTCTTGCTGTCCGCCAACCAATTCCACCTCCGTGATAATGGCCGGCTCATTTTCACTCGCCACTTCCGTCACAGGCAGTTTGTCGCCGGTCGATCCTTTGCCTCGTTTTTCGCTGTAGCGCGCCTCCACATCGTGGGGCGTCGAGATCAACTCACGATTCACCTCTTCTTCTTCCCGACTCTCTTTGGTATGCAAAACAATCTGGCTCCGGCCAGCTTCATCCTCGACTTGACGATACTGCTGTTTCCACACCTGCTCTAAGGTCCCGATGGCCGTCAACTGTACAAACTCCGCCGGCGCCGACTCCGCTTTGACGCGCCCCAGTAAATCGAAGCCATCTCGCCCGGTCTGCTTGAGCAGCCCTTCGGTTTCGGCCTTCCCGCGTGGCCCGTTGTCTTTGACTAATCGCTCGCTCTCAACCCACTCGGAGTATGTCTCGAGCCACGGGGCAGGCAGATTCTCTTTCACCCACTTCGGATCGCACTCCACGAGAGAGACGATTGCCAGACGCATCGTCTCCATCACCAGCTCGAGCCGATTCAGTTCCCGCGTCGCGGCCACGATCGTCAAGGCATCGGTGCGTTGTAAGCCGCGCCCTTTGAGCATTCCTTTCTCTTTCAGTTTCTCCAGCAGCGCATCGAAGAACTTGCGCTCAGCTTGGTGGTTGACCAGTCGAGAGCGGAACTCGCTCAAAATGCTCGCGTCGAAACCCTCGTCCTCCAACGGCAGATGTAGCGCGTATTTCCAATCGATCCGCGTCCGCACCATCCGCAACGCGACCCGATCGCTCAAATGTTCCATAGCCTGCAACACCGTCACCAAACTCAACCGCGCCGGGCTGTAACCAGGTTGCCCGGTGTTGGAATACATCGAGGCGAAGTCCTCATCTTTGACTAACTCGGCATACTCATCACCGATCTTGCGATAGAGGTTGTTTTCATCCAGTAGCGCCTGCCCTAGAACGCGC
>Ga0187893_10015096_pt1 | contig 10403 bp, 5 predicted proteins | sample MA1701074metaG_FD_139574 | JGI IMG/M metagenome (GOLD analysis project Ga0187893, IMG submission 139574) | White microbial mat communities from a basaltic lava cave in the Kipuka Kanohina Cave System on the Island of Hawaii, USA - MA170107-4 metaG ...
ATTTGCCGAAACTGCGTGACCAGACTGCGAACAGTGTGTTCCCGTTGGGAAAAGGTTTACCGTGTTTACGCGCTGTCAAGGCTTGCCAATACCACTCCCAGTACTCGCGATGAAAGAAAGATGGATTGGAAATTTGGGGCGCAATGGCTACGAGAAAGTCAAGCCAACCATTAGACAAAATTCGCTCACCGGGCGAAAGTTGGCGTGCGGCCAGTTCTAGTTCTAATTCAGTTTCCCAGTCAAAAATGTTACTCACTGAGTATTTCTCCTTCTACAAGCTTAGGCATTATGCCAAGTAGGAACGGAGCCGCTTCGGGTTTGGCCTGAATAATTTTTTGAACAGCTTGTTCGTGAGTTACTTCTTCCCCTTTTTGTTTTGCCTTCATTATCATGCGCGAAACAAGGCCTCGCCAAAATTCCGTTTCAGAGGTAGGTTTTTCCTCAGAGGCGGGCTTAGTATTGGAAGTGAGAGTAATCATAGTATCGAGTGTTAATTTAGTGGCCTCCATTACGTCGCGTGTGGAAGTCAATGTGCGGTCTTGTAGTCGCCCGGTTAACTCAGTGATACATACTGTGGCCAAACCCCGTAGTTCTTTGAGTAGCCCGGCTGTTAAGACGTGTGATAGAAATTCTACATTGGGATCATCGTCGGAACGAATCCATGTACGAATAGTGTTACGGGCAATGCCTGTGCGATTACTGATTTCTTTAATACCTATACCAGAATCATTAAGGGTACGCACAGTAGCTTTGTCCAAATCATTGTAGCGGGGAGCTAATTTAGTGCTGGCTTTGCTTGTCATTATTGGCCTTCTCGTCTCTCTCGTTCTTTTTCGCGCTTATATTTACGATAGTCTCTAAGATCTTCCCGTGAAAGAGTGGCTTCAGTTTTCCGGCGAGCACGTTCACGGATGTCGGTTAACAGTTTCTGTAATTCAAATTTTTTACGTTTGGCGTTAAGTTTGTTGTAACGTTCACTGTTAACGAAACGATCTACTTGTAGTTGGATCATCGACACTACAGTTTTTTGAAACGCATCATCAAACGCCTTATGACCGGAACGCTGGCCTATTATTGACTGTGGTGTGATGTTTGCGTGTTTAAAAGCTGTTTTAGCATCACCTTTAATGGCTGAAAAGCCTCGATCTTTATACACACTCACACCTGTACCAAAAAATGAAGGAGATGCTTTTAGTGGGCCAAGTAATCCTTCTTCACGGTAAGCTTCAATAAACTCTTCAACAGACATGGGTGCGAGCAGTTCAGTTAGAATTTGCGTGTTCGTTTTATCTTCCCACTTCTCACCCTTAAAATCTTTGCCTGAGATGAGTGTGTGTAAAGCTGCCGCTACTGGAGCCTCTTTGTTACGGAAAAAGTCGCCCCAAATCCCAAAGAATTCATCTCCTGCTTTAAGATCATCGTTTTTAATGCGGCGGTTGAGGTAAATACCTCCCTTAAGAGCAGTTCGCGCAAAAGGTAACAAACCGCCCCAAATATCATAACGTGTATCACCGTGCCTAATTTTCAGCCAATCGGGATCTTCTGGGTCAGTCCAGTTGACTGTAATACCCAGTGCCGCACCGCCTAATGAAGCTAAGCCAAGAAGTGCAAGATTAACGCCAACTGACTTGAACATCGTGCGCATGGCCAGTTTTTTAATAGCTGGATGGGCGCGTTTGGTGCCAGTCAAGTAACGAAAGGCATCAATACGTGATTTCATAAAACGCGGTGACCAGAAAAAGACGTTGGCAACACGTTGTAATCTCTCGTTTGAAAGTGACTTTAGCTCGCCACGTCCAGTGAAAACGTTTATCATTTCGACTAGATCTTTGTAAGCTTGAGGATCAGACTCTTCAGTAATTTTGTTACTTTCTAGCTCAGTAGCAAACAAATCAAAGTAGCCGAGGCGTACAGCATCGAGATAGCCGCTGTAAGCTCGATTGGAACGCGCGATTAACGGTATTTTGTCGGCCAGCGGAGTCAAAAATGATTCTTCTCGGAATGTGGGCGTGATTAACACGTGCTCGATACTAGCGGGCGATGTCAGGTAGCCGCCATTTCGTTCATATTGATCGAAACGCGGATGATTGCGTGCTTCAGTAATGGCATTTTCCGCGGCTGTGGCACTGGCCGCGTTGTGCACCATCTGAATCAAAGCTTGCTTTTGAATATAACGGCCTTTAAGCCCTGCTCCTGTGATCAATATCCACCCCTGTCGGCCCGGAGCGGATAAATCGACGGAAGCCTTAATTGCTTTAGGAACGTTAACTGCGTCTAACAAAAAGTTTATGCGTTTTTCACTGGGAGACAGAGTTACGTTTTTGTACGCTTCGGCCAAGTGGCGGCGTGCGCGGTTAGCGACTCTCAACGCATTCTTACGAGCAAGGATAAGCGCACGAACTTGTTCAGGTGTTAGTTCCGGCTGTTTCTGGCTGATGGCCTGACGAACTATGTCTGCTTGGGCTGCTTTGAAAAGTTCGTATGATTGACGATAAAGGCTGCGCAAAATGGTTTTTTCCACTGATTGCTGGCTTGTGAGGGGCTGTTTAAATTCTTTGGCACGCACTTTGGCCTGCACCGCAATATCGCGTTCCATTTCCATTTCCCGCATCCACACCGCAGGTTCAATTGCCCGTATAAGCTTGCTAGCTCCGTATACCACATCAGGCGGTGCGGTCATGCCTAGTGCATTGATAGTACGAAGTAGGTGAGTGGGCTTTGGTGGGCCTTCTTTTGGTGGCAGCGGTTCTTGTGCTTCACGTGTTTTGCGCGGATAGCCAAAAGTAGCACGCTGCCTTAATTCGGCCCAGTTCCGAACTCGCTGGCGCTGTACTTCTTTCTCCACAGCTAATAAAATTTCAATTTGATCCGGACTAAAGTCTTCAGGCGCACCTTCAGTAACGCGGTTGATGTCCGCAATGCGCTTATCACGAGCACGTTGTTGAAGAACATTTTGGCCTGCTATACGGTAAAGTTGTTCGGTGTAAGGGCGGATTACAGTGCCAAATTCAGCAATCATGTCACGGGCAAATTCGGCGTAACCTACAGCTTTACGTAACAATTTTGCGGTAGCGATTGTCGCCCAGTCGATCAGTTCAGGTGGAGGTGCGCCGGGAATGGCCATTTGTAGACGCATGCGATTTTTGCGATAGTCAAGGCGTGCACGCGCATTAGCTTCCATACGATCAATACGTTTCATGAGTCGCGACGCTTTGGGCTTGGCCTCGATTTGTTTTTTCTTAGCTTCGGTGAGCTGCTCGGGTGTAAGAGCGCCGTATTTAACTTCGAGTTCTTCCAATTTTTGCTTGGCGAGATCGAATACACTCGCTGCTTCGGTTAGGCGCTCGGCCTCTTTTTCTGAAAATTCTTTGTTGGTGATGTAAGGATTAGCTAGTCGTGCCTGCTTTGCTTGCAAGTACACACCTTCAGGCGAAAGTTCATCAATGAACTGGGCTGCTCGAAGAGTACGAGCTGCGTCAGAAAGTTTGACTGCCATTGAAGATGCAATTTCATCAGCCTTTTTAATCTCGCCTTGGGATTGGTAAATTTTGAGCAAGGCAATACCAGCCGCAAGTTGTTCATCACCCACTTCACCGGATTGGCGAGTTTTAACCCAATTATCTGTTTTGGCCAAACCGTCAGTGATGATGCGGTTAAGGGCCGCATTTTGGATTTCAGGATCGTGGTGAATGCGGCGAATGATGTTGGAACCGAATGGAAGACCTCGATCATTGAGCTGGCGTACAAAGTTGCGTACATCATGTTGATCGTCAGGGATAGAGAGACGAGTAGGTGGAGCAATGGGTACGGTTGGTATAGGTACTTCGCCTATGAGGTTAGGATCAAACTCAGCGGCCACTGCATCATAGGCACGGCGTAAGTCATTCTCAGCCCGCATGCTGCGAGGCAGAGTTTTTGCCATTGCGGTTTTGAATTGCTCAAATGAAGGAAACGGTTTATTTTCTTGGGCTGCCTTGAGTACTAAATCCATCGCACGTTTTTGAAGGTCGAAGAGAAGTTCGCCCTTTTCACCAGAGAGTTCTTGTGTAACATTGCGCTCTACAGTTTGCTGTGATTCCATATCCAGCCCTTGGCGACTGGCTGCAAGGGAAGCCGAGGCCCGCCCTTTCCACGTTTCATTGGATTTAAGCGGACTGCGTTCGTTGGCATTGAGAATGCGGACATATTCGCGATCAGATGCGTTGCGGGCTTGAAGTGCGGCTAGTTGATTCTCGCCTTCTATTTGTTGATCGAGATCGCGGACAGGAATGTTGGTTGTACCTACCGGGGTAGTTACTTCGATAGTGGTGGGTGTTTCAGGCTCAGTTTTAGTTTTAGCTTCAGACGCAGCCGGCTTGGCTTCACCTTTAGGCAGTGGTGTGGGAGGCGGTACCTGTTTAGTTAACTCATTGTTTAAATCTTCAAATACGCGGCCCAACGTGCGCTGTTTGACAAACTCATACTTCTCACGACTGCCCATTTCATTTGCGAATTCGTTGATATTGGGCAAACGGCCATTGGCATCGTAAAACTCTTGTATCCAGTTGAATCCATCGACAAAGAGATCCGCCGTTTGAGTATCACCGCCGCGTAAGAAACCCCCTTGACCGGGGAATTTTTTCTGAGTTTCTTGTAGTTTACGTTCTTTTTCTAAGCGGCGCTTGGCTGCCCGCACTGAAGGCGGTTCAGTGAATTTGGCAATTTTAGGACTGGCGCGTAAGGCGCGACCTTCGGTTGTTTGTACTGTACCCTCTTTAACTGGATGGCCAAGGAAACGTTCGGCCTCGGCGTACATCTGAGTAGCAACCCCTTGGCGGCGGTAGGCTGGATTAACTTCGACGTTTACAGCGCGGCCTTCTTGATCAACTATGAGTTCACCAAGTATGCGATTTTTAGAATCGCGAGCATTGAAGTAGGTTAGGCCCTTCGCGCCCCGTTTTTGAGTGACATTTTTGACAGGCGAGGCTGTTTGTTCTGTTTCTTTTGTTGCAGTGGGATCTATGAAACCGCCTTCACCTTTCTTTGGTTTTTTAACTGGTTTACCTGTAAGAAGGTTGATGGCGCCAACTTCAGCGGTAGGCGCAACTTGGATTTGCCTGACTCGCCCCGATTTGCCTCCAGTAGAGCCTGTGCGAGTAAAACTAATGGATCTAACTTCAGGATGTAGTTTCTGAAGTTGGCGCTTTATTTTAAGCACCGCGGCTGCCCCGATTGGAGTGCGTTCAGAAGACAGAATTTGTTCACCTGTTTCAGGATCAAGTTCAGAAATTTCTGTTATCTCAGCATTGCCTTTTTGGTTAATGCGAAAGTTAAATGCAATATTGTCGCCCGTTTGGTACTCAACAACACGATCCCCTCCCGGCATACGCTTGTCTAATGTTTTAGTTAGTTCAGTTGATGCAGGTTGCGTAAGTGCGGGCTTGGGTTTGGCTCCCGTAAAACCTTCCAGACGCTTAAGAGCTGTTTGAAGTTCTGAAGTTGTAGGCGCGGCACGGCCCGAAATGGTACCTGCTCCCACAGTTTGCGTTTCAGGCTGTTGCGGCGCGAGTTCAATTGCACGTGCATCAGGTATGGGAGAACGGATTGGTGCGCGAGACAGCGTAGGAAGTCCCTCAGCCGGAAGCGCCGTACCGGGAGCAAACGTGCCATCAGGACGACGTGCGCGACGGTTTGCTGCGTGTTCTTGAATTGGAGCAGGTTGTTGTTGAGTTGCAGTTTCCTCCGCGGCAGCTTGGGCGCGGATAGTTTCTTGCTCAGCTTCGGCACGCCGCTTCTTACTTGCCTGAATTTCCTCTAACTCCGCGTAAGTTGCATCCATCTGCGCACGCTGTTCAGGGGAAATGTCCAGTTGACGGCGTTCAGGAACAGGCACCATCACAGCTTCGTCAGGAGCTGTTTCGAGTTGAGCGCGCAATTCTTCCACAGCCTGCTCCATCTCAGCCACACGCGCTTGAGCAAGGGGCGTGTTTTCTTGGCTGGCGGCGGAAATGTCTTCAAGTAGATTATCGATGCGTGTCTGGATACGGGCTTTACTAGGTTGAGCCGGATCTTCAACCATTCGAGGTTCGGCACGGCGGTCGGGAATGGCGCGTTGTTCAGTGGGTGGGGCTATAGTTTCTACAGCCTCAGTTGGAGCCACCGCAACTTCAGGTAAAGTCACTCCTTGCTCTGCTGCCTGCTGCTGGCGTCGGCGCATTTCGGCGTTACTAATACGCACACGCGGCTTACCTACTATCTCAAAGCCTTGTTCAGTACGTTGCAGTGAGGGCGACTCAGAGAGAAGGTTTATTTCAGCTTGATCTCTGATATTACGTATATCTTGTTTTGACAAGCCCGGACGTGTGCGAAGTGCGGCTAATGCAGCAGAACCGGGGGCCGTTCCGATAGCACCAAAAACGCCTGCTTCGGCCAATTGCGCACCTGTACGCTCTTGGCCTGTGATCTTACCAATACCATATTCTTGCAGTACTTCCTGTGGTGCGTTTTCCAGTAAGGCATCTTCGATAGTTTGTTTGACAGTCTGCGCCGCTGCGGCCCGCTTCGTAGCTGCGCGAGTAAGGGTGCCTTTTACGCTTTTCGATGCCGTACCCAGACCAGCCGCTTCAGTAGGGCCGAGTAGGATACCTGCCAATACTCCGGCTGTTTGTGCCTCTTGTTCTGTGCCCCCTGCGGCCAAGACTTCTTGGTAAGCTTGATCAGCCGACATGCCAACACCCATGATTACGCCTAACACACGCGGAGCTTTAACGGCCAAACCACCCACAAGCATCGTAGCAGCCTGACCAATGGCCGAAGGTACTTTACTGGATAGCCACTCAGGTTCCAGATCAGGGTTAGATTTAAAGAATGGGTTGTCTTTAGCTAGTTCTTGTAGTGCGCCGCCCAGTTGTGCTTGAGGTAAATCTTGCGCACGTTCGTAGCCCAGTGCTTGGGGGATGCCTGTTTGCATGGCGAGAGGCGCGACACCTGCGAGTGTAGAGCCTGCTACGGTTAAAGGTGTGCCAGCAAGAGTACCAGCAGCTTGTTTCACACGCGCCAATTGGCGACGTCCTGCGGGCATGGCCGCAACACGTTCTTGACGTTCTTGGTCTGCGATAGTCGCACTGACACGTCGGCGCGTTTCTTGCTCAACTATGTTTGGATCAGGACGAACAGCTTGTGGGCCATAGGGGGTGGCCGTAGTCTGTTGCGCAGTTATTTCGTCAGTAACTTGTTTACGAACATCGTCGTAAGAAATGCCTCGACTTTTAGCAAGTCCTGCCAGTTGTGCGTCTTGTGCACGTTGTTCTTCGTCACTTAAAGTACGCGGAAACAGTCGGCGCGGATCAAGCTGCTCAATACCCAAAGTCGGACGCTCAGGCGTGCCCGCTTCAACGCGTTGTCTAAATCGTTGCTGCGCTGCGGGCGTTCCCGGCTCAACCAATCGTGGCCGTTGGGGCTGTTGGGCTTGCTGTACTCGTGCCTGATTTTGGCGCACCATCTCCTGTTGTGCTGCATTGGTAACAGCGTCAATTTGAGAGAACTGTTGCTGTTTGCGCCGCATGGCCGCAGTGTCAGCCGGAGAGCCTAACTCACCGCGCAGGCCAGCATCTTCAAAAGGCTCAGCTACAGCTTGAGGCGTGGGCTGTTCAACTTGCGGTGGCCCCGGCTGCGGAAGCTGCTTTCTCACCGTTGGAATAGACGGGAGGGCAGGGGCTAAACGGCGTTGTGCCGATTCAGGCCCCTGTGGCTCGGAAGGCTGCTGCGAGAGAGACGGTAGCGGCTTCGGTGAAGTGACTGAGTAGCCCTTCAGGATAGTATCTACGTATTTACCTGTAGTCGGATCAGCAGCAGTACCCCGCCGTGAATCGGTTTTTGGTAAATTTGAAAAAGAGCGTACACGATTGTAGCCGTGCTTGCGAATTGCCCCTTCACCTGCGTTGTACGCAGCAACAGCAGTGGGCACGTCTTTGAATTCATCAAGTTGCTGCTTTAAATATTTTACACCACCCTCTACATTTTCATAAGGGTCATCAACATTCTTGACTCCCATGCGACGGGCTGTACCGGGCATAAGTTGCATTAAACCCCGTGCCCCTGCCCAAGATTTAGCTTTAGGGTTACCCCTAGATTCCGTACGTACTAAACGATCAACAAGGTCAGGGTCTACACCATAACGGTTAGCATGGAAAGTGGTTAGACCTTTAGTGCGATTGCCAAATAACTTGCGAGGATCGACATCAATGTGAGCAGCATCGCCGGGATACTTAGCCAGTACGCCACGAGCAACATCCTCATCACTCCAAGTATCATCAAACTCATTGGTCCACTTTTCACGTGCCCGTCGGGCATATTCAGATACACTAACTTTTCCGTTGGACATGGTGATTAGTATTTTCCAAAAAGACCAGATTGGGAACCGCCCGGTACGGGAAGATTTTTATTTTGGCGTTGCCGTGAAGGGCGCTTGACACTGCCTGCCCCTCTGGCACGGCCCTTGGCACCAGCAGCGCGGCCTTCCAAATCTAAGGCTTGATCATCCATACGTTTTGCGGCCTCTTCATTTTTTTCAACATTACGCTTTTCCAGTGCAATGCGGGCATCGAAATCAGAAACGTCATCGCCATTGTTATAGGCCGCGGCACGATCAGCTTCAAGCTGAGCAAGCACGCTTCGGGCCGTTTCGGCGTTGTTGCGGTAAATGGAAGCGAATTGGGCTGATTTGGCGCTTGTAGTAGCTAGTTCCTCTGCTTCACCAGTAGCCTCGGCTTGGCGCACTTCATCTTTGAAGGCACGTTCTTCTCGATTTAAATCTGCTTCTTCTTGGCGTAGTTGGAAGTTACGATCAGAATCGCGTTGTCGTTGCCGCTCTTGGCGCTCCATGCGAGCTTCTTTATCCCGGCTAAGTACAATATCAGCCGCTTTGTCAGGGTGAACTTCCAGTGTCTGGTTACCAACTTGGATTGGTACGCGACGATCCTCACTCTTGGCTTTACTAATTGCAAGTTGTGCTTGAGCTTCAGTCAAACCTGCTTGGGACGCAAGACGCGCAACTTCGTTTTGCTGTTTTTCCAAAACCAAATCTTTACCGATCTCACCTTCAAGTTTACGTATATCGGCCTCACGCTCACGGCGATGTATGAAGTTGGGATTGATAGCTCCGGTAACACCGCCAGTCAAAGCGGCACTGGCTAGAGTGTAAGGATCGGCGCTGTGAGGCGCAGCCGCAACAAGTCCTTGGCCTAAGCCTTTGAGGAAAGTTTTGAAACGTGACGGCTTTTTGCCCGGAGGTGGTGGGGCTACAACCACCCCTTCACCTGCTAATACTTTGCGGCGCGGATCATCACTGACAGCAATTTCCTTGTTTAGCTCGCGCTGAGCCATACGTGATTCGAGTGAAGTGGGTTTGGCTGACGAGTCAATCTCTACCTCAGAAACACGAACAGGCTTAAAGCGGCGGGCAGGAGCAACAGCAATAGACGCGGGATCTACTTTTTCAAGTCCTTGTTCGGCGGAAGTATCGCTGATAGTAGGCAGTTGGGGCCGACGGCGCTGAGCCAGTACTTCTGGTTCTTCCAACTGAAACTCGGGCACTGATGGATTGATTGCAGGCAACACCGGATTTCGGCGTCGTCGTAAAAAACGTTCTGGTGTCATTACACTACTCCCTTAGTATAAGTCGCGACTTTCAACATCTTCAGGAATAAAAGTAGGAAGTACCAGTCGCCTGCGCTTGCTCAAAACTCCCGGTCCGAAGGGACTTTGTTCCCCTTCTTGAAGCAAAGGTTGATTGCCAGAAATACCTCGGCCCGCGATTGTGAGTAGACTGGGATTGGCCGCCCGCTCTTCAGGGTCCATATTCCAGCGCGGCTTGAGTGCCGTTTTCATACCTGTTTTCATGGTACTTAAAATACCCTTACCTGCTTTACCCCCTGCAACACCGCCCGCTATCTTACCAAGTGCGTTGCCCATAATATTTCTCCTGTGTGTTACAATGCATCATAATTTGTATTTACAGGGCAATCCCTGTCAAGCCACAGCGTACCACAAGTTAATGTGGTTAAGCAATGGACTTACACTACATTTAGTAGAGGAGAGTTTGTATGAAGAAGATAAGTGGGAAAATGAGTTTTGATGAAGCTGCTGCGGAATTTGCGCCAGAAGTGCATTTGTTGGTGTTATGGGCGTTATTCAATCAACACAAGCTTAAGTGCCAGAAACGGCGCAGTCGTGAAAGTTGGGTGAAAATATTTCGGTTAATCTCAGCGCCACCAAAAAAGAAGGGCTACCCTGTCGGCAGCCCTGTCAAGTCACGCGTGGCAATGTAAAGTAGGTTGATATTACCCTAAACCAAAAATGGCACCAATTCGTGATCCCATTTTGAATACGCCCAACACACTCAACACCCATAAGATAACTACCAC
>Ga0187893_10015098_pt1 | contig 10403 bp, 7 predicted proteins | sample MA1701074metaG_FD_139574 | JGI IMG/M metagenome (GOLD analysis project Ga0187893, IMG submission 139574) | White microbial mat communities from a basaltic lava cave in the Kipuka Kanohina Cave System on the Island of Hawaii, USA - MA170107-4 metaG ...
ATTTAAGGCATCTATTACGTTGGCTTTAGCTTCTTCGATAGTCTCACCCTGCGAAAGCACAGCAGGTATTTCTTTGATGGAAGAAACGAAAAACTGTTCGCCTTTGGTTATTATGATTGTGAGCTTCATAATAATTATTTCTTTAAAATTAAAATTTTAATCGGACTTACTGGCTCACCACTTTCAACTCCGTTCTTCTATTCTTCGCCCTTCCTTCTTCCGTTTTATTATCAACCACAGGCTGTGTTTCACCAAAACCTTTAAAAGAAAGACGTTGAGGCGAAATGCGGTTATTGATCAAATAACTCACCACGGTCTTTGCCCTGCTGTTAGAGAGAGTTAAATTATCCGAAGGTTTACCCTGGTTGTCGGTATGCCCCGAGATCTGAATTTTCAGTGTGGGATTTTCATTGAGCAGCTGAACAACTTTGTTTAATTCTATCTGTGATTCAGGCTTGAGATCAAATTTATTTACATCAAAGAAAATATTATTCAGCACAATCGTTGCGTTGGCTTCAATAGGCTGTAAGGGAATATTTTTTTCATAAACAGAATCGGGAGATTGTTTGTTAAGGAAAAAATTATCAGAATAAAATAAATAACCTTTCCTGTTTACATTAAACACATAATCCTTTCCGGTTGGTAAAGTGATTAAATAATTACCCTGTTCATCCGTCTGCACTTTTGAAATAATATTTTTTGAAGCAAGATCAATTAATTCTACTGCTGAAGGTAACCCTTTGGTGGTTTTCTTATCAAATACCTGGCCTTTTACCCAAAGCGTTTTGTTGGGACGTATATCTTCTCTCAATTCAAAACTGTAAATATCCAAACCGCCCTTGCTGTCACTTTTATCACTGGCATAATAAGCAGTTTTACCAGTGGCATCAATGAACAATGTGCCCTCCCTGTCAATTGTATTAATAGGATAACCAAGGTTAATTGGTTTACTCCAGTCGCCATTGGGGCCTTTTCTTACATAAAACAGATCTTCATCGCCATAGCCCGGCCATGAGTTGGAAGTAAAATACAATGTTTGATTATCGGCATGAATAAAAGGACATTGTTCATCGCCGGATGTATTGATGCCGGGGCCAAGATTTTCCGGTTCGCCCCATTTGCCATTGTCCTGCAGGTGCGATACATAAATATCAATGCCGCCTAAACCGCCTTGCCTGCGGCTTGCAAAATAAAGATCTCTTTTATCAGGCGATAAGCAGGGTTGCGACTCCCATTGATCAGAATTGACCCAACCGCCTAAGTTGATAGCTTCGCTCCATCCATTTTTATCTAAATAAGAAATATAAATATCACAACTGCCAAAACCATCAGGACGATTGCAACCGGTAAACACCAGCCATTGCCCGTCCTGCGAAATATTTTGGGCGCCTTCATTTTGCGGCGTATTCACATCGCCTTCTATCGGTTTTGCTTTTTCCCAACCTGCAGTGTCTTTGTTACTGTAAAAAAAATCCTCGTTGAAGCCCTGAAGTTTTCTATTAAAAACAAATTGTTTTCCATCAATGGTAAGAGAAGGAAAATATTCAGACTCAGATGTATTGATAGCATTGCCCATGTTCACTGGCGCAAAAACATAGTTCTTGTTTACATTTTTTTTTTCATACTCAACTGCGAATTCAAAACAACGCTTTCTGTATTCAGATGCTTTTAAAGACGTAGAGTTTTTGGGTGGTTTTTTTTCTAAAAATTCATTAATGGCGCCAAGGGCTTTTTCAAATTGCCCGAGTCTTGCAAGAGCTATAGAATATGGAAGTTTTGCTTCAATTGTATATTCTGTGTCTATAGCAATCCCCTTTTCATAAAACTCAACACATTTTGAGTAATTTTTTAGATCGCTATATACACCTGCCAGCGACAAATAAGCATCCGTATAATTTTTATCTATTTCTATACACTGGAGCAAAAGACCTGCGGCATGAATAAGATTACCATCCTGCGCTCTTTCCATTGCCTGGTTGTAAAGGGTGACTGCTTTTTTATTTACTTTTTCGGGATCGTATGATTGAGAAAAAGCAAGATGAAAAGAAAAGCAAAGGGCAAGACAGAATACGAGTTTTTTCATTGATCAGGATGTTTCAACTAAAATAACGAAACTAAGACGGTTTTATTCCCTGTTCAGTTGGTTACAGGCCTTAATTACGGCACATTGATATACTTATGTATTTGCAAGCTCAATTCCCATTTAGGATTTGCTTTGATGTATTCAACAATCAACGGCGTCATTTGAGCCGCTTTGCTCCATTCAGGCTGTAAGTACAATTTGCAGGCTGGTGAAACCAATGCCGCATATTTTTCAGCCCAGGCAAAATCAGATTTATTAAAAACAATAATTTTTAGTTCATGTGCCAACGGAATAATTTCAGGCAGCGGCTCTTTGAATTTTTTTGGAGAAAGGCATATCCAATCCCAATAGCCGCTTAACGGTGAAGAACCTGATGTTTCAATATTTGTTTTTAATCCGGCTGTCTTTAATTCTTTAGTTAGTTCATCAAGGTTATGCATCAAGGGTTCACCACCTGTAATAACAACCATTTCCGCCGGAGTCTTTCTGACTTCTGATATCAAACTTCCAACTTCATACTTCGGATGTTTCTCTTCTTCCCAACTTTCTTTTACATCGCACCATACACAGCCTACATCACATCCGCCGAGGCGAATGAAATAAGCTGCTCTTCCCTGGTGGTATCCTTCGCCTTGCAGTGTATAGAAATGTTCCATTACAGGAAGCAAAGCAATTTTAGATTTTAGATTTACGATTTCTGATTTCATTTGCACATTTTCACATTTGCATATTTGCAAATTTCCTAATTCTTCATCAGGCAGGAGTGGAAAGTATTTTTTAATAAAGCAGCTATCGTCATTGGCCCTACGCCGCCGGGCACCGGTGTTATCCATGAACATTTTGGTGATACCGCATTATACTCAACATCACCCTTTAATTTAAAGCCGCTTTTTCTTGTTTTGTCTTCCACTCTTGTAATGCCTACATCAATCACAACAGCTCCTTCCTTTACCATATCTGCTTTTAAAAATTCAGGAATGCCAATGGCGGCTACAATGATATCGCCCTGCAGGCAAATTTCTTTTAGATTTTTGGTATGTGAATGGCAAATAGTAACGGTGCAATTACCCGGATTACTATTTCCGCTTAATAAAATGCTCATGGGCCGGCCCACGATATTACTTCTTCCCAACACAATTGCATGCTTTCCTTTGGTATCAATTTTAAAATGCTCCAGCAAAAGCATAATACCATATGGAGTGGCGGGTAAAAAACCAGGAATGCCTTCTACCATTTTCCCCACACTCACAGGATGAAAGCCATCCACATCTTTTTCGGGACTAATTGCGCTGATCACTTTTTTATCATCAATGTGTTTTGGAAGTGGCAGTTGCACCAGTATACCATCTATATCCGGATCATTGTTGAGGTCTTCTATTTTTTCCAGCAATCTGAATTCGGAAGTTTCTTCTTCCATGCGGATCAGGGTGGATTTAAAAGCCGTCTCTTCACAGGCTTTTACTTTGGCGGCCACATAAGTTTCACTGGCCCCGTTGTTTCCTACCAGTATAGCAGCCAGGTGTGGTATCTTTTTCCCTTCTATTGCCCGCTGCGCCATCGTTATTTTCAGTTCATCTTTAATTGCTTGTGATGCCAGCTTACCGTCTAAAATTTTCATGGCGCAAACCTACAGAAACTTTGCCTCTCTGCCTGTTTCGAAATAAATAAAAAACAGGTCATTAACTATTGCAGAACTTACCGATATACCATTATTTTACTATCTTACTAATACCAAAACTTAGTCGCTTGAGAAGAAGATCATTGATCCTGCCCTTCATTCTATTGCTTGCGGGGATCACAGCCAACAGTCAAAATTTACGCCGCCCGGTTCCTGCCACTTATACGGGCCTTGGTGCTTATAGTTTCACTCATGCAGATGTGTTTTCATTTACAGCTAACCAGGCTTCCCTGGCTCAATTAAAAAATATTTCAGCGGGTGTATATGGAGAAAGAAGGTTTATGTTGAATGAATTGAATAATTACACCGCTGCTGTTGGTGTACATTCTTCATCAGGCAATTTTGGTTTGAAAGCAAATTATTATGGATTCAGTGATTATAATGAAACACAATTAGGGCTTGCTTATGCAAGAAAGCTTGGAACCAAAGTTGATCTCGGCGCTCAATTTAACTATAATGGTATTCGCATCAGTGGTTATGGAAATGATGCTGCAATAAGTTTTGAATTAGGAACTGTGCTGCATGTTACTGATAAATTGCATGCAGGAGTTCATATCAATAATCCTGTCGGTGGAAAATTTGGAAAAGATCAGCAGGAAAAACTGGCGTCTGTATATACGTTTGGTATGGGTTACGAAGCGTCTGAAAAATTTTTTGTCAGCGCTGAAATTGTAAAAGAGGAAGACCAGCCGGTAAATGTGAATGCTGGATTGCAATACAAATTCATTCCGCAATTATTAGCAAGAGTTGGAATGTCAACAGTTACATCCACAGCATGGATGGGAATTGGTTTATCATGGAAATCATTGAGAGTGGATGTAACAGCGGCCTATCATCCGCAATTAGGAGTAACACCGGGATTGATGCTGATTATTCAAAATAAGAAAATGGATGTTGACTAAAACAGTCTTATGAAATCAGCAGCATTGATAATGGGGATGTTCTTATATGGATTCAATATTAGAAGATCATCATCGCCGGTGATGATGCAAGTAGCATTGCAGGTCAATGCTAACTCCAAATATTTATTGTCTTTTGGGTCTCTGCAATCAGTAATTATTATTGTAACATCAAACTTTAAAATTTTTCGTTCGATTCTTGCTAAAAAATCCAACCGTCGCTGGTCGGTTAGATACTTGTCAAATTTTTTTCGAAAAATTACTTCTGTTAATTCTGTAAGGATTGAATCAGATACCACAACATCACCGGCGGTTAATGCTTTATCTAATGAAGCGGCAGAAAAAGAATTTTTAATTAAAGCGGCGCTAACCAATGTGTTTACATCAAAGACGTATCTATTGCGATTCATCCTTCAATATTTCGTCAAGTTTTTCCTGGGTCAGTCCTTTTTGCGCCATTTCATTTCGCAGTTCATTCAAAAACTGTATAATGTCTGTATCTTCTTTTTTATCAATAATAGAAGATATCTGACTGTCAATATAACGGCTGATATCCGATTTAAGCTTTTGAGAAGCATTGCGCCATTTGTCAGCGGTGCCATTCTCTACATCAATAACTATTTTACCCATAATAATTTAGAAATGCTGTATTCAAATCTACATTAAAATTGAAAATTTTCTTAATCATATTATTCACCATTCACTACCCACTATTCACCTGCATTGCGCAGGATATTCCACCATCCACAGAGCAGCAATTAGAAAACCTGACCGATGTTGATCAGGCAGAAACTGAAGACGATTCTTTTTTGCAACAACTGGAATACTACCGCAGAAATCCATTGAACCTGAATAGTGCAGAAGTAAATGAGTTGAGAGAGTTAAGACTACTTAGCGATCTGCAAATAACGAACCTGATTTCATACCGCAGATTGTTTGGTTCTTTCATTAACATTTATGAGTTGCAGGCTGTGCCATCGTGGGATATTGCTACCATTAAAAAGTTGATTCCTTTTGTTACAATTGCTTCACCTGTCTTTTTGAAAGATGCTTTTGCAGAGAGATTTAAACAAGGCAGTCACAGTTTACTTTTTCGCTATGCGCAAATATTAGAAAAGTCAAAAGGCTTTGACAAATCAACAAACGGTACAAAGTATCTTGGAAGTCCTCAGCGCCTGTTTTTTCGTTATCGCTATACATTTAAAAATTTATTGCAATATGGATTAGTTGGCGATAAAGATGCCGGCGAACAATTTTTTAAAGGCGCACAAAACAAAGGATTCGATTTTTATTCATTTCATTTATTCGCAAGGAATATAGGAAGTATCAAAGCATTGGCACTGGGAGATTTTACTGTGAATATGGGACAAGGTTTGATACAATGGCAAAGCCTGGCGTTTAAAAAAAGTGTAGATGTAATGGGAGTGAAGCGGCAATCAACAGTATTGCGGCCCTATAATTCTGCCGGTGAATTTTTGTTTAATCGCGGCGCCGGCATTACTATCAAAAAAGGAAATATTGAGGCTACTGCGTTTGCATCCATTCGAAAGCTTAGCGCTAATTTGGTTTCTGATACTTTAACCTATGAAGATTATATTTCTTCTTTTCTTACGTCGGGTTATCATCGTACTGAATCAGAAGTTGCTGATAGAAATAAACTGCAACAAATATCTTACGGCGGTAATATAAAATGGATCGGCAATCGCTGGCAGGCAGGCATCAATGCCGTGAATTATAATTTTTCAAAGCCTGTTCAAAAACAGGATGAGCCTTACAATCTTTTTGCTTTAAGGGGTAAAAACTGGCATAACATAAGCGCTGATTACAGCTATACGTATAAAAACTTTCATTTTTTCGGCGAAGCGGCTGCTGATAAAAATCTTAATAAAGCGTTTCTTAATGGTCTTTTGATCAGCGTTGACCAGCGGATTGATTTGTCTTTTGTACACAGAAAAATTGGTAAGGCATACCAGGCAGTAAATGGAAATGCTTTTACAGAAAACACATATCCCGTTAATGAAAACGGCTTATACGCCGGAATAACTATCAGACCTTCTGCATCATGGCGATTGGATGCTTATGGTGATATTTATAAATTTCCCTGGCTGAAAAGCCAGGTGGATGCCCCCAGCTATGGTAAAGATTTTCTGGCGCAATTAACATATACTCCCAACAAGCAAGTTGAAATTTATACAAGGTTTAGAAATGAAACGAAACAAACTAACCAGCCTGATAATAATACGGCGACTAATTTTTTAGTGACTATCCCCAAACAAAACTGGCGAACACAAATTACATACAAGTTAAATGCAACAGTTGCGTTGAGAAGCCGGATGGAAATTGTTTGGTATAATAAAAAGGAAGCTTCTGCCGAACAAGGGCTTTTAAGTTATTTTGATTTTATATACAGACCATTGATGAAGCCGTTTAGCATAGTGACAAGGATTCAATATTTTGAAACAGATAGCTACAGTTCACGATTATATGCTTATGAAAATGATGTGTTATACAGCTATTCCATTCCTGTTTTTTATGATAAGGGATGCCGATATTATTTTACCCTTAATTATGATGTAAGTAAAAGTCTTTCATTTTGGGTGAGGATGGCTCAAACAATTTACCGGAACAAGAATATCATTGGATCGGGATTGGATGAAATTGCAGGCAACAAAAAAACGGAGATAAAATTGCAGTTTCGTTATCTGTTTTAATTCATTTTAAGCACTTTATCATTTATCTTTTTTGGTTATTGTTAAAAAAAACTCAATTTTGGTGCAGCAATCGTCAATAAAGTTGTGTCTAATCATTTAGCTTAAATCAAAAGCTGGCTCAGTGTTGAACTAACTTACCACCTTCAGTTAGTATTAAATTTAAAAGGTATTATTAAAAGCCTGGCATTCTCACTTGAACTACAACATCACCGTACCCCATCGCCACTTCCTTTGTAACCTTTAGGAGGATTTTTAAATGTTGTAAACTTTAAATTAAATCACATGAGAAAAATTGCATCGCTGATTGCAGTGTTGATGCTATTTTGTGCATTAGCATTTGCTCAAACACGAACAATTACCGGACAGGTCAGGGACAGCAAGGGTGACCCCGTCCCATTTGCAAACATTACCGTTAAAGGAACCAACACAGGCGTAGCCGCAGATGTCAACGGTAATTTTTCAATACAATTAAACGAGGGAGCATCACTTATCGTCAGCTCAGCAGGTTTTGCCGAGCAGGAAATCAAAGTCGGTACATCTTCTTCTTCAGTAATAGCCACACTACAAACCCAGGGAAATTTGCAGGAAGTAGTGGTGACTGCATTAGGGATTAGAAGAACCCGAAACACAGTGCCCTATGCCGCACAACAGGTACTGGGTGATGAAGTAAGTAAAAACCGCAGTTCAAATTTCGTTCAAAACCTTTCGGGAAAAGTTTCCGGCCTGGAAATCCGGCAGTCGAATACACTGGGTGGCTCTACCAATGTGGTGGTAAGGGGAGTTAAATCAATTTCCGGAAATAACCAGGCTCTATTTGTGGTAGATGGCGTACCTATAGATAATACCAACGCCAAATCAACTAACCAGGCTACGGGCAGGGGAGGTTATGACTACGGTAGCGCTTCTGCTGATATCAATCCTGATGATATAGAATCTGTGACTGTATTGAAAGGCGCAGCGGCGACAGCATTGTATGGTGCCCAGGGCGGTAATGGGGTCATCCTTATTACCACCAAAAAAGCTACCCGGGGCCTGGGAATAATCGTTAACTCCGGTCTTACGATTGGTAAATATGACAAATCAACTTTTCCTAAATACCAACAGGAATATGGCGGCGGTTATGGCGCATATTATGAGGATCCAAGTGGCTTTTTTCTCTATAGGGATATTGATGGAGATGGTACGGAAGACCTGGTAATGACAACCAGTGAAGATGCTTCCTATGGTGGTAAGTTAGATGGAAGAATGGTTTATCAATGGGATGCTTTTGATCCACTGTCTCCTTTTTTTGGCAAGGCACGACCGTGGTTGCCTGCTGCAAATCAGCCGGGCTCATTTTTTCAAACAGCCGTTTCTTCTAATCAAAGCATTGCCGTTGCGGGTGCTTCCGATATTGGGTCATTTAAACTGGGATATACCCGGACCGATGATAAAGGCATATTGCCAAATAGCAAAATAGCGAAGAACCTGGTAAACTTTGGCGGTTCCTATAATATTACCTCAAAACTGACGGCGGAAGCAGCCATTAACTTCTCCAGTATTAAAGGAAAAGGCAGATATGGTACCGGGTATGATGATAAAAACCTGATGACAAATTTTCGTCAATGGTGGCAGGTAAACGTAGATATTAAAGATCAAAAAGCAGCTTATGATAGAGAAAATAGGAATGTGACCTGGAACTGGGCTGACCCTACCGATCTCACACCTATTTATTGGGACAATCCCTATTTTACCCGGTACGAAAATTTTGAAACAGATTTACGCACCCGGTATTTTGGTAATGTAAAGCTTAATTATAAACCTCTTAGTTGGTTAAATATTTCAGGCATCATTGCACACGATACTTATGATGAAATCCAGGAAGAAAGACAAGCTGTAGGCAGTGTAACGGTTTCATCATACACGAGGATTAATCGTAACGTTAGCGGAACGAATTATAGTTTGTTGTTTAATATGGAAAAAGATTTAACGGATGATATCAAACTGAGCGGTTTGTTAGGTACTGCCGTAAGGAAGGAACGCCGGCAAGTGATTATTGCCTCTACAAATGGAGGATTGGTGGCCAATAGAATTTATTCGCTTGCCAATTCCAAAAATCCAATCAATCCTCCAGGGGAGGCAGATCAGCGAAGAGAGGTCTGGGGAAATTTTGCCGGTATTACTTTTTCCTGGAGAGAAATGATAACATTGGATGGCACTATAAGAAATGACCAGGCGTCTACTTTACCCAAAGAAAATAACAGCTACTGGTATCCATCTGCTTCGCTGGGCTGGACTTTTTCTAAATTGCTGACTTCGGCAAACTGGTTGACTTATGGCAAATTCAGAGCGAACTATGCACAGGTAGGTAATGATGCTCCTGTTTATTCGCTGGTTGATGCCTATGATATTAGAACACCATTTAGTTCTACGTCAATGGCAAGTGTTAATGGTACCAGCGCTAACTCTGCTTTAAAACCAGAGCAAACAAAAAGTTATGAATTTGGTTTGGAGGTCGCACTTTTTAAGAATAGGGCAGGATTTGATATTTCTTATTATAATGCCAAAACATTTGACCAGATCTTTGCTGTACCTATATCAACAGCAACCGGTTATAATTCAAGGTTCTTAAATGCAGGAAATATTCGCAATAAAGGAATAGAATTATCCGCTTTTGGTACGCCGGTGCAAACAAAGGATTTTTCATGGACTATTAATCTGAACTGGACCCGCAACAGGAACAAAGTTGAAGAATTGACTCCGGGAGTGGATGTAATTGTACTTGGAACTTTCCAGGGTGGTGTATCTATAAACGCTGCCTTGGGTGAACCCTATGGTATCATACGCGGAAACGATTATGTGTACACCAACGCCAAAGGCGAATCAACTCATGGCGATGGAACGCCGTTAACAAAAAATGAGGGTAAAATAACCGTTGGCGCTAATGGCCGTCCACTATTAACTGTTGAATCTAATAGAAATATCGGAGATAGTAATCCTGACTGGATAGGGGGTGTAAATAATACCTTAAAATATAAAAATTTATCACTTAG
>Ga0187893_10015099_pt1 | contig 10400 bp, 8 predicted proteins | sample MA1701074metaG_FD_139574 | JGI IMG/M metagenome (GOLD analysis project Ga0187893, IMG submission 139574) | White microbial mat communities from a basaltic lava cave in the Kipuka Kanohina Cave System on the Island of Hawaii, USA - MA170107-4 metaG ...
CGCGCACCTTCTGATCGACGTCAGGCTCGCTCTCGGCGCGGTTGAAGCCTTCGAGCAGCACGCCGATGCGCAGGCCCGCGACACCGCGACCGAGGGCACCGGTGTAGCGATCGACGCGCACGTTGTATTGCCGCGGGTCGAGCCCGTCGGGCCCGGCCAGCACTTCGAGCAGCAGCGCGTTGTCGGCCACCGTCGCGGTGATCGGACCGACATGATCGATCGTCGCTTCGATCGGCATCACGCCGGTGTAGGGCACGAGGCCGTGCGTCGCCTTCATGCCATAGGCGCCGCACCAGCTGGCGGGCATGCGGATCGAGCCGCCCTGGTCGCCGCCGATCGCCATCTCGACCTCGCCCGCGCCGACCAGCGCACCCGACCCCGACGACGAGCCGCCCGCCGAATAGCCGTAGCGGTACGGGTTGTGCACCGGGCCGGCCGCGTTGGTGTGGCTGCCGCCGGAGAGGCAAAGGTATTCGCAGTGCGCCTTGCCGACGATCGTGCCCCCGGCATCGAGCATGCGCGTGACGATCGTCGCATCGACGTCGGGAACGTAGCCTTCGAGCGAGGATGCGCCGTTCATCATCGGCACGCCCGCCAGGCACACGTTGTCCTTCAGCACGATGCGCTTGCCTGCCAGGGGTCCGTGCGCCGCGCCCCGCACCTCGGACTTGACGGCCCAGGCGTTCAACGTGTTCTGCTCCCCGCTCGGGCGGTATCCCGGCGTGCGCGGGTAGCGCACCGGCGGCAGGTTGTCGGGCAATTGCGTGAGTCGGTCGTAGGCCTGGAAGGTCGGCTCCATGACCTCGAGGTATTCGGCGACTTCGCGCTCCGACATGCTCATGTGCAGCGACCTGACGATCGCCTGAAGTTGCTGGACGGTTGGACGTTTGATGGTGGAGGACATGGTGTTGCCTTGGGGTGTGGAGGCGCGAGCCGGGATGGCCCGCGCGGTGACGACTTGATCGGTGGCGGACGCGTGCGGGTTTCGCTCCGGCGATCGCATGGGCACTGGGCTCGTCGCCGACGGCGCCCGGTATGTTGTGCGCGGTGTGATGCCCGCCAGCCGCGCCGGGCCCATGCCGAGCAGGTCGGCGAAAGCGTCACCGCGCAAGCCATCGACCGGCAGCTCGCGAATGATGCGTCCGCGCTCGAGTACCACCACGCGGTCGGCGACGTCGAGCACGAGGTCGAGGTTCTGCTCGACGATCAGCATCGCAAGGCCCTGCGTCCTGCGCAGCGCGGCCAGGGTTGCGCCGATCTCCTGCACGATCGAGGGCTGAACCCCTTCGCTCGGCTCGTCGAGCAGCAGCAGCCAAGGCGCGGGAACGAGCGCCCGGGCGAGCGCGAGGATTTGCTGCTCGCCCCCCGACAATGCACCGCCGCGCCGCTCGAGCAACTGTTCGAGCCGCGGGAACGCGTCGACCACCCGCTGCACGGCCTGCGTTTCGGTCTCCCCTGAGTCGCGACGCCATGCGAGGCGCAGGTTCTCCAAGGTGCTGAGGCCGGGCAGGATCGCCCGCCCCTGCGGGACGTAGCCGATGCCCATGCGGCTGCGCGCATGCGCGGGCGTATGCGTGATCTCGACCCCGTCGGCGCCGATGCGCCCGCCGGTCGCGGGCAGCAGGCCGGCCAAGGTCTTCAGCAGCGTCGTCTTGCCCATTCCGTTGTGGCCGACGATGCCGATCGCTTCACCTTCGTGAATCTGCAGCGAAACGCCGTGCAGAACCGGGACGTGGCCGTAACCGGAGCGCAGGTCAGCGACGTCGAGGACGAGGTCGCGGGCCAACGCCTCGGCGCCATCCGGCGCGGGATCGGTCGCAACGTTCAACGCACCCTGCTCGTCGTGCTCCATTGCTTCGACGCTCACTTCGCTCGGCCCCCAATGTAAACCTCGCGCACCCTCGAATCCGACAGCACCCGCTCGCTCGCACCTTCCATCAGGACCTGCCCCTGATGCATCACCGTGACCTTGCCGCCGAGCATCTTGACGAAGTGCATGTCGTGATCGACGACCACGACGGTCGCGTTCTGGTTGATCTGCCGGATCAGTTCGACCAGCCGCTCGGTCTCGGCGCCGGTGATGCCGGCAGCCGGCTCGTCGAGCAGAACCAACCACGGCCGCTGCGCCAGCACGAGGCCGAGCTCGACGATCTGCCGCTGGCCGTGCGCCAGCTCGCCGACCTGCTGGCGGGCGATCTGGCCGAGGCCCAGTTCGCCGATCACCCGATCGGCCTCGCCGCGCGCACCGTCGCGCCCGTGGATGCGGCGCGCCGACAACCAGACGTTCTCCCATACCGAGAGGCCGTTCATCACCGACGGCACTTGCGTCTTGATGCCGACACCCAGGCGCACGATCTCGTAGGGCCGCCAGCCGGTCACGTCATGGCCGCGGATGTAGACGCGGCCGTTCGAATGATCGAGCGCAAGCTGCCCGGTCAGGCACTTGAACAGGGTGCTCTTGCCCGCTCCGTTGGGACCGATCAGGCAGCGCAGTTCCTTGTCGAGCAGGCTGAAGTTGACGTTGTTGACGGCCAGCACCCCGCCGAAGCGCATCGACAAGTCGCGCGTCTCGACGACCGGCTCACTCATGTCGTCCCGGAAACCGGGCGCTGCCGCCGGCGCCTCGTTCCTTGCGCGCTGCGCCGGCTTGCCGCACCTCGTTCACGCCGCGCGCGCCAGGCAAGAAACGCCGGCACGACACCGCGCGGCACGAGCAGCACGACGAGGATCAGGATCGCGCCGAGCACCAGCGAGTTGTCGATCAGCGTCTGCTGGCCGAGCAGGAGCTTGAGCATGCCGAGCACCGCGGCGCCGAGCATCGGACCGACCAGGGTGCCGAGTCCACCGGCGATGACCCAGACGATCACTTCGGCCGACTGGCCGAGGCTGAACACGCTCGGTGTGACGATCTCGGCCCAGTTGGCGAACAGGCAGCCCGCGAGCCCCGCCATCGCCGCGGTGACAGTGAAGATCGCCGTCTTGTGGGCGGGGGCGTTGTAGCCGAGCAGTTCGACGCGCGCTTGGTTCTCGCGAATGCCGAGCAGCACGCGGCCGAACGCGCCGGCGAGGATCCAGCGCGAGACCAGATAGCAGCCGAGCAAGCAGAAGACGCTCACGTAGTAGAACGGCGTGCCGAAGATCTGCGTACTCGGGTCGCCCGGCACGTTGAGGATCGGAAAGGCCGGGATGCCGTTGAAGCCGCCCAACCGCGCGTCGCCGATGCGGTAGGCGTCGCCCGCGGTCGCGTTCATGAACTTGAACAGGATCAAGGTCACCACCAAGGTGATGACGCCCATGTAAACGTCGCTGATGCGGCCGTAGAACATCATCGCGCCGATCACCGCGGCGACGCAGGCCGGCACGAAAAGGGCAAGCAGAAGCGGCGCGGTGCTCTCGCCCGTGTTCATCGCGGTGATCGCGTACGTGTACGCGCCGAGCCCGAAGTACGCGGCGTGGCCGAAGCTCAGGATGCCGGCGTAGCCCCACATCAGCCCGAGCGACAACGCGAACAGCGCCCAGATCGCGAGCAGGGTCGGGGTGTGCGTCTCGCTGACCGCGGGCAGCAACACGAGCGCGATCGCGAAAGCGATGAACCAGCCCCAGCGCATGCGGCCGGCGGCCGCGAAGGCGTCGTTCATGCGGTGACCTCCGCGCTGCGCGCTCCGGTACTTGCCTTGGAAGCGGCCCGGCGGCTCATGTCGAATTGCGGAAGAACCGGCCGGTGATGCCCTGCGGCATCAGGCGCAGCAGCACGATCGCCAGCGCCAGCATCGCGATTTCGCCGAGCACCGGGGTCGAGGCGAACGAAACCAGTTGGTTGATGGTGCCGAAGATGACCGAGCTCGACAACGTGCCGGCAATCACCGCCGCTCCACCCGTGATCACGGTGATGAAGGCCTTCGCGATGTAGGCGCCGCCCGAGGACGGAAGCAGGCCGGTGAGCGGCGCGAGCACACCGCCCGCCAGCCCCGACAGCGCCGCGCCGGCGGTGAAGGTCCACATGTAGACGATGTTCGGGTTGTAGCCGAGCGACGAGGCGACCTCGGCGCTCTGCATCGCGCCGCGCGCGACCAGCCCGATGCGTGTGGTGCGCAGCAGCAGCCAGAGGCCGATCACCATCAGCGTCGCCACGGCGATGATGAACAGGTTGTAGCCGCCCATCTGGAAGTTGCCGAGCTGGTAGCCGGGGATCGGCGCCGGCACGCTGACCGCCGTGTTGCCGAAGATCAGGCTCACCAGCCCGACCATCAGCAGCGACAGGCCCCAGGTGGCGAGCATCGTGTCGATCATCCGGCCGTAGAGGTGCCGTACGACCAACCGCTCGACGACGAGCCCGAAGATGCCGACGACGAGCGGTGCCAGCACCAGCATCGCGAAGTAGATGTTGATCCCAGCCTTGGCGCAGGCGATCGTCGTGTAGCCACCGAGCATCACGAACTCGCCGTGCGCGAGGTTGATGACGCGCATCATGCCGAACACGATCGCCAACCCCGCGCTGGTCAGCGCGAGGAAGGCGATCATGTACAGGATTTCGAGGGTGACGACCGCCGCGAAGTCCATGAACGGGCGACGGGCAGCCTTAGACCTTCACTTCGTATTGCTTGTTGTCGTTCGGATTCTTCGCCAGGTCGCACGACTGCAGCGTATCGGCGGGCGGCCGCGCCTTGAACTGCTGCTTGATGGTGAGCTTCTGGCCCTTGACTTCCATCACGTTGATGTCGAGCGTGGCGTGATGGGTCCTCGGCTCCAGCGTCACCGTGCCGGCGGGACCCTGGATGCCGATCCCCGATTCGATCGCCGCGACCATCTTGTCGCGATCGAGCGAACCGGCCTTCCTCGCGCACGCGGCCCACAAAAGGATGCCCTGGTACTGCGAGACGGCGATCTCGTGCACGGCCTTCGGATCGCCGAAACGCTTGGCCCACTTCGCGAGGAAATCCTTGTTGGCCGGTGTATCGGCCTCCTGGCTGTAGTTGCCCGCGATCAGGATTCCGTCGCCTTCCCCGGGCGAAAGCGCCAGCTGCTCGTTGCCGACCCCGAACGTCGTCGAACACAGCGGAATCTTCCTGCTCATACCCGACGCCGCCCACTGCCGGTAGAACGACATGTGGGCGCCTCCAACCAGCGCCGATGCGACGAACGCGGGCTTGGCCTGCTGGATCTTCGCGATCGTCGAGGCGAAGTCGGCCACGTCGAGCGGAAAAAAGTCGGTGGCAGCCACCGTTCCCTTGCGCTGCTTGATGTAGTGCGCGAGCCACTTGGCGGTGATCTGGCCGTAGTTGTAGTCGGCCGCCAACACGTACGCGCTCGGCCCCCACTGCTTCATCGCAATCTCGACGATCGGCTCGACCGCCTGCGCCGGGGTCGTTCCGGTGCAGACGGTGTTGCGGTCGCACACGCCGCCTTCGTAGAGCACGTTGTAGAAGTAGAGAGTACTGGCGCGCTTGAAAGTCTGGCGGATCGCCTCGCGCGACGCCGAGGTGATGCCGCCGTGCACGACATCGACCTTGTCGTCGCGGGTCAGCTGCTGGGCGTACTTCGTGTAGAGCGCGATGTCGGATTGCGAGTCGTACTGGACGACCTGGATCTTGCGGCCGAGAACGCCGCCGGCGGCGTTGATTTCCTCGGCGGCCAAGGTCGTCGCCATCACCATCGGCTTGCCGTAGGCGTCGAGGTTGCCCGAGTTGTCGAGGATCGAGCCGAGCTTGATCGGCGCGCCCTGCGCCAGCGCCAGCTCGAACGGGATCGCACCCCCCAGCGCCGTGAGGCCGGCGGCGGAACCGGTGGAGGTCAGGAAACGGCGGCGCGAAACGCTCATGGCGGATCTCCTCATGTCGGTTTCGGGATCAAGTTCTTGGAGCGGTCAGGACTTGGGCGGCTTTGCGGTCAGCTGCTTGCTCGAATCCACGGCCGAGGTGAAGTCGACGCCGATCTGCTCGCCGATGCTCTTCAGCGCCGGCAACTGCAAGGCCATGCCGAGGATGCTGTCCATCACCTGGGTGACCGGCGTCTTGTGACCGCCGTCACCGAGGCCGCTGCCGGCGCCCAGGCCGCTCACCTGGTGAATGCGGATGCTGTCGATCTTCTCCACCGGCTTCATCATCTGCGACACGATCTCGGGGATGCGGTCCAGGCGGTACTTCTCGAGCTTCATCTGCAGCAGCGGTCCGGACAGCGAGTTCTCGGCCGCGATCAACGCGCGCGAGCCTTCGGACTCGGCCTGCATGCGCAGGCGTTCGGCCTCGGCGCGGGTGCAGGTCGCCTCGGATTCGGCCTTCGCGCGGCGCAGCAGCACCGAGGCATCCGACTGCGCGTTCGCTTCGGCCACTTCGCCTGCTTCAGTGACGCGCTTCAGCGCGATCTCGCGCGAGCGCTCGGCGACGGCGCGCTCGCGCTCGGTCTGCACCTTCTCCTGCGCCAGGATCACCTCGCTGCGCGCCAGCTCGGCCTGCGCCTCCGCGCGTGCCTCCTCGGCATGCTTGGCGGACAGCAGGATCGCGCTGTCGGCCTTGCGCAGCTCGGAGTTCAGTTGCGACTCGATCTCGAGGCGCCGCAGTTCGCGCTGCTTCTCGATCTCGCGCACCCGCGTCTCCTTCTCGCGGGCGATGCGCGCGCTCTCCGACGCAACGGTGGCTTCCTCGCGGGCAGCCATCGCCTCGGAGTCGCTCGCCGCCTTGATCTTCTCGATCTCGAGGCGCTGGCTGATCTGCGCCTCCTCCTCCTCCTTGCCGAGCGCCAGCCGCCGCTTGGTCGCCTCGAGTTCGGTCTGCCGCACAGAGATGTCGGCATCGGCCTGCACCTCGGCGCGCTTCTTCTTGTTGATCGCGATGATCTCCGCCAGCCGCCGCATGCCGACGGCATTGAAGGCGTTGTTCTCGTCCAGCGCCGAAAAGGCCGTCTGATCGAGCCGGGTCAGCGACACCGAATCGAGCAGGATGCCGTTCTGCGCCAGGTTGTCGCGCAGCAGCGCCGAGACAGCGGCGACGAACTCGGAGCGCTTTTCGTGCAGCGCATCCATCGCGCGGCTTGCTGCGACCGCCTGCACGGCGTCGATGAAGCGACCTTCCAGCAGGTTGCGGATGCCGTCCTGGGTGAACGACTTCGAGCCGAGCGCCTGCGCCGCCGTCGCGACACCCTCAACGGTGGGTTGCACACGCACGTAGAACTCGAGCTCGGCATCGACCCGCATGCGGTCCTCGGTGATCAGCGACTTGTCGCCAGCGCGCTTCACCTCGACGCGGATCGTGCGCATGTTGACTTCGTCGATCTTGTGCAGGAACGGCAGCGCGAGGCACCCGCCCGAGATGATGGTGCGCTGGCCGCCGAAGCCGGTGCGGATGATCGCCACATCGCGGCTCGACTTGCGATAGAAGCGGTTGAGGAAGACCACCACGATCGCGACCGCCACGATCGCGACGATGCTGCCAAACAGCCACGCCAACACCAGCATGTGCCCTCCGCGTTGCAAGCGGGTTCGGTCGTTCGGCTCCCTTTTGGGGCGATTATTCCGATGCGGCAGTGCGCGCTCACGAGGGTTTACGCTGGTTCGCGCAGCCTCGGTCGCGACACGCTGCGCACGCGCGACGCCGCCTTCAAAACGTCCCCGGATACGCCCCGCCGTCGATCAGCCAGTTCTGCCCGGTGATGTAGCCGGCGTGCACGCTGCACAGGAACGCACACGCCGCGCCGAACTCGTCGGGCCGGCCGAAGCGCTTGGCCGGGTTGTGCTGCGCGCGCGTGTACATCAGCTCTTCGAGCGGGCGCCCGCTGGTCTGCGCAGCGCCCTTCATCGTCGAACGCAATCGGTCGGTGTCGAACGGGCCGGGCAGCAGGTTGTTGATCGTGACTCCGCGTGCGACCGTCTGCCGCGCCAGCCCGGCGACGAAGCCGGTCAGCCCCGAGCGGGCGCCGTTGGAGAGGCCGAGCGTCTCGATCGGCGCCTTCACCGCGCCCGACGTGATGTTGACGATGCGGCCGAAGCCGCGCTCGAGCATCGGATCGAGCACCGCCTTGATCAGCTCGATCGGCGTCAGCATGTTCGCGTCGAGTGCCTTGACCCACGCCGCGCGGTCCCAGTCGCGAAAATCCCCGGGCGGCGGGCCGCCCGCGTTGTTGACGAGGATGTCGACCTGCGGGCACGCGACGAGCGCCGCCGCGCGGCCGTCCTCGCTCGTGATGTCACCGACCACCGCGCGCACTTCGATCGCCGGATCAAGCCCGCGCAGCTCCGACGCGGTGAGCTGCAAGGTGTCGAGGGTGCGCGCGGTGATCACGAGGTTGACGCCTTCGGATGCGAGCGCGCGCGCGCAGCCCTTGCCGAGCCCCTTGCTCGCGGCGCACACCAGAGCCCACTTGCCGGCGATGCCGAGGTCCATGCGCCTGCCGTCCCTCAGTGCTTGATGACGACCAGCTTGTCGTTGCCCGACTCGGCGCCCCACGCCTCGCCGACGCGGCCGAGCATCTGCCGCACCGCCGCGTTGCGCGCGCTGCCCGGAAAGCTGTCGAAGCGCTCGCTGGCCGGATCGAAGCGCACGATCGCGTTGGCCGAGAAGTCGGTGAGCCACACCTTGTCCTTCTCGTCGACCCACACCGAGTAGGTGCGCGGCGACGAGCCCGGCAGCTTCCACGCCTTCCAGCTCGCGTCGGCCGGGTCGTACACGCTGACCTGGCCCGAGTTCCACTCGCTGACCCAGATGCGGCCCTTCGAATCGCTCCACACGCGGCGCGCACCCTGGTCCTTGGTCGGCGGGTCGATCGGCGTTGCCTTGCCGGTCGCGAGGTCGATGCGCGCGATGTGGCTGCCGGCGAGCGAGGCGTAGTACACATCGCCGCGCGGCGTCGTCGTGATGCCGTACGGCCCACGGCCGCGCGGCGAGTCCCACACGTCGACCTGACCCGTCTTCGGGTCGAGCCGCCCGTGATACCCCGATTGGCCGGTGAACCAGAGCCGGCCCTCGTTGTCGAAGGTCGGCGTGTTGAGGTTCGTGTAGTCGCGGGTCGGAAGCGGGAAACGCTTGACTTCGCGCGTCCCGGGGTCGACGCGCACGATCGCGTTCAGGCCGCTGTCGGTGATCCACGGCGCGGCGTCGGGGCCGACGACGACGCCGTGCGGCGACGAGCCGATGCCGAGCGCGATCTGTTCCACCTTGCCGCTCGCCGGGTCGAGGCGGCCGAGCGCGCCCTGGCCCTGCGCGGTGTACCAGACCGGGCCGCCCGGCTTCGGGTCGGCCGCCACGTCGTGTGGCCTGGCGCCGCGCGGCACGTCGTAGTAGCGCACCTCGATTGCGTGCAGCGAGGCGGCGCACAGCAGTGCGCCGACAGCAATCGACCAACGCGTTCGTCTCATGCAACAACTCCTATCGCCACTTCGCGAGCAACGCCACGCCCGCCAGCACGAGCGCGGTGCCCGCAGCGACCCACGCCGTGAATGCCTCGCCGAGCAGCGCCACGCCCAGCCCGATCGTCGAAAGCGGCCCGATCATGCCCGTTTGCGCGGCCAGCGCGGGGCCGATGCGCTCGATGGCCATCATCATCATCAGGATCGGCGCGAAGGTGCACGCGACGGCGTTCAGCAGCGAGAGCCACACCACCTCGGGCGCGACCGCCGCCGCGGCGAGCGGCCGCAGCAGCAGGAACTGGCCGATGCACAGCAGGCACGCGACGGTAGTCGCAAGCCCGGTGAGCCGCAGCGACCCGATGCGCTTGACCACCGCGCCGCTGTAGACCAGGTACACCGCGTAGCTCAGCGCGCTTGCGAACACGAGCGCCGCGCCGAGCGCGACATTCGGCCCGGCGTGCAGCGCCTCGTGGCCGAAGATGAGCAACACGCCCGCGTAGCTGACGCCGAGCGCGAGCGCCTGGCGCCACGTGACACGCTGCCCGAACAGCAGCCAGCCGAGCAGCACGACCAGGGTCGGGTTCAGGTAGAGGATCAGCCGCCCGAAGGCGGCGCTGACGTGCGCGAGCCCGGCGAAGTCGAGAAAGCTCGCGAGGTAGTAGCCGCAGAAGCCGAGGCCGCACACCGCGCACCAGTCGCGCCGCGCAAGCGGCGGCCTGCCGCGACCGGCCCACCAGCCGAGTGCGACGAACATCGGCAGCGCGAACAGCATGCGGTACATCAGCAAGGTCACCGCGTCGACGCCGTGGCGGTACGCGAGCTTGACGATGATCGCCTTGCCGGAGAAGGCGATCGAGCCGGCCACGGCGAGCACGAGGCCCGACCAGAGCGGCGCGCGCGACGCTTGGGCCACTGCGGCGGTCGGCGCGATCGCCATGTCCCTAGTGCGCCAACCCACAAGTTTCGAAGCAACAACGGCGACCATCGCCGCCATGCTTTGTCGCCGTGCTCGCCTGGTTCCCAACCAGGCTGCGCGCGGCTTCGCGCCTGACGACGATTTCGC
>Ga0187893_10015100_pt1 | contig 10398 bp, 7 predicted proteins | sample MA1701074metaG_FD_139574 | JGI IMG/M metagenome (GOLD analysis project Ga0187893, IMG submission 139574) | White microbial mat communities from a basaltic lava cave in the Kipuka Kanohina Cave System on the Island of Hawaii, USA - MA170107-4 metaG ...
ATCGCCTGTTGCGTCGCACACTTCCTCTGTAGTACAGCGGTCGGCACGGCGAAGCCGGTCTGAACGCGGGTTTCATGTGCCTCTGTGGACTAATGGTTCATGGGTGATTGTACGCCATGGCTTTATGCGACGGCGTACTTCCTCTGAAAGTAATTCTATTCAGCATGGTAAGGTCACGAAGAACACAAAGGATCACAAAGAGGGCTTTGTGTTCTTCGTGTACCACTTAGTGCACTTCGTGTCCAATCTTCATCTGCCTGTGTGAAGCGGCTTTCATGAAAGATTGTACTTTCAGTTCTGGTCTAACCTTCCGAAGAATCGTAACAAGCTGCACCGGTCAGACAATAACAAGTCTAAGGAACATTAATATATTTATGCAATTGCATACTCAATTCCCACCGGGGATTTGCTTTGATGTAGTCAATAATAAGCGGTGTTATTTCTTTGTCTTTACTCCATTCAGGTTGCAGGTATAACTTACAGGCTGGAGCTACTTTTGCAGCATATTCTTCCGCCCATTTAAAATCAGATTTATTATACACCACTACTTTTAATTCATTGGCAACCGGTAATATTTCCGGCAATGGTGCTTTGAATTTTTTTGGTGAAAGGCATATCCAGTTCCAGCTACCGCTTAGGGGATATGAGCCTGATGTTTCAATGTTTGTTTCAAAACCCGCAATATGCAAAGCATTGGTGAGTTCATCAAGATTATGCATTAATGGTTCGCCGCCTGTTATTACAGCTAATCTGCCAGGATTTTTTTTTGCTTCTTCAATTATATGCTCAATGGTTAATAATGGGTGTTGAGATGCATCCCAGCTATCTTTTACATCGCACCAGAAACAGCCAACATCGCAACCGCCCAATCTTATAAAGTAAGCTGCCCTTCCCTGGTAAAAGCCTTCACCCTGTAAGGTATAGAATGCCTCCATTACAGGCAGTGTGGTTATTTGTTTATTCGTGATGGTTGATTCTGACATTGTAATGCTGATGTGCTATTGTGAAAATGTACAAATTTTGAAATGCAGAAACAATAACCGCTGAGACGCTAAGGCGCAGCGTTATTTGTTTATTTTTTCTTTGCGTCTCTCTGTTTCTGTGGTTTTCTTAGCTCCATATTATTCTTCAGCACAAGAGTGCGACGCAAGGGACGATGCTATAAGCACTGCAGTTGGGTCCATAAAAAACTATTGCTGCCTTTGATAATATGCCTGTAAAGTATTCTTCAATAAACCTGCGATGGTCATTAATCCAACTCCTCCGGGAACAGGCGTAATGGCTGCTGTTTTTGGTGCGACTTCATTGAACGCAACATCACCTTTTATACGGAAGCCTTTTTTGGCAGTAGCATCTTCTACTCTTGTAATACCTACATCAATAACAACTGCGCCTTTTTTTACCATATCTGCTTTTACAAACTCCGGCCTGCCAAGCGCTGCTACCAATATATCGGCCTGCAGGCACATCTCTTTTAAATTATGTGTGTGCGAATGACAGACCGTAACCGTGCAATTGCCATGTTTAATATTACTGCTGAGCAAAATACTCATTGGCCTGCCAACGATATTACTTCTTCCTATTACCACGGCATGTTTGCCCTTTGTTTCAATATTGAAATAATCCAGCATAAGCATAATTCCATACGGGGTTGCGGGAATGAATGCCGGTAAGCCCTGAACGAGTTTGCCCGCACTTATGGGGTGAAAACCATCCACATCTTTTGCAGGGGCTATTGCCTCAATAACCTTTTGTTCGTTGATATGCTTTGGCAGCGGAAGCTGAACAAGGATGCCATCTACTGTGGCATCATTATTCAGTGTTTCAATTTTTTCTAATAGCGTATTTTCTGTTATATCTGCTTCGAACCTTACTAAGGTTGACTGAAATCCAATTTCTGCACACTGTTTAACTTTACTGGCTACATAAGTTTCGCTTGCCCCGTTATTTCCTGTTAAAATGGCCGCCAGGTGGGGTGGCCGCTTATCATTGTTAGTTATTTTTTCAACTTCCTGCTTTAGTGATTCTTTGATTGCTGCGGATGCAAGTTTACCATCTAATATAATCATGCTGCAAAAATATTGAAGGGGGTGGAATTCAAAAGGCGAAATTTTAAAACTTTATGTTGCAGAGGCTTAAGGTGATCTATTTACCTGATATATATAGGGTTATGTTTTTTGACAATTGACCCGTAATTTCCGACTAAAAGCAGGGCGGTTTACGAAATATTAACAAAATCTACTGCTAACGAATGTTTGCTTGAAGGCTGTAAAAGATGCAAAATTTTGTTTTAAAAACGGAGCAAAGTTCTAAAATTTAACCAGGTCAATTTCCTGTTCCCCCATATTTTACGCATTAGAATAATATATATGTAAGATTATTTTTTAATTAAGCAGCAAATCCATGCCGCCCATTGTCTTTTTTCATGGTTCAAGGAATTTAACAACATGTTTAAATTTATTTAACCATTTGTTTTTAATCTCCTACATTTGAGCGCAAATTTTTAAAAACCTATAGTCACATGAGAAAAATTGTAAGTTTCTTACTCTTGCTATTGCTATCTGCCTCGATAGCTATTGCACAAACCCGAAACATAACGGGTAAGGTTACTGAAACAACCGGAGAAACAATTCCATTTGCTTCTGTTAACATAAAGGGCGTAAAGACTTCTGTAGTTGCAGAAGCGGATGGTATTTTCAGGATTCAGGCAAAAGCCGGTGATGTTTTAGTTATTACTGCGGTAAACTTTGAAACCAAAGAAGTAACTGTTGGTTCAGAATCAAGCATTGATGTTCAGCTCACAAGAACTTCTAATGCACTTACCGATGTTGTGGTCACCACAGCATTGGGTGTTCAAAGGCAGGCAAAATCACTGGGCTATGCTACTGCTAAAGTTGCTTCGAGAGAGCTAACCCAGGCGAAAGTGGTAAATCTTCAAAATGGCCTTACCGGTAAAGTGTCCGGATTAAATATCCAGACGGCTAACAACGGTGTATTTGCAGATACGCGTATTACGCTTCGCGGTATCCGCTCTTTAACAGGAAACAACCAGCCAATGCTCATTTTGGATGGTGTTCCTTTAGCGCTCAGTTATATATCTTCCATTAACCCTAATGATATAGCCGATGTAAACATATTAAAATCATCTTCTTCAACGGCTATTTACGGACCGGATGGTGTGAATGGAGCCATAGTAATTACAACCAAAAAAGGCGTAAAGGGAAAACCTCAAATTTCTTTTAGTAATACAACTCAATTTGAAACAGTGGCATTTATGCCCAAACTACAAGAACGTTTTGGTGGCGGTTCTTCTATTGACGCAAATGGCTATGGCGTGTATGACCCTATCGAAAATCAGGGTTATGGTGATGCTTTTGACGGTTCACTTCGCCAGATAGGAAGAGACGCACCGGATGAAAGCAAATATGAAGTTACTTATGTAGCTCGTCCTGAAGAGAAAAGGAAATTCTGGAATACAGGTCTAACCAATCAAACAGATGTTTCTTTTGCAACAGGCGATTTCTATTTAAGCGCTCAAAATGTAGATATCCAGGGTGTAGTTCCAAAAGACGAGAACCGCAGGATAAATGTAAGAATGAGGGCTGAGAAGGAATATAACAAATTTAAAGCAGCTTTTAACCTAAGCTATACAAACGGTAAATATGATATTACTACACAGCCAGGCAGGGATGAATCTGTGTACTGGAACTTAGTAAACACCCCAATGCAGATACCTATTACAAGGTTTAAGGATTGGAGAAATGACTATTGGTCCAGCCCCGATGGTTATTTTAATGATTATTATTTTAACCCCTACTTTATTCTTGATATTTATAGAACACGTGGACGTTCTGATGATCTTTTTGGCAACCTTGAATTAAACTACAGGATAGCCCCATGGATGAATATTACTTATCGTCTTGGATTATCTGTTAATAATTCTACTGCAAAGAGTACAACAGAAGCGTATACTTTCTCACAGTTTGCCAAGGAAAGTGGAAAATCAAGTGCCCAAACGGGTGATGTGCTGGCAGGTGTATCTGATGCAACGGCATTTACAAGCAGATTTACATCAGAGATTTTTGCCACTTTCAATAAAAAATTTGCCAATTTTAATTTTGATTTGTTAGTGGGTCAGTCATTCCGTGAAATAAGCGGAAAGAATACAAATATTTCAAGCGCAAATCTCGGACAGTCTCAATTATACAATGTTATTGTAAGAAAAGGTGAGCCTGGTGTTGCTGAAAGCGACTCCAAGGCAAAACTGCAGAGGTTTTTTGGAAGATTTGCAGTTGGCTTTAATAATTGGGCGTTTGCAGAATTTACAGGTAGTTATGATATTGACAGCCGTCTCTCAAATCCAAACAAACCAGTTGATTATTCTGACATTGGATTCTTCTACCCCGGTGCCAGCTTATCTGTTTTAGTAAATGAATTAATACCCGCTTTGAAGAGCAGCAATACACTTTCTTATTTTAAAATACGTGGAGCCATCTCTAAAACAGGTAATGTAAATCTTGGTACTTATTCCCTTGAAAATACTTATGGCCTTGCTACCTTTTTCCCTTATGGAAATTTGCAAGGCTTTGCTTCAACAGGAACACTTGTACAATCTTCATATAATCCTGAATTCGTAAACAATAAAGAAGTTGGTATTGAACTGGGCTTTTTGAAAAACAGGATCAACTTTGAAGCAAATGCTTATACGCAAAACAATACAGACCAGATTATCCAGGTTTCGTACTCAACCACTACCGGTTTTCCACGTTCTATATTAAACGCGGCTTCTTTTGACAATAAGGGGTTAGAGTTTGATCTTAAATTAACCCCCTTGATAAAATTTAGGGATTTGAGCATAGATTTTAAAGTAAATTATACGTTACAGGACAGCAAAGTAACAGAACTTGTTGATGGTGTGGATGAACTTGCAGTTGGCAATGCAAACTTCGCGATTGTAGGTCAACCTGCTTTCGTTTTTAAACTGACTGATTATATAAGAGACGACCAGGGAAGGGTTATTGTAGATGCGGTTACTGGTATGCCTTCTAGGAGTGCAGCTACATCTGTTTTTGGAAGAACAACGCCTAAGCATATAATAGGACTTAACTTAAACGTAAACTGGAAAGGTTTTGCATTTAGCGCTGTCGCTGACTATAGGGCCGGTAACCAGATGTACAGTGGGTCGCTCGGTTCTGCAATGGATTTTTCCGGTATCTCCGAACGTAGCGGTCAAAACGACAGGCAGGCATTTGTTTTCCCCAATTCTGTTTATTATGATGGAAGCAAATATGTTGAAAATACCGACATATATACTAAGTCATACGGATATAACTTCTGGTCACAGGATATAAATACCGGTGTACAGTCTAATTATCTTTCAAGCGCCTCTTTCTGGAAATTGCGTGAACTTGCTTTAAGTTATACGATTCCCGCTAAATTCCTTAGTGGTGGCTTGGGCAGAGTTGTAAGAGGTATGACAATAGGTATCATGGGCCGTAACCTGTTTACTTGGTTACCAGACAGCAATCAATGGACTGACCCTGAATTTTCTACCTCCACATCTTCAAATGGCCAGGGTGTAAATGATATTTACAATACTGTTCCTACAAGGATTTTTGGAGCAAATATTTCAGTTCAATTCTAATAATCAACAGGTAAAATATTAAATATGAAACTAAAAAATGCTTTATACATAGCCTTAATAATTGCTGCAGGTTCGGCTGGCATAACAGGCTGTAAAAAAAGCGCGTTTGACATTAATAAAAACCCTAACGCGCCAACGGACAGTTCCATTACTTATAACCTTCTTCTGCCATCGGCATTGCAATCAACAAGTTCAATAGTTGAAACAAACTGGACCTGGCTACAGAACTGGCTGGGTTATTGGGCAAGGTCTGGTACCTACGCTCCAAACGTTATTGAAGAAACATATCAAATTACTACCAACTTTGCTACGGGCGTATGGGATAACTTGTATTCCAATACCTTTAATTATGACATCATGCAGCAAAAGGCCAATCAGGCCGGGGCTGGTTTTTATGAAGGCATTGGTCGTATAATGAAAGCGCATAATTTCCAGATTTTGGTGGATGTGTATAACAATGTACCCTATTTTGAAGCATTGAAAGGGAATTCTAATCCAACCCCTCAATATGATAAAGGCATAGATATTTACGAAGACCTTTTTAGGCAAATTGATACTGCTATTACCTTAATGGATGAGTTCTCGCATTTAGATGCTGCTACAAAAGCTATTTTGAATGTTGACTATTCAACCAATGACTTAGTTTTTAAAGGAGACCCTACCCTTTGGATAAAATTTGGAAATACGCTTAAATTAAGAATGCTGGTGCATTTGTACAACGTGGCGGATTTTGACTTTGCTTCTGAAGTGGCTAAAATAGAGGCAAGTGGAGTTGGGTATCTTGAGTCTGGTGAATCCGTACAAATAAACCCTGGCTTTAGTGCCAGCAAACCGAATCCATTTTACAGGTTTTATGTAAGGGATGAAACGGAAGTTGCTACTGCCAATTCTGTTTACTCAAAAGCGAATGAGTTTGCAATAGGTTATTATCAATGGGATGGCGATCCGAGATTAGGAAGGTTTTATACTGCCGGTAACCAGGGGCAAAGAGGTGTTGCCTATGGATTACCGCCAATTGCGGAAAATGTTGCTGCAACCTTGTCTGCTGTTAGCGGTCCTGGTTTATTGCCAGGGTCGGGTAATAATGACGCTTATAATTCAAGAGCCTGGATAATGACCAGTGTAGAAAGCTATTTTCTTCAGGCTGAGGCGGCGGAAAGAGGCATTATTGCCGGGGACGCAAGTGCATTGTTAACCACAGCTATACAGGAGTCATTTACATGGCTTGGGTTAACAACGACAGATGCTGATGATTACATTGCTTTTAATGAGACATATCCTGATGTGGACTACTATGCAGATGGTGGTGGTATACCTACTATCATTTCCCAGAAATGGTTTGCGCTGAATGCTATTGCACCTTTTGAGGTTTGGAGCGATTACAGAAGATGTGATGCCGATGGGGAAACTCATTTTGTGTATGGGGTAGTAGGTGGTTACGATCCTGGGCCGCCGATTTCTGTAGCACCGCAGAATACTGCATCTGAAATTCCTGTAAGGCTGCTTTATCCCCAGAATGAGTACAATTATAATGCAGCTAATGTTGCTAAAGAAGGAACCCCTAACCAGTTCACAAGCAAAATATTCTGGGATATAAATTAAATAATCACCAAAATCTATTTAAAATGCAAAAATATTTTTTCAGATCATTATACCCCGTAATTGCTGCTTTTGTGTTGCTGCTGTCAGCAACCGGCTGTGTAAAAGATGAGGGTTTTGATAACAATGAATATGGCATAAAAGACCCGGCAGGTCAGCCAAAGGGCGTTTTGTTTCAGCAGGCAAGAGTAGATGCTGATGGGATTCAAGTCCCGACTGTCATCGGTATAATAGGAGTAAGCACACCACAATCAATTCAAACATTGGTTAAGATCGCCGCAGATGGTGCGGTTACAAGCGATCTTAAAGTTACCGTAACACTTAACAATGATTTGGTTACAGGAACAGATTTAATAGTTTTGGATCCAAGCTCTTATCAAATAGCTGCTACAGAAGTTGTTATTCCTGCAGGAGAAAAAAATGCATATCTCGTTATAAACATACCCGATGCTTCAACTATTGACCCTTCTGTGGTATATGGGCTTGGTTTTACCATAACAAGCGTAGATGCGGGGTATACTATTGCCGCAAACTCTAAAGATGTGGTGCTGGGTATTGCGATCAAAAATCAATGGGATGGTACTTACCATTCAACTGGTTATTTTTATCATCCTTCAGGTCCGAGAACAATGGATTTGGTAAAACCTTTGGCTACCGTTAGTGCTACTTCTGTTTCATGCGATGTGGGTGATATTGGATCTTTAGGTTATGTAGCATTGTTGACGATAGATCCTGTAACCAATAAAGTAACAATTACTGATTACACTACAGGTGTTCCAATGATACAGTTTGATGATGGGCTTCCCACTACTTCTCCAGGATATACGCCACAGTGGGATGGCTCTCCTTTATGTAACAATACCTATGACCCCGCAACCAAAACTTTCTACTTACGCTATGGTTATGTGGGTGGTACTGGATATCGTGTAAGTGAAGAAATACTTGTTCTGGAATAGACTATAAAGTCTTTATACTTAACAAGAAACAAGATTGGTTGCTGTAAGGCAACCAATCTTGTTTTACGTAACATAATAAAAAAATATATGAAGTCTCTAATCTTTATATCCCTGTTTGTACTTGTTTCAGTTTCATCAGGCGCACAAGCAAAGTCTTATTTTGACGCTGCGCAGATGTATAACAGGATGCTTTTGGAAAATGGTAATTCCCTTATGCAGGTAGGGAGTTTTAAAGTAAAAGGAACCCCCTATTTATATGGAGGTAGAATTATGGGAAAATTATTTGTACACGATACAAGGGAAGCTCCAGTATACCTTAATTATAATACTTACAGACAAACAATTGAATATAGTTTGTCATTAGGGCAAAATGAAGAATTCTTAAAACCAACCGCTGTGGTAGATTCTTTTTCAATACTTAAAAATACAGACCTGCAAATTGCAAACGATCTGCTATTCATAAGCGGAAAATATATTTTTGACAATAAAGAAAATTTTTATCAAAGGGTTTTTAAAGGGCCACGTTTTTCACTTTTTAAAAAATATAAATCAGACCTGGGTATTGTAAGTACAAATTATATACAGGCTGATCTGCGGCATTTCGATTTGAGTTATGAATATTTTTACTTAGACAGTGCTAAAAATGAATTGAAAAAAATAAAGCCAAATGCAGGGTTTTTAAAGAAAGAGTTTAAAGACAAAATAGATATAACTTCAGTGGCAGGCAATGATGATTTTTCTTATGATCCGGAGAATGCGCTTATTAAATTATTCCAGGTTTTGAATAAGTAGTAGTAAGATGGATTCTTTAACGGTGGATAATGATATGCTGAAATGTTAAGCTAATTGCCGCATTAAATAATGTAAGAAATATCCAATGTGTACTTTATTCATGGCAACACCAGCATTGTAAAAAAGTAAAGTTTTGCATACTATAAGGCAAGCTTATTTTTCATTTCTTCTTTAACCTTCCAAACCACACTTTCAATATAAATTACCTTCTGTGATATTTTTTCCAAATTCACCCCCGCCTTCGCACTCTGTTCCACAAACCTTACCTCTTCTGTTATGCAATCAATTCCCAGCAATGCCACATTTGCTTTTATCTTATGTGCAAAAAAATAAACCTGCTCCCAGTCTTTTTCTGTACAGGCTTTTACCAAAGCCTCTGTATTGGCAGGTACAGTTTCTAAAAAAATAGTAATTACCTGCAAAATAAAATCTTCGCTATCATCAATCTCTTTAAGCTTATCAAGGCTATATAAAGGTCTTTCATGCATGTGTACACTTAGTTCTGTTCTTCTGCGTGCCGGTATAATTTCAGTTCGTTATTGCTGATCATCCTGTAAATGGTAGATTTACCCACATCTAATTTTTCAGCTACTTTCAGCACATCGTATTCGTTTGTATCAAGGTAATGCTGCAGTAACTGTGTGGTAAATTGCTTCAGCGTAAGGTTTTCTGTATTGTTGTTAAAGCTTTTGTTATTGCCGGTATGTATCTGTATATGTTCTGTATTTATCTCATCTTCATTACTCATTACACAGGCAAGTTCTACAATAGATTTCAATTCCCGTATATTGCCGGGGAATGGATACAGCATCAATGTTTTTTTAGCTTCAACATCGAGGTGCTTTTTTGCCAGGTGGTTCTCGTTGCAAAACTGCTCTATAAAGTAATTGGCAATAAGGATAATATCATTACCCCTGTCGCGCAATGGCGGTAAATGTATGGGTAAACCCAGCAGGCGGTAATACAGGTCTTCCCTGAATTTTCCTTTTTTTACCTGCTCCTGCAGGTTACGGTGCGTGGCAACTACAATGCGCACATTTAATTTAATAACTTCATTACTGCCTATTCTTGTAAGCTCCTGCTCCTGCAGTACACGCAGCAGTTTTGCCTGCATATTAATATCCATTTCACCAATCTCGTCTAAAAACAAAGTGCCTTTATGGGCCTCCTCAAATTTACCAATACGCCTGTTGGTTGCGCCGGTAAATGAACCTTTTTCATGACCAAACAGTTCACTTTCCAAAAGTTCTCTTGGTATGGCAGCCACATTTACCGGCACAAAAGGAAATTTCCTGCGCTCCGAATTAAAGTGGATGCTTTTAGCCACCAGGTCTTTACCTGTTCCCGTTTCGCCATATACAGAGCAGGTAATATTTGCAGACGCAGCTTTCTCCATAAGAGCAAATA
>Ga0187893_10015101_pt1 | contig 10398 bp, 8 predicted proteins | sample MA1701074metaG_FD_139574 | JGI IMG/M metagenome (GOLD analysis project Ga0187893, IMG submission 139574) | White microbial mat communities from a basaltic lava cave in the Kipuka Kanohina Cave System on the Island of Hawaii, USA - MA170107-4 metaG ...
GCGTTAGGTGCGCGGGTCGGTCTGGCCGAGCAGGGCCTGCGTCTGCGCGTCACGGTACTTCCGGAGCGCGGCGCGGATGTGGGGATGCTTGTTGGCGAGGATGGCGGCGGCGAGGAGCCCGGCGTTGGTGGCCCCCGCGTTGCCGATGGCCAGCGTGCCCACCGGGATGCCGGCGGGCATCTGCACGGTGGACAGGAGCGAGTCCATCCCGTTGAGCGCCCTGGACTGGATCGGCACCCCGAGCACCGGGAGCAGGGTGCGCGCCGCGCTCACCCCCGCCAGGTGAGCGGCTCCGCCGGCCCCCGCGATGATGACCTCGAGCCCCCGCTCCTCGGCGCCGCTCACGTACTCGTCCACCAGCGCCGGGGTGCGGTGGGCCGACATCACGTTGACCTCGTAGGGGATGCCGAGCTGGTCGAGGGCCTTGGCCGCGTTGGCCATGGTCTCCCAGTCGGACTTGGAGCCCATGAGGATACCGACGAGGGCGCGCGGAGCCGTCACGGCGCCCATCTTAGCAGGGACTTCACGATGACTCCATGGGTGCCCGCAGACCGGCCAGTCCGGCTGATCGGGTCAGGAGAGCTGAGAGGACAAGGGCCGCGTGTGGTCAAAGACGTCCGGATGACGGCCTCGTCGTGGGCTCCGAGGCTGCTCGGTTCCCTATGACCGGTCCTTGCGCGCCCTGACCGTATACACCGAACCCTTGCGGACCGCCGATGCGAGAACCGAGAGCGCGACGGCAGCCGGGCCGAGAAGGGCCCCGGCAACCACGGAGACGACCAGATTCCGGCGGCCGCGGCCTTCCCGATTGAGCTCGTTCCACGAGTACTCGCGCTTGGCAAGCTTGTAGAGGAACATGGGCTCAGAGCAGATCAGATTCAGGAGGCTCTGCACAGCGATCGGCGCGTTGAACTCGCGGGAGAAGTGCCACTCCGCCTCAATGGCAAGCCCGAGCTCCCGGAGAAGCGTCCGCAGGTTGGAAGGCGTGAAGAAGTTTACGTGGCGAGGGACGTCGAATAGCGCCCAGTTCCCCCGGTATAGGCGGCATTCCCACCCAGCGAAATTGGGCACTGAAACGACGAGCTTCCCGCCTTGACGCAGGAGGGCCGTCGCGGTGCGGAGAGTGCCGCGTACGTCAGCCACGTGCTCGAGCACGTGCCAGAAGGTGACGGCCTCGAACGACCGGGGCTCGAGCGGCGTACACTCCAGGGGTTCGTAGTGCACACGCACTCCGTAGGCCGCATGCGCGACTTCCGCGGACCGGCCTGACGGCTCCACCCCCACGCCATTCCAGCCGGCGCGCGCGGCCCCGTGTAGGAAGGCGCCGTTGCCGCAGCCCACGTCGAGGAGCCGATGGTCTCCCGTGGGAGGGCCCAACCAGCGAAGCCGCTCTTCCGCGGTAAGAGCTTCGTACCGGGCGAGCGCACGGGAGAACATGTTGCGGGGGCTGCGCTCGGCCTCGGCACGCCGGTAGAACGTCTCAGGGTAGAGGGCGCGTGCGGTGATCGTCTCCGGCACCGGGACCACGAAGCCGAAGCCGCAGGCCGCGCAGCGGAAGAGGGTGAAGGGTTCAGGATCCGGCGTGTCCAGGCCCGGCCCGTGCCACCACCGGCGGACGACGAGCGAACCGCAGAGACGGCACTGCGCGGTCATCGGAGGCGCTCCATCAGACGGCGCCATAGCAGGACTGACCGGCGCCGGCTGAGGACACGGGACAGGAGGGCCATCTGTATCGCGCGGGTGCCCACGAGGACGGTCGGGCCCCGGCGGCGGGCCGCAGCCCGAATCGCGGCCGCCACGCGAACGGGGGAGAGGAGCCGCTCGCCGGCAGCCCGCCGTACGCCGGCCTGGCGCTGGAAATCAGTGTCGGTGCCGGCGGGAACGACGGCGACGACGCGAACGTCGCCGATCTCCTTGGCCTCGGCCCACAGGGCCTCGGAGAACGTAAGCACGAAAGACTTGGACGCGGCGTATACGGCCATGAGAGGGAGCGATTGCAAGGCCGCGGTGGAAGCCACGTTGACCAGGCAACCCTTCCCTCGGGCTCTGAAATGGTCGACAGCTAGCTTCGAAAGGTAAAGGACGGCTCGGACGTTCACGTCGAGGATCCGCAGCTGCCCCTCAAGCGGAAGTTCCACCACTGGGCCCCGGAGCCCGATCCCGGCGCAGTTGACCACCCACGAAAGGTCGAGCGCGTTCTCCTCCAGGAACGCACGCAGGCGGGCAAGCTCGGAGGCCTGTCCGAGGTCGACGCAGAGGTGGCGCGCCTTGAGGGCGAGCGCCAGCTCCTCGAGCTGCGCGCAGGACCTGTCGATGAGAAGCAGGTCGCGTCCCTCGGCATAGAGCTGCTCGGCGAGCGCACGGCCGATCCCGCTTGCCGCCCCCGTGATGAGGCAAACTCCCTGGTCGGACGTGGCGCCGGGCTGGAGCCGGTGCCATCGGATGGTCTCGAGGAGGCCCCGGCGGCGCGGGACGCGCGCCTCGAAGCCGAGGGCGCGCAGCCGCGTTTCGCTCGCGCAAAGCACGTCGTTGAAAAGGTTCTGCACGGTCAGCGGGAGACGGACCCGCCACCGCCGCGCCGCCCCCACCAACGCGCGGGGTGGTCTGAGATGACCGCGGCGACAGCCAAGGTGCTCACCGATGTCGCGGAAGATCTGTCCGATTGACACGGGATCCCCATCAGTGGCGAAGAAGGTGCGTCCGGCCGCCTCTGCATGCACCGCGGCCAGAAGCAACGCTTCGACAAGATCATCGACGTGCACCAGGGACACCCGGCCCGGGAAGTCGACGTGCGAGAGGGGATGCCCTCGCTCGGCGAGCCGGACTAGCGCGCGCACGTGGCTTGCCGAGCGCATGCCGGGACCATAGACCCAAGTCGGCCGGACGATCACGAACGGCACGCCGGACTGCTGAATCAGCCGCTCGCACGCAAGCTTCGATTCACCATAGCGGGTCAAAGGATGAGCCGGCGAATCCTCGTCGAGCGGCCCCGCGCAGTCGTCGCTGGGGGCCCGGTCGACCGCACCCACGGAGCTGGTAAAAACCACCCGCTGGAGCGCCTTCGCCGAGCGGAGTGCCTCGAGAAGGGCCCGGGTTCCTTCCACGTTGTTCCGATACCCCTCGTCACCGGCCCGATAAGACGCATCTGCCGCCAGATGGAACACGAAGTGGCATCCGTCGATGCTTTCGCGAAGCGCGGGAAGATCTTGCAGGCGGCCCGACAGGCTCTGGACGGCGGTGCGAAGCGTCGGGGGCAACCGGTTTTGATCGCGCACGAGGCAGATCATCTCGACGGGCCGGCCGACCAAGCCCCGGTCGAGGAGACGCTGGGCGAGTCGACCGCCTATGAATCCCGTTGCGCCCGTCACGAAAACGCGGAGCCGCGCCTCCTTGCTTTGGGGGCTCACAATTACTCACATGCTATCATGGAGAATGATGGGCGCGGTGATCCGCTTGACCCAGAGGCCGCTCGTTCTGGTGCTGCTTCCGGTCGGCGGCTTCGGTGTGCTCATCCTAGGTGCGCGGTGGATTCCCCTCCACGACACGCTACAGGTTACTCAGCTCAGCCATTTTCTTTGGAGCTCGGTCGCGTACGGCGGCGAGTTCCCTTCCTGGATGCCCTACGCGAGCCTGGGGAGGACGACCAATGTCGGATTCCTCTCCTTTCTGCCTCCGTCGATTTGGTTGCTGACGCCGCTCGCTCTGATCGACCACAGCTGGAATGCGGTGCGGCTCGTGTTCGTGAGCCAGCTGCTCAACGAAGTGATCCTGGTCCTCGGTACGCTCGCCCTCGGTACCCTCCTGTTTCGACACCGCCTCACGCTCCTCTTCGTGTGCTTCACGGTGTCCGGTACGGTGGCGTGGACCTCGCAGCTGAACTTCAATTTCCTCATCTACTACGCGATCCCGCTCTCTCTCTACCTCGGCATTCGCGGGGTGCAGGAACGGAGTTTGTGGCTTCTCGAGCTGGCCGTTTGGGTGCTGCTCGTGACCGGCAGTGTGGGCGACGGGCTCTACCCGGCGATCATCCAGGGAGCGCTTTTCGTGGTCGTGGTCGGCGTCGTGGCCGTCCGGGAGCGCGTGCGGCTGAGCGACTTCCGGGGGCGCATCGGCCTCCGGGAGCTGGCGGGCCTGTCCATGATCGCGCTCGCGATCGTTGTTCCCGTGCTCTACCTCGTCCACGCGGGGATGCCGGCCGTGACCAGCCCGGGGCGAGCGGCGTCCGGCGGCATCAGCTACCAGACCTTCCTCCACTACGAGCGCGATCCCCAACTGGGCACCTTGTCGGGCTTCTTCACCGGGATCACCCTGCACCACGATCTGACGATCTACGGAGGGGCGCTCCTCCTACCGCTCGTCGTCATCGGCCTCGTCTTCGGAACGGCCCGACATCAACTGCCTCTCGTCGTGGCGACGGCCGGCGTCTTCCTGTTCTATCTGGCCGAGGCCTCATTTCTGGCGCCACTTCTCTATCATGTGCCCGGCATCTCCCTGTATCGCCACATCCCGTACGTGGCACCGCACATCAAGCTGTTTCTCATCTTCCTCGCCGGGTTCGGCTTCGACGAGGTGCTCGATGCGGCTCGTTCGACCGGGGACGCGGCGAGGAAACGTCTCCGCCTGTTCGCGGCCTTGGTGTTGGTGGTGTTGGTGGTCTTTCTGGTTCAGGGCCTCGGTCTCCCCATCGAGCGGCGCCGGGTGGTTCTTGGGGCGGTTGGGCTGGCCATCGCAGTGGTCTGCGTCCTGCGATCGATGGAGGTTCCTCGGTGGGGTCGCCACCTTGGCCTCGCACTGCTGCTCATCACTCTGATCGACGTCTACAGCCATCGTTCCTTTGTCCTCCACCGCCTGCTCCTGCCGGTGAGCGAGGCGCAGTGGGATCTCTTCAGGCTGCGCCCGTTGGTGTTCGCCGAGCACCGTACCCAGAATCCGTTCGATCGAATGGAGTTCCGCGAGTACTGGCCTCTCCTCTTCGGGCCGATCGCTCCCGAGCGGGTGCCTCTCGTCTCTTGGTTGCATGGTGCCGCGCCGGTCGGCCTACCCTTCTCGGGAACCCGGGTCGGGATGACCTACGACTATCTGGAAGGGTTCCTGGGATTCGACGCCTGCGCGCATCTGGGACTCACGCACCACGCGCTGCCCTGGGTCCTCGACGTCCTGGCGCCCTATAGATCGACGGAGGTGCTCGAGCGGCGAAAGGTACGGGCGGTTCCCCCCGAGTCGTTCGCGTGGACCACGGGGTGCGAGCGGCCCAAGCTCCAGTTCTTCGCCACATTACCGCCGGCCACAGCTACCGTCTCGCCGCCGGCGCTCGAGGGCCCCACGTCGGCCGCGACCCTGGCCTTGGGCCCGGCGCTCGGGGGTAACGGGGCACCCTCTACGCGCCCGGGCGCACTAAGGCCCTCCCCACCGTACGATCTGATCGCGTTTTCCCCGAACCGGTTATCTCTGCGACTGCGCCGGCCGCTGGAATCGGAACTCTGGCTCTACTATGCGGAGGCGTGGCATCCTCGCTGGGGGGCCTGGGTCGACGGGCGGCCGGCCGCGGTGGTCCGAGCCAACAGCGCCTTCAAGGCTGTCTACCTCCCGCCGGGCGCCACGGCGTTCGAGTTTCGCTATGCCGGGGGCCTCGACCTGTTGCTTGCTGCGCTCATCTGGGTCGAATCGGCGGTGCTGTTCGGTGGTCTGTCGATCTGGATGGTCCGGCGCGGCATCACTCTCGGGGCCGAGGCAGAGAAGTCGACCCAGACGGTGGGTGACTGAAAATGGGCTCGTTCTTCCCCGTCTCGACCAAGCTCCGCTTGGCGCGCAGCATCCTCACGAAGGAATTCCCGATATACGTCCAGTACTACGTCACCGCGCGGTGCAACCTCGCATGCGAGCAGTGCAACATCATTTACTCCAATGCCGACGTCGGCGAGGCATCCACCGACGACGCCCGCCGCATTGCCGAAAACCTGGCCCGCATCGGCGTGAGCGTCGTTCTTCTCACGGGCGGTGAACCGTTCGCGCGCAAGGACCTCCCCGAGATCGTCGCTGCGTTCACCAGTAACGGCATCCACACGCGCCTTCAAACCAACGGCCTGGCATCGCGCGCCGCCCTCGAGGCGTGCGTGAAGGCGGGCGCGAACGACATCTCCATCTCCCTCGACTCGCTCGATCCGGGTGTTCAGGATCGGATCAACGGCGACGTCGCCGACTCCTGGCAGAGAGCTGTCCGAACGGTCTCCGTCGTCAACGAGCTGTTCCCGAGGGACGCGTTGGCCGTGTTTGGTTGCGTGCTTGCGCCCCGCAACCTCGAGCAAGTGCCGGACGTCGTGCGCTTCGCCACCGAGATCGGCTGGTGGGTGTCCCTCGTGCCAGCGCACGCGACGGCAAAGAGGGCGCCGCTGAGCTTCCGGACCTACGACCAGACACTGGTGTTTCACAAGGATCGCTGGCCGCGGGTGGACGCGGTTCTGGACGAGATTCGCCGGATGCAGGCCAGAGGCTTTCATGTCTATGACTCCGAGCCGTACTTCGAGGACATGAAGCGCATGATCCGTGGCGAGAGCATGCGTTGGCGCGATCGCAACGGCGGCGCCTGCGACAGCCCAGACCTCTACTTCGCCATCATCCCGAACGGCAACATGGCGGTCTGCTGCGACTGGAGGATGAGAACGCGCGTGTCGGTGATCGACGCGGATTTCCCCGATCGCTTCCGCGCAGACTCCACGCGGGAAGAGGCCCATAAGATCGCCGCGGCATGCCCGGGGTGCCTGTTCGGCTCGTTTCCCGAAATAACCATCTCGGCGCGCTGGCTGGGCCCCATGCTTGGGCGGGCGCTTTCCTTCTCGAGGGCCGACTCCCGGCGAGCGCTCCGGCGCATCTCGGAGCGAGAGATCCTGGAACTGGCGGCCGGGATTCGCGCGCGGGCTCCGCACCTCTACCCCGAGGCTGCGGCGAGGGAGGGCGCCCCGTGATCAAGGAGAAGGCCCTGCTGCACCTCGTGCTGGCGGAGAGCCGGCGGCTTGCCGAGGAGGGGCCGCCAGAGCTCGAGGCGCGGCTCGCCGAGCTGAGCGACACCATGGAGACCGCGCTCGATCGCAAGACCCGAGAATACGTCGTCTCCGCTACGGTCGGCGGTCGGGCGGTGTCGCTACGGCTTCCCGAGGCCTGGTTCGAGTTCTACCGCCGGGCCGATGGCGTGCAGCAGCTTGTGGCAGGGGAGGAGGCCACGTCTGAGCCCGCGCCGGACGTGGCTGCCCGCAACGTCGACGCAGCGCGGCGGCTCCTTCGTGAAGTCCTTGCCGGTGCGGGCCTCGCGATCCCGGCGACGATCGCCCGCCGCGCGGCTGGGCCCCATAGAGGGAGGCGTTGGATCTGGCCCAGCGCTGTCGCGGCGGCGGCGGGCATCGCGGCCGCTGCTCCGGCGGTGGCCCTCACCGTGTTTGCCGTCCAGGCCCTGCTCATGGCCGCCCGGGCACCAGCCCGGCTCGCGAACGCGGCGGGTGTAGCGCTCGGGGTAGCCTGCTGGTTCGGGGGGGCCACGGGATCGGCCATGGGTGTCACGTCCGGCGCGCTCGCGCATCTGTGGTTGCTCTGGGAAGCCGAGCGAAGGCGAGGCTCAACGCCTTGGTTCCTGGGGCTCGGTGTGGCCGGCGGTGCCTTGGTCCTCCTGGACCGGAGTGTGGGCATCACCCACGTCTTCATGACTGGGCTCGCTGGGCTCCTGAGTCCGGCTCTGAGCAGCCGGGCGCTGGACGCTCGGCGGCTGGCCGGGTTCGCGTCGGGGACGCTTGGCGGGGTGGCGCTTGGGCTGTTTGCCGCGCGGGCACCGGTCTTGACGGATGGGCAGGCCGCTGGGCTGACCGGCGGCGCGCTCTTCGGGGCCGTGGCGCTCGTGTTGGGCTTCGTCTATTGGTTCACGGGTAGGCACGACAGCGTGTTCGCCCTCCTCCTTCCGTTCTACTGCGCGGCCATGCTCTTCCTCGGCGAACGGGCACCGGATGTCGTCGCGATCGAGCCGCACGCGGCGCTGATCGTCGGTTTGGCGCTATCGTGGGCTTCGAAGTTCCCATCGACCCGTTTGAGATTCCTGCTCCATGAGTAATCTCGAAGAGAAACTCTGGCCGCGCGAGGAGCCTGGGAGCCTTTCGTTCGTAATCCCGGTGCACGACGAGGAGGAGGTACTGCCCGCGCTCCGCGAGCGGCTCGAGAGGATGGGCTCGAGCCTCACCTGCGAGATCGAGTGGATTTTCGTCGACGATGGCAGCCGCGATCGCTCACTCACGTTCCTCCGGCGATGGGCGGACAGCGATCGGCGCGTCAGGATTCTCGAGCTCGCACGCAACTTCGGTCATCAAGCGGCGGTGACGGCGGGGCTCGACCACACGCGCGGCGAAGTCGTCGTCGTCATGGACGGAGATCTCCAGGACCCACCAGAACTCGTGCTCGACATGCTGAAGAGATACCGCGAGGGCTGGGACGTGGTCTATGCGAAGCGCCGCCGTCGCGAGGGCGAGAGCGTCTTCAAGCGCGCGACGGCGGCCGTCTTCTACTGGGTCATGCACACTTTCGTCCACCGGGAACTGCCGCTCAACGTCGGCGACTTCCGGCTGATGACCCGGGAGGCGACGGATGCGCTCAGCCACCTGCGGGAAGGGCATCGGTTCCTCCGGGGCATGGTCGCCTGGCTGGGGTTCTGCCAGACGGAGGTGCTCCTCGACCGACCAGCCCGAGCGGCGGGCCGGACCAAGTTCTCCGCCCGGAGAATGTTCAGGTTCGCCTGGGATGCGATGTTGTCTTTCTCGAGCATGCCGCTGCGGTTGGGGATCTATTTCGGAGCAGTGGTGTCCTTGTTTGGCGTCGCGGTGGCAGGTTACTCGATGGTGCGCAAGCTTCTCGGCCACCAGTTGGTTCCTGGGTGGCCGACCCTGGTCATCCTTCAGTGCATTATCGGCGGTGCGATCCTCGTGACCCTGGGCTTGATCGGCGAATACGTCGGGCGAATCTACGACGAGCTTAAGCGTCGCCCCCTCTACATCGTACGGCGCACGTACAACCTCGAGCGCCCGCGGAGCCCGGATCGGGCGGTCGTGCCCTCCGGACTCCCGGCGCGGGAAGAAAGGTGACCGCCCTGTCGACAGGTGGATCTTTACCGGAGCCGCCGGCTGAAGGATCGCTTCCGCAGAAGGAGGCGCGTTTCCACGACGCCTGGGCGGCTGGAACGCAGCTCGACGATGTGCCCGTCGAGGTCGCGCTCGAAGCGATCACAGCGCCGGAGAACCGCTTCATCCTCGAACGGATGGGCGACCTGCGAGGAAAGAGAGTGCTCGACGTAGGCGCCGGGCTCGGCGAAACATCCGTGTATTTTGCGTTGCGCGGGGCCGAGGTGACGATGGTTGACGTGTCGCCGCAAATGGTCGACTTTGCCGTTCGTTTGGGCCGGAGCCGCGGGGTGGAGATCACCGGCGTCGTGTCGGCGGCGGAGGATATTAACGTCGACTGCGATCACTACGATTTCGCGTACATGGCCAACCTCTTGCACCACCTCGAAGATCGGGATCGCGTCCTCGAACGGGTCCGGGCGGCCCTCAAGCCAGGGGGCTGGATTTTCACGTGGGATCCCATCGCCTACAACCCCGTGATCAACGTCTATCGCGGGCTTGCGAGCAAGGTTCGAACGCCGGATGAGCGGCCCCTTACACGGGCCGACGTGGAGAGGATGCGACAGTATTTCTCCGCCGTCGGCCACCGCGAATTCTGGATACTGTCGCTCGCTGTCTTCCTGAAGTACTACTTCTTAGATCGTCTGGATCCGAACGAGGTGCGTTACTGGAAGCGCATCCTTAAGGATCACGACCGGATGCCGGTCTGGTTCAATTGGCTCCAGGCCGCCGACCGGGTTCTCGCGGGCGTGCCCGGGATCCGGTGGTTGGCTTGGAACATCGTTCTCTGGGGGCAGAAGCCCGCGATAGCGCACGGAGGGGAAAAGCAACCCTCAGCGAACACACCGTAAACACGAAGCAGACAGACGAGAGCGAAGAGCTCAACCACGACTTGAGACGGTCGGCCGCTTCCCAGCGGTATGATCCAGCGCTCCGTCCGGGAGCTCATCACGGCAGCGGCACCAGCACCAGCTGGTCGCCCCGGACGCCCATCCAATAGGGCGCGCGGTCGGGTAGGAACCGGAGCAACTCCCGGTTTCGCGGCTCACCCAGGTCCCGGACGTACAGCACCGGGTCGGTCAGGTCGGGCGAGGGGTTCCGGGGAAAGTAAGCCCAGCTCCACGGGGGGAAGTCGAGGGCCCCGAGCGACCGCACGAAGACGACGGCGCGCTCGAGCCGCGCGGTCTCCACCAGGTCGTAGGGCGCCCGCGCCACCCTGGTCATCGCGCCCAGCGACCCGACGTAGAGC
>Ga0187893_10015103_pt1 | contig 10397 bp, 8 predicted proteins | sample MA1701074metaG_FD_139574 | JGI IMG/M metagenome (GOLD analysis project Ga0187893, IMG submission 139574) | White microbial mat communities from a basaltic lava cave in the Kipuka Kanohina Cave System on the Island of Hawaii, USA - MA170107-4 metaG ...
CGCGTCGCCGAGTCCATCGACCCAGGCTATCCGAGTGAGCTTCGTTCCCGTGGCGGAGGTCGTCTGTTAGACTCCGCGCCGGTCGCCTCCCCGACCGTCTGGACCCCCGATCATGATCAGTCTTCAGCACGTCACGAAGGTCTACCGGAACGGCACCACCGCCCTCGAGGACGTCTCCGTCGAGGTCGAGAAGGGCGAGTTCCTCTTCATCGTCGGCCAGTCGGGCTCGGGCAAGAGCACGTTCGTCCGCCTGATCCTCAAGGAGGAGCAGGCCACGAAGGGCGAGATCTACGTCGCTGGGAAGAACCTCGCGAAGCTCACCAGCTGGAAGGTCCCGCACCTGCGTCGCAACATCGGGACCGTCTTCCAGGACTTCAAGCTCCTGCAGGACAAGACGGTGTTCGAGAACGTCGCGTTCACCCTCGAGGTGATCGGCAAGACGAAACAGGTCATCGATCAGCGCGTGCCCGAGATCCTCGAGCTGGTCGGGCTCGGCGACAAACTCAACAACTTCCCCGACGAGCTGTCCGGGGGCGAGCAGCAACGGGTCTCGCTCGCGCGGGCCTGCGTGAACCGCCCGCTGGTGCTCCTGGCGGACGAGCCGACGGGCAACCTCGACCCGACGACCTCGGTCGAGATCATGCGCCTTCTCGACAAGGTGAACCGGATCGGCACCACCGTGGTCATGGCCACGCACGACCAGGCGATCGTTGATGCGATGCGCCGGCGCGTGGTCGAGCTCGACAAGGGCAAGGTCATCCGAGACCAGGCGCGCGGGGTGTACAGCTAGTGCGGTTCGAGTACCTGTTCAAGGAGACCACGTCGGGGCTGCGCCGCAACGGTCTCGTCGCGTTCGCGGCGATCTCGACGACGTTCATCGCGCTCCTGCTGTTCGGCCTCGCGCTGCTGATCAGCCGGCAGGTGAGCCTGATGATCGAGGCGACCACCGGCAACGTCGAGGTGGCGGTCTATCTCACCGATCCGGTGAACCCGGACACGGTTCGCTCGCTCACGACGACGCTCACCGACCTGCCGGTCGTGGAGAACGTCGACTTCGAGAGCAAGGACGAGGCATGCGAGCGGTTCCGCAAGCTGTTCGCGAACCAGGAGGCGCTGGTGAACAACGTCGACTGCAACGCCCTCCCGGCCTCCCTCCGTGTCCGCCTGGAGGATCCCGAGAAGTACGCGCAGGTCGAGGCCGTCCTGCAGGGGCAGCCCGGGATCGATCGGATCGTCGATCAGAGCGCCTTCCTGGACCGGCTGTTCGCCGTCACCCGCGTGTTCCGTGTCGGGGTGCTGCTGATCTCGCTCGTGATGCTCGTGTCCGCGGCGATCCTGATCGCGAACACGGTGCGGATGGGGCTGTTCGCCCGGCGCAAGGAGATCGGGATCATGAAGCTCGTCGGCGCGACCAACTGGCGGATCCGGATCCCGTTCCTCGTCGAGGGGCTGTTCGAGAGCCTGGTGGGCGCGACCGTCGCGATCTTGGTCCTGTTCGGGCTGAAGGTTGCGTTCATCAACCCGCTGAACGAATCCGTCCAGTTCGTCCCCTGGATCGTCAACTCGGACGTCATCGCGATCGTCCCGTGGCTCGTGCTCGCGGCCGTCGTCGTCTCGCTGCTGGCGAGCCTCGTCGGGATGCGTCGCTTCCTCGACGTCTAGGCTCTCCTGGTGGGCGCCGGCGCCGAACCCGGGCAGAAGACGGTCGCGTCCAATCGGCGCGCTCGACACGACTACGAGATCCTCGAACGCCTCGAGGCGGGGATCTCGCTCACCGGCACCGAGGTGAAATCGCTCCGAGGTGGCCGGGGGTCGATCGCCGAGGCGTTCGGACGGATCCAGGGCGGCGAGGTGTGGCTCGAGGGCATGCACATCCCCCCGTACGAGCATCAGGGCGATGCGTCCCGGCACGACCCGACGCGTCCACGGAAGCTGCTCCTGCACCGCAAGGAGATCGAGCGCCTGATCGGGAAGACCGCCGAGCGTGGCCTGGCCCTGGTCCCGCTCCGGGTCTACTTCTCCCACGGCCTGGCGAAGGTGGAGCTCGGCCTCGGGCGAGGCAGACGTCGGTTCGAGAAGCGGCAGGCGCTCGCCGAGCGTGAACACCGCCGCGAGATGCAGCGCGAGGCCGGTCGCCGCCGCTGAGCTCTGCGGGCTGCGACACCAACTTGACCGAGATCGTCAAATCAGCATAGCTTGGTCGGGCGCGGAGCGCGCACAGTCGCTGGGCGTCCGCGGAAGGAGGGGGTTCCATGTCAAGATCTCGCGTTCGGCTCGTGGCCCTGTTCTTGGGCCTCACGCTTTCCGCCGTCACAGGGGTGAGCGCATCGGCGGCCATTCCGGATTCCCCGGAGGACGGCGGCGGCGACCAACAGCACGGCGAACCGGGCGGCCACCTGCCGGGCTCGAGCTCGAACGTGGAGCTCGTGGGTCAGCTCACGGTCAGCGGCGCCACCGGAGTCGACAAGCCGGGCCACATCGCCGATGTCGCTGTATCGGGGAACTTCGCGTATCTGGCGGCGCGTCGCCTGAACACGGCGCCGTGTGGACCGGGTGGCTTCTACATCGTCGACATCGCCGACCCGACGAACCCCACCGAGGTGGGCTTCACGGCGTTCCCGCCGGACACCTACCCCGGCGAGGGCATGCAGGTCGTCACACTGCACACGCGTGATTTCGAGGGTGACGTCCTCGTCACGAACAACGAGAACTGCGGGGACACCGAAGGGTTCGTGGGAGGGTTCTCCCTGTACGACGTGACCGATCCGCTCAGCCCGACCCCGCTGTCGCTCGGCAACGGCGACACGGACCTCGGAGCACCCGCCATCTCCATGCACAGCGCCTTCGCCTGGCAGGCCGGGAGGCGGGCCTTCGTGATCGGCGTCGACAACTTCGAGTTCGGCACGAACGACGTAGAGATCTGGGACATCACCGACCCCACGAGCCCGGTGCGGCTCGCCGAAGTCGGCCTCATCGACTGGCCCGGGGCCCAGGCGCCGCTCGCCAATGGGGACACCGTGTTCATCCACGACCTGGTGGTGAAGAAGGTCGGGGGCACATGGCAGGCGCTTCTCTCCTACTGGGACGCCGGGTGGATCCTGCTGGACGTGACACACCCGGGGACCCCGGTGTTCGTGAACGACTCGAACTATCCCGACCCCGAGTCGTTGCTCGGGTTCTCGCCACCGGAGGGCAACGCGCACCAGGGCGAGTGGAGCCAGAACGGCAGGTTCATCGTCGGGAGCGACGAGGACTTCTCGCCGACCCGGACGTCGTGCTCCATCGACACCGGCCCGAGCGCCGGGGGCACCGGCTGCGGTGAGTTCGGTTGGACCGTCCCGCTCGCGACGAACTTCCCGGAGGGGCTCACGGGAACCGTCGTCTTCGGCGGCTCCGGCTGCGTGGAGGACGTCAACGGCAACGGTGTCAGCGATCGGCAGGAGGTGCTCGACAACTTCACGCAGGCGCAGACGGGCGCCGACATCATCGTGTTCGGCCGAGGCACCTGCTTCTTCTCGATCAAGGTCGAGACCGGAGAGCTGGCTGGCTACGACGCGGTGGTCGTCGGGAACAGCCACTCGGGGTCGGGGTTCGGGCTCACTCCGAACTCGTTCCTGTGCGGCGGGCAGGGCAGCCCGGTCCTCGGCATCGCGTCGGGGGCGTGCGTCGGGCACCAGGCGACGCACCAGCTGTTCAACGACCCGCCCGGGTTCACGGGAGCCGATCTCGGGCCAGGCGGCGACTTGCCAGCCCTCGGAACCTTGGGGGAGACGCTATCCGCCGAAGGGGGCGTGTTCGACGGGTGGGGTACCGTGCACCTGCTGGACGCCGGGACGCTGGAGGAGATCGACAACTACGCGGTCGCCGAGGGGATCGATCCGGCCTTCGCCTCGGGCTTCGGCGCCCTCTCGGTCCACGAGGTGGCTACGGATAAGTCCGACCCCAGTCTCGCGTACCTCTCGTACTACGCCGCCGGCATCCGCGTGATCCGGATCGGGCATGACGGGATCGAGGAGGTTGGCCACTACATCGACGCCAACGGGAACGACTTCTGGGGCGTGGAGGCTCACACCTTGCCGGACGATCCGACGGGGGAGACGCTGATCTTGGGCAGCGACCGGGATAGCGGCCTCTGGATCTTCCGGTACACGGGGCCCTGATCCGCAGGCAGAACGAGCGCACCGGCCCCCGGACAACGGGGGCCGGTGCGCATCAGCGAGCCCGTCGAGGACAGCGAGGAGGGACGTCGCCGCGATGGCGATCTCGGCTCAGCAAGCTGGGTCGTCGAGGAGACCGAGTCGGTCGCCTACTGAGCTCGGCTCGCGTGAACCCAGCCGTATACTCGTTGGACAACCGCATATGGGGGTGTACCGGTTTCGACCTGGACGGATACCGTTCGGGGGAAGCGGGCCGAGGTCCCCGGATGCCTCGTGAAAAGCCGGGATCAACACAAGCGCCGATAACTACGCGCTCGCTGCCTAACCACGGTTAGGTAGCCGTCCCCTCCGGATCGCCTGCGACCGGAGGATGGGCGTCGTGAGCAGGCTCACGGCAGCGGCTCCGCCTGGGGGCCGAGGCCGGACAACGCACCCGGGCTGGCCGAGGGGTCCTCCGCCGACGGGAGCCTCGAGGCGAGATCTGACCGTCGGCTGCGCCCGGAGAAGCCCCGAGTGGTCGCCCAGGGACAGGGGTTCGACTCCCCTCACCTCCACGAGTCTGCTGCGTTGCGGCACCACCGTCGCTGGCGTAGCGTTCGCGCGATGCCTCGACCGTCCTGGCTGCGCATGCCTGCTCTCGCTTGGGCCGTCGTCATGCTCCTTGCGGTCCTGTCGGCGCCGGCGTCTGCGGCCGGCCCCAACGGATCTTCGTCGAGAAGAGCGACGAGAAGTTCGTAGGGCAACCCAACGTGACGTTTGAGCTCTATGAGGACACGAACGGAGACGGCGACCGCGACGCCGGAGAACCCCTTCTGCAGACCAAGGTCACGGACGGAGCGGGCAAGGCGACGTTCGATCCCGTGAAGCCTGGCAAGTACGTCGTGCACGAGATCCCCCCTGCCGGTTACAAGGACCAGCCCGACCAAGCCGTGGAGATCCCGAACGCGAAGGGGAAGGGCCCGACGATCTTCTTCCAGAACGAACCCAAGCCGGCGAACCATCGGGTCAACGATCCCACCGGCGACACGTCGGTCGGGGATGGGACGCACGTCTTCGATTTCGGGCCTGCGATCGCCTTGCTCTGCGAGGAGGAGCAGCAGAACGTCATCGGGCCGAGTGGAGTCGTCGAGTGCGATCCGCTCGTTGCCTGGAACCACTCGGCCGGCTTCGGGACAGCGGGTGGTGTCTCGGTGACGACCGGGCTCTCGCACGATCTCGGCACCACGTGGGGCGACTACGCGAAGGCGCCGCCGGGGTCGGGGTCGACGTTCGTCCTGGCCGAGCCCACGGTGATCTATAACCCGGTCCTGAACAGGTTCGTCCTCGCGGCCGATACGGTGACGAACACGGGGAGCGGCGTCCAGTTCCCGATCATGACATGGACCTCGAGCGGCCAGCCGGGGTTCTGGAACAACCCGGTCAACACCTTCCCGGGCATCTCGCCTGATCCGGCCTCCGCGCACGGGGCCGACCTGGCCTTCGATCCGCGGAACGGCCGCATCTACCTCGGCTACACGATCTCGAACGGTGACGGGACGAGCGAAGCGATGGTCTCGCGCTCGACCGACGGCGCCGAGAGCTGGAAGGCGCCGATCTCGGTCTCGGGGACGGGGACCTTCGACCACGTGGACGTCGAGGTAGCGGGGAACGGGAACGTCTACGTCGCCTGGACGAACTTCGGTGGGAACACGAGCGAGACCTACGACATCCTCGTCTCGACCTCGAAGGACAGCGGGAAGACGTTCGGCCCGGCGACGTTGATCCGACAGGGCTCGTCGAAGAGCGGCACGCTCGGCGGGTGCACCGGCAGCGCGACCGGCCGCACCGTCCTGGACGCCGCCGCCGTGTTCAACGCGGCCGACCTCGTCGTCGACCCGCGGAACCCGAACGTGGTGTATTCCACCTATCCGGTCCATGGGCCGGAGACCGACGAGAGCGATGTGTACCTGATCCGGTCCGAGAACGCGGGCAAGACATGGTCCGGGGCTCGCAGGGTGGGCTCGGCAACGGGGACGCAGTTCGCCGCGCAGATCGGGGTCACCCCGGACGGACGGGTGGCGATCGTCTACTACGACGCCCGAAGCGGTTCGAGCGAGATCGATCCCACGATCCGCCACTACGACCCGTTCGCCGACGCGTTCGTGGGTGGGCCGGAGAGCCTGACCGACGGGAACCCCTCTCCCCTGTGGAACATCGACCCCTCGTTCGATACCCACTATGGGAACTGCTTCGGGCTGGGCGGTCCTGACATCGTCGGACCCGGTTCGGGCTTCTTCGTCGCCTGGACGGACGGACGCGATCCGGGTCCATCCGGCAACGACAACATCGACCCGAACATCTACTTCGCGAACGACATCGGGCCGTTCCTCCCAACCTCGACGAGCCTGAAGGTCTCGACGAGCGCGTCGAAGATCACGGCGCGCGGCAACGTCACGCCGCAGCCGCTCAAGGGCGCGATCGTGCGCGTCACGTTGCTGCGCGACGACGGTCCCGGCGGGTTCGAGCAGGTCGCGATCAAGCAAGCCAAGCTCGATGCCGGCGGTAACTACACGGCCTCGTTCGGCCGGCCGAACGGCGGAACGTGCAGGATCTCGGTGGTGTTCGAGGGTTCCGAGGGCCGGGAGCCGAGCCTCCCGAAGGCGAAGACCTTCGCCTGTTGACCGACACCCGTCCCGGGGAGCCTTCGAGCGCCGCCCCCGTGATAGAAGACATCGGATGAGCGAGCCCGACGCTCGGATCCTGCGCCCGAGCTGTCGAAGGACGAGGCGTTCCGGACGCGGTTCATCCGCGAGTCGGAAGCGGCCGCCTCACTCGACGATCCGAACATCATCCCGATCTTCGGGCCGGCGAGGCCGACGACGATCTGTTCATCGCGATGCGCTACGTCAAGACGGCAGACCTCGCCGCGTCAAGGCTCCAGACGCGCGCCGGCAGCGTCCGCGTGCACCGTGACGCGATCGCCGGTGGACACGCCGGGATCCCGCATGACCGCAACCGGGACGGTGCGTCCGTAGAGCTCGAGCGCCACGATCGCACCGAGCGCGAGGATCGGATCCGGCTCGCCGAGCACGATCGCGGCGGGGGCCGTCCCGGCTCGGATCGCTTCGGCGAGGACGCTCGACGACGAGCTCGATCCCCGCCCGGACGGCAGCACCAGCACGCGGCCGGCGACGTTCGCGCCGAGCTGGGGGTGGTGTGTGTCGATCACCGCGCCCGTCGCCGGGTCGATCCCGCCCCAGAACGAGAGGGGCTCGGTGAGCACGAGCGCCTCGCCGCTCCCGACACCCGGCACGAGCGTCCGGCCCTCAGCCATCGGCCCACAGGGTCTCGTCGCGGACCACCCGACCCGCCGCCGCCGAACGGACGCACTCCTCCAGCCCGCCGAACACGACGTCGACGCCGATGTTGGCCGGGGCGTACCACGCCCACTTCGCGGAGTCGGTCATGACCGGGCCCTCGAGGTCGTGGATGATCGGCGTCAGGTAGGTGCACGTGTCGGTCACGATCTGTACCCCCTGGGCCTCCAGGGCGGTCACGATGCCGACGGTTTCGGCCTCGGCCAGGACATCTCGGCCGGTGTTCACGTAGAGGGGGATCCGAGGTCTCATGTCCGAAACCAATGCCGCGAGCCGCTCGAGCTCCGGGCGGGACGCATGCGGCGTCCCCACGCTCACTGCGCCGAGTGCGTCTCCGCTCGACGTCTCGAGCTCGTCCCGAGCGGCGCGCAGCCGGTCCAGGCGCACTCGCACCTCAGGGATCGCATAGCTACCCGTGGCCGCCTCGAGCGTCGGCGCCTCCGGGGTCCGGCCGACCGCGTGGAACATCGCGACCGACCCGGACGACGCAGCCGCCGCACCGAGCGCCTTGAGCCGATCCTCCGACGCGTCCGGCGGGAGCCCGACGATCGCGGCGACCGCGGTGCCCGCCTCGCGGCCGAGCAGGTGCCCGAGGACCGGGTAGAAGGCGTCGGCGTCGAGGAGGCGCCGTGGGATGCCGTCGAGTGCGAGCGTCATCGTCGCGAGGCGCCCCCCATCGCGGTGCAGCCCGGCGGAGGGGACGCGTCCGGTGATCGCCGCCGCGACGTCGATGAAGTCGCCGTACCGCTCGGTCCGGGCGCCGAGCACGGAGTTGGCGAACACGATCGCGTTGGACTCGGCCCACGCCACGTGTTCGCCGAGCGCCGGGCGCTCTCGGAGCTGGTACGGGGCGCACGTCCACGTGGGGCGGCATCCCATCGCGACGTACAGCTCCATCTGGCGTCGCGCGGCCTCCGCCGTCGCGGCATCCCCTCGGTACCCCTCGGGATGGAGCAGATCGAGGAAGCCGACGTTCAGGGTGGCCGGCACCGAGACCTGCGCACCGCCGGAGACCAGCCGCTCCGCGAACTCGAGCCCCGCGAGGCCGTGGTACAGGCAGCCGTCGATGTGCGCCGACGAGACGTCGAGCAGGCGGCGCGCCCCGACGACGCCGGCCATCTCCACGACGATCCGCATCGCGAGCGCCGCCGCGTCACCCAGGGCACCGTCGAGCTGGGCGCGGTCGCGCTCGGAGAGCTCGAGCATCTCGGGTCCCGGGCTAGCGCTCCTTGGCCGCGCGCTCGAAGATCGGCAACGACCGCTCCAGCATGTCGTCGTTGCCGGTCACCGAGATGCGGAAGCGGCCGGGCATCTCCACGACGGCCCCCGGCAGGACGTAGACCTTGTCGCGAGCCAGCCGCTCGACGAACGCCACGTCGTCCGGATCCGGGCTCGTCGGCAGCAGGTAGAACGTCGCCTCGGGCGAGTGCAGGTCGTACCCGAACGACCGCAGCGCGTCGACGAACCGGTCGCGCCGCCGCTGCAACGCCTTGACGTCGACGCTCATCTGCTCGTGGTCGCCGATCGCGCGCTGGAGCACGTTGTTGGGCGTGGCGTGCCCACCGTACGTCAGCTGCGCGAGCTGGATCGCCTCTCGCATCGTCGGTCGATCCGGCATCTTCGGCGGCAGGGCGATGTAGCCGCACCGCTGGCCGGGGGTCAGCAGCTGCTTCGCGTACGTGTAGACGAGGAAGGAGTAGGGATAGAACTCGGTCGGGCTGCGGAACGTCCGGTCGTCGAACACGATCCGCGAGTACGCCTCGTCCGAGATCAGGTAGATCGGCCGCCCGTTGCGATCGGAGGCGGACGCGAGGACCTCGGCGAGCCCTCGGAGCGTGTCCGGCGGGTAGATCTTGCCGCTGGGATTGTTCGGCGAGTTGACGATGATCGCCGAGGTGCGCTCGCTGATCGCGGCCTCGATCGCGGCGAGGTCGAGGTCCCACGTGTCGTAGTCGACCGCCACGCGGACCGGGGTCGCCTCGGCTCCCAGGATGATCGCCTCGTAGAAGAACCACGGCGGGGTGAGGAAGATCACCTCGTCCCCGGGATCGGTCACGATCCGGATGCACATGTTCAGGCCGGCGAAGCCCCCGTCGGTCACGAGCACGTCGTCCGCCTCGAACGCGATCCCTCGCCGCTCGCGGAGCCCGGCCGCGGCGGCCTCCTGCGCGTAGGGTTCGTTGAACTTGTAGGCGTACCAGTCCTTGTCCTGCGGCACGGCCCAGCGCTGGAGCGACTCGACGTACTCGGGCAGCGCCATCTCCTGCGGGTTGCCGGCGACGAAGTCGCAGACCTCCGGGTCGGCGGGGTCGCGGCGCGCGTAGCCGCTCTCGTAGAAGAAGCGCATCAGCGGCTCCTCCGTCTTCCGGATCCGCTGCATGCTTGCCGAGAGGCGGTGCGTCATCGGACCTCCGTGGGCCGGGCTCGCGTTGCCGCGAACCCTACCATCGAGGTCCGTCCTACCAGGTGACGGGCGGGACGCCGTCCGGATCGCCCGCCGGATAGGCCGTCGAGCCGTATCGCGAGAGGTCCCTGGTCGCGAGATCGGCGATGAACGGAGCCGGCAGCACAGCCGCGAAGGCCTCGGCGTCCAGGCGGTCGCGCTTGACCGCAGCCGGTGGCACGTAGGGCCCGATGTTCTCGCCGTACCGGTAGTCGGCGAGGAACGCGGCGACGTGCTCGACGCCGTAGCCGAGATCCGCGAGCGCGAGCGGATCCAGGTAGATCTCCGACGGCGCGACCAGCTGCACGAGACCGAACACGCTGGTCCCGAACTCCCGGTTCAGGTCCTGCTCGAGCTGGATCGGGTCGACGCGCACGCCCCCGTTCGCGTCGATCTCCGGGCACTGGCCGTGATCGGCCGTCACGATGAGCACCGATCCGC